>Ga0073909_10000745_pt1 | contig 10310 bp, 3 predicted proteins | sample Coa_R1_6_FD_66439 | JGI IMG/M metagenome (GOLD analysis project Ga0073909, IMG submission 66439) | Surface soil microbial communities from Centralia Pennsylvania, which are recovering from an underground coalmine fire. - Coalmine... | ecosystem: Environmental > Terrestrial > Soil > Unclassified ... | reverse complement strand
CGTCGCGTCGCGTGCGATCACGCTCGCGATCTTCAAGCCCGTGACGCCGTCCCGGAGCGCACGGAAGTGGAAGCGCGCCACGTCTCCCTGGCCCCGGATGCCGCTGCCCCGCACGCCCAAGAGCGCGCCATCCACGCCCGCCGGGACCGGTGACAGCGCGATACCCTCCTGGCCCTCGAGGAAGCCCGCGCTCGTCACGCCCAGCGCCTGCAGCACGCCCGCGTCCCAGCCGAGCTGCGCCGAGAAGCCCTGCATCGTGCCCGCGGCCGAGAGGTGGAGCACGGCGTCGAACTCGTCGCCCGCCGCAACCAGCGCCGGTGCGTCCAGCTCGAACGACTCGCCGGCGGCGGCCACGCCCTTGCCATCAGGGCTTCCCGCCGACTGCGGCGACGACACCACGTGGTAGTTCGTGGAGAACACCATCAGGTCGTCGAAACCCAGCGCGTCGTCCGTCGCCGGCCGCCCGGTGTTCAAGCCGTTCACCGTGGGACCCACGTCGAGGTAGCCGACGCCGGCCGTGGTGATCGCGGCACCGGTCTTCCCGTAGTGCGCGCCCAGCAGCGTCACGTCCGCGAGCGTCACCTTGTTGTCGCCGTTCCCGCGCGTGATGCCGTCGGTGACGTCGCCCAGGTGGTAGTCGAGCGCGCCCGAGCTGCGGTTCGAGACCGCGGACACGTTGCCGCACGAGTCGCTCAGGAACGCGACGTAGTGGAAGAACCCGCGCACGGGCGGTGTGTCGACGAGCCCGGAAACGGCCGAGCCGGTGACGAGCGTCCACGGCGCGCCGGGCGCTGCCGCGGAGTCGGGTGCCACGCCGCCGTCGTCGTCGTACTCGGGATAGCTCCCGAACGGCGCGCGGTAGAGCGCGACCGTGCCCGGGGCGGGCGGCGTGAACGTGACCGTGATCCCGGTGCGCGAGCCGGCGGGATTGCCGGTGACCACCTGGGCCGTGGCGAGATCGAAGATGTGCGGCGGCGCCGAGTGGTTCACGACCAACTGCGCCGCAGGGCCCGGCTGGCCGGGCAGCGGCTGGTTCGAGCAGTCCCGGATGCGCACCTCGGTCACCGTGATGTCGCCCACGCCGTCGCCGCCGACCGCGGCCACGTCCACCGTGAACAGCGTGCCGCCCGTGGTGGGGCCGCACGGCAGGCCGAGCAGCGACTGGTCGACCGTGTAGCTGCCGCCGCCATTGTCGACGACCTGGAACGTCTTGTTCGTGAAGCTCGAGAGCCAGCTGCCGATGTGGATGCTGGAGGTGGCCGTGCCGCACAGCGCGAAGCGCGGATCGAGCTGGAACGTCACGTGCGCGGCGGCCGCGGGCGTCGTATCGCCGCGCGTGTAGACGAACGGCACGCTCACGCAGGTGTGCGCCCCGGACAGGCAGAGCCCCGCCGTGACCGGCGTCACGCGCGAGATCGCGGGATCGGTGAACACGGGCAGCGTGTAGACCTCGGTGCCCACGCAGTCGAAGTCATCGACGGCAACCACCGTGAACACCGCGGCGCCGGTGGACGTGGGCGTACCGGTGATCTGGCCAGCGTTCGCGAGCGTGAGCCCGGCCGGCAGGCTGCCGGACTGGATCGAGAACTGGTAGGGCGCCGTGCCGCCGGAAGCGACGAGCGACACCGAGTACGGCTGGTTCAGCTGCGCATCGACCAGCGAGCCGGGCGTGATCGAGATCACCGGGCAGGCGACGCTCATCGTGTAGGCGCGGCTCCCCGGCACGCCGCCCACGTCCACCACCGAGACCGTGAACGAGAAGCTGCCCGTGCCATTCGGCGTGCCGGCGAGCAGGCCGGCGGTGGAGAGCGTGAGCCCCGCCGGCAGCGCGCCCGCGCTCACCGAGAACGTGAACGGCGCCACCCCGGACTCGGCGGTGATCGCCTGCGAGTAAGGCTGGCCCACGAGGCCGTTCGGGAGTGTCGGCGGCGCGAGCGTGATCGGCGTGTTCTGGATGCGCAGCGTCGTGGGTGCCCCCGCGGCCACCGCGATGGGCGTGTTGTCGCAGTCGCGCGACTTGACGCGCGTCACCGTGATCGCGCCCGAGCCGTCCGCGCCCACCGACTTCAGGTCGACCGTGAACAGCGTGCCCCCGGTGGTGATGCCGCAGGGCAGGCCGAGCAGCGTCACGTCCACGGTGTAGGCGCCGTCGCCGTCGTCCGTGACCAGGATCTGCGTGTTCGAGAAGCCGTTGAACCACGAGCCCAGGTGCACGCTCGACACCGGGGTCGAGCACAGCGCCAGCTTCGTGGCATCGAGCTGGAACGACACCGAGACAGCGCGCGCCGGCGTCGCCTCGCCGCGTGTGTAGACGATCGGCACGCTCACGCATGGGTGTGCGGTGGAGATCGCGAGCCCGGTGGTGTTGGCGGCCACGCTCGAGTTGGGCGCGGTGCTGAAGATGTCGACGGAGTAGTCGCGCGAGCCGGTACAGCCGGCGCCGTCGGTGACCTGGATCGTGAACGGGAACGTGCCCGCCTGCGTGGGGCTCCCGGAGAGCGCGCCGGAGGGCGCGAGGGTGACGCCGTTCGGGAGCGCGCCCGCCGTGACCGCGTACGTCCGCGGCGCCACGCCCGCGGGCGCATCGAGCGTCGCCGAGTAGGGCGTGCTCAGGGCACCATCGGGCAGGAACACCGGCGTCACCGCGATCGCCGGGCAGGTGAACGTCACCGAGTAGGCGCGGAACCCGGCACAGCCGCCGGCCTCGGTGGCCGTGATGGTGAAGTTGAACACGCCCGCCTGGAGCACGGTTCCGGAGAGGAGTCCCGCGCTCGAGAGCGTGAGCCCGTTCGGGAGCGCGCCGGACGAAACGGCGAACGTGAACGGTCCCGGGCTTCCCGAAGCGGTGAGGGTCTGGCTGTACGAAGTGCCGGTCGAGCCGCCGGGCAGCGTCGTGGGCGAGAGCGTGATCGTCGAGCCGGAGATGTTGACCGTGGTCGCCGCACCCGCGTTCACCGCCACCGCGCCGTTGCTGCAGTCGCGGGCGGTCACCGATTGCACCGTGATCGCGCCGGTGCCGGTCGGCCCCACGGCTGCCACGTCGAGCGTGAACAGCGAGCCGCCGTTCGGCTCGCCGCACGGCGCGCCGAGCAGCACCAGGTCCACCGTGTAGCGACCGGATCCCAGGTCCGTCACCTGGACGCTGCGGTTCGTGAACGAAGCCGCCCACGTCCCGAGGTGCACGTTCGACGCCGGCGTGCCGGGCGAGGCGAGCCGCAGCTTTGAGGCCTCGAGCTGGAACGTGGTGGAGATGCCGCGGAGCGCGGTCGCGTCACCGCGCGTGAGCACGAACGGCACCGCGACGGTGGGCGCCGACGGGTTCAAGCACAGGCCGGTTCCGTTCGCCGCCACATTGTTCACGGCAGGCACCGGCGCGATCGTGAGCGTGTAGCCCGCCGTGCCGGCGCAGCCGAGCACGTCGGCGGCGGTCACGGAGAATACCGAGACGCCGGCCGCGGTCGGCGTACCCGAGATCTGCCCGGTCGCGGAGTTGAGCGTGAGCCCGGCGGGCAGCGCGCCCGCGCTCACGGTGAAGCAGTAGGACGAGGTGCCACCCGAGGCGATGATCGGGAGCACGTACGGAGTGCCGACCACGCCCGCCGGCAGCGGCGGGGCGGTGAGCGAGATGACCGGGCACGGCACGCTGGTCTCGAGGCTCACCGCCGCCAGGTTCCCGGACGGGGTGTTGCTCATGGAGGAGTACATGCCCGCGACGTACGCCGACGTGCCGTCCGCCACGATCGCGCGCACGGTGCCGTTCGAGTTCGGGTTCCACGGCCGTACGGCGCCGGTCTGCGGATCCACGGCGGCGACACGGTTGCGCGCGGCGACGCCCATGGTGCTGAACACGCCGCCGACGTAGAGGATCCCCGGCTGGGGCAGCAGCGTGAACACGGGTCCGTTCGCGTTGGGATCGAACCCGAGCGGCTGGCCGTTCACGAGGTTCACGGACGCCAGGCGATTGCGCGTCTGGCCGCCGATCGTGGTGAAGAAGCCGCCGATGAAGGCACGGTCGCAGGTCACGGAGAGCGCGCGCACGGTGCCGGTGGCGTTGGGGTCCCACGAGGTCACGCTGCCGGTGGCGGCGCTCACGGCGCCCACGAAGTTGCGCGTCACGCCGCCCAAGGTGACGAAGTTGCCGCCCACGTAGACGACCGGCGTGCTGGCGTCGATCGCGAACACCTGGTCGTCGGCGTCGGCGATCCACGACTGTGCGAGCCCGGTCGTGGCGTCGACCGCCGCCAGGTTCGCCCGCGGCTGGCCACCGACGTTGCCGAACAACCCGCCCGCGTACACGCGATTCCCCGACACGGCGAGCGCCGAGACCTGGCCGTCGGCGTTCGGGTCCCAGGAGTTGGCGTTGCCGTTGGTGAGGTCGAGGGCGGCAAGGTTGTTGCGGATCTTCCCGCCCACCTGCGAGAAGTTGCCGCCGGCGTAGATCAGGTCCTGCGTCGCCACGAGTGCCTGCACCATGTTGTTCGCGTTGGGATTCCATGCCGTGACCACGCCGGTGGTGACGTCGATCGCCGCCAGGTTGTTGCGGGCGGTGCCGCCGATGCCGTTGAAGGCGCCGCCCACGAAAGCCTGGGTGCCGTCGAGCGTGATCACGTTCACGGTGTTGAACGCGCTCGGGTCCCAGGCGGTGGCGTTGCCGGTCGTGAGGTCGAGCGCGGCGATGCGGCTGCGGGTCTGCCCGCCTATGGTGAGGAAGTCGCCGCCGGCGTAGAGCGCGGTGCCGGAGAGCGCCAGCGCCTGGATCGAGTTCGCGGCGTTCGCGTCCCACGTCGTGGCGCTGCCGGTCGCGGCCGAGATCGCGGCGATGCGGTTGCGCGGCTGGCCGCCCACGGTCGAGAACAGTCCGCCGGCGTAGACCACGGTGGCGCCGATCGCGAGCGCGTTCACCTGGTTGTTCGCGTTCGGGTTCCACGCCTGCGCGTGTCCCGTGGCGGGGTCGAGCACGGCGAGGCGGTTGCGCACGTTGCCGTCGATCGCGGTGAACTGGCCGCCCACGTAGAGCAGCGAGTTCGCGGCGTCCCAGGCGAGCGTGTTCACGGTGCTGTTCGCGTTCGGGTTCCAGGTGGCGTTTGCGGCACCGGTCGTGAAGTCGAGCTGGGCGATGCGGTTGCGGCTCTGGGCGCCGATCGTGGTGAACTGCCCGCCCACCCACAGCACGCTGCCGTTCGTGGCCAGCGTGCGCACCGAGCTGTTGGAATTCGGGTTCCAGGACGTGGCCACGCCCGTGCTCGCATCCGCGGCGCCGACGCGGTTGCGGGCGATGCCGCCGAGGGTGGTGAAGTCGCCTGCGGCGTAGAGCACGCCGCTCCGGAGCAGCAGTGCGCGCACGATGCCGTTGGTGCCCGGGTTCCATGCCGCGACCGACTGGTCGGCGAGCACGTGCGCGAGGTTGGAGCGCACGCTCGCGCCCACGGCGCTGAACTGGCCGCCGATGAACCAGCCGCCGGCGCCGTCCGGGATCGCCGCCATGACGGTGCCGTTGACGCGCGGGAAGCCGGGCGCGGGGATCTCGGTGTTCACGTCGACCGGCACGCCGGCGCCGGTCACGGGGCCGACGAAGTTGAACATGCCGCCGATGTAGAGCGTGTTGCCGCGCAGCACCTCGGCGACCACCTGCCCGTTCGTGATGTAGAAGTCCGGGGATACCGTCTGCGCGCGCGCGGACGGCAATGGCCAGAGCACGGCGCATGCGAGCGCCAGCGACGCCAGTGGCGCCGCGCCGCCGGCCGAACGTCTCGTCACGGGAGCAGCACCACGCGTGCGCACTCGATGCGGCCGCTCCGGTGGATGCGCGCCTGATAGACACCCGCCGCCACCGGCGCGCCGTGCGCGTCACGGCCGTCCCACGTCACGCGCCCCGCGGCCGCCGCAGCGCTGGGCGAGAGCGTGCGTACCACGCGTCCCTGAAGGTCGAGGATCTCGACCGCGTCCACGCCGGCGGCGCCGGCCTCGGTCACGAACGCCACCCGGCCGAAGCTCGGGTTCGGCTCCACCCGCACGCGCCCGGGCACCGCTGGGCCGGAAGGCCCGACGCCGACGTTGATGCCGATCCCGATCACGGCGTCGTTCGTCGACACCGGCGTCACGAACAGGCCGGCGTTGTAGAAGTTCGTGCGGCGGACGAGGACGTGCGTGATCTGCACCGTGCTCGAGGCGTGGAAGCGGAGCTTGTAGAGGTGGCCGGGGCCGGTGAGGAAGGTCTGGTCGCAGAGCAGCACGTCGCTCGCGGACAGGCTGTCGGCCGCGGCGCTGAAGAGATGGAACGTGTTCCCGCACGCCGCGCTGCAGCCGCCGGTCATGAGGCAGCCCTGCTGCAGCGACGAGGGCGCGAGCGGCACGAACGTGAGCGCCGCAGGGTCGTACGACACCACGACGTCGAAGCCGTTGAACTGGGAGCCGGCGGCGGTGACGTCGAAGAACAGGTCGAAATCGGTGCCCGGTGTCACCATCTGCGACGCGGGCGTCAGTCCGGTGCTGACCGCCGCGCGCGCGATCGGCGCCATGGCCACGAGCGCGGCCACGGCAAGCGCCAGCCATCCCAGGCGCCTCGTGCGCCCGGCGCGGCCGGCTGTTCTCATGTCCGACATCATCCCTCCCGACCTGCCCTAGAGATGGACCAACCTGCGGGTGAGTCGCGGCCCGCCGCGGATGGTGAGCCGCGCGTAGTAGATGCCCGGGGCCAGGGGACGCCGCGCGTCGTCGTCGCCTGCCCATTCGAGCGAGTAGCTGCCGGCATCGCGCTCGCCCCGAGCGAGCGTGCGCACGAGACGGCCGGCCACGGAGTAGATCGCCAACTCGACCGAGCCGGGCTCGGCGAGCGTGAACGTGAGCGTCGAGCGGCCCGCGGACGGGTTCGGCGCCGGCGCGAGCAACGCGGTGGTCGCCGCGAGCGGGCGGCCGCCCGAGGTGACGAGCGTGCCCGGCGGCAGCGGCCGGTTCGCGGCGTCGCGCGCGAGCACGCGGCCGAAGCGGAGCGCGGGATCGCCCGCGCGCCGCGCGCGGAACGTGAACGTGGCGAGCAGCCCCTCGCCGGCGATGCCCTGCGCGCGGATGCCCAGCAGCGCCGCGTCCACGGCGCCGGGCCCGGGCGAGAGCACGACACCCTTCTGCGCTTCGAGCCAGCCATCGCTCGCGAACCCGATCGCGTCGGCGACCGAGGCGTCCCACGCGAGCGCGGCCGAGATGCCCTGCGCGCGGCCGTTCGCCTGCAGGCGCACAGTGGCCTCGAACGTCTCCCCCGCCGCCACGGTCGAAGGAGCGTCGAGCGAGAGTTGCTCCGGCCCGGACCCGTGCTGCGCACGGGTAGCCCCGCGGCCATCGGCGTTCGCCACGATCGCCGCCGGGCGCGAGACCAGCCCGTAGTTGGAGGCGAACACGATCAGGTCCTCGAAGTCGATGCGGGCGTCGGTGAACGGCCGCGTCGAGAGCGAGAGGTCGACGGTAGGGCCCACGTCCAGGTAGCTCACGCCGGCGCTGGTGATGGCGCTGCCGCTGATGCCGTAGTGGGCGCCGAGCAGCGACACGTCCGCGTCCGTGACCTGGTTGTCGCCGCTGCCGGCAGTGATGCCGTTCGTGACGTCGCCGAGTGCGTAGTTGGGCGCGGGCGCTGTCTTGTTCGAGACGCCGGAGACCGCGCCGGCGGCGTTCTTCGCGAACGCCACGTACGACCACGCATCCCGGCCCGAGGGCTCGTCCGACTGCCCGCTCGCCGTGACCGCGGTCAGCACCCACGGCGGCCCGGGCGGATAGCTGGGCGTGGGCGGGACGAACCCGCCGGCATCGTCGTAGAGCGGGTAGCCGCCGAACGGAGCCCGATAGACCTCGGCGGTGGCGGCGAACGTCGGGGGCGTGAACGTGAGCTGGATTCGCGACGTGCCGTCGGCATCGTTGCCGGACGTGAGCCGCGCGGCGGCGAGGTTGGTGATCGCCGCGGGCACACCGTCGATGGTGATCGACAGCGCGCGGCTCGCGGTGTCGCTCAGCGCGTCGGTGGCGAGCACCACGAACGCGCTGCTGCCGATCGAGCCGGGCGTGCCGGTGATGGCCCCGCTGCCGGCGTCGATCGAGAGCCCCGCGGGCAGGCTGCCGCCGGCGATCGACCACACGATCGGTGGTGTGCCGCCTGCCGCCTCGACGGTATCGGCGTAGCTCATGCCGGCGGTGCCGCTCACGAGCGACGACGTGCTCACCGTGAGGGCGAGCGCCGGAGCGGCGGCCAGCGCCAATGCGGCGGCCGCGAGGGTGAGCGCTTTCATTGAGCCTGCGGTAATGCTCGTGCGCATCGGCAAGGGGTTCCGAACGGGGCGGCGATCCAGCACACGAGGCCGGCGCAGGGTCCGTTCCGCGGCTCGAAGGGGGGTGAGCCCTGGGAACGAATGGGGGACTCCGTCAGCGTGCAGGCGTTGGCAAGGCGAGTCTTCCGCGAAGATGATACAGGTGCATCGGGGCCGATTCCAAGGATTTGCGAGGTGAAGTGGCCCCATCCCCGCGCGCACTCCGCGAGCGTTCCGGTCTACACGGAAGTACGGAGCGGCCGAGCCCCGTGGACCAGGCTCCGCGTGGGCTCAGCGCGTGCCCGGCGCCCTGCCGAAGCCCGGGGCATAGTCCGCCGCGAGCCACGCGAGCGCGGCGTAGCAGGCGACGTTCCGCCGCACCAGGGCCGGGTCCACCTTGTCGAACGTGTCGTTCGCGGTGTGGTGCCAGTCGAAGTACTCGGAGGCGTCGGTATCCAGGTCGCAGACCGGCACCCCGAGCGCCGCGATCTGCCCCACGTCGGCGTCGCCCGAGGCGTCGTTCCCCCGGTACTGGACGCCGAGCGGCGCGAGCACGGACTGCATGGCCCTGATGGCGGCGAGCCGGTCGGGCGGCACGCGCGAGTGGAGGCCGAGCGGCGCGAAGGCGCCGAGGTCGGATTCCATCCCCATCACGTGGCTCGCCGCCTCCCCGGCGTGGTCGCGCGCGTACGTGCGCGCGCCGGAGAGCCCGAACTCCTCGTTCGCGAACAGCACCACGCGCACCGTGCGCCGGGGCTTCGATCTCGCCTCGCCGATCAGCTTCGCCGCGGCCGACATGATGGCAACGCCGGCGCCGTCGTCGTGCGCCCCCTGGCCCAGGTCCCACGAGTCCAGGTGGGCGCCCAGCACCACCACCTCGCGCGGCCGCTCGCGGCCCGGGATCTCGCCGATCACGTTCGCCGAGCGCGCGCTGTCGGCCCATGACGAACTGTTGGACATCCTCAGGCGCACCCGTTGGCCTGAGGCCAACTGGTCTTCCAGGAGATCCGCATCGGGGTTGGAGATGGCGAGCGCCGGGATCAGCTTGTCGCCGGGCTCGTTGCGCATCCCGCCCGTGTGCGCGAGCCGGTTCCGGTCGGTGCCGACCGAGCGGATGATGACGCCGATGGCACCACGGCGCGCGGCCTCCGCCGCGCCACGCCCGCGCACGGTCACCGCGCGGCCATAGCCAGAGCCGTCCTCGGCGCGCTGCATGCGGCCGGTGTAGAAGACGATGCGCCCGGCGATGCGCGTCGAGTCGATGCGCGCCAGCTCGTCGATGTTCGTGACCGGCACGACCTCGGCCTCGAGCCCCGCCTCCGGCGTCGCGACGCTGCCGCCGAGCGCCACCGCGACGAGCGGTTGCGGCCACGGCGAGACCACCTCCACGGAGCAGTTGCCGCGGATCCAGTGCGGCACGGTGACCGGCTCGGCGTGCACGTTCTTCAACCCCAGTGCGCGCAGCCGCGCGAGCGCCCATTCGACCGCGCGCGCATCCCCGGGCGAGCCGGCCGAGCGCGGCCCCACCTCGCGCGTGAGCGAGCGCAATGTCTCGTAGCCGGTGTCGTCGATGAGTGCGCGCTCGCGGAGACTCCGCGCTTCCTCGAGCTGCGCGTCCGTGAATGGAGCGGCCGACGCGGCGGCGGGAGCGGCCTGGGCAAGGCGCGGATGCGTGGCGATCGCGACGAGGAGCAGCGTCCGCACGAGCGCGTGCGGACGGAGGGGACGCGGTGGGGCGACCGACATGGAGCCTCCGCACGGGGACGTGGGGCCCTGCTCGTGCTGCCGGAAACTGGACCCATGCTTCGCGACTCGAGTGGACTCACTGCGATGGGGCGGGACTCTACCCCGTCCGGTCATCGTGCGCGCGGCGCTTCGCGCCCGCCGTGCCGGGGGGATCGATGCGCCAGTTTGGTATGGCCTTACGGGATTTCGATGGAAGTGTTGCTCGAGGGGCCCATGGCGCGTTGCGCTCAACGTCGAGGGAACATGAGATCAGTGCCGCCGTGCGACCGAAGTATC
>Ga0073909_10000743_pt1 | contig 10316 bp, 5 predicted proteins | sample Coa_R1_6_FD_66439 | JGI IMG/M metagenome (GOLD analysis project Ga0073909, IMG submission 66439) | Surface soil microbial communities from Centralia Pennsylvania, which are recovering from an underground coalmine fire. - Coalmine... | ecosystem: Environmental > Terrestrial > Soil > Unclassified ... | reverse complement strand
GCGGCTCGAGTGGCGCACCGAGATGCCGGCCGAGTCGCCGCCGAACCGCACCAAGGCCGCCGAGTGCGCCTCGATACTGTTCGCGCGCGCGATCTGGGGACGCACGCTCGCCGACCGCCTGCCCATCCCCGCGCCCGCCGTGCCGCCCCTGGACGCCGTGCCGCCCGAGGGCGTGCTCTCGGGCTGGGACGACGTGCGCGAGGCCGTGACCGCGACCGATCCCAAGCAGCTCCTGGTGGCACTACGCGAAGCCGCTGCACGCGAGAACGCGTGGTTCGCGAACCGCGAGCTCTGGCACGGCGAGCTTGCCGCGGTGCGCGCGGAGCGCTGGCGGCGCTGGCAGGACCACCGCGCCGAGGAGCTCGAGGCGCGCGCCGAGCGCATGCTGATGACGCAGCCGCTGCTCCAGCGCCGCTTCGCCGAGCTGGCCGTGCATCCGCACCTGGTGGCGTTCGACGAGACATTGAGCGATCCGTGGGAGCCGTTCGCCTCCGCGGATCCCGCGACGCTGCGGCCACTGGTGCGGCCGATCGCACGCGTGTGGCTGCCGCCGATCGAGTGGGGCGCCGGGATCGGCGCCGCACTCGCGCTCGCGTTCGCCTTGCTCCGCGCCTGGGGACGCGCGCGCGCGCTGGCGGCCGAGGCCGAGCGGCTGGGCCCGCTGGTCGTGGACCCATCGGAAGCCGGCCCCAGCCTGCACGTGATCACCGGGCCCACCGCGGCCGCGGTGACGCGCGGCGCGCTCGAGCTCGCCGCGAGACGGCTGGCCTTCGGCGAGCGCGTGCTGCTCGTGGACGGCTCGTCGCGCATCCGGCTCCACGAGCGGCTCGGCCGGGATGCCCGCTGGGGGCTGCTCGAGTGCCTGGCCGCGGAGATGCCGGTCCTGGGGCTCATCCAGTACGCCGGGCACCCCGGCCTTTACCTCTTGCCGCACGGAAATGCCGAGCGCGCCGTGGGCTGGTCACGGCTTGGGCAGAAGCTGGAAGAGGTCGTACCGCATTTCGGGCGGATCGTGCTCGCCCTGGACCCCCAGGCTCCCGCGGAGATGGGGGATGCCCTCCTCGGGGCGGCCATGGAGGGGTGGTGGGGGCAGCTGGATAACGGCTTCTCAAGAGCCCTGGAGCAGGCCACGGCGAGATTCGGCATCGTATTCCATTCATTGGACTTGGAGCTGATGCCCGAGGCGACCCTGGAGGTCCTGGCGGCGCGTGTGGCGGCGCTCCGGCCGGCAGGACCCGTCCCCGAGCCCGCACCGATCACGGCTCCGGTGCCCGCCATCCGTCCAGAACCTGTTCAACCAGCGCTCGAACCCATCGTTCTGGACTGCGACTTGCAGGTGCTGGAGCGGCTCCGCTTCCTGGCGTGGATGCGCCGGTTGCAGGCCGATCACCGGGACCCGGGTCTCCAAGCCACGACCTGAACGCCCCCCGACGCGACTTCACGGACGAGGTCACCTGATGGCGACGACGCAACGCATCCTGCTCGTGGAACACCTGGACGCGGTGGGTTCCTCTCTCACCGACTTGAGGCCAAGGGCCCAGGTGCTCCGCAACATGGGTTTCGACGTGCGCATGGCTGCGATCGCGGCGGAGGGCGAAGGCGACCTGCAGCACGGCAACGCCGAGCGCCGCCAGTCCGGGATCGAGCACTACGACGAGCCGCGCGGCACCGAACTGGTGCGTCGCGCCATCGAGACCTGGAACGCGGACGCCGTGGTGTGGGCGAGCAGCGCTCCGGGTGGCGGCGAGGCCGCGCACGAGCTCGACCCGGTGATCGCGGCGTGGTGGTGGCCCTCGGGCTGGACCACGTCGCGCGCCAGCGGTCCGCTCGCCTGTCTCGCGCCCGAGCTCGGCCCGGGCGAGGCCTGCGTGCTCGATGGCGAGCGCCCGAAGAGCGCGCGGCTGTCGCTGTGGGACGGCCCGTACGCGCTCGTGGCGTCGCCGCTCAAGCCTGCGGACGCCGAGCATCTCTTCGATGGTTTCGCTCGCGCCGCCGACCAGCGGGACGAGATCGACCTCGTGCTGCTCGACCATCCCGACCCCGAGCTCGAATCGCTCGCGCGCACGGCCGGGATCGCGCAGCGCGTCCACTTCGTGGGCCCCGCGCCCCGCGAGGCCGAGCACGCGTGGCTCCAGCACGCGCGCGCCACGTTCGTGACGCTGCAGCGGCCGCTCGCCGCCGGGCTCGTGATGCGCACGCTCGCCGCGGGCTGCCCGGTCATGGCCGTGGGCCAGGCCGCCGAGCCCGTGCGCCTGTGGCTCGGCACGCAGGGCGTGACCTGGGGCCGGCCCGAGCGCTCGCGGCTGGCATGGGACACCGTGGCCGAAGCGCTGGCGCGCACGCCCGCCGTGGAGACGGCGATCGCCCGCGGCCGCGCCTGCGCCGCCGCGTGCACCAACTCCACGCTCGCGGCGCGCTTCGGTGCCGTGCTCGGCGGGCTCGAGCGCCGCGACCGCGCCGCTTAGTCCCCCGCGTTTCCCCTCCGGCGCGCGTCACGTTAGCGTGGCGCGCGCCGAACGCTTTCATTCACATACAGGGGGACGGGATTGCGCATCCTGGTGACGGGCGGTGCGGGCTTCATCGGTTCGAACGTGGTGGATCGGTTCGTGGAGCTGGGCCACGACGTGGCCGTGTTCGACGACCTCTCCACCGGCTTTCGCGACTTCGTGCACCGCGAGGCGCGGCTCTTCCAGGGCGACCTCGCGGACGCCGCGGCCGTGGACCGCTGCATCGGCACGTTCGAGCCCGACCTGGTCGACCACCACGCCGCGCAGATCGACGTGCGGAAGTCGGTGAGCGACCCGGTCTGGGACGCGCGCGTCAACATCCTCGGCTCGATCAGCCTGCTGCAGGCGTGCACGCGGCACGGCGTGAAGAAGGTGGTGTACGCATCGACGGGCGGCGCGCTCTACGGGGAGGGCCGGCGGCTCCCTGCCAACGAAGACCACCCGGTCAACCCGGAATCTCCCTATGGCGCGAGCAAGCACACGGTGGAGCACTACGTCCACCTGTGGAAGCTGCTCCACGGCCTCGACTACACCGTGCTCCGCTACCCGAACGTCTACGGCCCGCGCCAAAACCCGCACGGGGAAGCCGGTGTGAACGCCATCTTCATCGGCGCCATGCTCGACGGGAAGCGCCCGCGCATCTTCGGCGACGGAAACGCCGTGCGCGACTACCTCTACGTGTCGGACGTCGTGGACGCGAACGTGCTCGCGCTGGATAGGGGGAGCGGCGAGGTGCTGAACCTCGGCACCGGCGTCGGCACGTCGGTGAACGACATCGTGCGCGAGCTGAAGGCCATCCTCGGCTCGCCGCTCGACGCCGTGCACGAGCCGCCGCGCCCAGGCGAGGTGCAGCGCATCTACCTCGACGCCGCGCGCGCGAAGCGAGTGCTCGGCTGGGCGCCGAAGGTCGCGTTCCGGGACGGTCTGCGCCGCACGGTGGAGTGGAGCCGCAAGAACCCGCTGCCGGCGAAGCAGTAGCTCGCGGTCAGTGGGGGCCGCGCGCGGCCAGTCGCAACGCGTCCCCGCCGCGCTCCCGGGTGACCGCGACGGACCAGCCCGCCCAGACCCTCGGCCGCATCGAGGCGAGAACCGCATCCCGCCGCGCCCGCTCCAGCGCCCGCGCCGGGTCGTGGTCGCGCTCGAACTCGGTGAGGAACAGCTGCATGAACGCCGAGGTCTCCTCGTCGTCGACGTCCCAGAAGCTCGAGACCACGGCGTGCGCGCCGGCGTCGATGAACGCATCGCGGAGACTGGGGCCGGACTGCATCGTGCCCGCGGTCGGGGCGCCGCTCGCGCACGTCGCCAGCACGACCAGCTCGCAGCCCGAGAGGTCGAGGCGGGCGACGTCGCTGGCCTCGAGCAGGGCGTCGCCCACGGGCGCACCGGCCGGCGCCGCGACCGGGAGGTAGCCAAGGAACGGCACCGAGGGATTGCACAGGTGGTGGCCCGCGATGTAGATCCTCGAGGCTCGCGCGGCGGCGAGGAGGAAGGCGGCCTTCGTCGCGCCGTCGCCCTCGAGTAACCGCGAGCCCGTCCACCGCGCGCGTGCCTCGCGGACGTCGTGGGCCTGCAGCAGTGCCGGCGAAGAGTAGCGTCGGCGCAGGCTCGGCGACAGCGGGGGGCTCGCGAAGATGAGCGGAACGGCCTCCGTCTCGCGTGACGGGGAGCGCCACCCGAGGTCGTAGCTCACCGTCGTGGCGAATGCGAGCGGCACGTCGCCCGAGCCCGGCGCGATCAGCGCCTCGAACGGCAGCGCCTGCAGCGGACCGTCGGCGGAGATCTCGAGCGCCCGCGCGATCCCGGCGCCGCCGGGCCATCGTGCGGGCAGCAGTTGCTGCGACAGCCGCTCCAACGCACGCTTCGTCTGTGGCCCATACAGCGCGCCGGCACCGGGGGACTCCGACTGCAGCAGCCCGATCGCCTCCCGCACCTCGCTGAGGCAGGACTTGGGCGTCAGCGCCACCGTGTCCAGCTTCACGCCCGACGGCCCTGCGGTCCAGCGCAGCAGCCGGTCGTCGACGAACGCGTACGTGAGATGGGTTGCCCCGCCCGCGGGGAGCGGCGCGAAGACATCGCGCGCGCCGCGGGCGGACTGGGTCCGGCGCATCCGCGAGCGCCACTCGCGCTCGAAACTGCATCCCTGCTGCGGCGTCAGGTCCGCCAGTTCGTGAACGGCCTCGCGCACCGTCAGCCCCTGCGACCCTGCCGCGTCCGCAGCTCCCGCCGCGAGGTCGCCCCGGATCGAGGTGAACGCTTGCCGCAGGTCCTCGAGCCCTTCGCGCCGAGTCCCCTCGCGCAGTTTGAGCCGAGCGCGCATCACGCGCACCGCAGGAGATGCATCCACCCCCGAGTCTCCGTCGGCCGCGGCATGTCGCACCGCGTCGTCGAGCGCCGCCCGCGCCGCTGCGATCGAGCCCAGCTCCTCGAGTAGTCGCGCACGGCGCAGCGCCAGCGTCAGCCGGTACTCCGCCACGTGCGAGCGGTCACAATGCTCGACGCCGCGCGTGGCCACCGGCAGCGCATCGGCGAACCGGCCATTGCACTGCAACCCCCACGACCAGGACAGGTACACGAGCGCCAGCCCGCTGCGGCGATTCCAGTTGGGCATCGTCCGACTCCAGCGCTCGAGAATGGCGGTGCCGGTCGCGACGTCGCCCCGCGCGAACGCGAGGCGAGCGTGAAGAACGTCGGCCTCGAAGGCATACTTCGTCGCCTCGTCCCGCTCGACGGCGCTGGGGAACTCGCGAAGCAAGGGTGGGAGTCGGCGCAGCACGCCCTCGACCAGGTCCCAGCAGCCGAGATCGGCGAGGAATTGGGCGTAGACGATCGAGCCGCGAAGACGCCCGCTACCGCCCATCGCACCCGCGAGGTCGACGGCGTCCGACATGCACTGCGCGGCGAGCGCGTACTGGCGGTCCTCGACCGCGCGTTGCGCCCGGTATCCCATGAAACGGGCGATCTGATTGGGGAACGGATGGCGGCGGGCGAGCCGCAGGCCCTCCTCGATGCACGCGGCGGCCGAATCCGCGTGCTGCCGTTCGGCATGGATCGTCGCCAGCTCGCCGAGGATCTGGCAGACGAGGTAGTCGTCCTCGAATCGGCGTGCGCTCGCGAGGGCCGACTCGATGCGGGCGCGCTGACGCTCGGGGTGTCCCAGCTCCAGCTCCAGTCGGGCGAGGGAGAACTGGATCGCCATCGACGTATAAGGGTCACCCGCGGAGTCCGCGGCGGCATGCCAGTGCTCCAGGCGGGCGCGCCGCTCCGAGGGCGACAAGGACGAATCGCTCCACGTCGACGCATAGCCGCGGGTGATCATGAGCATCGTGAACTCCCGGTCGGCATCGACCGAGCGGAGGAGCCGCGCGTAGTGGGCCGGCGCGACGAACGCGTAATGCTCGTCGAGCACATCCGCGACCCGCAACAGCAGCGTCGAGAGTGACTCGCGGTCACGGATGAAATCGCTGCGATCCCGGGCCCCGGTCGCACGGATGATGGCGATGTATCCGTCCATGAATGGACGCGGGCCGGCCCCGGCCGCGAATGCGTTCCACTGTCTCGAGTCGTCGTACGCGAGATGTACAGCCAGCGTACTGTCCAGCTGGGGGACCAGGCCGAGGATCTGTCGCTCGCGCTGCGCCACGAGCCCGTGCCGGGCCGTGGCGCCGAGGCCGGCCGCAGCCACGAACGCGCCCACCAACAGCCAGCCGGAGGTGCGCATGCTCGCATGAGAGCGTCGAACCGGCGCGCATGCAAGGCCGATTGTCGGCCCCTGGAATGCCCCTGTTCGCCCCGGCCGGGCTCGACTATCGTCCGCGCCTGGGATCGGCCACGCAGTGCACAGTGGACCGGGACTGGACCGGCCGATGAAGCGACACTTGACAGCCGAGGAGATGGCCGAGCTCGTGGCGGGGACGATCACCCGCGAGCGTGCGGCCACGCTCCACCTGCACCTCGCCGACTGCGCGGGTTGCGCGGCCGCGTGGGCCATGGCTGTCCGCTATCGCGCCGCCTGGTTGAGGCGACGCCGCGCATTGGAGCCTCCGAGCGACGTTGCCGCCGGGCTGGCCCGCGACAGCGCACCGGATCCGGCGCCGGTCCGGCCCCGCGCCGTGCTCCAACGATGGGTGCCAGCCGCAGGCGTCGCGGCGACGATCGTCGTGGTGGGGGCGTGGGTGATGTTCGCGCGGAGCTCGGCTCCCACGCTCGGCTTCAAGCTGCCTCCAGCGGTGCGGGTGGGCATCGAGTCGTCGTCTGCCCGCGAGCTGGTGCTACCGGGAGGCGAGCGCCACGCGGATCGACCGGCCGCCGAGATGCGGTCCGGTGGGAGCCCCAGCTCGTCCGAGTTCGCGCGCGAGCTCGACGTGCTCAACTCACGCTACGAAGCCGGCGATCGGTCGCCGGACGCCAGTGCGAGACTGGTGGCTGCGCTGCTTGCCGCGGGCGACCTGGAAGCCGCCAACGCCTACTCGCGCGAGGCCGTGCGCGCGCACCCGGACGACGCCAGGCTCCTCGTGCTCATGGCGGACTTGAAGTACCGCGCCAGCGATCTGGCCGCGGCGGAGATGTATCTGCGGACCGCATCGCAGATCGCTCCGCGGGATCCGATCGTTGGTCTCGACTTGGCGCTCGTCCTCCGGGAACGGGGGAACACGCGCGACGCCAGGGAGTGGTTCGAGCGCGTGGCAGCAAGTGGGCCAGCTCCGCTCGCGGAGCGCGCCCGGCAGGAGCTGCGTCGATGAGAGGGTCCCCGGAACTCTTCTCTTGACTCGTCGCTCGAGCAGGGAACAGAGTCGGCGCATCGCTCCCGCTCGGAGGGGTCGTGCACCTGCCTTGTCGCCCCAGCATCCTGCCTTCCGTCGCGATCCCGACGCTGATCGCGAGCCTGCTCTTCTCGGGTTCGCTCGCGCCGGCGGCCGCCCGCCCGCACACGCGCCCCGACGGCCCGCACCTGCCCTCGAGCCCGCAGGTCGTGGGCGATATCCAGCGCATCGACAGCAACGACATCTCCATGGTGGTGAAGAACACGGGCTCGATCGCGTACGACACGCAGAACGGCGCGGCGGGTCTCGAGTTCCCGAAGGGCTCCGGCCACACGGCCGTGTTCGCCGCGGGCCTGTGGCTCGGGGCCGTGGTCGGCGGGCAGGTGCGGGTCACGGTCTCGGAGTACTCGGACGAGTACCAGCCCGGCTCGATGGTCGGCGGTGCACCGGACAGTCCCTTGAACCCCGAGTACAAGGTCTACAAGCTCTTTCGCAGCTACCCGACCGCCGCGGATCGCGACGCCGCGCTCGCCGACTACAACGCCGGCGCCGTACCGCACGGCGCGCCACCCGTGGCGGTCCTCGGGGACGGCACGCTCGGCATCCGCGGGGACCAGATGCTGTGGTGCGTATTCAATGACGCCGCCACCTCGCAGCACCACAACCTGGCCGGGGGCACGCCGCCGCTCGGCGTGGAGGTGCAGCTCACCGCGTTCGCGTACTCACCTCCAGCCGCAGGTCCCGCGAACCGCACCGTGTTCCTGCACTACAAGTTCCTGAACAAGGGTTTCAACGCGCTCGAGCAGCTCCACGTCGGCATGTGGGTCGATCCCGATCTCGGCGGCGCCACCGACGATCTCGTCGGCTCCGATCCCGCGCGCGGCGTGGGCTACGTCTACAACTCCTCGAACGTGGACGAGCAGTACGGATCGACCCCGCCCGCGGTGGGATTCGATCTGCTGCATGGACCCGTGGGGCCGGGCGGTCCGCTCGCGGCGAACGCGTTCACCATGTACGCGAACGGCGGCGACCTCCAATCCGCGCTCGAGAGCTACAACGTGCTCCAGGGGCTGAGCCCAACCGGAGCCCCGGTCATCGACCCGACGACCGGCCTGCCGACCCCGTTCCAGGTTCCGGGCGACCCGATCGCCGGCACGGGCTGGATCGACACCGTACCCGCCGACAAGCGGATGATCCTGGGCACGGGCGCGGTGGACCTGCTGCCAGGGCAGGTGCAGGAAGTGGACTACGCCATCGTCATCGGTCAGGGCATCAACCGGCTGTCGTCCGTGGCCACGATGCGCTGCAACGACGACGCCATCCAGGCGTTCTTCGACCGCTCGTTCGCGCCGCCGCTCCCCGCGGTGACCGACTGCAGCCCGGTCGTCAACTGCCCGCGGCCGGCGAACTTCTGGTACCAGCAGTTCTCCTCGGGGGGCGTGTTCTCGCCGGCCCAGCTCGCGGAGATCGCGGGCCGCGTGGACGCCGCCACGCTTTACCTCGACTGGTCCGCCGATCCGGTCACGAACCTGCGCAACGCGTTGAACCCCGCATCCGCCGTGGATCCGCTCTCCCAGGCGATCCGTGAGTTCGCGGCGTTCCAGTGCAACCTCGCGGTGAGCGCTCCTCCCGTCATCCCCTCGGGCGTGCCACCCGTCTTCCTCGAGCGCGCGACGCCGGTGTCGTGCCCGGGGCTCGCCGCCTCGTCGATCCACGAGCTTGCCGAGACCGCGGTCGTGGGCCTGTCCGATGCCGACTACCTCGACGTCGGACCGAACCCCACCGCGCTCACCGGCGTGACCAACGTCGGGCTGCCGTTGTGGGGAGGCGCCGCCGGCTACGCCGCGGACCTGTTCGGGTCCTCGATCCCGAGCGGGACCCATGCGCACACCGTCGAGATCCGCTTCACCGGCGGCGCCCCCGGCCAGTACGCCTATCGCTACCTGCGCACGCTCGACGGCGGCGGGAATCGGGTCTACCTGATCCAGGACTACGTCCCGGTGCCGTGGCGGGTGTGGGATATCGACACGAACACGCAGCTGAACGGCGCGTTCCTCGAGAACGCGGGCCCACCGCCCGCGGCGAACATGGACGGGCACTGGAACCCGGACGAATCGTCAACGGGCGGACGCGAGCTCGTGTGGGCGATGGATTCACCGTACAGCGGCGATGCCACGCCCGATTCCAGGTACTTCACCGATCCGAATCTTCAGGACATGCTCGCCGGCCAGGTGGACCTGCGCTACGTGATGTACCCACGGCTGACGGCGGCGGGAGCGGTGATCGACAACGGCGATCGGTTCCGTTGGACGTGGGGCGGCATCATTCCCGGCCTCGGTGTGGACGCGATGCTGTTCCACCTCGCCGGGCTCCCTGCGGGCGATCCGTCCCAGCTCCAGGGCTACTCCGACATCACCGGCTGCCTCTCCTCCATCAACAGCGGCTTCGGCATCGGCCCGACGTGCGACATCCCGACGCCGGTGCTGGTCTCGCTCGTCGGTGCGGAAGCCGCTCCGGACCACGTCACCATCCAGTGGTTCATCGGCGGCAGCGCCGCCTCGAGCATCCGCGTCGAACGGCGCGAGGCGGGAGCGGGGTGGACGGGCCTGCGGGACGTCCAGCCCGACGGCAGCGGCATGATCGAGTTCCGCGACACGGACATCGTCGCCGGGCAGGCGTACGACTACCGGCTGGGCCTGCTCGATGGCGGACAGTTCAGGTGGCTGGGTCAGGTCTCGGTGACGGTGCCGCTCGAGAACGTGCTCGCGCTCGAGGGCTTCCATCCGAACCCGGCGGGGCGCGACATCCAGCTCGCGTTCACGCTCGCGAGCCGCGAGCCGGCGAGGCTCACGGTCTTCGACCTCGCGGGACGGCGGCTGTTCGCTCGCGACGTCGGGGCACTGGGCGCGGGCCGGCACGTTGTCCCACTCGATCGCGGCACGTCGCTCCCGAGCGGGATCTACCTCCTCCAGCTCACGCAGGGCAACCGCACGATCACCCGCCGAGCCACCGCGATCCGTTAGCACCCGGTTCGAGGGGCGCTGCAGAT
>Ga0073909_10000742_pt1 | contig 10333 bp, 8 predicted proteins | sample Coa_R1_6_FD_66439 | JGI IMG/M metagenome (GOLD analysis project Ga0073909, IMG submission 66439) | Surface soil microbial communities from Centralia Pennsylvania, which are recovering from an underground coalmine fire. - Coalmine... | ecosystem: Environmental > Terrestrial > Soil > Unclassified ... | reverse complement strand
TTCGGCGCCGACGACTTCGGCGGCACGCTGTTCGAGGAGAACGTCCACCTGGCGACCGGGCACGTGAACAAGACCACGGTCGCCGAGATCGAGACGCTGATCCGCGAGGCGGGCTTCACGCCGGCCCAGCGCACGACGCTCTACGACGTTCTCAAGGTGGCCGATGGCCCCGAGGCGCTGGCGAACCTCTCCGACGAGGTGCCGCTGTTCATCGAGAGCCTGCGCGAGCTGCCGGCCGAGTACCCGGCCGTGCTCGAGGGCGAGGAGCCCGGCGACTCGCTGGTGATGCCGCACTGACCGGCGTCATTCGCTCCGAGAAGACCGCGCTCGCGCGGGGCTCTCGGTTCTAGCGGGCGAACCCACCCAATGCCAAGCGCGTTGACCCGCGCGCGATCGCTCGCCGGTCGCCGCTCCCCACTCCGACCCGCGAATTCATTGGGAATTCCGCAGGAGATCCGCACGCGCGCGTGGCGCGTGCCGTGCATGTCTGCACCCGGGACCGGATGTGTCCGGTGCACGTGCACGCATCGCCCCCGCCGCGCGGGGGCGCCTCCCGGAGCTCCCCCTGGCATCCCACCACACGCCGCGCCTTCCCGGGCGCGCCGGCGTCCTCCTTGGGCTGGCGCTGTTCGCCCCGCCCGGCGCGACGTCGCGTGCGATCGATCGGGGCGTGGGGCAGTGCCTGCCGCCGCACACGGTCGTGGCGCTGACGCCGCTCGCCGACCGCACCGACGGCACGTGGGCCAACTGGAGCGGCGAGAGCCCGGCGCTGCTCGTCACCCGTGCCTTCGCCGACTCGCTCGCCCGCGGCCATCGCCGCGACATCGTGCGCTTGGGTGTCACGCTGCCGCACCCGCCGGCCAACGGCCCCGGGCGCGCGCTCGACGATGACCTCGCGCTCCGCGCCGCGCGACGCACGGCGGCCGAGGTGGTGGTGACCGGCAGCGTCGACGTGTTCGTGCACGACGACCAGATGGAGCCCGGCAAGTTCTCGCGCTGGGGGATGGGAGCTCCCGACGCGCGCTCGCGCGTGCGCGTGAGCGTGTCGCTGCGCGCGCTCGACGTGCGCGATGGCACGGTGCTGATCGAGACCAGCGCCACGCGTGAACGCGCCGGCAAGACGGTGGCGATGATCGACCGCGGGGAGCGCAACGGCTCGACCGGCGCGCTCGACCCGGTGCTGGCGCAGGCGCTGGGCGAGGTGCTCGGTGACCTCACGCGCACGCTCGGCCAGCGTGTCGAAGGGCAATGGAAGGCGCAGGTGCTGAGCGCGCGCCGCGGCACGGTGATGCTGGACGCAGGTGTGACGCGCGGCCTGTTCACGGGCCAGCGGCTCGAGGTGTGGCGGCCCGGCGTCGACCTCCTGGACGAGGAGCTTCGCGAGCTGGGCGACGACGTGTGGGTGGGCTCGGTGGTGGTGACGTCGCTCGAAGGTCGCAGCCGCGCGCGGGCGCGGCTCTGCGACGGCGAGGTGCACGCCGGCGACGTGGTGCGGCCGTGCTCGCAGACCGCCGCGCCGGTGCTGTCGCTCGACCGCTGAGCTAACGCACGCGCAGCCGGTAGAACCACACCAGCGCCGGCTCGCCGGTCGCGGCCGGGTCGAGCGCGAAGCGCAGGTCGTAGTCGCCGGCCTCGAGCCGTCCTTCCGGGCGCAGGCGGATGGCGTCGCCGAGCGTGTAGAAGGGTCCGGTGTGGCTCGCGAGCTCGCGGCCATCCTGGAGCAGCGTGATCACCATCCGGCGCTCGCCCGCTTCGGGGCTCGGCGGCTGGAGCGCGGGCGGCAGGATCAGCACCATGCCCGAGACGTTCGTGACCGCGCCCACGTCGATGGGCTTCGCCGCGCGGGCGCGGAAGCCGGGCTCCGGCAGTCGCACCGCACCGGTCGTGAGCGAGTCGAGCGCGAACTCGAACGCCACCGCCACCGGGTGCGCGGAGCCTCCCATCGTGCCGAAGGTGTGGGGGCCGCGCTCGAACCACCCCGGGTGCGTTGCGGCCGCCCAGGCGAGGAGGCCCGCCGCCGCGCTCGCAAGGCCGGAGGCCCATGCCCAGAAGTGCCTCCTCGAGGGAGCGGGCGCACGACTCGTACCGCTCGCCGACTCGGACCCTGCCCGCGACAAGGCCGGCGCCACCACCGGCTCGTAACCCGCGAACGCGATCGCCGCGCGGCACTCCTCGCAGTCTTCCAGGTGCGCCTCGACCAGCTCGCGCTCGAGTCCCTCGAGCAGGCGGGAGCTGCGCGGCCAGGTGGCGATGAGCGAGGACGGCAGGTGGCCGGCGCCCGCGCCCGCGGCGGCCTTGAGCGGCGCGAGCCGGGCCCTGCAATCGGGGCAGCCGGCGAGGTGCTCCTCGAGACGGAGCAGCTCGTCCTCGGGCATGAGCCCGACGCTGTAGGCGAGGAGCCGGCGCGTGGCCCAGTCGTGCGATGGGGTCGTGCTCATGAGCTCCTCACACGATCCGCGCCTCGCGCGCCCATTCCCATACCGGACCGCGCTGCGAGTAGGCCAGCTCGCGGATCTGCACCATGCAGCGCGACCAGCGCTTGATCACGGTGTTGTGCCGCACCTGCAGCCGCCGCGCCACGCTCGCCCAGCTCAGCTCGGCGAAGAAGTCGGTCGCCAGCTCATGGCAGGGGGCATCGTGCTGCTTGAAGTGTTCCAGCACCACGAAGCGGAACAGCTGCAGCATGTCGGCTCCGATCTCGCGCGCGGGATCCTGCGCCGGCAGCTCCAGCGGCGAGTCGCTGTCCGGGAGCGGATCCAGGCGGCCGGTCGGGCCGCGCATGCGGCGCACGTGGTCCACGTAGACGCGGTGGACGAGCGTGTTGGTGAGGGCTTCCGGGTTGAGCAGTGTTTCCCGCTGCGAGAGCCGGAACAGCGTCACCATGACCTCCTGGGCGAGGTCCTCGATCGTGCTCGCGGGCGTGGCGCGCAGCTTCCTGCGCACGCCTTGCAGCGCAAAGGCGCGCAGGGCCTTCCAATCGATGGCGCCCAGTGGGGTCCTCCGGAGCGGGCTCGTGCGAGGGAGCGGCGGACGTTCGAGGACGGCGAGACTATCAATCCCGCGACGCGGGTGCGATGCCGGCGGCGAAAAGCCCGCGACCGCCGTGGCCTCTTCGGCGGCGGCGGTCGCGGACACTCGCGTGCGGCGGGAGTCGGGCGGGAGCATACGAGCGGCTAGTCGGTGCGCGGGCGGCCGCCACCGCTGCCGTCGCCGCCGCCATCGCCGGTGCGCAGCGTGTCGGCGGAGGAGGTGGGGGCCGCGACCACAAGGGAGTGACGCAGCATGGTGAGCCTCCTTTCCGGTCACTGGCCCCGGCCCGGGAAGATGGGCCGGAGCGGCTACAGCGCTATCGTCGGGGTCGGGGTCCCCCCGTGACCGGGGCTCCGCGCGGCGTGGGGCGGCGCCGCCACGGCGCGGCGCTCAGGGCGCTTCGAACGCCAACCCGGGCTCGCGCGGCCCCAGCTCGAGCCACACCACCGAGAACCCGTCGGAGGTCATGAGCCGCCGCTCGCGGCGCACGCCCAGCTCGGCGTGGGTGGCCGCGGCGCCCGGAGTCTCGACGATCTCCCGCCACGGATCCCAGGCGCGCTCGGCGCTCCGGAACACGAGCAGCACGTGGCGGAAGTCGTGCCGTGCGCGACAGGCGGCGACGTCCTCGGGCGAGTAGGCGAGGTGGATCACCGGGTGGTTCGTCTGCCAGGCGAGCGAGGGCCCGAGATTGCTCATGAGCGTCTCGCGCGGCACCAGCACCTGGTTGAGCGCTATCGAGATCGCGGTGAGCGACCGGCTCGAGGGCACGCCGCGCTCGAACGAGGTCGCGATCGACTCGGTCTGGGCGAGCCGCGTGTTCCACGTGCCCCAGCCGAGCGCCAGCAGTGCCGCGAGCACGCACGCCACCGTGCGCTGCCGCTCGCTCGTGCCGGGCATGCGGCGGAGGAGCGACCACAGCGCCAGCATCCCCGCGAGCTCCGCGAGCACGCGCGTCGGGAACACCTCGCGCAGGAGCGGCGTGCCCACGCACGCGGCGAGCGTGTCGAGGGCGAGCCCGGCGAGCACCACGATCGCCGCGGCCACGAGCGGCCGGTCGCGCTCTCCCGAGCCCTGCGCGCCCGCGCGCGTGAACGGCCAGAAGACGAGCGCGCCGAACCACAGCCCGCGCGGTCCCGAGAGCAGCGGCGGGAGCACGCGCGAGAGATTCGAGCCGGCCTTCGCGGCGAGCAGTGCCAAGGCGTGGGCGCCGTGCGGCACCTCGGGGACCTGGGCGCGGTGGAGGAGTTCGAACCAGGTCCAGCCCTGGACCTGGTCCCACAGCTCGAAGTGCGCCACGTCCCAGTCCGGCGATCCGAACGCCCGCCACTTGTAGAACCACCACGGCACGAGCGGGAGGACCGCGCCCGCGAGCACGAGCGCGCCCGAACGCAGGCGCTTCTCCGCGGGCGAGCTCCATGCGCCGGCGAGCGCCAGGATCGGGGCGAGCCACAGCGCGTTCGCACGGAAGAGACCCGAGAGGCCGAGCATCACGCCGAGCACGAACGGCAGCTCGCTCGCCGCCCCGAGCGCGAGCCCGAGCAGCGCCAGCAGCAGCAACACCGTGGCGGGCAGCTCGCCCACGCCGGAGAGCGCGAAGTGCTGGGCCTGGGCGTCGAGGATCGCGGCGAGACCCATCACCGCCGGGGCTCCGGCACGCACCCAGCGCGGCGCCTCCGGTGCGTGGCGCGCGAACAGGTAGCGTGTCGCAAGCACGGTGAACGCGCCGAAGGCGAGGTAGCAGACGAACGGCACCACCAACGTCAGGTACGCGCGCATGTCCGAGGTGGCCGTGAGCCCGCTCGCGGGGACCAGCTTGAAGATCAGCGCCTCGGCGAGCATGAGCCCCGGCTGCACCGCGGAGAGCGGCCACGGCGAGCCGGTATGGGTGGCGAGGTCGATCGGCAGCGCGTAGGGAGTGCCGAACTTGCCATGCCACGCCAGCTCGCGCGCGGCGAGCGCCACCTGCGCGCTCTCGTAGGAGAGGATCGGCGAGCGGCCGCCCAGGTCCCACGCCAGCGCGTGCGCGTACCAGAGCGCGGCGGCGGTCACGAGCACCAGCACGAGCGGCAGCAGGTGGTCCGTCGACCTCCGTGTCGGCGCCATGGCGCGCGACACTACGCGCGGCGCGCGCACGGCTCAAACGAGGTCTCATCATCAACGGCGGCACGCCGCATCCATGAAAGCCCCGACCCCGCCCGCGCCGGTGTCGCGGAACCGCGCGCTGGCGCCGGGCGCGCTTGCGCGGCGGGGGCGACTGGGGAACCCTCCCCGGTTCGCGGTGCCCGACCTGACCGACCCCCGCCCCGGAGAGGTTCCATGTCCGTCCTCGCTCCCCGTAATCCAGCGCGCGTGCTCGCGCTGCTCGCCGCGGCGCTGGCTTTCGCGCCGCTGTCACTCGCTCACGCCCAGGAGGGCAAGGAGACGCCCGACGTCCGCCTCGGCCGCGATGTCGTGCCGACGTTCTCGAGCGTCCGGCTCCGGCTCGACCCCGAGAAACGGAGCTACACCGGCAGTGTGCACGTGGAGTTGAAGGTCGCGAACGCCACCGACACGATCCGCTTCCACGCCGAGGGCCAGAGGCTCACGCGCGTCACGCTCCGCCAGGGTGGCGACAGCGTCATCGTGACCCGCACCACCGGCGACCACGGCCTGCAGACGCTGGGTGCTGCACGCAAGCTCACGCCCGGCACGGCGACGCTCGACATCGAGTTCACGCACCTCTACGGCACGCGCGCAGTGGGACTCTACAAGGCGATCCAGGACCAGCGCGGCTACCTGTTCACGCAGTTCGAGTCGGACGACGCGCGCGAGGCGTTCCCGTGCTGGGACGAGCCGGGCTTCAAGTTCCCGTACCAGATCGTGCTCGAGGTGCCGGAGGCGCAGGAGGCGCTCTCCAACACGCCGATCGAGAGCTCGGTGCCCAAGGACGGCTGGAAGACGGTGACGTTCAAGCGCACACCGCCGCTCCCCAGCTACCTGCTGGCGATCGCGGTGGGACCGTTCGAGTACTCACCGGTCGCGGGCACGAAGGTGCCCACGCGCATCGTCACCTGCCGGGGCCGCAAGCAGCTTGCTGCGATCACCGTGCAGACCACGCCGAAGATCCTCGCCGGCCTCGAGCGCTGGTTCGGCGTCCCATACCCGTTCGAGAAGCTGGACCTGATCGCGGTGCCGGAGTTCGCCTACGGGGCCATGGAGAACGCCGGCCTGATCACGTTCCGCGACGACGTGCTGCTTCTGGACCCGGCGAGCGCCAGCACCTCGCAGCGGCGCTCGAACGCGAACGTCATCTGCCACGAGCTGGCGCACATGTGGTTCGGCGACCTGGTGACGATGGCGTGGTGGGACGACCTGTGGTTGAACGAGTCGTTCGCCGACTGGATGGCGGCCAAGGTCACGGACCAGGTCTATCCGCAGTACCGCCAGGGCCTGTACGACCTGCAGCGCGTGCAGCAGGTGAAGGGCGGCGACATCCAGCCGTCCACGACCGCGATCCGCGAGAAGACCACGAGTGCCTCCGCCGGCCTCACGAACGTGGGGCTCGTTTACAGCAAGGGGAACGCGGTGCTGTCGATGTTCGAGCGCTACCTGGGCGCGGAGACGTTCCAGAAGGGCGTTCAGTCCTACCTGAAGAAGCACGCGTGGGGGAACGCCACCGCCTCGGACCTCTGGCAGGCGCTGGACCAGGCGAGCGGCACGAACGTCTCCGCCGCGATGACCACGTTCCTGGACCAGCCCGGCGTGCCCTACGTGCGCGTGGTGCCGGCGCCGGGCGGCGTGCGGCTCACGCAGTCGCGCGCCACGCCGTACGGCGTCTCGCAGCCGCCGATGCGCTGGGACGTGCCGATGACGCTGCAGTGGTCGGACGGGAAGACCGTGCGCTCGCAGCGTGTGCTGCTCAAGGACGAGAGCGTGGTGGTGAAACTGCCCGCGACGCCCGCGTGGGTGATGCCGAACGGCGGCGGCCACGGCTACTACTCGTGGAGCGTGCCCGAGGAGTGGATGACGACGCTCGCGGAGAACGCCGCCAAGGTGCTCTCGCCCGACGAGCGCGTGGCATTCCTCGGCGACCTGTCGATGCTGATGACGCAGGGCGAGGTGCGCGGCGACACCTACCTGCAGTCGCTTTCGCACTTCGGCTCCGATCCCGAGCCGCAGGTGGTCTCGAGCACGATGGAGTCGCTGACCGGCGTGCGTGGGGCGTTCGTGCCCGACAGCCTCGAGAGCCTGTTCGCTGTGTACGTGCGGCGGATGCTGTCGCCGGCGCTGGAGCGTGTGGGCTACGAGAAGAAGCCGGGTGAGGACGAGACCGTGTCCACCATGCGCGGCGACCTGCTGCGCTGGCTCGCGAACCGCGGCCAGGACCAGAAAGTGCTGGCGTTCGCGCAGGACGCGGCGAAGCGCTACCTCGCGGACTCGACGAGCGTGGACCCGGGCATCGCCGACGCCGTCGTGTCGCTGGCGGCGAAGAAGGGCGACGCGGCGCTGTTCACCGACTACCAGCGCCGGCTCGAGGCCACCGAGGTGCCGGCGATCCGCCGCCGCTTCCTCGGGGCGCTCGGCGCGTTCGAGGACACCGCGCTCACGTCGAGGGCGCTCGAGTACTCGCTCTCCGACAAGGTCCGACCCACCGAGACGTTCGAGATCCTCCGCGGCATGGGCCAGAGGAACGAGGCCGCGGCCGCGCGCATCTTCCAGTGGATGATGGCGAACTACGAGCTACTCGCTTCGCGGGTGCCGCCGCCGGCGCTCCGGTTCCTGCCCATGTTCGCGAGCGGCTGCAACGCCGAGCGGCTGGCGGCGGCGACCGCGTTCTTCGGCGACCCGAAGCGCGTGGCTCCGGGCATGGACAAGACGCTCGAGCGCGTCGGCGACGGCGTGCACACCTGCCTCTCGCTCCGCGAGCGCGAGGGCGAGCACGTGAACAGCTACATGCGCGGGTTCGCGATCAACTGAGCGTCACGAGGCCGGGGCGGGCGACCCGCCGCCCCGGCCACGCGCGTGCGGCCCGACGTCAGTTCTCGAGGCGCAGCGCCACGCGCGCGTCGTCGGTCTTCGAGCGCGCCACCATGCGCACGTGATCCACGATGCGGCCGCGCCCGAAGTCGAGTAGCGGGTAGAGGCCCGGGTCCTGCGTGCGCTCGGCGAAGTCCACGACCTGGCTCTCGCCGTTCAGGAACACCACCTCGGCCCAGTCGGCCTGCACCTTGCCGTTCGCGACCTCGTACCAGAGCTTGGTTCCGCGGCGCCCGATGTTGAGCGTGAACTCGGTCCAGTCCTCGTCCTTCACGAGCAAGGCGTTGTCCATCCACGACAGCGCGTCCGCCACCGGGTGGGACGCCACGACCGCGGCCGTCGCCGGGGTCCAGACGACGGGCCGCAGGTAGAGGCGCGGCTGTACGCGCACGGCGACGACGCTCGGGTGCACGACCACGACGCGCGCGGGGCGCGCGAGCGGCCAGCCGCGGTGCACCACCACCGCGGTGCGGTGCGGGCCCTTGTGGACGACGACGACGCGGCGGGCGGACGCGGGCTCGGCGAGTGCCACGCCCAGACCGAGGACGAGGAGCAGCGGGAGCAAGTGCTTCATCGAACACCTCCTGTGCGGGTTCTTCCCTGGGAAGACCTGAAACGCTCCCGATGCGATGCAGGGCGCATGCCGGTCGCGGGCACGCGCCCAACCCCTTGCGCCTGTGCACCGCGGGTGGCATCGGGCGAAATGCCCCGACGCGAATGGCCCGACGCGTACAGCGGAAGTCGGTTCCGGTTCAGATCCCGCACCGCGGCAATTGTTCTTGATTCTCATCCTGCACGAGGGCATGTTCCGGGCCCAGAGTCACGCTCGCCCCCCGCGCCCGTGGCGAATCCCCCTCGCTCACGGCGCTGCCCCCCGCTCCTGCGCTTGCTTCCGTCCCATGCGTCCGTCTGGACGCCACGCGCAGGAGACACCATGCGCCTCGCTCGCATCCTCACCGTTCCGATCATCGCCACCTTGCTCTTCGGCTGCAGCCGCCAGCTGCCGGTGGCGCCGGGCACGAACGCCCCCGCCGCGATCGCACCGATCGATCTCTCCGAGCTGCACCGCATCGCGCGCCAGCCGCTCGCGGGCAACGGCGCCAAGGTCGTCGAGGTGCCCGCCGGCTCGGCGAACGCGCTCGCCGCCGCGCTCACCGCCGCGGGCACGAACGGCACCGTGGTGTTGAAGAGCGGAGTCCACACCGAGTCCGGCACGGTCGAGATCTCGAACACCGTGACGCTCGCCGGCGAGCCGGGCGCGGTGCTCGAGTCCACGACCAACCCGCTCCCTGCCGATGAAGTGCACCCCGCGCTGTGGGTCCACGGGGCTTCCGGCGTCGTCATCCGCGGCATCGAGATGCGGCCGGCCGGGGCCATCGGCAACACCGGCGTCCTGCTGCACAACTCCCCGAATGCCAGCATGTTCGGGAACAACATCCACGACTACGAGTACAGCGTGGTCGTGGAGAAGTCGAACAGCGTCAAGATCTGGAGCAACCGCATCGCCTGCTCCACCGCGTGGCTCGGCGGCGCCATCCCCGAGGCGCTCGGCATCACGGTCGTGAACGGTTCCAACGCCGTGATCGCCGACAACAACGTCACCGGCGGGGTGTTCGGGATCTGGCCGTGCGACGAGGGTGGGAAGGTGCTCGCCAACAAGGCGAGCGGCTGCCTCGAGGGCATCATCCTCTGCCGGGTGCCGGCGTGGTCGTTCGAGCTCCCGGATGGCCAGTACACCGGCAGCGCCCAGAGCACGACGCGCTGCCTGGCGCAGGGCAACGAGACGTTCGGCAACTTCGCCGACGGCATCATCGTCATCGACGGCGCGCACGACAGCCGGGTCGTGGACAACAACTCCCACGACAACGGCGCCTACGACGTCGAGCTGAGCGGCGACTCCTACCGCTTCGGGTTCCTGACGCCCAGCTCCTACAACTGCGCGTTCGTCGCCGGCACGCACGCGAACGTGAAGGTGAAGAACTGCGGCAACAACAACACCGTGAACGGCGGCGTGCTGGTCGACAACGCCGTCGATCCCTGCAACTGAGCGATCCCGCGGGCCGCGAAAGGGGGCGCGTCACGTTTCGTGGCGCGCCCCCGCGAGTTCTCAGTTCGCGGGCAGCGTGAGCCGCATGGGCGCGAACAGGCCGGGCGCGTTCAGCCAGCCGGCGAACTGGTAGCTGACGCCGAGCGAGTACGTGTCGGTGCGGGTGAAGTCGGTGGGCGAATGATCCTGCTGGTGCTGGTAGCCGACCTGGAACGCCCACGCGTCCTCGAAGAAATAGTC
>Ga0073909_10000735_pt1 | contig 10381 bp, 10 predicted proteins | sample Coa_R1_6_FD_66439 | JGI IMG/M metagenome (GOLD analysis project Ga0073909, IMG submission 66439) | Surface soil microbial communities from Centralia Pennsylvania, which are recovering from an underground coalmine fire. - Coalmine... | ecosystem: Environmental > Terrestrial > Soil > Unclassified... | reverse complement strand
AAGGGCATAAAGCGAGTGCTCAACACTCTCAGCGCTCCAACAGCCGCGTACGGTTCTTGACGCCCGATGAGGAAACGAAACTCCGTACGGCTATCAGGTCTAATTCGTTCTGGTCTCCGCGCGAGTCTAAGCTTGACCTGGCCATCGCCACAGGACTGCGGCGCGGGAATATGTACCACGCGACGTGGGAGAACGTTGACTTAGCGGCTCGCACCTTGACTATCCCACGCACGAAAAACGGTGACCCGATCACGCTCCTACTTAATCAAGATGCGATGCGCGCTGTTTCTATCTTCCGATCACGCGGAGACGGCACCGGGCGAATCGTACGCAATGTTGTCGGTTTCCCACTCAGCTACAACAAAGTGGATTGTTCCAGCCGTGCGAGCGTTGGGCATCAAACCTTTTCGCCGGCATGATTGCCGTCATACATTCGCTTCGCGTCTACGCCAGGCGGGAGTGGCACTCGGAAACATCGCGGAGCTGCTCGGACACAAAGGGCTTGCAATGACGAAACGCTACGCCCATCTTTCGATTTCGAACTTGCCACGAGGCGGTTTCCCGAATCGCGAATAGCACCCCAGTAGCACCGGAGCCTTTTCTAGAGACTGTGCAAGTTGCGTACCTTCACTAAACTTTGTAGGCTGAATGTCTTACAACCAGCGGAGGCGAACGGGGTCCGGTGACCTTCCCGGCCTTCAAAGCCGGCGATTCGGCTCTTCGCGAGCCGAGTGGTGGGTTCGACTCCCACACGCTTCCGCCAAGCGTCTGAAAACAAGAAACTAATCGCTTGATTTTATACGGATTTTATACCAATCGGAACAACCGTACTGATTGACTGCGCGATTCGCTCCAATTGCATCCCTTTGGCTAACGGGAATTGCCCGGGTGTATCAGCGCAGCGTGGTGCGCACAGGGGCGTGGCGCATCTCCTGCTGCAATGCAGGTAGCGGCACAGCAGCATCGGCAAGCTCAGCTAGGCAGCAAGGCAACGCTGCGCCGCATTCTCTTCGAGTCTGTAGGAACGGCGATTCACAATCAGTTGTGGCGGGATTCCTTATCGACGCGGTCGACGAACAGGTTCAACGCCAGACAAGCCGAGAACAGCAGCCCGGAAAATATCGCAGCGGGAACGACCGTGCTTGTGTGGCCAGCTAGGTAAGTTTCGAGCGTGGCGCTGAGCAGCCAGATCTGCACGACGAGAAGAATAACGATGAGGGCTATGGCACCGTCGATGGCGACCAATCCACGTTTTTGCTTATGAGATTCAGTGTTTGCCATGTCAGGTCCCCTTAACGCCCGTCGCGAACAGCTTCGTGCCCTCTCGCTCCAAAGTAATTTGCGGTAATGGCCGCGGCGGCGGGCCCTGCAGGACCGACCCGTCCTTAATCGAAAAAAAACCCTGGTGGCAGGGACATTCCAGCCGGTCATTTTTCGCGGAATAGTACACGGCGCAGGACAGGTGCGTGCACTTTTGGCTGTAAGCGACGTACTCGTCCTCGCTTGTGCGGACCATGATGCAGTGATCCTGTGGCGTGGGATAGGTGAACAGTTTCACGCCGCGAATCGGGATTTCACCGACCTCGGCTATCTCCATTGCCGAGAATTGAGGAGCCTTCACGAAACGCGACTTCACGAGAATCCACAAGTTGCCGACGAACATGCCCAGACTTGCGAGAGTTAAGAACTTGGTGAACTGTCGCCGCGTGACGTAACGCTCGTCGCTCGTGAAAACGGAAAACTCTTCTTTCCAGAGCGGTTCCTTACTGGGGCTGCGAAAAAGCGGCATACGACTCCTCCCACATGTAATCGAGAACATCGAGCGAAACCGCATCCGTTTCGGCGGGAACCATCATGTGTACGCGTGTAACGATTCTCTGATTTCCGAATTGGAAGACATTCGTCGGTTTCTCGCGCCGGCGGGCGATTTCCTCGGGTCGAACGTAGGCCAGTGCCTGGCTCGGACAAACCGTCGCACACATAGGCCGTCTACCCACCGAAGTCCGGTCGTAACACATGTCGCATTTCATCATCTGCTCGTATTCCGGGAAGATTTTGGGGATGCCGAACGGGCAGGCCAGCACACAATTCGAGCAGCCAATGCAGCGCGGCTTCAACGAAGACTGCACAATGCCGTCGTCGCCCTTCTTGATCGCGTCCGCCGGGCATACCATCGCGCACGTCGGTTCATCGCAATGCCAGCACACGTACGCGGCGCTTGCGGTTGTGCCCTGGCGATCAATGAAATCGAAATTAATCATAGATGTTCCGCGATGCGTTTCGCATTCCGCGCAAGCCTGTACGCAAGACTGGCAGCCGATGCAGCGTGACGGATCAACGTAAAACTCGTAGCCGTGCATCAGGGCTTGCTCCTTGGGTTCGAAATTGCCACCTCTGGTGACGAAGCCCACTCCGGCGGAGACACCGCTTTCTTAATCTGGCAGGCGGATACCTTGAATTCAGGGATCTTGCTCCGCGGATCGAGCGTGCGATGCGTCAACCGGTTCGCGCTGCGTCCGCCCGGCCAATGATAAGGAATGAAGACCGTATCCGGGCGGATCGTTTTCACAACCATCGCCTGCAAGGTGATTTCGCTACGCCTGGAAGTCACGGTCACCCAGTCTCCCTCCTTAATGCCATATTTTTCTGCGAGTCGCGGGTGAACCTCGACGAGCGGATTGGGATATTGGTCGAGCAGTCCGCCGATCCTGCGCGTTTGCGTCCCGGACAGATACTGACTGACAACACGACCTGTAGTGAGATAGATCGGATACTCAGGCGAAACGGGGTCGCCGCTTTCACGCCATTCAGTCACGACGAAATGATGTTTGCCGTCGGAATGGAACGACCTGCCGTCTTCAAAAAGTCGCGGCGTGCCGGGATGGTCGAGCGATGGACATGGCCAAAACACGCCCATGTGCTCGTCGATTTTTTCGTAGGTGATGCCGTAGTAGTCCGCGTGCCCACCGCGCGAAGCCTCTCGTAATTCGTCGTAGATCTCTCGCGTTGAGTTGTAAGGGAAGTATTTCTCTTTTCCGAGACGTTTCGCGAGTTCGATGTACACAAAGCTGTCTGCTTTCGCATTTCCTGGCGGATCAACCGCCTTCTGAATGTGAATGACGCGGCCTTCCGTGGTACACCCGATGCCTTCTTCTTCCTCTTGCAAACTTCCCGGAAACACCACGTCGGCATGATGCGCGGTTTCGGACATGAAGAAGTCAACGACACCGAAGTATTCAAGTTTCTCAAGCGCCTCGCGTGTGTAGTTCGCATCGGGCAGAGAGACCAGAGGATTGAAGCAGGCAGAGAGCAGGGCTTTGATCTCCCCGCGATGCATCGCTTCCATGATCTCCACGGCGGAGTATCCGGCTTGCGGAATCTCTTCCGGCGAAATGCCCCACACTTTTGCCGTATGGGCACGAGCCTCGGGATCGCTGATGGACCGCTGGCCGGGAAGTTGGTCGCATTTTTGTCCGTGCTCGCGTCCGCCCTGGCCGTTGCCCTGGCCTGTGATCATCGCGCAGCCCGCTCCTTCACGTCCGATATTGCCGGTGGCCAAACAAAGGTTGATGAGCGCAAGGCAATTCTCGACGCCCTTCGACTGATGCTCGACGCCGCGAGCGTGAAGCACAACACCGCGTTCGGCCTTGGCGAAAAGATGCGCTGCGCGTTCGATGGATTCCGGTGGAACGCCGGTTTTCTCCGCAGCCGTGCGCGGATCCCAGGCGCGGACCGATTCCGCGACCTGTTCAAATCCAATCGTGTGAGCGGCGATGAAATCACGACGCTCAAGACCGTCGCGCAAAATGACGTGCAGCAGTCCCATATACAACGCCAAATCTGTGCCGGGCCGGACCGGAAGAAACATATCCGCGTTGCGGCAAATCGGCGTCATGCGCGGATCAATAATGATGAGTTTTCCTCCCGCGTCGCGGCACCGCCAGAGATAGTCCGTTGTGATCGGCGCGCATTCCGCTATGTTGGCTCCGGCCACAAGAGCAACCTGTGCTTTGGCTATGTCTCCCCACGGCAAGGGGCTGCGGTCCACGCCGAACGCCAGCTTGTAAGCGGTGCCGGCGGAAACCATGCAAAGTCGCCCGTTGTAATCGATATGCCGGGTGCCGAGCGCTACGCGTGCAAATTTTCCGAGAAGATAGGACTTCTCGGAAATGAGGGAAGCACCGCCGTAAATGGCGACCGCGTCTTTCCCATACTTTTGTTGAATTTCACGCAAGCGGTTCGCTGTGAAATCAAGAGCCTCGTCCCACGAGGCTTTACGAAATCCGTTCCGCATACGCATCAGCGGGTCGAGCAACCGATCGGGGTGGCCGCCTTGCATATACCGCTTGACGCCCTTAGGACAAAGCTTGCCCTCGTTGAAGGGAAACTCTTCCCACGGTTCGAATCCAATCACTTCACTGCCGCGCACCTTCAACTGAATGCCGCATTGCTGGCCGCAGAAACAACAATGAGTTTTCACAAGGCGCTCGGCAGGATTTCGGGATTCATCCTGCCAGCCGCCGGGGGGCGTATGAGCTGGGTGGGGGCCGAACTTCTCTGTGAGCACATCCAGCGACACCGGCGCTTTAGCCACGAGCTTCCTCCTTTAAGCGGAGCTGGGCGAGCGACAGCGACTTTCGCTTGCACGATGGACATAATTCCTGCCACGTGGCGTCCGTTCCTTCCAGTCGGTAGTCAAATCCAACCTGCGGCAGGACTTTCTTTAGATCGTCGATGTGCATGCGGGAGGCAAACCTCTCGCCGCATCGTTTGCAGAGAGCACCTTTGCCTGCAGCTCCCGCTGCCTGGTAGAACTTCACGCCAAGCTGCGCGGGACGTTGAAAGATATGGAAGAACTTTCCGAAGGGAAGGTACAGCAATGCTGCAATAACCGTGACGGCGTGCAAGATGGCGAGGAAGCTGTAGAAATCGCCCCGAAGCCAATTCTGCGAAACGGTGAGAGCGAGACCCGTCACTGAAATCGCGAACAGTAAAATGATCGGCAAGAAATCCAGAGCGAACGATTGGACAGCCTGCGCTCCCCGATCGCGGAACCGGCGCCACAAGGAAAGGCAAATGCCGCCCAGGACGAGAATCGCGGAAATATCTAAACCATGGAAGATTGATTCGGCGAGCAATGTGTGCAGACGGAATGTCTGCACCGGGAATCCGTAAACCAAAATGACGTAGGTTTCCTGATCGTTGGGTAAGGTTTGAAAAGAGATCCAGCCGAAGACGAGTGGAAACGTGATGGCGACCGCCAGCAAGCAACCCCAGAAAAGCAGTTGGTGCATCCACCAACGAAGGGTTGAGCGTCGCCTGATGAATGTCTGCGCCGCGAGATGGGTTGAAGCGTTTTTCACGAGCCGTACCGTTCCCTTGAAGAGTCCGGCCTCGCGAAAAAGCTGCCAGCCACGTTTCCAGTAAACGCGTGTCGGGGGCTTATCAAGCCACACTCGATAGTGGTAGACGACACCCCAGGTCGCGAAGATTGTTGCGAACGTGTAAATCACGAGCGCCGCGTCAAAATTTTGCAATTTGCGAGAGCCGACGGCTATCGCTGCCACCAGCAGACCCGTAAAGAAGGTCGCGGTCACTCCAGCGCGAATGCGATCCGCCGTCCTCGTGAACGAGGCCGGAAGAGTAGGTTCCGCGGTCTCCTGGCGCGATAGGAACACGGCGGCGTTCATCCGCCAGAGAACTGCGGACACCAGCGCGAGAAGAGCGAAGCCCGGCCAGATGGTATGGAGCCGGTCGCGGAAAAAACCAAGCACCAATGGTGGAAAGAATCCGCCAAGACCACCCATTGCACCGACTAGTCCCGTTACAGTGCCGACTTCCTTCGGGAAATACTCCGGCACGAGTTTGAAAACCGCGCCATTGCCGTTTCCCAGCAAGAACGCGCAGCCAAGCGCACCCACAGTAAAAGGCAGCATGGAAGGCCAGGACATCAACAACGAGAACGGAACTACGCCAAGGAATACAACTTGAAGCACGCGCGCACCGCCGATTTGGTCTGCAAGCCAGCCGCCGAGCGGACGCGCGACCGTTGCTAGGACGACAAATCCGGCCGTTCGAAAGCCAGCGTCGGCCGGCCTCAAACCGAACTGATCTTTCAACAAAACCGGCAAATAAATTGAGAACGCAACGAATCCGCCGAAGGTCAGAAAATAAAAAAGAGACAGTACCCAGGAGAGCTTTTCGCGGGAGAGCAACTGCACCATTGCGCCCACACTTGACGGGCGAACCGTTTTCGGCGAGTTCCTTGCCAACAGATAAAACGCAACGCCCCACAGAATGAGCAGCGCCGCCATTCCGCGAAAAATTTCTTGCCAGCCAAGAGTAAGGGCAAGGACCGGGCCGAGAAAGACCGCTGCTGATTGTCCGATGTTCCCGAGGCCATAAACGCCGAGAGCAGCGCCTTGTTTTTCTGGCGGAAACCACCGCGAAACGAATCCCACGCCGACCGCAAACGAGCTGCCGGCAAGTCCCAGGAAAAACGCGACCACCAATAATTTCTGATAACTCGAGACCATCGGGATGATGTAGGCTGGAGCGGCGACAGCGATCATCAGCGCGGCGTAGACAATCCGGCCGCCAAACCGGTCAGCGAGCATGCCGGTGACGATGCGCATCAGCGCGCCGAGAAGAACGGGGACGGCTACAAGTAGCGCTGTTTGGGTGGCCGTCAGATGAAACAATTCGCGAAAACGAGGAGCGAACGCGCTGATCAACCCCCACGCTGCGAAGCAAAGAGCGAACGACACTGTTCCCAACAGCAGCTGCACGCGTGACGATGAAACTCCAGAAGCCATAGTAGCCGTCTCGTCCAACCGAAGTCGATCGTACTCGACTACGGCGCCATCAACCGCAAATCTACCTCAAAACCTGAAGTTTGTTTAAGCCATTTGTCCCTGAGGATTTCGGGTATAAATGCGAAGCGAGCCGTTCAGAGTCCAGCTCCGGCAATCCTAGCCACCATGGGTTCCCTTACCGAATGGACCGGCTGCAGAATAAACGTGCCCACCATGTTGACGCCGAATGTAGTTAAAGCCGTCAGCTCCAAAACCGCCGAGCACGGTAGGACTCGCCAGGCCCACTGCGCATATCCCGGATAGGCAAGCACCTCGCACGGGACGCGCGCAGCACAGCCAAACGTAAGCAAGAGGAGAGCTAAGAGCATAAGCCGGGGGCTCCACAGAACTCGCATCCCAGCAAACGCAGCAAGGACGCGCTGGCCAACGCAGAGGATCATCACAGAAATGAAGCCCACGGTCAGCGCATGACGCGATGCGCCCGATATACCGCCGGAGCGGTCCCAGTCGACAGCGGCGATGCCCAACAACGCTGCGACGATCAGCTGGAGTTTGTGATTTTGCCGTCGTCGAAAAGCGAGTTTCGTGGTCTTTGCATACCGCTTTGGAGCTAAATGTTCTTTTTTGCAGCAGCGGATTTGCGCGGGTACTTCTTGGGCCCGTCTGCCATAGCTCATTTGCTCCCGCCGGCTGGTGTCGCAGGAGACACTGCCACGCTAGAAATGGCTCCTGATTCAAACGACCACGCCCTTTTTCAAATGCCTGAGCAATCATGCTTGGCGGTAAAGTCCCTGCGTCGAAATTGAACTTGGACGATAAGGGGGTTTAATCAGGACTTGGGCATTAAACCGAGCTCCCAAAACCCCGTTTGCTTGGGTACTCGCTCGTAATTGACGATAATGACGCCATTCGAAGTGACTGTGCTTTCCGTCACCTTGAATGCTGCCGGAATCGTGCCATCGGCAAACAATCGTTTTCCAATGCCCAACGTAATCGGAAATATCTTTAGCCAGAACGCATCCACCAAATCATGCTTGAGGAGCGTCTGAACCAGATTTGCGCTTCCATAAACGTGCAAATCTGGCCCTTCCAGTTGCTTAATTTTGGTGATTTTTTCCGCAATATCTCCGCTTAAAAATACTGACGGCTGCCATTCGTGAGAAGTCATGGTATTCGAGGCGACGTATTTGGTCGCAGTGTTGACGGCCGGCCAAATGTCGTTATGTTGCGGCCAGAATTTGGCCCAAATGTCGAAGGTTTTCCGCCCTAGCAACAAGTCAAACGGAATGTTCATCTCCTTTCTTATGGCCGTTGAAGAAACAGCGTCGGAATGTGGAATTATCCACCCACCATAGGCGAAGCCGCCGCTGTTGTCTTCCTCTGGCCCGCCTGGGGCTTGGATGACTCCATCAAGGGAGACAAATTCAAGCACATTAACCTTTCTCATGATTTCTCCGTATCCAGTAACGGTCTCGGGGCCGGGCGGTTGCCTGCCTTCCCTACATAGACGAACGGTCGGACGGGAATCCGACAAATCGTCCTGGAACAGTTCCAGCCGCTGCTGCAATCAGACGCAGTCCCAACCGGAAGTCTATAAGCATTCGTGCGAGCCAATCTCACCTGTCATTGTGTTGGGCACGGAAACCTGGCTGGCTCGAACCTTTGTACCGCCTCGACAAACTCACTCGTAGGTGCCTGGTCTAGCAGCTCCGGCTTCATGCCTCTAAGGTATTTGTCGAAAAACGCCAGCGTGTAGCTCCTCACCGTCGCGAGAATAGCAGCCCGCTTTTCCGTATCGGCGCGCTCGCGAGCACCAAGCAAAGGCAAATCGCTAAAGTCCATGTGCGAGGTTTTCTCGCTTCGGAATCTCACGCAATAGCTACCTTCTCCCGTATTTCGCAGCGCCGCCTCCTGATCCGCATCCAGCCTTTTGACTATCGCCTCGATCCGCTTGCGCGGTATTTTCATCTGGGCGACTTGCTCGTCGGTCAGCGGACGCGTTGGCGGGTCATGCAAAATGAGCATGAACGCCTGGTCCATGGCCCATCCACGTACATCCAGGAAGAGAGGCCTTTTTGCGACAACACCGTCTTCGTTCAGGCATGCTTTGAATCGCCGGTCGAGCTGGCACGAATGCGCCGCGACAATTCCGCCAAACGAGTGGCCAAAAGCCCCTACGTGAGTGAGGTCAAGGTGCCCGACGAAGGGCAGCGCGGACGAACTGGCTAGATTCGCACGGGTCAACTCGTCCAAGACGAATCGAATATCGTTAGCATGCCACTCCAGTTGATTGAGGTTTGCCTCGCCTTCCAAAGATGGCGGCACTGGCCAGCGTTTATCGGAGTAAGGGACCTGCCTGCCATCTGGAAAGACGGTCACGATAGCATCATAAGGGTGTGAGATCGCGGCTACGACATAGCCGTGACTGGCGAGATCCTCGAGTTGTGCGGAGTAAACCTCTCGAACCATACCGCCGCCCGGCGAGAAAATCAGCACGGGACTCTGCTTTGCGGAGTGCGCATAAGGTGCAGCCGCAAAAGCGTGGGTTTGCACTCCTTGCTTGAGTGTCCCGGAGGCCTCGCGGAAGAACTTTTGGAAGCCATCTGCACCAATCGCCTTTTCATACGCTGCAGCGTCCAGATAGCCAGCAGGAACCCCGTCCGATCGTTCTGCTGGGTACCAGATGTCCACCATCAGCTCACGCGGTTCATGACTAGGGGAAAGTGGTTCGATGCGCGATTCATCCGTCCAATGTACAGTGATCTTTCCCACGGCGAAGGGCCCTGTAGTTGGGGGAAGAGCCGCTGGCGCACGGCTTCTCGTCGAATCAGTTACAAGATTGCCTCCAGCAGCGATCTGAGAGAGGAGATACATCGCCGCTAGCAAAGACGACGCGAACGTTTTGCTGTAGACCATGCTTTAACCTCGGATATATCCACCTTACTTCCGGTGCTCTCTCCAGTTACGACCCGAAAGTATCAAATGTTCACGGAATGGTCGGATCTCAAATCATTTCGGAGGATCGCCGTTGGTTCAGAGCAGCACAAGGCAACGGTTGGCTGTCACCGGTTTGGAAAACCTCAAAGGTATTGTCCCCGATCAGTCAAGTAATCGGACTCCGATCGTCTAAAGGCATGAAATCGGAGCGGATTAAAGAGCAAATTCGTGAGAACGCAGCGGAAATTGTGCGTCTACACTCACGGATTAAAGAAACCTATTTGAAACGCTCAAAGAGTCCAGAGAATCGACGCGAATGGGACAGGCGTGTGCAGAATTCCATTCCCGTTACGACCGCCTGGTATTTCCAACTGGGTATCAGGGAGGAGGCGCGTTCTGTATGGTGACCCGGATGCGATGGAAGCGGCCATTTGTTTCTTGGAAGTCCGACCATACTACTTTCGTTCGGGCTACATGTTTAAAGATATTCTGCGAAAATGCCGAAAAGCTCCACTTTCGCGCGACCAATCAGAGAGGCTGAAGTTGGTTGAAGAGCGCACTCCCCAGTTTCTTCCATTAAAAATGCGATCGTCTGAAAGCTCGGGTGATAATCTACGCCTATAATCATC
>Ga0073909_10000730_pt1 | contig 10455 bp, 4 predicted proteins | sample Coa_R1_6_FD_66439 | JGI IMG/M metagenome (GOLD analysis project Ga0073909, IMG submission 66439) | Surface soil microbial communities from Centralia Pennsylvania, which are recovering from an underground coalmine fire. - Coalmine... | ecosystem: Environmental > Terrestrial > Soil > Unclassified ... | reverse complement strand
AGGCTGGACCGTGCAGTGGGGTCTCGTTGTTCTTGTCGTGATCGTTTACGGGGGCACCGAGGTCGATCAGGATCTTCACGGCTTGCGCCGACTCTTCCGGCTCGCCTGGGCTCTCGCCCTGCGAGTAGACGCCGACACCCGCGGCGACCATCAGCGGCGTGTCACCGTCCACGTTGCCGAGAAACGGATCCGCGCCGAGTTCGAGCAGCGCCTTCAGTATCGGCACGTCGCAGGACTTCGCCGCGAGGAAGAGCGGCGTTGCGCCGTAGCGGCTGAGGCTGTTCCGACCTTCCATGTCGGAATTGGGCTCGCGCGTCTCGCGCGCGTTGATGTCTGCGCCGTGCTCGACGAGCTTCGCCGCCAGTTCAATCGGCCCCATGTCGCCTTTGGGCTTCTGGCCTGGGTTGTTCTGTCCACGCTGCGGGCGACGCGACCAGACGATCTGATGCAGTGCAGTCCATCCCTGCGCGTCCGCATTCGGATCGACGCCGAGATCGAGCAGGACGCTCGCGGTTTCGTAGTTCAGTCCCTGGACGGCGGTGACGAGCGCGCTCGTGCCATCGGGCAGCTTCTCGTTCACATTCGCGCCGGCGGCCACGAGCGCCTTGACGGCTTCACTCTGTCCCTGCCGCGCGGCGAACAACAGCGGCGTCCAGCCGAACATCGATCGATCGTCGAGCTTGCCACCGGCCGCGATCAGCAGGTTGATCGTCTCGGCGTTGCCCTCATGCGCCGCCCACATCAGCGCCGTCTGGTTCTTCCACTTCTCTTTCGCGTTGACGGCGGCGCCGTTCTCGAGCAGCACCTTCACGGCGTTCGGCTTGCCGGTCTTGGCTGCGGTCATCAGCGGCGTCTCGCCTTCAGGAAGCGCGACGTTCACATCGGCGCCGGACTTCACGAACAGCGCGATCATCTCGGCGTCGCCGTTCAGCGCAGCCGAGTACATCGGCGTGACGCCGTACCGGTTTGCCGCCTTCACGCTCGCACCGGCACGCACGAGCATCTGCGCCATCGCCAGATCGTCCCGGTCGGCCGCCCAATGGAGCGCGGTCGTGCCGTCCGCGTCAGCGGCGTTGGCGGCATTCGGCGTCTTCAGGAGTACTCGAACGGTCGCCGCGTCGCCGCTCTTGACGGCTTTAATCATCGACGCGTGGCTCGTACCAGCGGCCTGCACCCGAGTGACTCCGACGGCAAGCACAAGCGCAAACCAGAGTGCCCTCTCCCTATACATCGAGCGCCCCCGTGCTGTCCCCAAAGTTGTCCGTGGTGACGCCCGCGCGCTGAAGCAGCCGCACGTGCAGATTCGACAGCGGCGTGCCCATCGGCGCCGCCAGGTGCCGGTTGCCCTTCATGCCGTTGGCGCCGCCGACAATGCAGATTGGGACGTCCATGTGGGAGTGGATGTTGCCGTTGCTCATCCCGCCGCCGATCATCATCGTCGAGTGATCGAGGAGCGTGCCGTCGCCATCGGGCGTGTTCTTCATCTTCTCGATCAGATAGGCGAAGAGATCGACGTGCCAGGTGCAGAGCTTCGCGTACTTGTTCAGGTTCTCCGGGTTGTCGCCATGATGCGACATCGAGTGATGCGATTCGTTCAGGCCGATTTCCGGATACATTCGCGCGCGCTGCTCGGCGCCGTACATGAACGTCGTGACACGCGTGATGTCGCCCTGGAACGCGAGGTGCTGGAGATCGAACATCAGCTTCGCGTGGTCGTCGAACCGCTCGGGCACGCCGATGCCGGGCCGCTCGTACTCGGGCAGCGGCGACAGCGCATTCTTCTCTTCCGTCTGCTGGATGCGCCGCTCGACTTCGCGCAGGACATCGAGGTAGTCGGACAGCGTCGAGCGATCCTTCGCTCCGAGTTTTGCGTTGAGACCCGTGAGCTCCTGAATCGTCGAGTCGAGAATGCTGCTCTTCGTTTTGGCGGCCGCCAGCTGCGCCGACGCGGGTCCGCCGTCGCCGAACAGCTGTTCGAACACCAGCCTCGGGCTGCTCTGAGTCGGCAGCGGCGTCGTCGGCGACGCCCACGCGAGCGTCGTGCCGTAGGCGCAGCTATAGCCCGTATCGCAGCCGCCCGTCACGGAGTTCGGCAGAATCGCCAACTCGAGCGACGGCAGCGGCGTGTCGCGTTTGAATTCTGAAGCGATGATCTGATCCACCGACGTGCCGGCGCGAAGGTCCGAGCCTTCGGTTCGCTTGATGTGTGCGCCGGTAAGCCACGAGCCGGTGCTCCGAGTGTGGTCGCCGTTGCCGTCACCGAAGCTCTCGGCGGCGCGATTGTGCAAGCCGCTGACGATCGTCACCTGGCTGCGATATCGTTCGAGCGGCTTGAGGATCTGGTTGAATTCGAAATCAGCGCCAACTGTCGTGGGTTTCCAGTAGTTGACTCCGGTGTGGTTCATCGCCACGCCGTTCGGCATGTAAAAGAACCCGTAACGCCGGACCGGCTTGGCCGGCGTGTTGGTCAACGCCGTCATCGCGGGAACCATCGCGTCGAGAAGCGGAAGCGCCAGCGACGCGCCCATGCCGCGCAAGAGCGTCCTGCGCGACAGCGCTTTCTTCATCACGATCATGATTCGACTCTCCTCATCTGGAAGGGGGCGCTCTCCACGATGCCGACGATGAGCGACGTCAGCCGGTGGTTGGTGGCGGCGGACTGGCGAAGGATCGTGCGGACCGCTGGCTCGTCGTAGTACTCGACGCCACGTCCGAGCGCATACGTCATCAGTGTGTTTGTCACGTTGACGAGAAACTGCTGCGAGTGGTTGAGCAACACCTTTCGCAGGCCGTTGACGCCGTCGATCGGCGTGCCGTCGGCGTAGACGCCGGTGTTGTCGATCGGCTGAAAGTTCTCGTCGAAGTTCCTGAAGTGGCCGACGGCGTCGAAGCTCTCCAGCGCGAAGCCCAGCGGGTCCATCAGCTTGTGGCACGACGCGCACGGGTTGTTCTTCCGATGCACCTCGAGCCGTTCGCGCATCGTCTTCGTCATGCTGATCTGGTTGCCGTTCTCTTCGAGCGCCGGCACGTTCGGCGGCGGCTCTGGCGGCGGCGCGCCGAGCAGATTTTGGAGCACCCACTTGCCGCGCACGACGGGAGACGTGCGGTTCGGGAGCGCCGTCACGACGAGGATGCTGCCCTTGCCAAGCAGCCCGCGGCGCGGACTGTCCTCCGGCAGCTCGACGCGCCGGAAGTTCACGCCCTTGATGTTGGCGATGCCGTAGTGTTGGGCAAGCCGCTCGTTGACGAACGTGTAGTTGCCGCTCAGGAGATCGACGGCCGGGCGGTCTTCACGGACGATGCTGTCGAAGAAGAGCTCCGTTTCTTTCTGAAACGCCAGCGCAAGCGTGTCGCCATAATCCGGGAACAGATACGGATCGGGGACGATGTCCGAGAGGCGGCGCAGGGAGAGCCACTGACCCGCGAAGTTGGTGGTGAATGCCGCCGACCGCGCGTCCGCGAGCATCCGTCTCGCCTGCTGTTCGAGCACCGCCGGATCGTGGAGCTTGTTCTGCACGGCCAGATCCAAAAGCTCGTCGTCGGGAATGCTGCTCCAGAGGAAGAACGACAGCCGAGACGCGAGTTCGAGATCGTTGATTCGGTACGACTGCCCCGCCGTGAGGTTCGCGGGCGTGAACTCCGTCCGAAACAGGAACGACGGGCTGACGAGGACGCGCTGCACCGCGAGTTCGATGCCGGTGTCGAACGTGCCCGAAGTTCGGCCTTCCTTATAGAAGTCCAGCAGCACCTTCATCTCGGCGTCCGTCACAGGACGTCGATAGGCGCGACGGGCGAGCTTGGTCAGAATCGTCTTCGCGCACGCGGCTTCTTCCGCCGCTTTCCACGGCTTGCAAACGAACACCCGCCGGTGGCTCTGCGACTCGTCGGCACTGCCGGCGTTGAGCGGTCCCATGATCTCGAGCGAGCGCAGGGACGCGCCCTCGCGAGTTTCGCGGTTGTCCGTTGGACCGCGGCCGATGTACGGCTTCAGAAACGGTTTTCGGAAGCCTTCCGAGACCGCGTCGGTCTTCATCAGGAATGTCGCGCGGATTTCGTGCGTGCCGGCCTTCATCGGCACGCGGATCGTCCAGTTGTCGTCGAGCGTCCTCCGCTTCAGCGCGGCGTCATCGGGAATCGGATCGCCATTCGCATCCAGCTTGATGTTGCGCGGCCGCGCCTGGCCCGGCGCACGGAACACCTGCCGCTCGATGTTGAGATCCTCTTCGGGCGTCGCCGGGAGCGTGAACACATGGACCTGCTCGCCGTCGATACTGAGCTCCAAGTTCTGCTCGCCGATGAAGTGCGGGATGTCGTAGTCGATGCCGCGGCCGATGCGGGCCTTGATGTCGAACTCGCCGTCGCGCGGAACGAAGTAGTCGACGCGAATGCCTCCTCGCGTGCCGGGCGGCATCCCCTCGAGCCGCACGTCCTGATCGAGCTGGTCGGGCACGCGATAGAGGTCGCCGTTGGGCGGCGCGGGCGTGCCGACGGCGAGGCGCGCCACCTTCTGGGCCGCGTTCAAGTAGCGCTCGGCGAGCAGCGGTGACAGCTTCAGCACGCCTGCGATGTTGTCGAAGCCGTAGCTCACTTCGTCGGTCGGCAGCAGCGTCGCCGCGTCGATGTCGAGCGACAGCATGTCGCGCACGGCGTTCTGATATTCCGCGCGGTTCAACCGGTGGAACGGTTCGGTGCGGCCCGGATTCGGGTGGGCCTCGGCGGCGCGATCGAGCGACGATTCGAGCGACGCCGCGAATTCGTCGATGACCGCTTGCGAGGGCCGACGCGCGCCCGACGGCGGCATCAGTCCCGCGCGGAGCTTCACGACAGCTTTCTCCCAGGTCGCCGCGTCGGTGGCGACGTTCGTCACGTCGAGCGTGTCGAGCGCAAGGCCGCCGGTTCTCGCGCGCTGGTTGTGGCAGGTGACGCAGTACGTGTTCAGGAATTCCTTGGACGGCGGCGCCGTGGACGTCGGCGGCGCGGTACTGACCGCGACTGGCGCGATCATCAGACAGCATGCGAGCAGAAGGTGCTGCCAGCGGATGCTCATGCCGCTGCGCAATGCAATCCGTCGTCCACTGCGTTTTCGTCCGACGCGTACAGATCTCTAGGAATTTCCTCAGGTGAGTTGAGCGCGCGGGAACACTCTTGTTGTCCGACGATTTGTCAGCACCCCAAGAATGTTGGAGCGGCGTCTCGCACTCGCCGCCGACGACGGCGCAGAGAACGGACCGGCGGACTCCGCGTCCTCGTCGCATGCGCAACGCGACAAATCAGTCACGCTCACTCCTCTATCGCACAACGTTGTCGCATTCGCGATCTGACTTGCGAGATGTCCGTTCGTCGAACTCGCGTCGCACGAATGTGCGAATGCGTGGCCTTCCACTTGCACATTCGGAGCGCGCACCAACTTCCTGAAGGAGGACTCCTGATGTTTCGCCACCCGCGAGTGTTGATCGCGATCGCTCTCCTGCTCTGCGCTGCGACGCTCAGCGCACAGCAGAACGCGACGGTGCAGGGCATCGTCGTCGACGAATCGCAGGCCGTGATGCCAGGCGCCACGGTCACCGCGACTGAGATCAGCACCGGCGCCCAGTCCATCGCCGTCGCCGAAGCCGATGGCCGCTACCGCTTCGACAACGTCGTGCCCGGCAAATACAAGCTCCGCTTCGAGCTCCAGGGCTTCGGTGTGGTCGAACTCACCGACGTCGAGCTGCTCGTCGGCCAGAACGTCACCGTCCAGAAAGTGACGATGAAGGTGGCGTCGCTGCAAGAAACCGTGACCGTGACGTCGCAGGCGCCGCTCGTCGACGTCACGCGCGCGCAGGTGGCCGGCAACATCGACCGCCGCCAGATGGCCGAGCTGCCGCTGCAGGGGCGCAACTGGCAGGAGCTCGCGCTGATGGTCAAGGGCATCACCGCCAATGCCGTCGGCAATACGCCGGGAGTGAGCGACGACCAGTTCCAGATGAACATCGACGGCCAGCAGATCACCCAGCGCGTCGCTGGATCGGGGTTCGGTCAGCCGAAGATGAGCCGTGAAGCGATCGCCGAGTTCCAGGTCGTCACGAATATGTACGACATCACGCAGGGACGCTCGACGGGCATCCAAGTGCAGGCGATCTCGCGCTCGGGCACGAACGACATGCACGGGTCGACGTACGGCTTCTTCCGCAGCGACAAGTTCAACGCCGCCGACCCGGTTCGCGGCATCGTCCTTCCGTATTCGGATCAGCAGGTTGGCTTCACGCTCGGCGGTCCGATCGTCAGGGACAAATTCCACTACTTCGCGTCGTACGAGTACGAGCGGAACCCGCTCACCGCGGTGCTGACGCCGACGGCGCTGCCGAGTCAGTCGTGGGATTTCCCGTCGAACACGGTGCAGAAGAGCTACCTCGTGCGGGGCGACTATCAGCAGTCGTCGAGAGACACCTTCTCACTGCGATATCAACGGTGGGAGAGCTCCAACCCGTTCGCGATCACCAGCGGCGGCACGCATCCTTCGATGGCGGAGCAAGACACGTTCTACGCGAACAACACCTACGGCACGTGGACGCACATCATCAACAACGGCCTGATGATGCAGGTGCACGGCGGCATCAACAAGTTCGCATGGTTCAACGATCCGATTCCGTCGAATACGCAGCAGTTCTTCAGCACGCCGTTCGGCGTCCCGGTCTTCCAGTTCCCCACGTTGAGCCTCGGCGGCCAGCAGAACTATCCGAACTACACGTGGCAGGACAACTATCAGGGGCGCCTGGACGTGAACTGGCACAAGGGCAAGCACGAGATGAAGTTCGGCGGCGAGGTCCAGAAGGACCGCGACACAAAAGTATGGGACCTGAATCGCCGCGGCACCTACGTCTTCAGAACGCTGCCGTCGGCCGCGATTCTGCAGGCCGACTTCCCGCAGGACGCGTGGAACAACCCGTCGGCGTGGAAGATCGACAACCTGCTGCCGTTCCTGCAGGAGTTCGACATCTTCTACAACAAAGACTTCCTCGTCGACGTGCCCCGTCCGAACTACGCGGTCTGGTTCGGCGACAACTGGCGGGCCACCGGAAACCTGACAATCAACATGGGCCTGCGGTACGACCTCGATTGGGCGGGGCTCGATCCGCCCGGAGTGCACGACGTGCCGATCATGATCAACAACGGCATCGACAACGGCAACTTCGGCTACATGACAGGAACCCGCGACAAGCTCGACTTCGGCCCGCGCGGCGGCTTTGCCTACAACGTCGGCGGCAACAACGACCTGGTGATTCGCGGCGGTGCCGGAATGTTCTTCAACTTCCCGGTCAGCAACGTCACGTATCGTCAGCAGTTTTACAACAACTCGATAACTGCGGCGTTCTTCCCGTCGAACAAAGGATTCACGATGCAGAATCCGACCGGCGGCGCGACGCTCGAGCAGATCATGTCCGGCGCCATCCCGACGCCGCCGCAGCAGACGACGATCATCGCGCCCGATTATCGCAACCCCTTCGGGCTGCAAATGACGATCGGGTTCCAGAAGCAGCTCGGTCCGCTGATGGCGTTCGACGTCGACTACACCGACCTCGAAGAGATGCGAATGGTCCGCAGCCGTGACATCAACCTTTTCTACGATCCGACGACCGGCTACAACCTCGACCCGACGAAGTTCGGCCGTCCGAACCCGGCATGGGCCCAGGATCAGTGGCTTACCAGCGACGGCCGGACGCAGACGAGGAACATCGCGACATCGTTCACGCGCCGGTTCAGCCACAGCTTCCAGGCGGGGCTCACGTATACGCGCACGCTATCGATGAAGGACAACACGACCGGCTTCGGGTACTTCGCCAACAACCAGTTCGACCCGAATGGCGACTGGGGCAACTCGAGCGGCCTGCAGGACAACACATTGCGCGCGAATGGCATCGTGACCCTGCCTTTGAATTTATCGGTCGCGGCGTCCTACTTCTACGGCTCCGGCTCGCACTACAACGCGGCGAGCTCGAGCACGCCGTATGGCAAGCCAGGCACGAATCGTCTGAACATCGGCGCGCCGATCACGATTCCCACGGCGATGCTCGATCGTTGGGAAGGCGACCCGACCATCTCGACGGGCGCCGTCTGGCCGCGGAACGCATTGGTCGGCCTGCCGCTTCACAAGGTCGACCTGCGGCTCACGAGCCACGTCAAGATCTACAACTCGCTGAAGGTCGAGCTCCTGGCGGAGGTGTTCAACGTGTTCAACCGCGCGAACTACGGCAGCTACAACACGACGATCACCAACGCGTCGTTCGGCACGCCGCAGGCGAACTCTGGCAACGCGTATGTGCCGCGCTCGGGACAGCTCGGTGTGAGAGTGACCTTCTAACCACAGAAGACACAGACAGCCCTCGCCGCCACGGAGGAACAGAGGAACGGAGAGCGCACGCTGTTCTCCTCCGTGCTGGCGAGGACTTCGTTTGAAAGGAGCTCCGCATGAACGCCACGTCGGTGGCCCGCGTCGCAATCGCGAGCCTCGCGCTTCTCTCCTCGTCGCTCTCCGCCGCCCCCAAGACGAAATTCGAGATCGAAGAAGCGACGATTGACGACATCCAGTCGGCGATTCTCAAACACCAGATCACCTCGACCGACGTCGTGAAGATGTACCTGGCGCGCATCAAGGCCTACGACGGCCCCTGCGTGAAGATGCCTGACGGCCTTCTTGGTTCCTTCACGACGATTCCGCACGCAGGCCAGATCAACGCGCTCATCACGGTGAATCTGCGGCCGGCCAATCGCCTGGCGCTCGGCCTCGACGCGCACAAGGGCCGGAGCATGACCGACCTCGTCGACAACGATCCCGCGATGCCAGATGCCCTCGAAGTGGCGGCGAAGCAGGACGCGTCCTTCAAGGCGACCGGAAAGCTCGTCGGTCCGCTCCACGGAATCGTGTTCGCCGTGAAAGACTGGTACGACACGTTCGACATGCGGACGACGGCCGGGGCCGACGTCGCGTACGCGAACGACCGTCCGCCGCACGACGCGACGTTCATCAAGCGGATGCGCGACGCCGGCGCGATCGTCATCGGCAAAGCCAACGTCGGATCGGGCATCTCGCGTAGCCCGTTCGGCGGCGTCAGCTGCAATCCGTACGACACCGAGCGATCCGCGGGCACGTCGAGCAGCGGCTCTGGCTCGTCAGTGGCGGCCAACCTCGTCACCTGCGCGATCGCCGAGGAAACCGGCGGTTCGATTCTTCATCCGACGAAGAACGCGGACGCTGTCGGCCTCGCCCCGACGCAGGAACTGGTCAGCCGCAACGGCATGTTCGACGCCGGCTATAACACGCGCGTCGGCCCCATCTGCCGGACCGTCCGCGACGCGGCCAAAGTGCTCGACGTCATCGCCGGCTACGATCCGAAAGACGAGTTGACCGTGTTCAGCGTCGGACGCACGCCGAACGCCCCGTACGCCAGCTTCACGAATGCGAAGCGTCTCGACGGTGTTCGCATCGGCGTCATCCGTGAATACATGGATCGGAAGCTGTTCAACCAGGCCGACGAAGAAAGCATCGCCAGCGCAGAGAAGGCGATCGCCGACCTGCAGAAGCTCGGCGCCGTCATCGTCGATCCGGGCGAAGGCGGCGCACTCCTGAAGAAGTACATCGACAAGTACGCGCCGTCGGTGATGAACAAGCTGTTCGTCAACCGCTTCCCAGCCGCCTTCCCGTTCGACGATGCGGGCAAACCGACTGCGGATCACATACGGGCCCTGGTCGACATGTTCGAAAACCCGTCGCTCGTGCCCGGCGGCCTGAACCTGCGTACGCTCGGAGGCGGCCAGTCGGCGGGCGAGTCGCGCTACATGACCGAGTTGTATCTCTCCGAACGAGGCGACGCGAAAATCAAAACGCAGCGGGATCTCATGGAGGGTTCGAAAGCGTTGACCGATCCCAATCCCGACGGCGGTCCGGGTTCGCGCCGAGGCGAAGGCGGCGGCGCCGAGGGCAATCGCAGCGCGATGACGCTCGACAACGCCAACCGGTGGCTCCTGCGGTTTGCGGTGCAGCAGATCGTCCTGCAGGCGATGGAGGACATGCACCTCGACGCGATGATGTGCCCCACCGGCAATATCCCGCCGTACGTCCTCGGACGGCCGCTCGAACCGACGCTCAACGGACGCGGGCCGTCCATCTGGAGCTTCCTCGGCACCCAGGGATTCCCAGAACTTGGCGTGCCGTCCGGATGGACGACCAAGGTGTACGACCGGGTGCGCGACGCGTCGGCGCCAGGCGGGACGCGGCTGCTCGATCCGATTCTAGCGAAGCTTCCCCTGTCGGTGATGTTCTTCGGAAAGCCGTTCGGCGAGCCGACGCTCTTCAGGATTGCAGCAGCGTATGAAGCGGCGACGCATCATCGGGAGCCGCCGCCGGACTTCGGCGCTCTGAAGTAGGCAGGACGGGCGGGATTGGCAGGAGGGCGGGACCTTCCTGCCTCTCCCGCC
>Ga0073909_10000729_pt1 | contig 10457 bp, 7 predicted proteins | sample Coa_R1_6_FD_66439 | JGI IMG/M metagenome (GOLD analysis project Ga0073909, IMG submission 66439) | Surface soil microbial communities from Centralia Pennsylvania, which are recovering from an underground coalmine fire. - Coalmine... | ecosystem: Environmental > Terrestrial > Soil > Unclassified ... | reverse complement strand
GCGAACGAGGTCGTCGCCGCCGATGTGAACGGCGACGGCGTCCTCGACCTGGTCCTCACCAACTTCGACGTCGGCAAGGTCGGCATCCTCCTGGGCGTCGCGCCGGGCGGGACGTTCGGCACGCGGATCGACCTGCCGGTCCCCTCGATGCCTGCCTCGGTCCAGGTCGCCGACCTCGACGGGGACGGTAATCCCGACCTCGTCGTCGGCGACCAGGGGGCCCTTGGGATCCAGGTCCTGCGGGGCCTGGGTGGGGGCTCCTTCGGCGCCCCCTCGACGTTCGTCACCGGGACGATGCCGTACGAGATCGCGCTCGGCGACTTCAACCATGACGGCGTGACGGACGTGGCGGTGGCGGACGTCGACGTGCGCACCATTCACGTCCTGATCGGCGGCAGGGACGGCAGCGGGCACTGGGACGGAACGTTTGCACAGTCCGTCTACCCCACGAACAACCGGCCGCTCGGCATGGTCACCGGCGACTTCAACGAGGACGGCATCACCGACATCGTGGTGACCGAGTACACGGACAACACCCTGGCGCTGTTCCTCGGCAACGGCAGCGGCGGCGTGGGCGACGGCACGTTCCAGGCCGCGGCCCACATCCCGGCGGGCAGGATCCCCTACGACCTCGCCACCGGCGACTTCAACGAGGACGGGCACCTCGACCTCGCGGTGAGCAACTCGGACTGGAACGGCGTGCACGTCCTGTTCGGCTCGGGAACGGGCACGTTCCCGACCACGAACGCCTACGTCGACGGCCAGAACTGCGCGGGCGTCGCTGCCGCCGACTTCGATGGCGACGGCATCACCGATCTCGCGGTCGACGACTGCGTGAACAACCAGCTGTTGCTGCTCAAGGGCCAGGGCTCGGGCGGCATCGGCAGCGGCACGTTCGCCGCGCCGGTGGTGCTCGCCGACTGCTGCTTCCCGGTGCACGTCATCGCCGCCGACCTGGACGGCAACGGCTCGCCCGACGCCGTGACCTGCGGCTACCAGTCCAACTCGCTCGGGATCTTCCGCGACGGCTGCGTGCCCGACCCCAACATGCCGCACATCACCAAGATCCGCGACGTACCGAACGACCAGGGCGGCAAGGTGTTCGTCACCTGGACGAGGAGTGCGCTCGACGTGACCGGCGGCGCGGTCAACGGCTACACGGTGTGGCGGCTCGTGCCGCCGGCGGGGCTCGTCGCGCACGCCACCGCGCTCGCGGCGCTGCCCGCCGACCCCACGCGTGTCCGCAGCGAGCTTCGAGTGCGGCCGAACGGCACCACCGACATCGACTACTGGGAGGCTCTGGCGACGCTGCCGGCGCAACGCCTGCCCGGCTATGGCTACACCGCGGCGACGCCCCAGGACTCGCTGCCCGGCTCGAACCCGCTCTTCACCTACCGGATCACCGCGACCACCGCGAACATCGACGTGTACTACGACTCGGCCCCCGACAGCGGCTACTCAGTGGACAACATTCCGCCGGTGGTCCCCAGCTCGCTGACCGCGACCTGGGCGCCCGGAGGCGCCTCGCTCCACTGGACCGCCAACACCGAGCCGGACATCGAGCACTACGACGTGTACCGGAGCGACGACCCCACGTTCGCGCCGTCGCCGGCAACGCTCATCGGCACGCCAACGACGGCGGGGTTCACCGATCCCTCGCCCCACCCGCTCGCCACCTACCGGCTCGCCGCCGTGGACAAGCACGGCAACGAGAGCCCGTACGCGAGCGTGGACTTGCGCGGCGTGACCGGCGTCGGCGACGGCCGTCCCGGCACCACGTGGCTCGCGAGTCCCTGGCCCAATCCCGTGCACGGGCCCTTCGACCTGCGCTTCGGCCTCGCGCGCGAAGGTCGCGTCACGCTCGTGGTGCTGGACGCCCAGGGCCGCCGCGTGCGCACGGTCACCGATGGCGTGCGCCCGGCGGGCGACGGCTCGATCCGCTGGGACGCGCGCGACGAGTCGGGCGCGGCCGTGGGCGCGGGGCTCTACTGGCTCGACTTCCGCGCCGGCCCGCAGCACCTGGTGAAGCGGTTCGCGCTGGTGAGGTGAGCGCGCCGCGAGGCGTGCGGCGGAACGAGACGCCGCTTGGCCTTCACCCGGCGCGTCCGCTCGCTCGACCTGTCGTCGTCGTGCCGTGAGCCGGACGTCGCGGATCAGCGCGTGATGGCGGCGATCGAGCGCTCGAGCTCGTTCTCGGTGAGCCGCGTCGGCGCATAACGCCGCACGATGCCCTTGCGGTCGATGAACACGAACGTCGGCGTGGACGAGACGCCGTACGTGACCATCGACACCGTACTGATCACGCGCGGGATCGACCCGATGCCCGAGTAGACCGCCGTCCACACGCTGTCGATGAGCGCCTTCTCCGCGGGGTGTGCGGGCGGGTCGTCGTAGTAGCGCGTGATCGCGACACAGCGTACGCCAGTGCCCTTGTGCTTCTCGAGGACGCGGGCCAGTGACGCCGCCTGCGCCTTGCAGTCGCCGCAGCCCTCGTACCAGAGGAACAACACGATGGGACTGCCCTTGATCGAGGCCAGCGCCGGCGGTGGCTCGCCCACGAAGTCCTCGGTCACCCACTCGGGTGCCGGCGTGCCCTCGAGCGTGAGCATGTTGAGACGCTTGTGGAGCCTCATCAGCAGCGTCGGCGGGCTGGCATGGCGCGCGATCTCGTCGCGCAACAGCTGAGCGGCCGCCTTCTTCCCCTTCGTGCGCTCGAGCCGCTGGGCGTCGGTCTCGATCGCGGCGCCGAGCGCGATCTCCAGGTCGTGGTTCTTCTCCAGCGTGTCGCCCTTCGCCAGCCGCTGGGCGCATGCCTCACGCACCTGCTTCGCGTAGCGCTCCGCCTTCTCCATGTCGCCGAGCAGGAACGCCCCGCGCGCGAGCCACGCCAGGCCCTGGAGCCAGGCGCCGTCCTCGCCGTTCTTCTCGCGGTGCACCTCGAGGATCGACTCCGCCGAGAGCAGGTCGCCGGCCGAGAGCTTGTTGCGGATGCCCGAAACGGGCGACGGCGGCGGGGACGGCGCTGGCGTGACGGTCGCCGAGGTCGTGGCCGGCGCCTGGGCATGCACGGGCGCAAGGATCGCGGCGGCCGCGAGCAGCACGAGCGGCACGCCCACGCGGGCGGCAGGACCGCGAGCGATCATCGGAGCCCTCGGATCAGTTCGTCGTCGACCGGCGGAACGTGGTCAATCGGGCGACTTCTCCCCCACGGACGCCTGGAGCGCGGCCGCGAGACCGGCATCGCCGCTCGCGAGATCCTTCCACGCCATCTCACGCCCGATCCTCCGGCCCTTCTCCACCAGCTTGAGCCCCGCCGGGTCGATCGTGAGCATGTAGGGCTTGCCGTCGATGTCCAGCTCCCGCTTCAGTGCCTTCTCCAGCTTGGTCGCCATGGTTGCCTCGTCTCCTTGAGTGGGCTCGTTCCCGGAACTTCGCGGCGGAGACTACGCGAAGTCGGTCACGCGCGTGAGCTCTCCCTGCTGAGAATCCAAAGCCCGCGCCGCGAATCGAAAGCCCGCACCGCCAAGTCGCTGCGGTGCGGGCTCTTCAGGCGTCGGTCGATATCAGCGGTAGATGCTCTTGAGCTTGCCCCACGTGCTCGGGTGCGTGGGCACGATCGCACATTCGCCACCGAGGATCGGGGTCGGGTTCGTGCAGCCGGGACCGAAGCTGGACGCGCGCAGGTGCGCCATGAACGGACCGCCGTCATTCCGATCCACGTTCAAGCCACTGTTGTTCTGGCCCGGCGTGGTGCAGTAGAAGATCGGGAACGTGCACACGCTGTTCGCCGGCAGCGTGTAGGAGAACTGGTACGTGCCCGGGGACACCAGCGTGGCGACGATGTCGGTGTTGCCGCAGCAGGACGAGTTGACGCGCACGTTGAGCGTGGCATCGGTGCCCCCATGGGCGCACTCCGCCACGTTGCTGATCGTGAGCTGGTAGGTCTTGCCCGGCTGCACGTCCCAGAACTGGACCGAGGGCCCGGTGGGTCCCGAGACGCAGCCGCCGTCCGTCGGGACCACGTTGATGAGGCGAGCATTCGCCTGCGCGAGTGACGGGAGGGTCAGGGCCGCGAGGGCTGCGAGCGCGATGAGGTAACGGTGGAACATGGGTGGGTCCTCTTCTCAGGCAAGGGTGCGAAGAAATGAGTGCCGAAGAGCGGCCCTCATCGGCACCAGCGCGGCCATGAGAGAGCGGACTCATCTTCACGGGCGTCCCTCGGATAGGCAAGCGCGAACTGCGCCGCCACACCGCCGTTCAGTGACTGGAGACGCCCCGCGGGCGAGCGCGTCCAAATCACTGCGAGTTCAGGTGTTGGCACCTGATCCGTGAAGCGCCACAATTCACCGGGTCAGGATGACTCATCTCGCTCGCTGTGGGCCGCGGCACGAACCGCGCGCTCCCGATCGGTGCGACCAAGGGACCATGCCCCTGCTCGTGGCGCGGCGGTAACGTGGCTCCACACGCGACGGCCCGGCCGTGCCCCTCCCTCCGCGGTCGCTCCGCCGCTGCACGGGAGGTCCGACGTGAAGCCCACGAGACAGCAGCACAGCGAGGACCGGGTGGTGCCGTATCCAAAGGTCAAGCGCTTCCTGGAGGCGGCCATCCGTGTCACCAATCGCAAGCCCATGATCCATGGCTTGCTCGAGGTGGATGTCACCAAGGCCCGCGCGTTCCTGCGGGACCATCACGCGAGAACCGGCGAGTCCCTGTCGTTCACCGCATTCATCATGGCCTGCCTCGGCAGGGCCGTCGACGAGCACAAAGAAGTGCAGGCGATGCGCAAGGGCAACGGCCACCTCATCGTGTTCGGCGACGTGGACGTGCTGACCTACGTCGAGCGGGAGGCGGGCGGCCAGCCGCTGATCCTCCCCTACATCGTACGGGCCGCGAACCACAAGAGCTTCCTCGACATCCATCGCGAGATCCGAGCCGCCCAGGTGCAGGACCTGGCGAAGTTCGAGGTGGGCGGCGGCAAGGCGATGCAGCTGCTGCCGGCCGCGCTCTATCTCCCGTACTTCAAGATCACGACCTGGATCGGGAAGCGGAATCCCCGGATGTGGAAGAAGACCTGGGGGACGGTGATGCTCTCAACCGTGGGCATGTTCGGTGAAGGGGCCGGCTGGGGCATCCCGCTCAGCCCCCCGTCGCTCTGCTGGATCACCGTGGGCGGCATCGGCCAGAGGCAGGAGGAGGTGGACGGGCGGAGCGTGGTCCGGCACTCCATGAGCCTGACGGTGAGCTTCGATCACAACCTGATCGATGGTGCTCCTGCGGCTCGCTTCACCCAGCGGTTCAAGGAGCTGATCGAGAGCGCGAACGGTCTGATCGACCAGGAGTCGAGCGCAGCGCGACCTCCCGTTCCCACGCGTTGCGCACGCTCGTCAACGGATCGCTTCCGGCCGGGCCGGGGAGCATCCGCTGGGACCGCAGGACCACCGGGGGACAGCTCGCTCAGCCCGGCGTCTACTTCTACGAGCTGAATATGGCGGGACAGAGGCAAACGAAGCGATTGGTGCAGACCTGCTGCAAGTCGGTCAGGCGAAGCGTCTCCTCGGGTAGGCGAACAGCAAGGTGCCTCCGAGCAGCACGATTCCGCCCACGATGGCAGAACCCGGGATTTGCCGGTGCTCGTTCGCCGTGGCCCTGAACGACCCGACCTCCAGCACGGTGTGCTGTCGCCTGTAGTTGATGCCGCCATTCACCAGGTCGAGAATTCCGATGATCATGAGGATGAGACCCGTGAACTTCATGTCGGTGTCCCCTCTTGCCGCGGTGCTGCTTGCAGCACGCGCCGGTCGCTAGTGCTGCCGGGCGACCACCCTCACCGGTGTTCCGGCCAGCTCGGTCGTGACCCCATCGCGGTCACGATCCTCGGGAACGACCGGGTTCCGCGAGCCGCAGGTCACGTTTCGTGTCCAAACAGCCGCATGTCTCGTGCCGTGACTCGAAACCGTGCAACTGGCTGCAATCGCTCGTCGGTCGCGGGCAGCGCGCTGCTCTCCGGGCGGCGGCGTTGTAACACTTGCACGCCGGTGACCAGCTTGATGTTGTAACGACGCCCGGTCATGGACTAGGGTGGCTCTATGGCCGAGCGCCCCGAGGAACACCCGAATGCTGAATGCGCTGATCGTCGACGACGACGAGGGCTTCCTCACCGGGCTGGCTGAGATCGCGAGACAAGAAGGCTTCGCTGTCGAGACCGCTGGCTCGCTGAAAGAGACCCGGGAGCACCTTGCCCGCAATCCGGTGGACATCGTACTCGTCGACCTGGCATTGCCTGACGGCGCGGGGACCGCGCTGCTCGAGGAGTTGAAAGACACCCCGGGCACGGACGTGATCATCATCTCGGGCGTGGCCACGGTGGATTCCGCGATCGAGGCCCTGCGACAGGGCGCCCTCGACTACCTCCTCAAGCCGCTCGACACCCGCCGCCTGCGCGCGGTGCTCGCGAACACCGCGCGTATCCGGTCCCTCCGGGAAGAGGTCGCCACGCTCCGGGGAGAGTTGCGCAAGTTCGGTCGATTCGGACGGATGATCGGCAGCTCGCCGAAGATGCAGAAGGTCTACGATCAGATCGCTCGCGTCGCTCCCACGAGCGCCACGGTGCTCATCACGGGCGAGAGCGGCACCGGCAAGGAACTGGTCGCGGAGGCGATCGTCGAGCTGGGGCCCAGGCGCCACAAGCCGTTCATCCCCCTCGACTGCGGCGCGATCCCGCCGACCTTGATCGAGAGCGAGCTCTTCGGTCACGAGCGCGGCAGCTTCACGGGCGCCAGCCAGTTGCGCCGCGGCCTGTTCGAGCGCGCAACGGGCGGCACGCTGTTCCTGGATGAGATCACCGAGATGCCCGTCGAGCTCCAGGTCAAGTTGCTGCGGGTGCTCGAGTCGGGCTCGCTGACGCGCGTGGGGGGCGACACACAGATCTCCGTGAATGTGCGCCTGATCGCCGCCTCCAATCGCCGGCCCGAGGAGGCGATCCAGGCCAAGAAACTCCGCGAAGACCTGTTCTACAGGCTCAACGTCTTTCCCATCCCGCTTCCGCCCCTTCGCGAGCGGGACGAGGACGGGCTCATGCTGGCGGATGCGTTCCTGAAGGAGTTGAATGCTGCCGACGACACGAGCAAGGAGCTCTCCGCCCGTGCCCGGGAGCGCATCCGCGCCCACCCGTGGCCCGGCAATGTGCGCGAACTCCGGAATGAACTTCACCGCGCATTCATCATGGCCGACGGCACGATCGACCTCGAGGATCTCGCCGCCCGTCCGCGCAGCGCGACCGAGACCCGATCGGGTCCCGCGCAGCCCTCCGACGTGTCGGGCTCGCTCGGCGAAGCGGAGCGCCAGCACATCCTCGCGACCCTCGAGAGCTGCGGCGGAGACAAGCGCAAGGCGGCGGAGATCCTCGGTATCAGCCTCAAGACGCTCTACAACCGGCTTCACTTGTACCAGGCCACCTGAAGCCGGGCCGTTGTAAGACTGTCCGCTCGCCTTGTAAATCTTGCTTCCGCCCCATCGTCGGGCGGATGCGCCGACCGTATCCCGCCGGCCCCGGACCTCGAGAGTCCGCTCCCGGACAATGAGTTGCGTGGTGGCGTCGAGCCTTTTCCACGAACGGCACGATTCTGGCTCGCCTCGCCGGTGAGCACGCCGGCGCATGTGAGTCGAACGATGTCGCCCGGCACGCACACCGGTTTGCCGCACCCGTCAAAGCTCCTCGACATCCAGCAGTCAGGATCGACCCATGCGCAGGTGGTCACGACAGCACACGCTGAACGCAGGACTGGTCGCCATCGGCCTGCTCGCGATCTTGAGCGTCTGGACCTCGCTGTTCGCCTCGAGAGTCCTGATTCGCAACATGGCGAGGTTGACCGCAGCAGAGGACAGCGGTCCCGATCCACTTCAGGTGGTGCGACTGACCGGCCTCCGGGAGATCTCGGCCGTGAGCCTCGCCCTGCTCACCGGGCAGCCGCAGTACGCCCGGGCCGCCGGGGCACTGAGCGCGAACCTGCGCGACGAGGTGGCCAGACGCCGGACGCAGACGACGGACCCCGAGATCGGCTTCTTGCTCGACCGCGTCGAGCGCGCGGACGGTGATTATCAGCAGGCGTTCGAGGACGCGTTGCGCGACCTCCCGCGCCAGGCGTCGACTTCCTCCACTGCGCTCGTGGGCTCCCGGGGGCTGGCACTGGAGCAATCACTGGACGCCCTCGTCTCGCGCATCGCGCCCCCGGTGGCCGGCGCACCCGACATCACGCGGGCGTGGGTGAACAGAACGCAGGCGATGTTCAACGCGATCACCGCGGTTTCGATCGCGGTGGCGGTGATCCTGTGCCTGATCCTCATCTTGGTCGTCAATCGGAGCTATCGTGAACAGGCGAGCGCGCGCGCGCACGCCGAGGAAGGACAGAGCCGGATCACGATGGACCTGAACGAGGCGAAGGCTGCCAACCAACTGAAGGACCAGTTCCTGGCGACCGTCTCGCACGAACTTCGCAACCCCCTCGCACCGATCCTGATGTGGACGCAGCTGATTCGAAGCGGCACGCTGGACAAGGAAAAGGGCGACCGTGGCCTGGAAGTCATCGAGTCCAACGTCGTGTCGCTATCGCAACTGATCGATGACCTCCTCGACGTCTCACGGGTGATGTCCGGCAAGTTTCGGCTGGATGTGCGGCCCATCGACCTCGTGCCCGTGATCCGCGACGCGGTGGAATCCCAGCGCCCGGCAAGTGACGCCCGGCGTATCCGCTTGCAGTTGGTCCTGGACGAAAGAGCGGGCCTCATCTCGGGCGACTCGGAGCGACTCCAGCAGGTGATGTCGAACCTGCTCTCGAACGCGATCAAGTTCACCCCCAAGGGCGGCAGCATCCAGGTCCGGCTCCGGCGTGCGGAGTCCCACGTGGAGATGGTGGTTTCCGACAGCGGGATCGGGATCGAACCCGGGTTCCTGCCCCACGTGTTCGAGCCCTTCCAGCAGGAGACCGACGGGTCGATGCGCCGCCACAGCGGCCTTGGGCTGGGTCTGTCCATCGTTCGACACATCGTCGAGCTCCACGGCGGCGAGATCAACGCGGCGAGCCCGGGGTCGGGATTGGGAGCGACGTTCACCATCAAGTTTCCATTGCTCGGGACCAACGATCAATCGGGAGTGTTGCGCCCGCGGCACCCCCGGGTCGCGGACAGGCTCGCGAACGTTCTCTTGGGCAGGCTGGACCGGGTCCGCGTGCTGCTCGTGGACGACGAGTCGACGGCGAACGAGGCGGTGAAGATGCTGCTCGAGTCATGCGGGGCGGAGGTTCGGGTCGCGGGTTCGGTGGCGCAGGCACTGCAGATGCTCGACGTGTGGAAGCCGGACGTGTTGATCTCTGACATCGCCATGCCCGATGAGGACGGCTATGTCCTGATCAAGAAGATCCGGGCACGCAGCGCCGAGCAGGGCGGGGGGCTCCCTGCCGCGGCACTCACGGCCTACGCGACGACCGAAGATCGGGTCAGCATGCTGGCCGCCGGGTTTCAGATGTATCTCTCGAAGCCCGCGGACCCAAGTGAGCTGATCGGCGTCGTGGCCAGTCTCGCGGCTCGTCCGCGCGGGGCCCCGGGAGCGAACGGCGGGAGTTGATCATGATCATCCTTGGTCTTGATCGACCTCGAGGACCAGAAGTTGATGATTGAATGGATTGAGGCCCCCGTCGTCTACGTCGATGGCCTCCGGACGGGTTCGCGCGAGCACGTAGTCGAGTGTCATACCGAATCGAGTCGTATCCCTGCCCCAGTGGTACGTCACGGGAGGGCCGGGATGCACGGCAGCGAACCTGGCGACATCCACGAGTCCAGCGCCTGAATACACGCTCGGCGATCGCCGGAGTTCGCTCCTCGGACCGGCATTGAAGGCCCTCAGGGGGACATCGCTCGGCATGCTGCCGTTGGTGTCGGAGCGCCCCAGGCTCGCAGCGTGGAGAGCGCCGAGCTGTGCGGTGACGACCTGCGCGGTGGGCGCATGGTGCCAAGGCGTGTGCCAGAAGTGCGAATTCATGATGAGCAGCGACCCGGAGAGATCCCGAGACGTCAGCCGTGCCCAATGCACGAGGAACGGAGCCCGCGCGAGAGGCTGCATCGGACGCGGACGGTCGGACGTCGCGGAGATCCAGAAGCCGCCGCTGTCGTGCAGTCTGAACCGATCCGCCCGGTAGACGATCGGGAGATGCTCCCCGCCCCGATCGCTCTCGGAACCATCGGCGCCCCTGAACCAACGGGCGGGGCCCGTCGACGGCCCCGGCACGAGCGTCAGCGGCGCCACCAGATCCGCAGCGTCTGCGAGCCTTGACGAGGAGATCTCCTGGAGCCCGAGCACGTCGGGTCCAGCCGCCTCGATCGAACGACGCAGCAGTAGCTGCCGCTCGGACCACGCGCACGGACCGAACGAGTACCCACACAAGACATTGAAGGTCGCGATGCGG
>Ga0073909_10000728_pt1 | contig 10468 bp, 10 predicted proteins | sample Coa_R1_6_FD_66439 | JGI IMG/M metagenome (GOLD analysis project Ga0073909, IMG submission 66439) | Surface soil microbial communities from Centralia Pennsylvania, which are recovering from an underground coalmine fire. - Coalmine... | ecosystem: Environmental > Terrestrial > Soil > Unclassified... | reverse complement strand
TGCTGTTCAACAATGTCTATCTTTTACGACGGAACTCCCGACAACTGCTGCGTGCTCGGCTTCCACTCCTATGACTTCGAGCCGGGTGTGCCCAGCAACGGCAATCGCGAGCGCCGTTACGTGATGATGTATGCCAGCTGGATCGATCTCGGCCTGTTCATCGGCGGCTTTGAGGACGTCACCGCTTACAGTCACGAGATGTTGGAAACCTACAACGATCCATTCGTCGATAACCAGACGCCCTGGTGGCTATCCGTCCGATCCCATCTTTGGAGGGCTCTGCCAAGACAACCTGGAAACGGGCGACGTAGTTGAGGTGCTCAGTGGCAATCCCGTGTATCCGGTGCCGATGCACAATCGCACCTATCATCCGTCGAATGAGGCATTGTTCTCAGGTTCGCGTTTGAGTCGCCCTCAACCGCACGCCTGAAGGCCTACAGCTTTCCGGACGAGACGACTGTGATGTCGCTTTCACCCGGTCCGCTATTGCCGGGCTGCGTGCCGGCCCCGTAAATCAACCAGCCGGCGCAAGATTCTTGCGCCGGCTCATCACTTCATCGAGCTGCATTCCCGACTCAATCAACTTCAGAGCATCTTTTAACCTCGTTTTAACCCCTACACTTTTCTTTTCGTTTAACGTCTAGTCGTGATGCAGCCTGCGTCGCTCCACCTGCCAGCCGCAGGGGGAATCTGTTCTTTCAATGCCGCTGGGGACGAATTTGAAAGTCGGCGCTGCACCATCGTGTATGGTGGGCGCTGAGGAGCAACCTCGATGGACCCGAATATTCCTGTTGGGATCTTTCTCGGTTTCATTGCCTGGTTCCTTTTGCGATATCTGGCGGGCGGAATCTACACCGTCGACCAGAATGAGCGCGCCGTCAAAACCAACTTCGGTCGCGCCGAACGAATTCCCGGAGCCACCACCCTCACCGATCCCATCTCTGCTTCCCTCGACGCCGAGGAGAAGCAGCGCTACCCGTATCCCCAGGTGCGCGTGATCATGCCCGGCGGACCTTATTTCAAGTGGCCCTGGCAGAAGATCTGCAAAGTTTCGATCGCGACCCAGACCGTGAACATGGCCTTCGATCCCGATGTGCCCGGCGCCAATCAATCCGGCACCGTCGTGGAGGCCGTTACTAAGGATCAACTCAATACCGGACTCACCGGCCAGATCCGCTACCACATCTCCGAGCGCAATCTGTATGCGAATGTTTTCGCCGTCAAGCGCCCGATCTCACATGTGATGGGCTACTTCGTCTCTGTCCTGCGCGAACGCATCGCAACCTTCGAAGCTCCCGCCGTGGCTGGCGCTAGCGACACCAGCAGCAGCGGCATTTCCATCAACGATCTCCGCAAGAATCTTCGCGACCTCAACGAACATATGGATCGCGAATGCAGTTCGTCCGAGGCGCGCTACGGCATTGTGCTCGACGCCTCGCTGATTACCGGCATCGATCCGCCGCCGGAAGTTGAGTCCGCCCTCGCTGCCATCAACACCGCGCACAACATGGTTTCTTCCGATATCAGCCTCGCGCAGGCCACTGCCGATCAGCGCATCGAACAGTCCAAGCGCGCAGCGGAGATCGAAACTCTAAAAGCCCAGGCCGAGGTTCAACCCCTCATCTCTCTGGCCAGTCAGTTATCCGAATTGAAAACCACTGGCGAGGGTGCCTTGCGCGCCTACGTGCGCAATGTCCGACTCGGCCTTTTTGGAAGTGCACAGCAGGTTGTCATGGAGACAAAGCGATGAACCTCCTGATCGCTGCAATTATCACGTTCATGGCCTGCTTCGTCCTCGTGCCCGTGATTTTCTGGCTGCTGCGGTTCTTCGGCTTCTACGCCGTGGTGGAGGAGCGTACATGCTACGTTTACGTTCTGTTTGGCAAGGTGGTCGCTGTCATCAATGAGCCCGGCTTGCACATTCTTCTTTTCAAGCTTGGGCTGAAGGCGCCGATTGTCCGCTGGCTCGGACGTCTCTATGTCCTCGACATGCGCATCGATCAGCAGTATCTGCGCAGCCAGCCGGTCAATTCCGAAGAAGGCGCCCCCATGGGCATCGGCATCTGGTACGAGATGTTCATCAGCGATCCCATCTCCTTCCTGTTCAAAAACGCGGATCCGCGCGGCTCGCTCGCGACCAACGTGAGCAACTCCACCGTCCGCTGCCTCAGCAACCTGAAGCTCGCCGACCTGCTGCAGAACCGCCACACCATGAGCCAGACCGTCCGGACCGAAGTTTCCCCGCAGTCACATGAATGGGGATACCAGTTGGGGTCGGTCTACATCCGCAAGGTGCACTTTCGCGACGCCCAAATGATCAGGCAGATCGAGGAGAAGGTCGTCAACCGCCTGCGCCAAGTGACCTCTTCGATCAAACAGGATGGCGCCAATCAGGTCAGCATCATCACCAGCACGGCAGAGCGGCAGGCCGCCGTGGAATTCGCCAAGGCCGCCGCTATGCGGCCGCGCATCGTGGGCGAGGCTCTGAACCAGGTTGCTTCCGACCCAGAGGTGCAGGCCGCCGTCTTCGAGATTCTTGAAATCCAGAAGATTCTCGACAGCAAAGCTCGCATCACCCTGATTCCGGAAAACAGCGGGATTCTTCCTGAACTCTTAGCGTCCCGCTCGAGCGAAACACCGGCCTCGCCATCTTCCCCACCATCAACTCCGCCAAGGCCGAAAGGTCCTGTAACCGCCCACGCATAGCAACCGCTGAGCGAGGCGATCATTTCGTCACGCTTTCGATCGTCGGATTGCCTTGTCGATGGCGACTCTCTCCTCCATGGTCAAGGCCCGCACTTCCCCCTTCGGCAATTTCCCAAGCTCGAACGGGCCAATCGCCACGCGCACCAACCGCAAGACTTCCACGCCGAATGCCTTCAGCAATCGCCGGAGCTGACGATTTTTGCCTTCGTCGAGAACAATTTCGATCCAACTGTTCTTCGCTCCATGACGAAGCAGCCGGGCGCGCTGTGCGTGCAAGCGATCGCCGTCCACGCGTACGCCGTGCACGATCGCCGCAAGCAGGTCATCATCGGCGACCCGGTCCACCTGCACGTGGTACGTCTTTTCCAGATGCGTTTCGGGAGCAATAATTTTCGCGCCCCACTCGGAGTCGTTGGTCAGCAGCAACAAACCTTCGCTCGCTTTGTCCAGTCGGCCAACGGGCCCGACCCAAGGGACGTTTTCGGGAAGACACTCGTATACGGTGCCTCGGCCCTTTTCGTCAGCGGCGGTAGTCACAATCCCGCGCGGCTTATTCATGGCGAGGTAGACAAGCTCGGCCGAGGCAACGGGCTCGCCATCCACTTCGAGCCGGTCCCGCCCAAGCCGGACCGGCGACTCCGGATTCTTTGTCACCGAGCCATTCACCCGCACACGCCCGCCGCGAATGATTTCGAACGCTTGCGAGCGCGAACAAAATCCCAGCTTCGAGAGCGCGCGCGCCAGCCCCACACGCCTGAGTTTTTCCGTCGCCATCACCGGATCATCCTAATTGACTGAAAATGCACGTGGTCTCGCGTTGTGTCCAATTGTCACAAAGCACCCAGCGCCACGTCGTCTATAATGTCGACTTCACCGTGCAGTCAGCTCCGCAAGAGTCGCTGGACCCAAACCATCCCGGCACCCACCGGCATTTTTCGGGCTGCGCCCGTCTAGAGAAACGATTTTGGGAAATCGCGGCATTGCGCCGCAGCATGCTTTCTAAAGCGGTGTCGTCCTATATATGAAGACGCGAACCAAGGCCCCCACGATCGCCTACTTTTCGATGGAGATCGCGCTCGATCCCAACATGCCGACCTACAGTGGCGGCCTCGGCATGCTGGCCGGTGACACGCTGCGCTCGGCTGCCGATCTGGGCGCACCTCTGGTCGCCGTCACGCTCGTTTACCGCAAGGGATACTTCCGGCAATTCCTCGATCCTTCGGGCCAGCAGACCGAACAACCGCAACAGTGGGAACCCGAACGCACCCTCAAAGCCGTCGAAGGCCGCGTCGCGATCGAAATCGATAGCCGGCAGGTTTGGATTCGTGCCTGGGAATATGACGTGCAAGGCATCGACGGTGACATCGTACCCGTCTACCTCCTTGACACCAACGTTCCCGAGAACGCCGAGTGGGACCGCCACCTCACCGACTCACTGTACGGCGGCGACGAATCGTATCGCTTGGCGCAGGAAATTATTCTCGGCCTTGGCGGCTTGAAGCTGCTGCAAAAAGTCGGGCACAGCGGCGTCCAGGCCTATCACATGAACGAAGGCCACTCGGCCCTGCTGGCGCTGGGACTGCTCGAACGCCGGCTCGACCAGAGCTTTGCTGGGCGCGTAAAGCAACTCGACATCGACGGCATTCGCCGCATGTGCATCTTCACCACGCACACGCCGGTTCCTGCGGGGCACGATCAATTCCCCAAGCCGCTGGTGCGGCAGTTGCTCGGCGAGGAGTGGATGTCACTGCTCGAGCAGACTCAGGCGCTCCATGACGACGCGCTGAACATGACGTACCTCGCGCTCCGCTTCTCCGGATACGTGAACGGAGTTGCGATGCGGCACGGCGAAGTCTCGCGCGGAATGTTCCCGAATTACGCCATCAGCGCGATCACCAACGGTGTGCACGCCATGACCTGGACTTCGCCGGCATTCCGCGAACTCTTCGATCACTACATTCCCGGCTGGCGCACCGACAATAACTATCTGCGTTACGCGATCAGTATTCCGCTCGAAGACATTCGCGTTGCGCATGCGACCACGAAAGAAGCGCTGTTCGCCGAAATCCGTCACCGCACCTCCGCTTCCCTGGACCCGAAGGTCTTCACGATCGGCTTTGCCCGCCGCGCCAGCACTTACAAGCGCGCCGACCTGCTCTTTCAGGATCGCGAACGCCTGAAGCGCATCGCGAGAGACGTAGGCCCGATCCAGTTGGTGTATGCAGGCAAAGCGCACCCGCGCGATGACGGCGGCAAGAAAATCATCCGCCAGGTGTTTGAAGGCGCCTCATCGCTCTCCGAGGTAATTCGCACGGTCTATGTCGAGAACTACGACATGAGTTGGGGCCGGCTGATCACCAGTGGCGTCGACATCTGGCTCAACACGCCGATGCGTCCGCAGGAAGCCTCGGGCACCAGCGGCATGAAAGCGGCGCTCAACGGCGTGCCGAGCTTCAGCGTGATCGACGGATGGTGGGCCGAAGGCTGGATTGAAGGCATCACGGGCTGGGCAATCGGCAACACCGACATCATCGAAGACCCGGCCTCCGAAGTCGCCACTCTCTACGACAAACTCGAACGTCAGATCCTGCCGATGTTCTATGGCACGCCGAACCGCTACACCGAAGTCATGCGCAACGCGATCGCGCTGAATGGATCGTTCTTCAACACGCAGCGCATGGTGCAGCAGTATTTGGCCAACGCTTACATGTTGCGCGAGGTCGCTCCCAAGGCTCCGAAAGCCAAGCAGGCGGTCCCGGTCATGGCCAACGAATAGAAGAGGACAAAGCGGCGGACGGGACGTCCGCCAGACTGCCGGCAAGATGGCGGCACTACTTAGCGAACTTTGCGGCCTTTCTTCGCGCCCTTAGCGGTTAAAAGCTTTCCGTCGGGGATTAAGCTTGCTTCTTTAGCCACGCAGCTAACTCCCCGCGCGGCACAGACACCTGCACGCCGGTCTCCTGATTCTTCAAAGTGAACGCGCCGCTCTTCACTTCGTTCTCCCCGAGAATCAACACGAAGCCCACCCCAAGCTTAGCCGCCGCCTCGAACGACTTCTTCAATCGAAAAGTTTCATCGCCCAACTCGACCACCAAGTCTTCGCGCCGCAAGTCGCGCGCCAGCCGCGCAGCCTCACGATTCAGGCCTGCACCCAACGGTGCAATGTAGACATCTGGCTTCAGCGCTACTGAGGGCGCCGATTGCGGCAGCGACATTACCAACCGGTCCTCGCCGATCGCAAACCCGATCCCGGGCGCCGCCGGACCGCCCAGCGCCTCCGACAATCCGTCGTACCGCCCGCCGCCGAGAATCGCATTCTGTGCGCCCAGTTCGCCATATGTGAACTCGAACGCCGTGCGCGTGTAATAGTCGAGCCCGCGCACCAGCCGATCGTTCAACGTGAACGGCACACCCGCTGCCTTCAAAATCTCCTGCACTTCTTCGAAATGCTTACGGCACCCTTCATCTAGAAACTGGCTGATGCGCGGCAGCTTCTCGATAATGGGCTGATCTTCAGGAACTTTGCAGTCGAACACGCGCAGCGGATTCGTCACCGCCCGCCGCTGACAATCGGCACACATCTGCGCCGTCACCGGCTCTAGCGCCGTTCGCAGAGCCTCGTTGAAGCGTGCCCGATCCGCGGGGCAGCCCACCGAATTCAATTCCAGCGTCCAACCCTGAATCCCAAGCCGGTCCAGCAGCGTCGCCAGCATCTCGAGAATCTCGGCATCGCGCGCCGGAGACTCGCTACCCGCCGTCGACGGCCCGATGACTTCCGCGCCGATCTGGTAGAACTGCCGGTACCGCCCCTTCTGCGGACGCTCCCGCCGAAACTGCGGCCCGATGTAGTAGAGCTTGTTCAGCCCGCGATCCCAAAGCTTGTGCTCGATGTAGGCCCGCACGACACCGGCAGTATTTTCCGGACGCAGAGTCAGCGACTGCCCACGATCCGATTCCGCCCGCCCGCGATCTTCCCACGTGTACATTTCCTTCGAAACAATGTCCGTGTCTTCCCCCACCCCACGTGCAAACAATTCGGTCGATTCAAATACCGGCGTGCGAATCTCCTGGAAGTTGTAAGCACGAAACACCTCGCGCACCTTCGCCTCAACGAAGTTCCACAGCGCCGTCTCCGGCGGCAAGAGATCTCGAGTTCCCCGTACAGCTTTGATCATTGCTCCTCAGTTCTCAGTTCTCAGTTCTCGGTTTTCCGTTCTCAGTTACTTGATGCTCAACATCTCTCTCATTCCGACGCGCAAGCGCAGTGGACAAGAAGGAGTCTGCCGTTCAACCTCACCGCCAGGAATCTAAGTTACTCGAATACCTCGTCTCGGTCCCAACGGAGAACTGAGAACCGAGAACTGAGAACTACTCTCTTAAATACTCTTCCCGATACCCCAAATAATTCCGCGCATAGCGCAAGATCGTCTCCTGATCCTCCGGCCCAAGCTTCCGCCGGAATTTCCCTGGCGAGCCCATCCACAACGACTCGGGCTCCACGACAGTCTTCTCTGGAATCAAAGTCCCAGCCGCGATGATCGATCCCGCGCCGATCCGTGCGCCATTCAGAATGATCGATCCCATCCCGATCAGGCAGCGGTCTTCGATCACGCACCCGTGCAAGGTCACCGAGTGCCCCACGGTAACGTATTCGCCCAGGTAGACGCCGTACTGCTGCTTCATGCCATGCAGTACAGAGCAATCTTGCACGTTGGAATTCGCGCCGATGCGGATCTCGTGCACATCGCCTCGCAAGACTGCGTTCATCCAGACACTCGCATTCTCGCCGAGCACGACGTCGCCGATAAGCTGCGCCGAAACGTCCACAAAGCAGGACGCCGGAACCATTGGATGCTTTCCCTTGAACGATCGAATCATGATGGCATCGGCACAGCGCAACACGCGCGCAGTGCCGAAGTAAACGAACATATCACGCACGCCAGATCACGCGCGAGTGGATCGACACTCACCGCCTTCGATGGAACGACGGGCGTCCTCCCCGTCGCATTTCGGCAAGAATCCAGCCCCACTTCAAACAAGGATTACAGTTCACTGTACTCTTCGGCGAACGGGATCTCATCGCGCCGGTCATCTTCGGCGTATATTGTCATCCGAGCCGTCCATCCATTCCGCAACTTGAAACATGGAGCGGCGAGCATCCACGCCCTTAGCAATCTCACGCATGGCCGTCTGCAAAGCAAGATGAACTCCTCCCTCCGCAACACGCTCCTGCTCGGAGTCGCGCTCGGCCTCTTCCTCGGCCTCGGCTTCTTCACCTTCATCTACTCCAAGGGATACTCCTACCTCACCAACAATCCGGCCGCCTGCGCCAACTGCCACGTCATGCGCGCGCAATACGATGCCTGGTTGAAGTCGAGCCATCACTCGGCCGCGACCTGTAACGACTGCCACACCCCGCACAACATTTTCGGAAAATACGCCGTCAAGGCCAACAACGGATTCTGGCATTCCTTCTACTTCACGACCGGCTGGTATCCCGACACCATCGAGATCACAAAGTTCGACCACAAAATCACCGAGAACGCCTGTCGCCATTGTCACGAAAGCATCACCGCCGCCATCGACGGCAACGTCGTTCACGGCAAGGCCGCCGGACTCCAGTGCACCCGCTGCCACTTCTCCGTCGGACACTCCGAAGCCGCCGCCTCGATCCCTCGACCCGTGCTAGTAGGAAGCAATCATGACTGACATGCCCGTTCATCAGCCGCCCGCATCGCGCCGCATGCTGGCCCTCGTAGTCGCGCTGGCTGCGCTCGCCACCGTGGCTATCGCCGCGCTGCTCGTCAATATCTTCGAGCGCAAGCAGGAAGCCCGAAACCCCTTCTACCGTGTAGTCGAACTCAACGACACCATCGACGACCCGGCCGTCTGGGGCAAGAACTTCCCCATGCAATACGACCTCTACCTGCGCACCGTCGACATGCAGCGCACAAAGTACGGCGGCAGCGAGGCCATGCCCCACTCGCCCACCCAAGCCGATCCGCGGTCTGTCGTGGCACGTTCGAAGCTTCAAGAAGACCCGCGCCTGAAAACCATCTGGGCCGGATATTCTTTTTCAGCCGACTACCGCGAGCGCCGCGGCCACGCCTACATGCTCGACGACCAGACCTTCACCGAGCGCCAGAAGTTCGCGCCCCCAGCGATGTGCATCAACTGCCACGCCTCGATCGTCACCACCTACCTCAAACTCGGCAACGGCGACCTGATGAAGGGCTTCAACGTCATCAGCGACACGCACATGACCTATCCCCAGATCCGCGAGACCATGAAGCATGCGGTCGCCTGCATCGACTGCCACGACCCTGGCACCATGCAGCTCCGTATCACGCGCCCCGCATTCATCGAAGGCATTCGCGCTCTGAAAGCGACGCAAGGCATCGCCAACTACGACGTCAACACCATGGCCACCCGCCAGGAGATGCGCTCTTACGTCTGCGGCCAGTGCCACGTGACGTACTACTTCCAGCCGCCGAACAAGCGCCTCACCTTCCCCTGGGTCAAGGGCATCAAGGTCGAAGACATCATCGACTGGGAGGGCGAACAGAAGATCAATGAGTGGACGCATCCCGACTCAGGCACGCAACTGATCAAGGCGCGTCATCCGGAATTCGAAATGTGGAACCAGGGCGTGCACTCGCGCTCGGGCGTAGCCTGCGCCGACTGCCACATGCCCTACATGCGCCAGGGCGGACTTAAGATCAGCGATCACCAGGTCAACAGCCCTCTGCTGAAGATCAACCGTTCCTGCCAGACCTGCCACCATTTCTCCGAAGACGAACTGAAGGCTCGCGTCGAAGACATCCAGGACCGCTTCTTCAGCCTGCGCAACACGGCTCTCGACGCGCTGGTCGACCTTATCAACGACCTCAAGACGGCCAAGCAGAACGGGGCCACCGACACGCAACTCGCCACTGCCCGCGACTATCATCGCCGCGGCCAGTTCATGATCGACTTCGTGATGTCAGAGAACTCGATGGGCTTTCACGCGCCGCAGGAAGCGATGCGCATCCTGGGCGACGCCATCAACCTCTGCCGCTTAGGTCAGCTAAGCCTGCACGGCGGCCGACCGCCCAGCCACAACCCGCCGAACATTGCGAAGACACGGCCCGGGAAGCAAACTGCACAACGCAGTTCAGCTATGGAGTGAACACCAACTAGGCAGGAATCGAATCTTTTTTCCGCAGAAACAAGAATGCTTCGATTCGTTTGATTTCGTCAATCATCTGCTATCGTCTATCCACGTCTCTCATAGGATCTCGACGGTGAGCGTAGATAACGAAAATGTGGTGGACAGCAGGCAAAATAATCGAATCTGCGGGCTTCTCGCTTCAAACAAAAACCTTCGCCGAGTCAGCAAGACCAAGAGGTATCCGGTCGATTCAAGCAGGACGTAAGGGACAATTTCATTCCCCGATCCAAACTTCCAAACCGTTCCCCACATGGCTGCTATGTAGATCCGCGAGCGATGTGTAACGCAGGTACGCGCCGCCAAGCTCTTCAACCTTCAGCCTCGGATGCCCGCCATCCAGTTCACTGGCATCCTGGAGAATGTCGAAATCGAGAACGTAGTGTTTCGACGGATCGGCCGCGAACGATCCAATCGTGCGCCCTCCTTCACCAAATAAGCTGGCAAGCAACACTAGAGCGGCACTCCCAAAAGCAGCTAACACTCAGCCGCGCCTCAACACCAACCTCTCGCTCCGCTCGCCGAGCAAATCCTCAATATCCACCGCCTCCGGCC
>Ga0073909_10000727_pt1 | contig 10484 bp, 9 predicted proteins | sample Coa_R1_6_FD_66439 | JGI IMG/M metagenome (GOLD analysis project Ga0073909, IMG submission 66439) | Surface soil microbial communities from Centralia Pennsylvania, which are recovering from an underground coalmine fire. - Coalmine... | ecosystem: Environmental > Terrestrial > Soil > Unclassified ... | reverse complement strand
CCCGTAGAAGTCCCACCCCGGGAGGCGCTGGGCATCGCGATCGATGTGGAGCGCGTAGATGTCCGACCCGTTGCCCGAGGTCCTCGGATCCGTCCATGCGAACAGCGCGCCGCCTGAGCCGTCGGCGATGATGTGCGGATCGACCTGGTCCTGCGGGGCGAACACCACCGGCCGCGGCACGTCGCCCCACGGCCGGGTACCACTCGAGGTGTAGCGGAACACGGCGATGTCCTTGCTGCCGCCACCGGAGGCGTCGTAGTAGGCGAACACCGCGATCAGGCCGCCCGCGCCGTCCGTGGTGGCGTCGAGCTGGTCGGCGTTGAAGAACTGGACGGGGGAGGGGAGCTGGACCGACGACTGCACCTGGCCGTTCGCGCCCAGGATCGCGGCACGGAGCGTCCAGTACGTGGTGGCGTCGTCGTTCTTGGACACGATCAGCGTGCGCCCGCCGAGCCCCGGCACCAGCACCGGGTCGCGATACGGCATGGAGAGGCCCACAGGGAAGCCGGTGGTGATCGAACCGCCCGGTCGCATGCTGGTCACCACCGGGCCCGTCGCGGTCGCGCGATCCGAGGCGATCACGAGCTGCGTGTCCGATGGCAGCACGATCCGCATCGGGTCGGTCGCATCGAGCGCGAACGGCATCGCCTTGGGCGCGAACCCGAGGCCGCCGTCCACCGCGCCGCTCGAGTTCACGTGCACCGCACCCACCTTGAGCGATGCCGTCTTGTACGTGACCACCGCCCCGCCATGGCCGTCCGAGGTGACCGCCGGGCGCGACTGGTCCTCGGTGGGCACGGGGCCGACGGGGACGCCGTCGGCGAGGGCGGATCGGGTGGCCACCGCAGCGAGGAGCAGCGCGAGGAGGAGGTGGCGAACAGGCATCGGAGGTCCGGGTGGGAGGGAGTCGACCTTGGATGGTACCGCCCCCGGGCGAGGGCCGTCAGCCGTGAACGATCGGCAGCTCGCAACAATCCCCGGTCGGGATGGGCCGACCGTGCGGACAGCGACGCGGGTGGCCCAGGAACGCGCAAATCGAGTTGGCGACCGTGGGGTCGATGACGTGCTCCATGAGGCAGGCGGTCTGCTCGACCTCGTCCTCGGGCAGGTGGAGCGCCGAGGAGAACAGCACTTCCGCCAGCCGCCGGCGGCGGATCAGGTCGCGGGCGCGGCCCTTCCCGCGTGGCGTGAACGCGAGCGGCGCCTGGGGCGAGGCCAATAGCCCGCTCTCGTGCATGCCCTTGAGCGTGCGGCGCGTGTCCACGACGTCGGGAAGCTGGACGCGCTCGGGGGCGAGCGGGGAGCGGCGCTCGTCGGCGAGCCAGAGCTGGATCAGCACCTCGTCGTAGCGCCGCTCGATCTCCTGGCTCGGCACGGTCAGGTCGGCGAGCCGTCCGTGCGCGAGCTCGATGCGCCGATCCGCGAGCAGCCCGACGCGCAGCGCGTGCGTCACCGTGACCAGCGTGTGGCCCTCGGCGTGCAACTCCTCGAACAGCGCCAGCACCTTGCTCTCGTTCGCCTCGTCCAGGTTGCCGGTGGGCTCGTCGGCGAGCAGGAGCTTGGGCTGGTTGACGAGCGCGCGCGCCACGCACACGCGCTGCTGCTCGCCGCCCGAGAGCTCGGCCGGCCGGTGGTGCGCGCGGTCGCTCAGCCCCACGCGATCGAGCGCCGCCTTCGCCTCGCCGGCATCGGCGACCGAGTGGTAGTGCTGCGCCACCATCACGTTCTCGAGCGCGGTCAGGTAGGGGAGCAGGTGGAACTGCTGGAAGACGACGCCGATCTTCTCCCGGCGGAACCTCGTGCGCTCGCTCTCGTTCAGCTGCGTGAGCTCGATACCGTCCACCCACACGCGCCCGGCGGTGGAGGAGTCGAGCGCACCCAGCACGTGCATGAGCGTGCTCTTGCCCGAGCCCGAGGGGCCCATCACCGCGAGCCACTCGCCGCGCGCGATCTCGAGATCCACGCCGTCGAGCGCCTTGAGCGCGCCGTAGGCGCGCGTCACGCCCTCGAGCTTGACCAGCGGCGCGCTTGCGCCCTTCGCGCTCATCCGTCCTCCCGGAGCGCACGCGCCGGCTCGATCGCGAGCGCCAGGCGGATCGGCCCCGCGGCGGCAACGAGCGCGGTGAGCATGGCGAGCGCCACCACGAGCGGCGGCACGCCGGGCTGGAGCGTGAGCGTGGCGTGGAACACCTCGCGGCCGATGAACAGCGCGAACGCGGCGCCGATCAACCAGCCGAGCACGCCGCCGACCAGGCCGATCGCCGCCGACTCGGCGAGGAAGCGGCCGACGATGCGGCGGCGGGGCGCTCCCACCGCCTTGAGGAGCGCGATCTCTCGTTTGCGCTCGAGTGCCAGGTCCGTGAGCGTGCCGTAGGCGGACAGCGCGCCCGCGGCGAGAGCGGCAAGCGTGACCAGCAGCATCAGCCGCCGCATGCGGTCCAGCAGTCCCTGCTCGGTGGCCGATAGCGCGCGCAGCGGGAGCGCCTCCATGCCGCCGCCGCCCAGCTTCGCGGCCACACGCTCCACGGCTTCGGGGCCGCCGGCGACGCGCGCCTGGACGAGACTCAAGCGGCCGGGCTGGCCGGCGAGCGACTGCGCCGCCGCAAGCGACAGCCAGAGCGCTTCCTCGTCGCTGGTGCCCGATGCGAAGCCCTCGTAGAGCATGACCTCGAGTCGACGGGCACCGTCGGGGCTCGTGAGCACGAGTTTGTCGTTCACTCTCCAGCCCATCCGCCGCATGAGTGATGCCCCGGCGTGCGCCTCGCCGGCACCTGCCTTGAGAGGGATCGTTCGCGTGGTTTCGTCCCATTTCCACGACGGGTGCAGCGCCCCCAGTGCGTCGAAGTCTGCGCCGGCGACGGGGATGGCGTGAAGGTCCACGAGCGCGCTGGCGTAGAGCACGGGCCCACCGATCGCGCTGGCGCCGAGGTAGCTGCCGTAACCATCGGGCACGAGGCTCACACCCGCCGCCGCACAGCGCGCACGCGCCTCGCGCTCGTCGAGCGTGCGCTCGCCGCCAGCGGCCGCGGGCGCCAGCACCAGGTTCGGGCCGAACGCGCGCAGCTCGCGCGAGAGCTTCACGCTCACGTCACCTGAAACGTGCAGGAGCGCGGCCGCGACCGACGCTCCGATCGCGACCGCGAGGGCCGCGAGCCCCGCGGTGCCGCGGCGCCTCCACAGCGACGCCCACAGCAGCCGGGCCTCCATGCGCGTGCGCGGGTCAAGCACGGAGCGCCTCGATGGGGTCGAAGCGAAGTGCCAACCGCATCGGTCCGACAGTGCCCGCGACGGCGACCACGACCGCCACGAGCAGCGCCAGCGGCAGCAGCAGCGGCTGGGCGGCGGCGGGTGACGCGAACGCGTCGCCGCGGATGGCGACGGCCGTGGCGGTGCCGAGGAGCCAGCCGAGCGCGCCGCCCGCGAGCGCCACCACCAGCGACTCGGTGAGCAGCAGCGTCGCGAGCTGCGACGAGGTGGCGCCGAGTGCGCGCAGCAGGCCGAACTCGCGCGAGCGCTCGACGACGCCGGCGGTGGTGGTGGAGACCAGGCCCAGCGTCGATGCGGCGAGCGCGGCGAGCGCCAGCAGCAGCATGAGCAGGTTCAATCGCCATACGACCGTTGCCTCGCCCGCCACCAGCTCGGTGAGCGGCACCACTTCGGCGCCGGGGACGGCGGTGGAGAGATCCCGCGCCACGTTCGCGGGGTAGGCCGTGCACATGTAGCGCTCGTAGCCCTGCGGGTCGCGCGCGGGGTCGGGCGGTCGGAAGCCGCCGCGCGCGCCGGGCTCGGGCTTGACCAGCGCCGAGAGCGCGACGCGGTCCACCTCGGCGCCTCGCTGGGCCAGGTCCTGGGCCAGCGACAGGGGTAGCCAGAGCTTGCGGTCGTCGAAGCCGCCCGCGTCCACGACCGCCGCGACCCGCGCCCTCACCTGACGCGAGCCAGTCGCGAGCGCCAGCTCCTCGCCGAGGCTCGTCCCGGTCTCGCGCGCCAGCGCCCGACCGATCGCCACGGCGTGGCTCGTGTCCGCGGGCCACTCGCCCTCGATGCGCCAGTTCGGGTGGAGCGCCCCGAGCCCCGTCCGCCACGGGCCCGCCGAGGTGACGAGGTCGTGCGCGAACCAGGTGCCGCTGGCTCCGACGTCGCGGCCAGCCACCTTCAGCCGCACATCCAGTTCCGGTGCCGCGGCGAGCACGTTGTTCCGCCAGAACGTCGAGCGGAGTGCTGCCACGGCGCTCTCCGGCAGCGACACGCCCGCGCGCGCGACATCGAGGCCGCCGGTGGCGTCGGGCCGCCACGAGGCTCCCTCCGGGCGCATGACGAAGTTGGGCCCGGCGGCGCGCAGCGTGCGCGCGAGGTCGTCGCCGACCTGGAGCGCGAGCGTGCCGAGCGCGGTCGCGACCCCGGTGCCGAGCGCGACCGCGAGCAGCGCCAGCAGCACGCGCGAGCGTCGCGCGCGCAGCGACCGCCACAGGAGCCTCAGGTGCACCGTCAGTGCCCCTTGGCCAGCGGCGCCGCGGCGGCGAGGTCGGCGATGTCCACGATCACGCGCGAGCCCTCGACCCGCGAGCGCACGGGGATGGGATTACAGCCGCCGCGCCGCCCCAGCGACGAGAGCGCGATCGGCGAGGTGCAGTTGCGGCATACCGCGGCGCCGCCTTCCAGGAAGTAGCCGATCGGCCCGCAGATCTCGCACGCGTCCAGGTTCGTGCGCACGTCGCCGGCGACGCGGATGGCGAAGAAGCGCACGCTCCCCTGGCCGAGCGGCGTCTCGAAGAAGTGCATGCGGCTGTCCGCGAGGAGCCCGGCGTCGAACGACACCGCAGCGCCCTCGGGCGCGAGCGCGGTCGCCGGCTCCGCCGCCGGGATGCGCGCGCGCGACACGAACGACGCCGCGAGCAGTGCCACCACCACGAGCCCGAGCCCCCCGAGCCCGCGCCGCCAGGCGCGCTCGCGCGAGACGTGGGCGCGCGCGAGGCGCGACTGCGGTGAGGATCCGGGTTCCGGCGTCGTGGGCGCATTCACGCGCCCCGCGCCCATCAGCATCCAGCCCACCGCCAGCGCCAGCGTGAGCGTGAACAACAGCAGCTCGTTCTTGACGATGGGCCCCACCAGCGCCATCTCGGTGCGCGAGGCGGGCAGCACCCGGCCCTCGGACAGCTCGTGCAGCCCGCCGACCACGAGCTGGAACGCCACCAGCAGCAGCACGGCGGTGGTGAGGGAGAAGAAGGGTTTCAGCGAGATCTTGAGTGCGCCGCGCGCGAACGCGACCCCGAACGCGGCCGCGAGCGCCAACCCCACGAGCGCGCCGGCCCAGAGCGCGAGGCCGCTGGAGTTGAACTGCGCCGCGGCGAGGAACACCGCGGTCTCGAAGCCCTCGCGCACCACCATCACGAACCCGAACGCGGCCACGCCCAGCGCTCCGCGCGCCGCGCCGCGCGCGAGCCCGGAGGAGATCTCCTCCTTCATCCGCGGCGCCGCGCGCCACATCCACACCGTGAGCGTGAGCACGAACACCGCGCCCACGAGCATGGCCACGCCTTCGACGATCTCCTCGTTGTAGGTGATGCGGGTGGCGAGCACGGCGAGCACCGCCGAGACGACGAGCGCCACGCCGGCGCCGCCGAGCAGCGCGCCCACCTGGTCGCCGCGGCCCTGGCGGCGCAGCAGCCCGCTCGCGATCGCGAGCACCAGTGCCGCCTCCACACCCTCTCGGAGCGTGATGATCAACGCCTCGAACATGGGTCAGCGCTCCCCGGGGCGGACGAGCGGGCTCGCGGGGGCGGGAGACCCCGGGCCGAGCGCGCTCTTCCATGCCTGGCACACGCGGGGCGAGCAGAAGCCGAATGCCGCCTCGTTGAGCGTGTAGCGCTGGCTCTTGCCGTCGCGTCGCACGTGCACGATGTCCATGTCGCGCAGGATGCGGAGCTGGTGCGACGTCGCCGAGAGCGAGGCGCCGAGCGCCACCGCGAGATCGCTCACGCACAGCTCGCCGAGCGAGAGCGCGTACACCATCTTGCTGCGCGTCGGGTCGCCGAGCGCCCGGAACATGCGCGACAGCCGTTCGACGTGCGCGTGGTCCTCGAGCGCGCGCCGCACGCGCTCGGCGGCGGGAGCCACGGCCGGACGCGCGCCGGCGGGGCGGCGTGCGCGCGCGGGCCGGCGGCGGTGGGTCGGGCGGGGGCTGGGCATGGGCCTCTCTCCGGGACGGGAGCCGTGACGTGAACGGTTGAAGATATCTTCACGTATGAGCGCACTATCCCCGCCCCGCTCGCCGCTCGTCAAGTTCGCGCGCCGCAGCGACCTCGCCGGGCGTTAAGCCATTGACCCTTGCCCGGCGACCCCTCGATACTGCCCGTCGAGGATGTGCGCGCGATCCCTGCTGCTGGCGTTGATGCTGCTGGTCCCGGCCCCCGCGTGGGGGGCATCGACGCGGCCGCCGTCCGCGCGTGCCCCGGAGCGCGAGGCCGACCGGCTGCTCGCTGACGCCGAGCAGCGGCTCACGCGGCACACGTTCGACTCCCGCCGCATCGCGATCCACCAGCTGGAGCAGGCGTGCGATCTCGTGCCCGAGCGCGCCGACCTCCAGTTGAAGCTCGCGCGCACCTACGCCGACGCTGGCTTCACCAAACAATCGCGGCTGCGCTACGAGCGCGCGCTGCTGATCGCCCCCGACAACGCCGATGCGCGCATGGGGCTCGGCCAGGCGTGGCGCCGCGACTGGCTCAAGTACCTCGAGCGCCGCTCGCTGGACCGCGCCATCGAGCACTTCTCCGCCTGCGCGCGGCTGGACCCGAAGCGCACCGACGCGTGGCTCCTGCTCTCGGCACTGCTGGTGGAAAAGGGCGACCTCACCGCGGCCCGCAGTGCCTCCGACCACGCGCTCGAGTTCGACCGCTCGCGCGCCGACTGCCAGCTCGCCGGCGCGTCGCTACGCTGGCGGCAGGGCGACGTCCCGGGCGCCGACAGCCTGTTCCGGCTGGCGTTCACCCGGCTCCGCCGCAGCGTGCGCGACCGCTTCGAGGACTTCGCGCCGCTCGTCACCGAGCAGGACACGATGGCGTTCGGCCGGCTGCCCGAGAGCCAGCGCGCCGAGTTCGTGCGCCGCTTCTGGAGCGAGAACGACCCGGATCTGGTGACGCCCGAGAACGAGGCGCAGCTCGAATACTGGGCGCGCGTGGCGCAGGCCTACTTCCTGTTCTACGACCCCGCCCGCCGGGAATGGGACGAGCGCGGCGACATCTACGTGCGCTACGGGCCGCCGCAGGCGGCGACGTACAACCCGGTGGGCGTTGGGCTCTATGGCCTGGCCGGCGGGCCCAACCAGGTCGCGTTCCCGGTGAACGTGCTGGTGTGGGCCTATCCCCAGCTCGGCATGGTCGCGGTGATGCAGGATCGCCAGCTGAACGAGCACTACGAGCTGCCGCCGTCGCGCGACTACGACACTGACCCGATCCCCGACCCGCAGGTGGTCGCGAACCTGGACGTGGTCACGACCCCCGGCTTGAGGGGTGTGTTCCCGACGCTGCCGCCCGGCGCCCTGCCGCTGGACGTGTCGAGCGAGCTCGCGCGCTTCGAGGGCGAGCGCGGCGTGCCCACGCTGTTCGCCGGCGTGGCCGCACCCGCGGGTCCGGCGGACTCGTTGATGGCCGACCTGGTCGTCCTCGACAGCACGATGCACGAGGTGGCACGCGACCGCCGTCCGCTCTCGACCTCGGCTTGCGATGCCGGCGGGCAGCGCGTGGCCGGATTCCAGCTCGCGCTCGCGCCGGGCGACTACGTCGTGGGCACCAGCGTGCGCGGCGGCGGCCGGCGCGGCGCGCGGCGCGCGTTCGTGCACGTGCCCGCGATCGACTCCGCGTTGAGCGTGAGCGACCTGCTCGTCACCTGTGGCGTGCCGCCCGTGCTCGAGAACGCCGTGCAGCTGGACGCGAACCCCTCCGGCCGCGTCCGTCCCGGCCAGCCGCTGGTCGCCTACTTCGAGGTCTACCACCTCGCGCGCGATCCCGAGGGGCAGGGCCGGTTCGAGTACGAGACCACCGTGCACGCCGCCACGCCCGACAACCGCATCTGGATCCAGCGCTGGCTGTCGCCGCGCCACGACGGCGAGGGGCTCGGGGTGACGCGGCAGGACGTCGTGCTCGGCACGGTGCGGCGACAGTTCCTGAGCGTGCCGATCCACTCGCTGGCCCCCGGCAACTACCGGCTCGACCTGGTGGTGCGCGACGTGCTGACGGGCGAGGAGCAGAAGCGGTCGGCGTTCTTCACCCGTGACCCGGACGTGCGCTGAGCCCTCGGTGGCGCGGTCCAGCGCGTGAGAGCGCACCCTCAACCCGTTGCGCCCACGTCCTCATGGCACCCGGCCGCACGGCCGATAACCTCGTGAGGCCGACACCACGACCCGCCCCGAGGATCCCATGCCCGACAGCAAGCCGCGCATCCTCATCGTGGACGACGAACCCGATCTCCTCACCGTGTTGCGCTTCGGTCTCGAAGCCGCGGGGTTCGAGGTGCTGCAGGCGAGCGACGGCGAGCAGGGCCTGGCGCTCGCGCGCCAGGCCGTGCCCGACCTCATGATCCTCGACCTGATGCTGCCGCGCCTCGACGGCTACAAGGTCTGCCGCGCGCTCAAGTTCGACGAACGCTTCCGGCACATCCCCATCTTCATCCTCAGCGCGCGCTCCGGCGAGAGCGACCGCCGGCTGGCGATCGAGATGGGCGCCGACGAGGTGCACACCAAGCCCTACGACATGAAGGCGCTGATCGGGTGCGTGCGCGCGCGCCTCGAGCCACGCGACGAGCGCGCGGCGGCGTAGGCGCGCTCATTCCCAGGTGTCGTGGTTCTCGAGCGTGATCTTGTCGGAGCCGAGCCAGCGATTGCTGTCGACGTGCCGGCCCTTGAGCAGCATCTCGCGCCCCACGATCGCGGCCTGCAGGCAGAACAGGCTCGTGAGCTCGTGATCGGCCGCGCGCGAGCGCGGCGCCGTCGCCTCCAGCCCGCGCTCGAAGCGCAGCACGTGGCCGCGCGCCGGGACGTGGATGCCGTGGACGGTCCAGGGCTGGTCGCCGGCGGCGAACCACACCTCGCCGTGCCCGAACGAAGCATGTCCACGGCCCGCGTCGTCCAGCCTCACCGCGGTGCGGCCGCGCGCCTCGACCGCGCGGTCGCATTCGAGCCGCAGCGTGGCGCCGGCAGCGAGCCGCTCCACGACGAGCACGTCGCCCGAGACGGAGACACCCTCGGTCGCTCGCGCGGGACGCGCGCCGGTCTCGATCTGCAGGCGATCCACCGGCCGGTCGTTGGTGTTGACGAGCCACAGCATGCGCCCGTGCGAGCCGAGGAACACGCCGTGAAGGAGCCGCAGGCGGTCGAGCAACGCGGTCGCGGTGTCGCACCAGATCGCCGGGTGCGCCGCGAGCCGTCGGGCACCCTCCACCAGCGCGGGACTCGCGGAGCCGGTGGCCGGATCGCCCCAGCGATACATGTACTGGTAGAGGACGCACATGCCCCAGTCGCGCTCGAGGCCCGCGAGTGCCCCTTCCTGGGTGACGGCGGCGAAGCTCCGCTTGCAGGCGCTGAACCAGCCGCGCACATAGGGCTTCTCGCGCTCGTAGTACGGCATCGATGGATTGTCCGCGAGCACGTTCACGTTGCGGGTGCGGAAGAGCCGGATATAGCGGATGCGCTCGTGGCAGATGTCGCCCCAGAAGTACGGGCTCGTGGGGTCCTCGCCATAGCAGTGGTGCCCCTTCGCGTAGCGCGCCAGCGCCCAGCGCAGCGGCCCGCTCGCCACCACCTTCTCCTGCCAGTAGGGATTGTCCGCGTTCTTCGCGTGGCAGATGTACGTCGCCGCGCGCGGGAAGCTCCGGTCCAACTCCGCGAACGCGCGCTCGATCGTCTCCCGGCGGTTGTTCCCGGCCGTGGCGCCGTGGAGCGTGATCTCGAACCCGCGCGCGGCGAGCCGTTCGCAGTAGGCCCGGTAGTCGCGGTCGGCGAGCGTGACGCCGCGCAGGATCGAGGGCGGCAGCGCGGGGATGCCGCACGGCTCCACGGGCGGGAACGCCCACACCGTCTTGGTGACACGCACGCCGTGCTCGTCGAGCACGTCGTACACCGCGCGCACGGCCTCGAACGTCGCCGCGTCGGTGTCGTCGGTGATCGTGAACCCGGCGCGGTGGGGGGCCGGGGGCCAGCGCAGCTCAGCGGTGGCCATGCTCGGGCACGCGCGCGCTCACGCCGGCGTCGAGCCGCGCCGCGGCCGCGACAGCGACGGACGCGCTGAGCTCTCGCAGCGCGACCTTCTGCGGGAACATCTCGATGGGGGGTACCTGTTCGGTTCGAGGGGGGATACGAGTCCAAGCATGCCAGCGAACGCCCCGGCGATGCGAGCCAGAATCGTACATCGGGCGGTCAGGATAGGGTTTGCGCACCCGCTTCCGGGTGGAGCGCGACCACGGTCAGGAGTTTTGCATGCAGCGTGGGGTTG
>Ga0073909_10000726_pt1 | contig 10487 bp, 13 predicted proteins | sample Coa_R1_6_FD_66439 | JGI IMG/M metagenome (GOLD analysis project Ga0073909, IMG submission 66439) | Surface soil microbial communities from Centralia Pennsylvania, which are recovering from an underground coalmine fire. - Coalmine... | ecosystem: Environmental > Terrestrial > Soil > Unclassified... | reverse complement strand
TTGCAGGGCGAGTTGATGATGATGCCGCGCGTCCTCGGCGTCACCGCCGCCAGGATCTTGTCGGCGTGGATCGCGAACGCGTCGTTCGGGCTCGTCATCACCGCCACCGGCGTCGCATCGGCGAGCTTCACTTGTTCGACGATCGTCGGCCAGTACGGCTGATGCGTGATGACTTCGTCGCCGGGTCCGAACAGGGCGAGCGCGGTGTTGTACAACGCCTGCTTGCCGCCGGCCGACAGGATCACCTGCGATTCGGTGTAGTCGACGCCGTAGTCGGTCTTGTAGCGATCGCAGACGGCCTTGCGTAGTTCGCCGATGCCGGGCACGGGGGTGTACTTCGTGAACTCGGCGTCGAGTGCCTTGTGCGCGGCCGCCTTGATGGGATCGGGCGTCCCGAAGTCCGGCTCACCGGCACCGAAGTCGATCACCTCGACACCGGCGCGGCGAAGCTTGTCCACCGCCGCCCCCACTGCCATCGTCGCCGACGTTGCAATCCTCGAAGTCCGTTCTGCCAACCGCGCCATTGCTTCCTCTCCGTACGTAGTGTCCGCCTTCAGGCGGACTATGCTCGGACCGTCTGCTTCTCTCGCAGCCGTTTTTCGACCAGCTCCGGCACAAGGCCGTGCACCTTGCCGCCGAGCGCGAACACTTCCTTGATCAGCCTCGAGCTGATGAACGAGTACTGGGCCGCCGGCATCATGAACACGGTTTCGAGCGTGCCCGCCAGCTCGCGATTCATCAGCGCCATCTGCATCTCGTACTCGAAGTCCGACACCGCGCGGAGCCCGCGGACGATCACGTTGGCCTTCCGCCGCGCCACGTAGTTCACGAGCAGACCTTCGAAGGTGTCCACTTCGACGTTGGGGCGATCCTTGAAGACGGCGCGGACGATGTCGACCCGCTCAGCCATCGTGAACATCGGCGACTTTTCCGCGTTCACGGCGATCGCGACGATGATGCGATCGAAGAGCCGCGCGCCGCGGTCGATGATGTCGACGTGGCCGTTGGTCAGCGGATCGAACGACCCGGGATAGACGGCTAGAGTTGACATGTGTAAAACGTCAGCGCGCTGTCGCCCGACCTCATTTCACGTGTGCGCACCAGACGGCCCGGTGCGACCGGCGATTCCGATTTCCGCGCATGTTCGAGGACCACGATGCCGTCCGGCTTGACGATCTCCCCCACGTGCTGCAGTGCATCCTGAGTATCAGTGGCGTATGGAGGGTCGAGCAAGATGACGTCGAATGCCGGCTCACCGCGGAGCCTCTCGATCGCCTGGAGAACGGTTGCCTGGATAATAGCATAGCCCTCTGTGATCGCGCACCGCTCCAGGTTCTGGCGAATCAGGGCGCAGGCGCGGCGGTCCTGATCGACGAACATGACCTGTGCGGCGCCCCGGCTCAGCGCTTCGATGCCGACGGCCCCAGTGCCCGCATAGCCGTCGAGCACGCGTGCGCCGCCGATGCGCGCCGCCAGGACGTTGAACAGCGTTTCGCGCAGCTTGTCGGACGTCGGCCGCACGCCCTCCCAGGTCGGCGAATCTAGACGGCGGCCTTTCAGAGTGCCTGCGATCACCCGCATCGAATCTGATTATCTGGTGATGCGGCGATTTGGTGATATATCGCCAGATCGATCACCAAGTCACCAATTCGCCGAATTGACCGATTCACGCGACCTCTATCAGCCTGAATCGCTGCTGCCAGCTCTCGAGCATCTTCGACAACGCCTCAGCCGTCGGCGCGGCGGATTCGAGCCACGCGTCCGCTTCGACCTTCGCGCGATCGAGGATCGCGCGATCGCGAACGAGATCGATCGATCGGAACGTCGGCATGCCCGCTTGGCGCGTGCCGAAGAAGTCGCCTGGCCCGCGCAGCGCGAGATCGCGCTCCGCAATTTCGAAGCCGTCGGTCGTCTCCGTCATCGCGCGCAGGCGCTCACGGGCCTCGTCGGAGAGCGGCGCCTGATACATCAGGAAACAGTGCGACTGGTGTGCGGCGCGTCCCACGCGTCCCCGCAGCTGATGGAGCTGTGACAGCCCGAACCGCTCGGCGTGCTCCACGACCATGACACTGGCGTTCGCCACGTCGACGCCCACTTCGACGACGGTCGTCGATACGAGCATCTGGATTTCGCCGGCGGCAAACGCTTTCATCACGCGTTCTTTCGCGTCCGATTTCATCCTTCCGTGCAGCAACCCGAGCCTGTAGTGCTGAAACACGTCCTGTGACAGATGATCGAACATCGCCGTCGCCGCCTTGAGATCGACCTTCTCCGACTCGTCGACGAGCGGGTAGATCACGTACGCCTGCCGGCCCCCGTCCAGCTGCCCGCGCACGAACGCATAGATGTCCTCGCGGCGCGACTCCGGCTTGGCCGTGGTTCTGATCGGCAAGCGACCAGGCGGCACGTCCCTGATCACCGAGACGTCCAGGTCGCCGTACAGCGTGAGCGCCAGCGTTCGCGGAATCGGCGTCGCCGTCATCACGAGCACGTCGGGATGCAGGCCCTTCGTCCTCAAGCTCGCGCGCTGCAGGACGCCGAACCTGTGCTGCTCGTCGATCACTACGAGCCCGAGTTGTCTGAACCGGACGTCGCCTTCGACCAGCGCGTGCGTGCCGATGGCCAACTGGATGGACCCGGCTTCGATTTCGGCGAGCTGCTGGCGCCGCGCAGCCGGCGACGTCGCGCCGGTGAGCAGCGCCACGCGAAACCGCGACGGCTGCAGCAGCCGCGAGATGTTCAGGAAGTGCTGTTCGGCCAGGATCTCGGTCGGCGCCATGAAGGCCACCTGCAGGCCGTTCTCCATCGCCACGAGCGCGGCGAGCAGCGCGACGATCGTCTTGCCGGCGCCGACGTCGCCCTGCAGCAGACGGTTCATCGGCTGAGGACGCTGCAGGTCGTCCACGATTTCCTTGAGCGACAGCTTCTGCCCGTTCGTCAGCTTGAACGGGAGCACGCGCCGCGCCGACTCGCGGATGCGATCGTCGACCGTCGGGACAACCGTCTTGCGCTCCGCCGCCGCGGTTTTTCGGCGCGCGGCGACGCCGGTGTGAAACAGAAACGCTTCTTCCAGAATCAGACGCTGCTGCGCAGGCGTCGTGAACGCATTCAGGGCCGCCACCGGCGTGTCCGCCGGCGGGAAGTGCGACGCGAGCAACGCCGCGTAGCGCGACGGCATCTCCAGCTTCAGCCGCACCGCATCCGGCAGGTGGTCGGGCAACTCCGGCGGCAACTTTTGCAGCGCCTCATAGACGAGCCGGCGCTGCATCTTCGGCGTCACGCTTCCCGTCCGTTCGTACACCGGCACGATGCGGCCGGTATGCACCGTCTCCGCATCCTCGTCGTCGAGGATTTCGTACTGCGGATTGGTTAGCTGCAGGCCGCCCGACCCGCGCATTTCGACCGGACCAAACAGCACGACGTGCTGTCCCACGGCGAACACGTCCCGCAGAAACGCCTGATTGAGCCACGACACTCGGATTGACGCCGTCCCGTCGTCGACGACCGCGTCGAAAATCTTGAAGCCCGGACGCCGCGTGGAGCGAAGACCGCAACTGAGAATCCGGCCCGTCAGCGACGACGACGCGCCCGGCCTCAGCGACACGATCGATTGCAGCCGGCTGCGATCTTCGTAGCGAATGGGAAAGCGGTACAGCAGATCCTCGATCGTGACGAGACCCGCGTGCGCGAAGTCGGCGGCACGGCGCGGCCCGACGCCCTTCAAATACTGAAGGGGCGTGGCGAGCACCTCGTTGGCGTCAGTCATTGAACGACGACGGCTTGTCCGCGCGTGACCTGGATTTCGCGGATGGCGGCAGGCAACGGAAAACGGTCGTCCGTCGTGTAGCCGCCCGGCCTCGACTCGCTCCGCGTGTAGTAGCTGACGACCTCGTCGAGCAGCAGCTTCGGGAGAGGCAAGTTGCCGATCGCCGCTGATTCGAGCACGAACTGTCCGGTGCCGTTGCTGGTCGTCAGCACCCCGGTCGCGGTCAGCGGCACGCGACCCATCAGCAGGTTTTTCGGATCGAGCAAGCCCCTCGGCGGCGACGCCTTGCGGACCGCGTCGAGATCGACGACGGCGCGTCCCCACAACCGCCCATTGGGCTGAATGGCAATCGCCGGGTTCACGACGCCGACCGGCAGATCCCTGGTGGCGTCGAACTGGAAGTACGCGTTGAGCTCGTTTTCAGTAATGACGGTGCGCCGGCGCGGCTGCTTTTTGTTGATGGCCTCGACCTTTTGCAGCAGAGACGCCGACTCGCGCTTGGAGGGCGGCGCGGGCGCCGCCTGAAGCGTCACGACGGCGACGGCGCCTGTAAGCACGAACGCGCAGCGTCGTGTGATGGACACGCTGCGGAAAATTGTACTACCGCTGGCGATTCGGATTGTTGGCGCGATTGGCCTGACGGGCACGCGTGACGAGCTCGAGCTTGCGGCGTTCCATCTGCTCTTCGAACACGCGGAACTTCGCCTGTTGGTGCAGATCCAGCACCTGGTCGACGGCCTCGTACGCCCGGCGCGTGTCGGCCGCACCGCGATCGTCGATGTCCTGGAGCATCTTGAGCGCGTTCTTGATCTGATCGTCCGGCCCGCTCTCGTTGACGAGCTTCCGCAGCTCGTTGATGACGCGGGTCCGCTGCTGCTGCGTGACACGCCGCGTGTCCTGCAGCGCCTTGAACCGCGGCAGGAACTTGGCGAACTGGTCGTCGGTGATCTTCAGAAACTCCTGCGCCTGCAGGAGCGCCCACGAATCGAAGAGGCGCTGAAGCTCGAACGGCGTGATGGCAGGACTGTTCAGGTCGGGACCCGGTCCACTCTGCGCAGCCGCCGCGTGTGGTGCCGCGATGCACACCGCTCCTAGGAGAACGGCGGCAAAGACTCTCTTCACGAGCGGTTCTCCGGGACGGCCGGTTGCGTCATTTCGTCGGCCAACAGGCGTTGCAGCTCGCGCTGTTCGTCGACGGTCAGCGAATCAAGAACCGCGTCCGACGAGGCCCCAGGCACGCCAAGAGCGACTTCATCGCGCATCTCGTCCCAGCCGAGCGCGACGCCGTAGTCCGCGACGAGGCCGAGCTGCGGGTCGTTGGCCCTCCCGAGCGGTGGCAGCGACGGCCCGGGCGCCGGCAACGCCGCGCGTTCGCCGGCCACAGGCAATGGCGTCGAAGGAATCGGGATGGTGAGGGGCTCCACTGGCGCAGGCGCCACGCGCAGTTGAACGACGACGAAGATCGCCGCGGCGCCGGCAAGCGCTGCGACCCAGATGCGCGGTTGCAGCAGACGCTCGTGCCACGCTCGACGACGCGTGGCATCTTCGGCGACCGCCAGCCTTACGCGCATCGACAACTGATTCCAGTACAACGACGACGGCTCGGGCGCCTCGACGTCGGCGGCTTCCGTCATCATCGCGCGGAGGTCCGCGAGCTGCCGGCGGCAATCGGCACACGAGGCCAGGTGCGGCATGTCGATTTCGGCAAGCACGCCGTCGGCGACGTCGACGAACTGGTCGGCTGTGAGGTGAGCCATTACGCCAGATCCTCCCGCGTTCCGAGGATCTTCTTCAAGTTTCCCATCGCGTGAAAGAAATTCGCTTTCACCGCGCCGACCGAGCTGCCGAGCACCTGGGCGATTTCCTCGTGCGAGAGCTCCTGATACATGCGCAGGACGAGCGTGGCGCGCTGCTTCGGCGGCAGCTGCGCGATCGCAGCGCGCACCTGCGCGCCTCGCTCTTCGCGAAGCACGCGCTCGACCTGTGACTCGCGGCTCGTGTCCACATGCGGACGGGCATCGATGTCTTCGATCGGCGGCTTCTTGAGCGCCACTCGATTCAGGCAGACGTTGACGCCGATTCGATACAACCACGTCGCGAGCGAGGAGCCGCCGCGAAAACTCTTCAGCCCTCGATACGCACGCAGGAACACGTCCTGCGACAAATCGCTCGCGTCTTCGTGGTTGCCGACAAACCGATAGCACAGCTGATAGACCGACCGCCGGTGCCGTTCGACGACCACGTCGAACGCGCCTGTGCGCCCCGCAAGGCACGCGGCGACGAGTTGCTGCTCGTCGAGCTGATCGAGCGCGAGCTGTCCGGCCTTCACCGCCGGCATCGGCAGCGCCCACACGAGGGTTGCAGCCACAAAATGCTTAGACCGCCTGGGCGTGTAAAGGTTACATCGGCCGGGAGTTCAGCCTCGCGGGCGGGCGCACAGCAACTGTTCGACTTCGGAGGCCGTCGGTAGTCCGCCCCGAGCGCCCAGGGCACGGCAGTTGAGGGCGGCGACGGCGTTGGCATAGGTCAGCACGTCCTCGACGTCCGCGTCCGGCATCAGCAGGCAGCCGGCGGCAAACGCGCCGCGGAACGCATCGCCAGCCCCGGTGCTGTCCACGCAGTCGACGTTGAACGCCGCCGTGCGGATTTCCCGTCCGCCGCACCGTGCGAGGCTGCCCTCTTCGCCGAGCGTCGCACACACGAGACGAGCCGACCCGAACTCTGCGGCGAGCGCCTCGAGCGCGCGGCCGATGTCTTCGTAGCCGGTCAGCGCCGTCGGAAAATCCTGGGCGGTGATCAAGACGTCGATCTGCTGCAGCAGGTCGCCGATGCCCGGCCGCACTTTCTCGACGTCGATAATCGTCGGCACTTCAGCTTCTCGAGCGTATCGCGCCGCCTGCGTCGCCGCCGCCGTCTCATGGCAATCGACGATGAGCATCCGTCCGGAGGCGACGGCGTGGCGCGGCACGTCCTGTGGCTCGAAGGTCAGCGCCGGATGCCGATCCCATAGCACGGTCCGATCGCCCGACCGGGCATCCACGAGGATCACGGCGAACTGGTTCGTGGCGCCTTCGACGACACGCGAGCCGGACACGTCGACACCGATGTCCGTAAGGCTGCTCCGCGACATCGCGCCCAGCGGATCGGCGCCGAACGAGCCGACATACGTGGTCTTGAGGCCGAGCTTCGCGCAGGCGGAAAGCGCAGTCGCAATCTGTCCACCCGGCATATGCATGAAGCGTTGCAGCCGCTGCTTCGAGTTGGACGCGGGATATTCGGCGACGACGGCAAGCAAGTCGATGCTGTTGAGTCCGAACCCGGCGACGTCGAATGGTTTGGAGCCTGCCTTTGGAATTTTCAGTCCAAGCCGCACGTTTCGCATCCTATCCCAGTCGGTCCGGGATGTTTCTCACGCATTCAACGTTCGTTTCTTCTTCAACTCACGTCGGAATTGCGGGACAGTAGGCGAAAGTCTCCAGAGCGCTGGTTATCGCCTTGACTTTCGCCTTTCCTTTGCAGATACTTTCGCCCGACTGGAGGAGGCTCATATGCTCCCGCTCACGAAACGGCAGCGCGAGATTCTGGACTACCTCAACGAATTCATTCAACAGCACGGCTACGCGCCGAGCCTCGAGGAAATCGGCAAGAAGTTCGGCCTGTCCTCGCTCGCGACGGTGCACAAGCACCTCACGAACCTCCAGGACAAAGGCTTCATCAAGCGCGCGTGGAACCGCAGTCGATCCGTTGAGATGGTGCCGACGCGGACGGGCGGACGCGCCATCGAACTGCCGCTTCTTGGCTACGTCGCGGCCGGCGTCCCCATCGAAGCGGTCGCGTCGAACGAAACGATCGCCGTCCCCGAAGCGTTCGTCGGCAAGCGCGACACGTACGTGCTGCGCGTCCGCGGCGACTCGATGATCGACGAACAAATTCGCGATGGCGACTTCGTCGTCGTCGAGGATCGCAAAACAGCCGACAACGGCGAAATGGTCATCGCGCTCTTGCGCGGCTCCGATGTCACGCTGAAGAAGCTCTATCGCGATCCGGGCGGCAAAATCCGCCTCCAGCCCGCGAACGCGACCATGCAGCCGATCTTCGTGGAGCCGGAGAACGTGCAGATTCAAGGCGTGGTCGTCGGCGTCATGCGCAAGTACTGACGTTTGCGCGTATGCTTGGGCTATGGCGGATCAGCCCAAGCAAATCAACTTCACCATCGTCCCCGACGACTCGACGAACGAGCCACGTACCTACGCCAATTTCTGCTCGATCGCGCACACACCGTTCGACTTCACGCTCACCTTCTGCGAGGTGATGCCGCTGTCGGAAAAAGAAATCAAAGAGGCTGAAGCCGAGCACGTCGTGCGCGCGCCGGTGAAGATGAAGGTCGTGGTCCCGGTGCAGTTCGTGCCCAATCTGATCGCGGCGCTCCAGGAACATTGGCGCGTGTTTTCCGAGTCGTACAGCAACGTGGGCTGGAACAAGGGCGGGCCGATCCACTAGCCCCGAGCCACGAGTGAAGACCGCGACCGAAACGCGACACATCCTCGACGTGCTCGAGACGCAGCATCCCGACGCCGACACGGAGCTGCACTATCAAAACGCCTACCAGCTGCTCGTCGCGACGATCCTGTCGGCGCAATCGACCGACCAGCGAGTCAACATGGTGACGCCCGCCCTCTTCAAGAAATACCCCAACGCCAAGGCGCTCGCCAAAGCGACGACCGCGGAGCTGGAGCCGCAGATCCACTCCACCGGGTTCTTTCGCGCGAAATCGAAGTCGCTGATCGGGACGGCGACGATGCTCGTCGAGCGCCACGGCGGCGAAGTGCCGGCCGAGATGGACGCACTCGTGAAACTGCCTGGCGTCGGCCGGAAGACGGCAAACGTCGTACTTGGGCACGCGCTTGGCGTTCCGGGATTGCCGGTCGACCGGCATGTGCTGCGCGTCAGCAACCGCATCGGGATCGCCGAAGGCGACGATCCGGTCCTCGTCGAGCAACAGCTCTGCGGCGCGCTGCCGAAATCGCGTTGGACGCGTACGTCCGACACGCTCATCCTGCATGGCCGCCGCATCTGCCGGCCGAAGCCGCTCTGTGACCGCTGCGCGGTCCAGGCCGACTGCGACTACTTCATCACCGTGCTCTCCAAACCCCGCCGTGCAACGCGAACGGTTCGAAAACCTCGTCGCTGACGCGCTCGCGTCGATTCCTCAGCGCTTCCGCGACGCGATGAAAAACATCGCGATCGTCGTGGAAGACGAGCCCACGCGCGAACTGCTGCGCGAGATGGGCATCAAACCGCCCGACACGCTGCTCGGGCTGTACTCCGGAACGCCGCTGACCGAGCGCCGATGGGACTACGGCAACACGCTGCCCGATCGCATTCAGCTGTTTCAGGGCCCGCACGAACGCGCATCGGAGGGCGAAGCCGATCTCGTCGTCGCGATCGGCGAGACGCTGATTCACGAGATCGGCCACTACTTCGGCATGAGCGAGGAGCAGATCGAGGAAATCGAAGAGAAGTACTGGCATGGTCGCGCGTAAGCGCTTCGGCCAGCATTTTCTCGAGGCGGCGTGGGTCGCGAAGGTGGTGAAGGCCATCCACCCGACGCCTACCGACGAGTTCATCGAAATCGGCCCAGGGCGGGCGGCGTTGACGACTCCGCTTGCCGCCTCCGCCAGGCACGTCACGGCATTTGAGATCGACCGCGATCTCGTGGCGGCTCTCCGCGTGTCGGCGGCCGAGAACCTGACGGTCGTCGAAGGCGACTTTCTTGAATCCGACTGGCTGCTGAAACACCCGCCCTCCACGCCGATTCGTGTCGCCGCCAACCTGCCCTACAACGTCGCGTCGCCGATTCTGTTCAAGCTGATCGACCTCTTCGACACCGGAGTGCCTATCGCCGATGCGACGCTGATGTTGCAGCGTGAGGTCGTGGACAGGCTGGTCGCCAGGCCGTCGACGAAAGAATACGGCGTCTTGACCGTGCTGGCCGGCCTGTCGGCCGATGTGGAGCGACTGCTGATGTTGCCGCCCGGCGCATTCCGTCCGATGCCGAGGGTCCAATCGGCGCTCGTTCGGATACGCTTTCATCCGCCCCACCCAACGCCGGCGAACCGGTCGCAGTTCGGCGCCATGGTCACCGCGATCTTCACGCGCCGCCGGAAAACACTCGAGAACGCGCTGCAGGCGTATCGGCCCGGAGAGGGCCACGACATCCCCGCCGCGCTGCGCGCGGTCGGCATCGACGGCCGCCGGCGGCCGGAAACATTGGAGATCGCAGAGTTTGTCAGGCTAAGCGACGCGCTCGTAGCTGTGCTATAGTTTGCGCTGTTAAGTTGTTCACCCGTCGCATGTTGTACGAGCGGCGGGCTCACATCACGCCTCGTAGATTTCAGGCGCGCCCAGCGGCCTGAACGGGCCGCGGCTGCGGCTCCCTGCGTACGAAGACGTTCCGCCAGGAACGGCGCGTGCGCCGGTGGATTTTCAGACTGTTTCAGATGCTCGAAGTGGTGTCTCTCGGCGGCCTCGGCGAGTTCGGGATGAACATGCTCGCGCTCACGTGGGCCGACACGACGATCGTCGTCGACGCGGGCGTGATGTTCCCCGACCCGGAGCTGCTGGGTGTCGATCGGATCATCCCGGACCTGACGTACCTCCAGCAAAAGCGCGCGGCCGCGCTCGTGCTGACGCACGGCCACGAGGATCACATCGGCGGCGT
>Ga0073909_10000724_pt1 | contig 10495 bp, 8 predicted proteins | sample Coa_R1_6_FD_66439 | JGI IMG/M metagenome (GOLD analysis project Ga0073909, IMG submission 66439) | Surface soil microbial communities from Centralia Pennsylvania, which are recovering from an underground coalmine fire. - Coalmine... | ecosystem: Environmental > Terrestrial > Soil > Unclassified ... | reverse complement strand
ATATCTCTATTATATCTCTATTATATCTCTATTATATCTCTATTATATCTCTATTATATCTCTATTATATCTCTATTATATCTCTATTATATCTCTATTATATCTCTATTATATCTCTATATTATACCTATTATACCTTACTTATTATACTTATTATACCTTTATATTATAATTATTTATATTATATATTATATATTATATATTTATTATATCTATTATATCTATTATATCTATTATATCTAAATCTATTATATCTAAATCTATTATATCTATTAATCTATTAATCTATTATATTTATCTATTATATTTATCTATTATATTCATTAAATTAAATATTTTAATCTAATAAAATTTCTTTAAATTTGCAATTTAATATTTTTTAAATAAACTATAAAATAAAATAAATTTTAATTTTCAATTTAAATATTAGCATTAGAATTTTTTTTTCTTAAATAAATTTACAATTTATTACCTTAATCAGACATAATGCTCATTCTAAATTTATGAATAAATGATTATATTCAACAAATCATAAAGATATTGGAATTCTTTACTTTTTATTCGCTATTTGAGCCGGTATAATTGGCTCATCTATAAGAATAATTATTCGATTAGAGTTAGGTTCTTCTGACTCATTAATTAATAATGATCAAATTTACAATTCTATAGTTACAAGACATGCATTCATTATAATTTTCTTTATAGTTATACCTTTCATAATTGGAGGATTTGGTAATTTTCTTGTACCTTTAATATTAGGATCACCTGATATAGCCTATCCTCGAATAAATAATATAAGATTTTGACTTTTACCCCCTTCAATTTCACTTCTCCTTTTAAGAAATTTTATTAATGATGGAGTTGGGACAGGATGAACTATTTATCCTCCATTAGCTTCAAATATTTTTCATAATGGCCCTTCAGTTGATTTAACTATTTTTTCTCTTCATATTGCTGGAATATCTTCTATCTTAGGAGCTATTAATTTTATTTCAACTATTATAAATATACATCATAAAAATTTTTCTATTGATAAAATTCCTTTACTTGTATGATCAATTTTAATTACTGCAATTTTATTACTTTTATCTCTTCCCGTTCTAGCCGGTGCAATTACTATACTTTTAACGGATCGTAACCTTAATACTTCATTTTTTGACCCATCAGGAGGTGGAGACCCTATTTTATATCAACATTTATTTTGATTTTTTGGACACCCAGAAGTTTATATTTTAATTCTCCCCGGATTTGGCCTAATTTCTCACATTATTATAAATGAAAGAGGAAAAAAAGAAACATTTGGATCCTTAGGAATAATCTATGCTCTAATGGCAATTGGATTTTTAGGATTTGTTGTTTGAGCTCACCATATATTTACAATTGGCTTAGATGTTGATACTCGTGCATATTTCACCTCTGCAACTATAATTATTGCTATTCCAACAGGAATTAAAATTTTTAGATGAATTACTACCCTTCATGGAACAAAAATCAATAATAATTCTTCTTTATGATGAACGATAGGATTTATCTTTTTATTCACTATAGGAGGCCTTACAGGAGTCATACTTTCAAATTCATCAATTGATATCATTCTTCATGATACTTATTATGTAGTAGCTCATTTTCACTATGTATTATCAATAGGAGCAGTATTTGCTATTATTGCTAGATTTATTCACTGATTCCCCTTAATAACTGGCTTCTCTTTAAATAATTTTTTTTTAAATATTCAATTTATCTGCATATTTATTGGAGTAAATTTAACATTTTTTCCTCAACATTTTTTAGGCCTAAGTGGTATACCTCGTCGTTACTCTGACTATCCAGATACATATCTTTCATGAAATATTATTTCTTCTATTGGATCTTTAATTTCAATCATTAGACTTATTTTTTTAATATACTTAATTTGAGAATCCTTATCTTCTAAACGAATAATTTTAAATTTATTTTTTTTAAATTCATCTCTTGAATGATTAAGAACTTACCCCCCATTAAATCATAGATATAATGAAATTCCCTCAATTTAAAATTTTTAATTTTTTTTAAAATATATATTTATAAATTATATTACATCAAATTAAAAAAATTATTTTATTTTTAATATGGCAGAATTAGTGCATTGGATTTAAACCCCAATAAAAAAGATTTTATTTATTTCTTTTATTAAAAATAAATACCTGATTATTATCACTTCAAAATTCAAATTCCCCAACCTATGATATAATAATTTTTTTCCACGATTTTACTATAATAATTTTAATCTTTATTACTCTTCTTATTCTATTTATTATATTTTCTATAATTAACAATAAATTAATTAATCGATTTTTACTTCAAGGACATTTAATTGAATTAATTTGAACAATTACTCCTATAATTATTTTAATTTTAATTGCAATTCCCTCAATTAAAATTTTATACTTAACAGATGAAATATTTAATAACAAAATTACAATTAAATCTATAGGTCATCAATGATATTGAAGTTATGAATATTCTGATTTTTTAAATATTGAATTTGATTCATTTATAATTCCTTCTAACCAACTAAATCCTAAAGAATTTCGTCTATTAGATACTGATAATCGTTGTATTCTTCCTTTTAATTATCCTATTCGAATTTTAACAACATCTATAGATGTAATTCACTCTTGAACTATTCCATCCTTAGGGATTAAAATAGACTCAACTCCTGGACGATTAAATCAATCTTTAATATATATGTATCGACCTGGATTATATTTTGGTCAATGTTCTGAAATTTGTGGTACTAATCATAGATTTATACCAATTGTTATTGAATCAACTAATTTCTTATATTTTAAAAACTGATTAAAATCATTCTTATAATTTTATTTTAAATCATAAATAAATTTATATTATATTATTGAAAATCAACTAATTTCTTATATTTTAAAAATTAATTAAATCAAATCATTCTTATATAAAATTATATTTTAAATCATAAATAAATTTATATTATTATTAAATCAAACTAATTTCTTAAATTTTAAAAAACTAATATTTAAATAAAATAAATTATTCTTATAATTTTATTTTAATTATACTCTCATTAAATGACTGAATTTTATAGTTTTGATTTTTTAAATCAACCATAATAAGGATAAACTCTTATTTTTAATGTAAAGAATTAGTTTAATTCAATAAACATTAAATTGTCAATTTAAAAATATTTTCACCTTTAAAATAAAATATTCTTTTATTCCTCATATAATACCTATAATATGAACCTTAATAATAATATTTTCACTAACAATTCTATTTATAATTATTAGAATAACTTACTTTAATTACACTCCTATATATAATAAATTTAATATAATATCTTTTAAATCAAAAAATAATTGAAATTGATCATGATAATAAATCTATTCTCAATTTTCGATCCTTCAACTAGACCAAATTTCTCATTAAATTGATTAAGAACACTTATTATTATTTTATTTTTTCCTTATCAATTTTGACTAATCCCTTCTCGATATTTAATTACATGAAATATTATTTTAAATTTTCTATTTAAAGAATTTAAAATTTTAATTAATTATTCTTTTTCAAATTTAATTATTTTTATTAGATTATTTATATTAATTATTATTAATAATTTTTTAGGTTTATTTCCTTATATCTTTACATCCTCAAGACATTTAAGATTTTGTTTGTCCCTATCCTTATCTATATGAATTTCAATAATATTATATAGAATTTTCAACTACATTAATGATTTTTTATCACATTTAACCCCCCAAGGAACTCCTTTTATTCTTATACCTTTTATAGTAATTATCGAATCAATTAGTTTAATTATTCGTCCATTTACCCTTGCTATTCGTTTAACTGCAAATATAATTGCGGGTCATTTACTATTATCTTTATTAGGTTCCTCAGGACAACTTATTAATAATTATTTAATTTTAATAATTATATTAATTTCACAATTAATATTATTAATTCTAGAAATTTCAGTTTCAATTATTCAAGCATATGTATTTTCAATCTTATCAACCTTATACAGAAGAGAAATTTAAAAATTTTTATTTTTTTAATAATATTAATTAAATAATAAATTTAAAATATGACTAAAATTCATCAAAATCATTCTTTTCATTTAGTATCAATTAGACCTTGACCAATCATTATTTCTTTTAGATTATTAAATAATCTAATTTCAACAATTATATGATTCCATAAAATAAATTATTTTATTTTATTGTCAATTCCATGTACATTAATATGTATATATCAATGATGACGAGACGTAACACGAGAATCTACCTATCAAGGATCCCATACATTACCTGTATATAAAGGTCTTCGATTAGGAATAATTTTATTTATTATTTCCGAAATTTTTTTTTTTATTTCATTTTTTTGAGCATATTTCCATTCTTCTCTAGCACCATCTATAGAAATTGGTCAACTATGACCACCTATAGGTATTAAACCTTTTAATCCTTTTGATATTCCTTTAATAAATACAATTATTCTAATTTCTTCTGGCATATCAGTAACTTGAACTCATCATTCTATTTTAAACAAAAATTTCTCTGAAAGATATAAAAGATTAATATTAACTATTATCTTAGGAGTATACTTTACTTTACTTCAACTTATTGAATATATAGAATCTCCTTTTACAATTTCTGATTCAATTTATGGATCTACATTTTTTATTGCTACCGGCTTCCATGGATTGCATGTAATTATTGGAACTTTATTCTTACTAATTTGTTTTTATCGTTTAAATATTCTTCATTTTTCAAAATTTCATCATTTTGGGTTCGAAGCAGCCGCTTGATACTGACATTTCGTTGATGTAGTTTGATTATTTTTATATATTTCAATTTATTGATGAAGATATTAAATTTTTTTAAAAATTATAATAAAAATTTCTCCTCCTAAAAATACAAAACACAACTCATTGTCATATTTAATTATCATATTTTATTATTATATTTTATTATTACATCATATTTCATTTTTATATTCAAATAATAATTTATATAGTATATCTTAAATTACATTTAACTTCCAATTAAAAAAATTAATTAATTAATATAAATAATTTTAAATTTTTTATTTATTCTATTAATTTTTATATTATTAAGATTAATAATCTTAATTCTAAATTTTTTTATTTCAATTAAATCTTTAAAAAATCGTGAAAAAATTTCCCCATTTGAATGTGGATTTGATCCTCTAATTAATTCTCGAATCCCTTTTAGTATTCAATTTTTTATAATTAGATTAATTTTTTTAATTTTTGATATTGAAATTACTTTAATAATCCCTTTAATTTACATATTTTTCTCATTTAACAAAATTATAATATTTTCATCACTATTATTCTTAATTATCTTAATTTACGGCTTAACTATTGAATATATAGAACAATCTATTGATTGAAAAAATTAAAACCCCCTTTCCCCCATCTTCTCTTCCTTTCTCTCTTTTTATCAGGATTTTAGTTAAATTATAACATTTAAATTGCATTTAAAAAATTATATTTCTAAATTATATAAATCTTACTTATTCTTTTAAAGTAATAAAATTACACTTAATTTCGACCTAAGAATTGATTATCAAAATCTAAAAGAACCTTTTTCTCTACAATTTATAATTTATATAATTTATAATTAACTGAAACCAAAAAATAGAGGTTAATTATTGTTAATAATTTCATTGAGATTAATTCATTTACTCCAGTTAAATAATATTATAATTAGAAGTAATATAAATTGAACTTCTAATTCAATACTTAATGACTACAAATTTTCATTTTACTTCAAACAAAACAAATTTATATAGTTTAATGAAAAACATTATATTTTCATTATAAAAATAATATTTAATTTTATTTATAAATTATTATTTTTATATTTATCTAAAAATAAAATTTATTTTCTTAATATCTTCAATATTAAACTTTACTTATATAAGCTATTTAGATTTTATTAATATTCTCTTCTTTAACTTTATATAATTTATAATTTTTTTTTAATAAATTATAAAAATTATTAATAATATAAATAAAATTACAAATAAAAATATAAAAATCTTAATTAAATTTATTCTAACTTTAACTTCTTTTATAATCCCTAAAAATAAATTTTTTCTAAAAAATTCTATTCAATTTTTATCAATTTCATACCCTTGCTCCCCTATGATTAAATATGGCTTATATATATATATATATATATAATTTATAAATCACATAGATCTAAAAAAAAATCTATAAAAATATAAATTAATTAAATTTTTAATATATATAATAATTCCAAATATTAATCCTAAAATTAATATAATTATAGTTATTATTTTTAAATTAATCCTCAAATATGTTATATTTCTATCAAAAAAAAATATTCAATTTAAAAATGAACCTCTAATTAAACTTAACATTAATAAAAATAACATAGATAAATTTATTAATTTATTTTCTTTAAAATTCAAAAATCTTCTATTTATTTCACCAAAATAAATATAATAGAATAAACGAAATGAATAGGATACAGTAAAAGATAATGATAATAAAATTATTATTAATATAAATAAATTAATATTTATTAAATAAATTATTTCTATAATTAAATCTTTTGAATAAAATCCAGCTAAAAATGGAAATCCTAATAAAGCTAATCTTGAAACATAAAATCTCAATATAGTAAATGGAATAAACTCATTCAATTTTCCACAAAATCGAATATCTTGATTATTATTTATTAAATGAATTATAATTCCAGCACATATAAATAATAAAGACTTAAAAATAGCATGAGTTAATAAATGATAAAAAGCTAAAAATTTTAACCCTAAACTTAAAATTATTATTATTAAACCTAATTGACTTAATGTAGATAAAGCAATAATTTTTTTCAAATCATTTTCTAAATTTGCTATAAATCCTGATATAAATATAGTAAAAACTGAAATATAAAATAAAAATTTATCAACCCCCCTTCTTATTATAAATTTATTATATCGAATTATTAAATAAACTCCAGCTGTCACCAAAGTAGATGAATGAACCAAAGCAGAAACCGGCGTAGGTGCAGCTATTGCTAATGGTAACCATACTGAAAAAGGAATTTGTGCCCTTTTAGTAATAGCAGCTAATAAAATTATTAATAAAATTAATTTTTTATTAAACTCCAATATATATAAATTTCATCTACCATATATAAATATTAATCTAATTGATATTAATAATCCAATATCCCCAACTCGATTACATAGAACTGTAATTAACCCCGAATTATACGCTATATAATTTTGATAAAAAATTACTAAGCAATAAGAAATTAATCCTAAACCATCCCACCCAAATAAAATTCTAATTAAATTTGGTCTAATAACTATTAATACTATAGATAAAACAAATAAAATTACTAATATAATAAAACGATTTAAAAAATTTTCCCCCTCTATATAAATAATTCTATACAATATAATTATTGAAGAAATCAATATAACAATTCTAATAAATAAAACCGAAATTCAATCTAATAATATATAAAACTCTATATTAATTGAATTTAAATTAAATAATAATCACTCTATTATAATTCCTATTCCTAAAAAATATATTAATAACCCAACTAAAAAAAATATTAAAAATACTATTATTATTAAAAATGAATAAATAAATAAATTAATTATCTAAGATAATTATATTATATCACTAATTCCACAAATTAATATTTTCACTAAACTACTTAAATAAATATATTAATTTTATTTTATATAATTCAATTTTTAAAAATTTACATCAAAAAAAAATTAATGATAATATTATTATAAAATCTATATATATTATATATTATATATATTATATAAAATCATAAAATAATTAAAATTAATATAAAAATGATAAATTTAAAATTAATATAACTAAAGGATATACATGAATAAATAAAATCAAATAATCTTTCAAATTAACTAATCTTAAATTTCTTTCATTATATATTAATCCATGTTGAATATATGAATATAAATATAATGAATAAACTCTCCTAAAAAAACAAATAACTATTAAATAAATCATTATAAAAATTTCCCATCTAATAATAATTATAATCATTAAAATTTCTCTAATAAAATTTAATGAAAATGGAAAAGAAAAATTAGAAACACATAAAATAAATCACCACATCCTTAATGAAGGTAATAAATTTATTATACCTTTATTAAAAAACAATAACCGCCTATTTGAACGTTCATAATATAAATTTACTATAAAAAATAATCCTGAAGAACATAATCCATGAGAAATTATTATAATATAAGCTCTAATAAATCCTAACTTTATTAAAGTTATTATAGAACATACTAACACATTTATATGAACAACTGAAGAATAAGCAACTAATCTTTTTATATCAATTTGAATTAAACAAACCAAAGAAATTACAATAGATCCAATAATACTTACACTAAAAATTAAATAATTATAATTATATCTATTATATATAAATATTTCTATAAATCGTAATAAACCATATCTACCTAATTTTAATAAAATTGCTGCTAAAATTATTGAACCATATACAGGAGCTTCTACATGAGCCTTTGGTAATCAAATATGAAACATATACATTGGTATTTTAATATAAAAAGCTATAAATAATATTACATAATCTCATCATCCAAAATTAAAATTAATTATTATAATTAATTTTAATAAATTTAAATCAAATGAACCATTTAATTTAAATAATTTTATAATATAAATTAATAATGGTAAAGAAATAAACATAGTATATATTAACAAATAATATGAAGCAGTTAATCGTTCAAAATTTATTCCTCAATAAATAATTATTATAAATGTTGGAATTAACCTTAATTCAAACATTAAATAAAACAATATTAAATTTATTGATGAAAAAAATAAAATTAAAATAATTAACATAATTATAAAAATTATTAATTTTTTTCTAGATCTCTCCTTAATTATTTTATCTAATTGAATAGTTATAAATATTAACCCTAAAATTCACAACCTTAAAACTAATAAAAAAAAGGAATATAAATCATATCCAAATACTAATCCTAAATTAATTCATAATATATTATCTTTAAATGAAAATTTAAATAAAAAAATTAATCTCAATACAAAACAAATATTATAATAAAATATAACTTTTTTATTATTAAATAAAACCATTAAATTTATAAATAAAACAATAAAAATAAATTTAATCATAATTATTAATTTTATTTTAATTAAATTAAATTATTTAAATTTAAAATTAAAATTTACTTATATTAAATATATAATATAATTCATTTCCATAAAATCGTACAATTAAAACTAATAAAGTTAAACCTAATACCCCCTCACTTACTCTAAATACTAAATAATAAATTATATAAATTTCTAAATTATATAATCTAAAAATTAAAAATATAATTATTGATAAATTTAAAACTATTAATTCAATAACTATTAAAACTACCAATATAAATTTATATATAAAAATTAATAAAATTAAAATAAATATATATAAATAAATATAAATTAAAATATCAATATTTATAATAGCTTTTTATAGTTTAAAAAAAACATTAATTTTGTAAATTAAAAATATTTCACCTATAAAATTAATAGCAAACTAAAAAAAAAATTCAAAAAAATAATTTAAATTATTACACCTTTAATCTCCAAAATTAATATTCTTATTTAAACTATTTCTTGCCAATTTAATAACAACAAAACCATATAAATAAATTAAATAATAATATTAATATTTATTTATTATATTTATGAATAAACAATTAATTTTAATTAATATTTTCATTATTATAATTTTAATTTCAATTATATTTTTTTTAATAATTAATATCATACATATACATCCTATTATTATTATAATTATTTTATTAATTTATTCTTTCATAATTTGTTTAAATATATCAATATGAAAATCTAATTATTTATACTCAATTATATTATTCTTAATTATAATTAGAGGAATATTAATTATTTTTTTATATTTCTCTAGACTAATCTCAAATGAACAAAATATTCTAAAATTTAATAAATTTTTATTTATATCATTTAATTTAAATTTATTAATTTTATGTATATTAATTAATAATTTACATACTTATATTTTTAAATTTAACTTTATTGAAATTAAAATAATTCCAAAATTAAACAAAATATTATTTCAAAATATTCTAAATTTATATGAATATCCAACAAATAATTTAACTATTAGATCAATAATATATTTATTAGTCTCTTTATTTACTATTATTAAAATTTGTTCATTAAAATCAATTTCCCTACGAAAAATTAATTAATAATAATTAATTAATACTTATATTTATAAAATTTAACTTTTAAAATTTATATAATTTATATAATTTATATAATTTATATAATTTATATAATTTATATAATTTATATAATTTATATAATTTATATAATTTATATAATTTATATAATTTATATAATTTATATAAT
>Ga0073909_10000723_pt1 | contig 10502 bp, 5 predicted proteins | sample Coa_R1_6_FD_66439 | JGI IMG/M metagenome (GOLD analysis project Ga0073909, IMG submission 66439) | Surface soil microbial communities from Centralia Pennsylvania, which are recovering from an underground coalmine fire. - Coalmine... | ecosystem: Environmental > Terrestrial > Soil > Unclassified ... | reverse complement strand
GTCCCGAATGCGTCGGCAGCGCGGATCGGTGAGCCTGTCGCGAGCCTCTGTCAGCCGCGCGCGAAGCTCGCCGGCCGACGCCGCCACGATCGCGAGCCGGTGCGGGGTCGGCGGTGCACCCTCCGTATTGAGCGTAAACGCGAGGTCTTTCAGGTTGACGGTCTCGTTGAGTTCGAGAAAGCGCGCCACCTCGGCCGCGCGATCCACGAGTGCTGCTCGCGACGCAGCCTGAACAAGAAACACCTCGGTCTGCGTCATTGCCACGTACACTCTTCCAACACGGCGTGCGCGTTTATGCCGCCAAACCCAAACGCGTTGACTGCTGCCCGGCGTGGCGTCCGCCGACCGTGAATCCAAGGCCGGGTGTCGTTGCTCAGGTAGAACGGCGTTTTGTCGAGCTCAAGACGGGGATTGGGATTCTCGCAGCGTAGTGTCGGCGGCAGCACCTTGTGATGCAGGGCCAACGCCGTTTTGATGACGCCAGCAATTCCTGCCGCCGGGATCAGATGTCCGATCATCGACTTCACCGTGCCAAGGGCGCAATCCGGAGAGCGCCGGCGCCGCGGCCCGAACACACGCGTGAGTGCCTGAACTTCCACCGCGTCCCCCACGATCGTGCCGGTCCCATGCGCCTCGATGAGCTCAACAGACTCGGGCGAAACCGCCGTCGCCTCGTACGCGCGGCGGATCGCGAGCTCCTCTCCCTCAACACGCGGACTCAGTACTGACTGCGCCCGGCCGTCGCTCGCGACGCCGACGCCCTTCACGAGCGCGTAGACCCTGTCGCCGTCTCGTAGCGCGTCTTCACGCCGCTTGAGGACGATCATCCCGTAGCCTTCGCCGAGCAGCGTGCCGTCCGCATCACGATCGAACGGCCGAATCTCGCCGCGGCGCGACAGCGCATTCAGCTGGCAGAACAGCATGAAGGTCGGCGCGGCCGTTGCCAGGTTCGCGCCGCCGACCAGAGACAGGTCGCACTTGCCGCTTCGCAGATCCGCGAGTGCTAGATCCAAGGCGACAAGCGATGAAGCACACGCCGCATCGATCGTGTAGTTCGGGCCCATGAAGTCGAGCCGATTCGCTATCCGCCCGGTCATCACATTCGGGACGAGTCCCGGGGCGGTGTCCGCGGCGAACGGCGCCAGGCTCCTCTTTAACTCCGCCTTGATCGTCCTCAGCTCCTGGTCCGTGTGCTCGGGATGCAGCGCTTTGAGCAGCCCGATCGTCTGGTCGACGATCAGGCAGTGCTGAAGCTGGTTCGTATAGGCTCGATTGATGTAGGTGCCTCGTCCGACGATGATCTCGGCGCGCGCACCATCGAACGAGCCGTCCGCATAACCGGCGTCCTGCAGCGCGCGGTGAGCAATCGCCAGTCCGACAAAGTGATCCGGATCCGCGCCGTCGATGCCGACCGGCATGACGCCGAAGTCGGCCGGCGTGAAGGACACGTCCTTCAACCAGCCTCCGGCCCTGCAGTAAATCCGATCGTTCGCGGTGGATTCCGGATCGTAGTGCGCCAGCCCTTCCCAGTCCTCAGGCGGATCGGTGATCGCGTCGACCTTGTTGACGATGTTGCTCCAGTACGTGGGTACGTCGGGCGCTGCGGGAAACACGCACGCCATGCCGATAATCGCGACGTCCTGATCGTTCGCCGTCGGTCGCACGTCGATCGCTCCTAGACGGACGAGCGTTCGATCGAATCGAACACCTCGCCTGAGACTGGCACGGGAACGGACTCCCAGCGCCCACCGCCCAACACGACTTCCACCTCGCCCTTTCGGCCCAATCGCAGCTCGCGATCGAACGCGAGGCATCCACCGGCGACCTCGATGGGTGTAATGCCGCGATCGATGAACTGCCGCCGGATCGCGTCCGATGCCATGCCGTTGGCCGCCCACGGTCCCCAGTTCAGCGACACGATGCGTCCGGGCCAGCGACGGTCCAGATGCAGGGCCAGCTTATTGAGGCTGTCGTTCGCGGCGGCGTAGTCGATTTGTCCCCGGTTGCCGAACTGCCCCGCAACCGAGCCAAAGAAAGCGAGAAACTTCAGCGACTCCGGTCGCAGATGGCGAACCAGCGTGACCGCCGACCGCACCTTCGTGTTGAAAACCCGGTCGAACGAATCGGACGTCTTCTTCTCGATCAGGGCATCTTCGATCACGCCAGCGCCATGGATGACGCCATCGAGGCGGCCGTAGGTGCTGTAGACTCCATCAACGACCGCACCGAACGCTTCGTCATCGACGACGTCGGCCTGGCAGTACTCGACGCGCGCACCGGCCCGACGCATAGTGTCGATGGACGACCGGATCTCGCGTTGGCGGACGAGCGACGTAAATGCCTTCTCGAGATCAACAGCTGACGGCGTCCCGCCGGTTCGTCTTGCCTCCGCGAGCAGCGCCGCTTTCAGCTCACGCTCGGACGTCACCCCTGCGACGTACGACGGTTCCTCTCTTGATCCAACCTCGGTGCGCCCGACGAGAACGAACGTCGGTCGGTAGCGGCGCGCCAGGTCGGCTGCAACAGCGGCAGTGATCCCGCGAGCGCCGCCGGTGACGAGCAGAACGTCCCGAGAATCGATCGCGAGTGTCGGGTGCGCGCGTTCATCGAACAGATCGCGGACCGGTCGCGGCGTCAGCCGTCGCGACTCGCGGAAGGCAATCTGCGGGAAGTCAGGCCCACTCCGGATCTCGGCCACGATTCGGTCGGCCAGGATGGACGGTCCATCGGTTTCGAGATCCAGAACCTTGGACCGAACGTGCGGCCATTCGACCGCCAATGTCTTAATGAAACCGGCGATGGCGCCGCGGGCGATCGCGGCCTCGAGCTGTGCGAACTCCGCCGCGGATGAAGCGCCAGTTGCGGCAGCCGCAATCACCCATCCGCGACGCTCGGCGCCGGCTTCCTTCAAATCTCCGGCGGCGGCATGCATGAGATGGAGCAGGCTCCGCAGATCGCCCTGCACTCGACGAACGTCGCTCGATCCGTTCACTGAAGGACTCAGCGGACACAAATGCAGGATGCCGGAAATCGGCCGCCCGTGCTGCACTCGCAATGATTCGAGACGCCTCGTCACAGAATCGAGATCGGACAGGTCGTTGACAATCGCGACGTGCGCACCTTCGGTTCGAAGATTCGCCGCCACCCTCTCCGCCACGCCTCGACCATCGTCCGTCAACACCACGAAATCGCGCGGTCCCAACCGATTCACTGGTCGCGGCAGCGGCGCGTCCTCGACCGCGAGCAGGAACCGCGGAACGGCGCCAAGGTCGATCGGGGCGGAACCCTGCGGCGATTCGATTGGCTGGTCGCCGGGACGGGAGGCGGCGTGCGCGGGCGGAGCATCAATCAGCGTTCGCGCGGCGTCCGCAATGGTCCGAAGAGTTTTGGCGGACGTCAGCTGCGCCATCACGTCGCGCAGGCCGATGCCGCGACTCAACAGGACGCGGCGGCCGAGCTCTCCGACGATCTCCACTCTTTTGATCGAGTCGATACCCAGGTCCGCTTCGACGTTCAAGTCGAGGCCCAACAGATCCCGCGGGTACCCGGTGCGGTCGCTGACAATTGCCAGCAACTGCTCCAACACGTCGTCACTCTCAGACGTTCGATCTTCCGTAGCCGGACGAAGCTCTGTCGCACACTGCACGTCTGGAGCAGGCGGAACAGGGACGGCCTGTACCTCGGTCGAAGACGTGGCGGCCAGGTACGCGAGCATCACCTTCTTCTGCGTTTCGAGGAACGTGGCCATCAGCTGCTGGAACTGAACGACCGCTTGCGCGCGGTCATCCGTGGTCGCGAACGGTGGTGACGGCGCATGCAGCGGTTCTGGCATGCGCTCAGTCACTGAGTCCGGCGTCCTGCTCGGCGTGACGATCGCCGGCGGCTCCCGCCTCTCGGGCGCCGGCCGTAACGGCGTCGCACGTCCGCCGGTCACGATCCACCCGGTCGACGCCTGTGGCTCGGCGCCAATGGTCGAAGGCCGGGCGCGAGCCACAGACCGCGCCCGGCGGCGCGCGAACAGCGGATCGAGATCGATCGGCACGCCATGAGCCGCGAGCTGCCCGAGCGCGATCTGGAGCTGGAGCAAGCCGGGGCGGTCCTTGACGTCCATCGGCACGGCGGCATGAGGCTGGCCGTCGAGGATCTGATCGACCAGCCCCGACAACACGTGGGCGGGACCGAGTTCAACGAAGACGCGGGCGCCGGCGTTGTACATGGCGCGAATCTGATCCGCAAAACGCACGGGGCTGACGAGCTGTTCGGTCAGGAGCCGGCCGATCGCGGTGATGTCGTCGGGATACGGCGCCGCCGATACATTCGAGAACACCGGCACGCGAAGCTCGTGCGGCCGGAGGCGCTCGATAATCGGCCCGAACTCGTCACGCGCGCCTTGCATGAGCGGAGAATGGAATGCGGACGCCACCGGAAGACGTCGCGATCGAATTCCGGCTCGCTCGAAAGACTCGATTGCCAGGGCCACAGCGTCACGTCTGCCCGAGATAATCGTTTGTGACGGCGCATTGATGTTGGCGATCCACACGCCGTCGATCGCGTTGACGACGGCCGCGGTGCGTTCCTGAGTGGCGGCAACTCCGGCCATGGCGCCGGGCTCGCCATTCCAGCTCCCGGCGATGCAGCGCCCTCGCGCCTCCGACAGGTTGAAGAGCGTGTCCTCGTCGAATGCGCCTGCCGCGCACAGCGCCGCGTACTCGCCGTAGCTGTGGCCAGCCACCATGTCCGGGCGGACGGAGCAGTCGACGAGCAGCTGGTACAGCGCCATGCCGGCAGCGCCGAGCGCAGGCTGCGCAACCGTTGTTGCCGTAAGCGCATCGAGGTCGGCCTCGCGATCCTCGTCACGAAAGCGTGGCGGCGGAAACACGTAGCTCGCGAGTGGCCGCGGCAGTCGATTCGCCAGCACCTGAGTCGCACGCTCGAACCTCGCGCGCACGCTGCTGAAATGAATCGCCAGGTCGGCGAGCATTCCGCAGTACTGCGATCCCTGTCCCGGGAAGAGGAACGCGACGGTGCCGCCGCGCGCCATCGGCGTCTCGGAGAAGAACACCCGCTTCACGGCGAACGCCTCGGCGCTGGCGTTCCCGTTCAGCGCGTCGACCGTCCAGGTGATCTTCTCGCGCAGATCGTCCAGCGAGCCCACGACCATTGCGAGCCGTAGTCCCGAACGATCCCTGGCGGTCTGCCAGGTCGCGCAGGCGACATCCCGCAGTGGCCTGTTTGCGCCGTGCCGCAGATCGTCGCCCAGCCTGACAAGCGCGGCAGCAATCTCGCCTCGCGACTCGCCGGACCAGACAAGCAGCTCGCTCTGCCAAGAACAGGCCGCGTCCTCGTCCGCCTCCAGGTAGTTCCCTGTGTACTCCTCGAGCACCGCGTGGAAGTTCGTCCCTCCGAACCCGAATGCGCTCACGGCGGCGCGGCGCGGCTTGGCGGGGTCGGTCTGCAACCAGGGACGCGACTCGGTGTTTACGTAGAGCGCGCCGCCGGCTCGCTGGGCTTCGGGATTGGGCGTCGACACGTGGATGGTCGGCGGCAGCACCTTGTGATGGAGCGCCAGCGCCGCCTTCATCAGGCCCGCCACACCCGCGGTCGATTTCGTGTGGCCGATGTTCGACTTGACCGATCCGATCGCGCAGCTCTCGGGCGCGGCGCCCGCTGCCCCGAACACGCGGTTCAGCGTTTCGAGCTCCGCCTGGTCGCCGGCCACCGTTCCCGTGCCATGCGCTTCGACGAGACCGACGGTCGACGGCGAGACGCCGGCTTGTGCGTACGCGCGCTCGAGCGCCAGCGCCTGCCCTTCCGGGCGAGGCGCCGTGAGTCCCTTCGCGCGACCGTCACTCGACCCTGACACGCCCTTGATCACCGCGTAGATGCGATCGCCGTCGCGCTCGGCGTCGACGAGTCGTTTCAACACCATCATCGCGACGCCTTCGCTGATGGCAATCCCGTCGGCGGTCCGATCGAACGTCGCGCAGCGTCCGCGGGGTGACAAGGCGTGCGTCTTGGCGAAGCAGAGATACGCGAAGGGGTTCTGGATCGTGTCGGCGCCGCCGACGACGACGACGTCGCTGGAGCCGGCCTCGAGCTCGCGGCAGGCGGCATACACCGCGGCGAGCGAAGAGGCGCAGGCCGCATCAACTGTGTAGTTGACGCCGCCGAAATCGAATCGGTTGGCCACCCGGCCGGCAGCAACGTTCGGCAGAATCCCCGGGAACGAATCTTCCGACCACGTGGCGAGCTTCGACAACGAGGAACCCGGAACCGGATCGAACAGCATCGGCAGCGCGGACCGCACGGCGTATTGCTGCCCGAGATCGGCGATGCCCCCGCTCACGCCGAGAATCACGGCCGTCCGTTCGCGAGACAGCGCGCCGTTGAGGCTGTTCGCGTCCTCGAGCGCCGCACGGACCGCCTCGAGCGTCAAGAGCTGCAGGGGCTCGATCGACGCAAGGGAGTTGGGCGGCATTCCGTACCGCGTGGGATCGAAGTGGATCGCATCCAGGAACCCTCCCCACTTCGAGTTCACCGTATCGGCCGTGCCGGCGGGATCGTAATACTTCCGCCAGTCCCACCGATCGGACGGCACCTCGGTGACGGCATCGACCTTGTTCAGGATGTTGTCCCAGTACGTAGTCGCGTCCTGCGCTTTCGGCAGCAGACACGACATCCCGACGATGGCGACGTCGAAAGGATGCGGCTGGCGCTGACCCGGACGACTGACTGGCCGAATGTCGGGGATTCGAGCGAGCCGCTCCGAACCCGTGCGCGACACGTCGTAGTGCAGCTCCTCGATCGTGTGCGTCGCGCGCCGCAGCGCCGCGACCTGCCCGATCATGTACATGCCTTCGTCGTGCTGCTCGTCGTCTCCGACCGCGACCAGTGGTCCCGGGGAGTCCTGCGCTCGTTTGAGTCCCTTCGACGCGATTCGAAGCCGTCCGAGATTCAAGGACTCGAGCGCCGCGCGGATCTCATCGTGCGACCCGCCTCGTGCGAGCAAACGACGGCGCTCACGCTCGAAGAGCGCCGCGTACGGAGTGTCCGCGCAACGAGTGGCGTGCCCGGGACCTGAGTTCAACAGAACGGTCTGACCGCAGGACAGAGCTTCGCGCTGAAAACCTTCCACAATCGCGCCAGAGAGGACCGCGTCGTGCGTGAAAAGGTACGCGGTGCCGAGCAGCACGCCAATCCTGGCGCCTCGCTCGGCCAGGGGCGCCGCGAGCGCTGCCACCATGGACGCCGAACGTGCATCGTGAATGCCGCCAGCGAACAGCACGTGACACGCCTGCAGGTCGGAGGGTGAGAGTTCTCTCAGAAGCGCGTCGATGGCCGCGTCCCACAGCGCGAAGCTCCCGCGCGGACCCACATGGCCACCGCATTCGCGCCCTTCGAACACGAAGCGACGGCTCCCAGCATCGATGAACAATTTCAGGAGACCCGGCGATGGCACGTGCAGATACGTCGGGATGCCCGCCTCTTCGAGCGCGACGGCCTGGTCCGGACGGCCTCCGGCGATCAACGCCGCCGACGGCTTGCCCGCGCGCACGGCCTCGAGCTGCTCGGCGCGAAGATCATCGGGAACGAATCCGAGAATCCCGACGCCCCAGGGGCGGCCGTCGAGCGCCAATCGCGTCTCCTTCAGCAGGCGTTCGACCTCGGGTGCCCGCAGCAGCGCCAGAGCGAGAAACGGCAGAGCGCCGCCGCTGGCGACGCGCGCCGCGAACGCCGCGGTGTCGCTCACGCGCGTCATCGGACCTTGAACGATCGGATAGCGCGTCCCGTGCGCGCGGGCGAGCGGTGACCCTTCGTCCAGCGGCTTGATCGTTTTGGCGACGCGCACGTGAGCGTGGGTCGCGGCGCGAAACTCCTCGAGCACACGCGCGACCCGATCAAATCGACCTGCCAGCGACGCCGCCACGATGGCTTCCTGCCCGATGGGCCACACCTGGCGGCCAGAGTGGTCCCATCCGATTCGTGCACTGACTTCGTCCCACCACTGCCGACGCGTATCGTCGTCGACGCCGGCTGTCTCGCATCGGCTCGCGAACCGCTGCAGTTCAGGCAGCGCCGCGCCTCCCGGCGGTGCGAAGACGCGAACAGCCGCACCCAGCTCGCCGCCAACGCAAACCGTTTCGCCACCATCAAGTCGAGCGATCGCGGCTTTTACCGCCGGCGGGAGCGTCGATTCGCGAGTCAGCGCGAGCTGCGAATCGAGGACGACGCCGGCGGCGCCCGCGGCGAGGCATGCGGCCGCGCTGTGGAGGCCGATGCCACCCTGCGCCCAAACAGGCAATGACACGGCGCCGAGCAGCCGCTGGAGCAGGATGAAGGTCGTCTCTTCACCAACGCGTCCGCCGCTTTCGTGCCCCTTTGCGATCAAAGCGTCGACGCCGGCTGCTTGCCCGAGACGCGCCTCCTCTTCTGTGACCGCCTCGAGCAGCACGGTCAGATGCCGCTCGCGTAGCGCGCGGACGCGATCGTTCACCCCTGCCAGGTCGATCGGGCTCAGGATTACGACCGAGACCCGATTGGACAGATCCGACAAGATCCGGTCGTACAGCGACGACGCGCGGGAATCGATTTTGATCCCGCAGCGCCCGCGAGCCTGACGCGCGAGAATGTCCACCGCGCTCAACGCGCGGACGACGTCCGGGACACACTGAAGATCGAGGACGCCGAGCGCTCCTGCCCGGCTCGCAGCAATGGCGAGCGCCGGATCAGGTAACCCTGCCGGCGTGACGACAATGAAATCGAATCCTGCTGATCGGGAATCCGAATCGTGACTCATGTGGAGCCCGCCTCTTCAGCAACCAGCCGAACCGCGACGCGGGCGCCCGGACGGGCGCTGGCCACAACAACGATCGCGAGATCGACCGGCTCGCGCTTCCGGACAGTCAACGTGGCGGTGTATCGCTGGTCTGGAATGAAGAGACCGGCAACCAGTGGGAGGCGTACCGACACCACCTGCGACTCCAACCCCGTCAGGACAAACCTCGGCGGCTGGAGCCGGAGCGGGGGTCTGAACGGCATCGTACCGGGTGGACCGCTGAATTCGGATACTTCGAATGCGATGCTTTCGCTGTCGTGATTCGTGTTCACGACACGAAAGGTGCTCGAGGCTTCTTCGCCGGAGAATGCACGGAGATCAATCACACCTTGAGTGGGCGGCGGCTCCGGCCGCTGGCGGCGCGCGTTCAAGGCCTGTTCGAAGAATGGCGGGTTATAGATCGAGGCAAGCTCGAGCAGCGCGTCGTAGTAGCGGGCGCTCACATCCGCGACGCCGTGGAGATATCGCTCGCTCTCGTCGCGCATGAAACGCACGTACGTCTCGCCGACCGAGGATTCGTCCAACTCGCCGCTGGCCACGCGCTGCAAGAGCTCGTTGTACCGTTGCAGCGAACGCATGACCTCGGCGCCGAACCGGACAGTCAGGTCCTGAATTCGCTTCGCGATCTCTTGGGGAGCACCAGTCATCAGCTATCGGCAGGTAACTGAACCGTTGACGCCACCAAAAACGTGTCACGTCTATAACCCATTTGTGCGTCGGCGCGCAACGCGAGCTGATGTGTATCGACTGACGACTCGGAAGATGCTGTTACCTAACGCTCAGGAGGGACACAGGTCGTTACGGCAATTCCCACGAGTCCAGCCCGGCGGCGTCGGATTCCAGCGTTCGTCGTCACGGTCGTGAGTCCCTCGGTTTACCAGGACCCGCCTTGTACTCGCGGAGCTGCGTCTCGAGCTCCTCGAGCTGCCTGCGCATCGCGTCGACGTTGGCGGCATGCAGATGCGGATCCGCTCCCTTTGACGGTCCAGCACCGACCGCCCTTTCGATCGCCGCGCGAACTCTATCCGCCTGCGACCTCGTCAGGTTGTATTCCTGCTCGTTGTGAATCATAGGATGCAGCGGCTCAGCCTGTGTCCCGGCGTCGGCTTCCCGTCGCTCATTGCGCAAGCCACCAGCCCAAGAACATCGCGAGCACGATCAGCACGGCCACGCCGATCGCGCGCTCGACGTGACGATCTGAGGCGTGTTGTTCCTCTGGCGTCTGCGGCGTGAACGAACCGGCGGAGTGATACCCGGTGTGAAAGCCGGTGCGCGACGTGAAGAACAGCCCGGTGCCCGGCAAACCAATCGTGCGCGTCACGCCCTTCCGGCCGACGGTGACATGCGCCCCGCGTACGCCGACCGACAGACTCGGCCCGGAGCGCGAGAGGTTCACTGAAAGGCCCGGCGCGATCCGAAGGCGGCGATAGAAACGGAAACCCATCAGCGCCTGCTTTCACGAACTGCGGATCGATCCCGACCACAGGCCGCTGTCGACAAGCTCCTGGAGAACCGCCTAAGTAAACCCTTAAGAACCGGGGCAATTCGGATTGATTTTCCGTATGAAATTGACTCTGTCAAAATTGACGGTCCTGCTACAATTTCTTACGTGGCGTTGCCGGATGCAGAAAAGGCTGATGTGCTTTCGCGCCTGGAACGAATCCGA
>Ga0073909_10000721_pt1 | contig 10503 bp, 11 predicted proteins | sample Coa_R1_6_FD_66439 | JGI IMG/M metagenome (GOLD analysis project Ga0073909, IMG submission 66439) | Surface soil microbial communities from Centralia Pennsylvania, which are recovering from an underground coalmine fire. - Coalmine... | ecosystem: Environmental > Terrestrial > Soil > Unclassified... | reverse complement strand
CGCCCGCCGGCACGTGGAACGACACGTGCGAGAGCACCGGCCGCGCGCTGCCCGGGTAGTGGAACGAGAGGTCCCGGAACTCCAGCTCGCCGCGGGCGGCGCGGGCCGGGCGGACTGCCCCGAGCCGGCTCTCGATCGCCGGCGGCTCGGAGAGCAGCGCCAGGATGCGGCGGTAGCTGGCCATGCCGCGCTGGAAGATGTTGATCACCCAGCCCAGCGCCACCATCGGCCAGTTGAGCATGCCCAGGTACACGGTGAACGCCACGAACTGGCCGAGCGTGATGCGGCCCGCGATCACCTCGCGCCCGCCGACCCAGATCGCGAGCAGCGCGCCGATGCCGCTCCAGAACGCGAGCGAGGGCTGGAACACGCCGGAGATCTTGATCAGCCCGAGGTGGCCCTGGCGGTAGTCCTCGGAGAGCGCCTCGAAGCGCCCGGTCTCCCGCCCCTCGACGCCGAACGCGCGCACGACGCGCAGGCCGGCGAGGTTTTCCTGCACGTGCGCCGAGAGCTGGGCCATGCGCTCCTGCACGCGCTCGAACCGGCGGTGGATGCGGTCGCCGAACCACCACACCGAGAGCGAGATGAGCGGCAGCGGCAGCAACGAATACAGTGCGAGGCGCGGGCTGATCGCGAGCATGAAGCTCACCGACAGCAGCCCCACGGTGAGCGTGTTCACCGTGTACATGACGCCGGGCCCGAGCATCATGCGCACCGCCGCCATGTCGTTCGTGGCGATGCTCATGATCTCGCCCGTGCGCCGCTGCTGGAACCACTGCACCGGCATGCGCTGCAGGTGTGCGAACAGCTCGTTCCGGAGGTCGAACTCGAGCCGCCGCGAGATGCCGATCACCCAGTGGCGCATGCCGAAGCGCAGGATCCCCGCGAGCGCCGCGATCGCGAGCACGAGCAGCGCGTAACGGCCCAGCTTCTCCGCGGTGACCCCGGCATAGAGGTCGTCGATCGCGAACCGCAGCACCTGCGGCTGCGAGAGCTGGACGACGTTCGACAGCGCGACGCAGGCGATGCCCCAGACGAGGCCGGTGCGGTAGCGGGCCGCGGCGCGCAGGAGTCGTGCGTAGGGATCGGGGATGCGGGGGCTCCGGGGTGCGGGTCGCGTGAGAGACGGTACCCGGAGGTTAGCCCACCCGGCCGTCGCGTGCTCCCGGCGAGCCGCCCCTTACTTCTTCTTGTGCTTCTTCGGAGCTGCGGTCGCGGGAGCAGCCGCGGCGTGCTCCTGCGTCCCGCCGTAGGCGCCGGCGTAACGGCTCAAGCTCGACTGCCGCCAGGCGATGCCGAAATAGTACTGGTCGTAGTGGATCACGTTCGCGCCGCTGGCCACATGCGCCGAGCCGGCGAACACGTCCATCCGGTCGTCCACACGCCACGTGGCGCGCAGGCCGGCGAGGATGCGCTTCGGATCGCGATCGGCCGCCAGGTTCCGATCGTAGTTCTCGCTCTGCTTCGTCAGCCACTCGCCCTGGAACAGGCCGCTCACGAGCAGGTTGCGGTGCACCCACCAGCCGAGCGAAGCGCTGGCGCCGATGAAGCGCGCGTTGTGGCTGCTCGAGTCAGAGCTTCCGAACTCGAGGAAGCGGTAGCGGAACTCGCCGCCCGCGGTCCAGAACGCGCTCTTCCACGCGTGCCCGCCGAAGTCCACGCCGGCGCGCAGGCTCTGCAGGCCCTGGTTGAAGTAGAGGCTCGTGTCGGAGGCGTTGCTCGGCGAGTACGGCGGGTAGCTCGCCGGGTCGGTGCCACCGTCGCCGTCGCTGCCCGGGAACAACTTGCGATTGGCGCCGAGCGGCGCGGTCCATCCCAGTGACCACGATGCCGGCGAGGAGCCGCCCTTGATCCGGAACCTCACCCCGAGGTCGATGTCGCCGAGGCCGGTGGAGGTGGAGGTGCCGCCGGTGAAGCGCGTGAACCCGCGGTTCACGAACGGGATCCCGAGCCAGACCGATGCGCTCTGCTTCCAGCCCATCTCCGTGTAGGAGACCAACTCGCGCTGGTCCAGCTTGCCGTTCAGAGGCGGGCGGTTCTTGTCGTCGCCGAGGAACGAGTTGGCCGCGAACACGCTGCCGTAGACCTCGGAGTAGAACTCGCCGGGCTTGAGCACCCAGGGCGTGGCGCCGGCCGGGATGGCGCGGCTGGCGGAGGCGAGCGTCAGGGTTGCCGACGCGAGCAAGGCGGCGGCAACGGTGCGGCGCAGGCTCATCGAGCTCCTCGAGAAAGTCGGAAGGGGTCCCGGTGCGGACGCGGGAGACTAATCGGGGTGCGAGGGGGGCGCAAGGCTCGAAGCCGGTCCCTGAGAAGTCTCTCGCGCATGCGTTCCGGGGCTGATCACCGCACCTGGTGCAGCAGTGTGGCACCCTCGCCGGTCATGAGTCGCCCGCCTGCCGATAGTCCCGTGCGTGTGCTGGAATGGATCCGGTCCCCGATCCGCATGTGGACGCTGCCGCGCGAGCTGGTCTCGAAGCTCGCCGAGGACGTGCCGCAGGTGAGCGTGATGAGCCCGGCCACGCGTGAGGAGGCGGACTCGCTGCTGGCCGAAGCCGAGGTGGTACTGGGCTTCCTCGTACGGCCCGAGAACTTCGCCCGCGCGCGGCGGCTGCGCTGGATCCACTCCACCGCGGCCGGCATCGGCGGCATGTTGTTCCCGGAACTGGTCGCCAGCGAAGTCGTCCTCACCAACGGCAGGGGCCTGCACGCCGACGCCATGGCCGAGCACGCGCTGGCGATGATGCTGGCGTTCGCGCGCAAGCTGCACCACGCGCGCGACGCGCAGCGCGCGCACGAGTGGACGCAGTCGAGGACCTGGGAGGAAGCACCGGCGGTCGACTCGCTCGCGGGCTCGACGCTGGGGCTCATCGGGCTCGGCGCGATCGGCTCCGCGATCGCCGTGCGCGCGAGGGCGCTCGGCATGCGCGTGCTCGCGGTGCGTCGGAGGCCGGCGCCCGACCCCGCGCCCGCCGACGAGCAGTGGCCCCTCTCGCGGCTCAAGGAATTGCTGCCGCGCGTGGACTGGCTGTTGCTCGCCGCGCCGCACACGAGCGAGACCGCGGGGCTCATCGGTGGTGACGAGTTGCGGCTCATGAAGTCGTCAGCGCGGCTCATGAACCTGGGCCGCGGCGCACTCGTGGACGAGCCGGCGCTGATCGACGCGCTCCGCAGCGGCAGGCTCGCGGGGGCAGCACTCGACGTGTTCGCCGAGGAGCCGCTGCCGGCCACGAGCCCGCTCTGGGACCTCCCCGAGGTCATCGTCACGCCGCACACGTCGGGCCTCGGACCGCTCCTCTGGGAGCGGGCCATGGCGCAGTTCACCGCGAACCTCCGGCGTTTCGTCGCCGGCCAGCCCCTCGAGAACGTCGTCGACAAGCGGGCCGGATACTGATGCGCACCTTGGGCGTGCTGCTCGCGGGCGGCCGTGGCACGCGGCTCGGCGCCGCCTTACCCAAGGCGCTCGTGACGTGCGGCGGTCAGACGCTGCTCGCGCGCGCGATGACGACGCTCGAGCGGCTGTGCGATCCCGTCGTCGTCGTGGCGCCGGGGGAGATGGAGCTTCCCGTGTCGCGCACCGATCGGCTCGACGATCCGCCGGGAGCACGCGGTCCTTTACCGGCGATGCTCGCGGGGCTCACGTCGCGGCGGTTCGACGAGGCGCTCGTGCTCGCCGTCGACCTGCCGCTCGTCACCGTGGCGGCGCTCACGGCGCTGCGGGCGTTGCGTGGCGACGCGCTCGCGGTCATGGCGGCACCGGGCGCGCTGCCGCAACCGCTCGCGGCGTGGTATGCGCCGGGCGCGCGCGCGCTGCTCGAGGCCGCGCTCGCCTCGGGCGAGCGCTCGGTGATCGCCGCGTGCCGCACGTTGAACCCGCGTCTCGTGATCGACGACGAGCTCACCGCCATCCCGGAGGGAGGGGGCTTCCAGTGGAACGTGAACACGACCGAGGACCTGGCGCGCGCGGAGCGCATGCTGGCAGCTGGGCACCCGCTGCCATGAGCACGATGCTCGATGGCGCCACGCTCGCGCGCGCGCACCGCGCGCTCAATGCGCGTGGCGTTGGCACGCGAGCGTTCTGGGTCTACGACCTGGACGCCATCCGCGAGCGCGCGGCGGGCTTAAAGCATCACTTGAAGTCGCTTTCGCCGAGGCTCTCGTACGCGCTCAAGGCCAACGGCTTGCCGGCGATCGGTCGCGCCCTGTGCGAGGCGGGCTATGGAGCCGACGCGGGCTCGCTCGGCGAGCTCGAGCTGGCGCGCTCGTGTGGCTTCGCGGCGAGCGCGCGCACGCTCTCCGGCAACGGCCGCACCCCCGAAGAGGCGGCGTGGGCGGCGCGACACGGCGTGGAAGCGGTGAGCGCGGATGCCCCGGACGAGTTGGGCCTGCTCGAGCGCGCGATGGCGGATGCGGGCTCGCGCTGCCACGTCGCGCTGCGCGTGAACCCGGGCATCGTCGCCGGCGGACACCGCGGGATCGAGACCGGGCATTCCGCCACCAAGTTCGGCATGAGCGCGGGGCAAGCGATGGCAGCGTGGCGCGCGCGCGCGCGCTGGCCCCACCTCGTGCTGGATGGCGTCCACGTGCACGTGGGCTCGCAGGTGGCGGACGCGGGCGCGTTCATCGCCGCCGCTAAAGTATCACTTGAAGTCGTGGCCGCGTGCGCGAGCGAAGGGCACGCGCTCGCGAGCGTGAACCTGGGCGGCGGATTCGCGGTCGACTACAAGGGGGAGGGCCGCGAGCCGGACTTCGCCGCGATCGCCTCGGGCATCCGCGCGCTCCCCGGCGCGGCGCGCGTGCGCTGGTGCTTCGAGCCCGGTCGCTGGCTCGTCGCGCACGCGGGCACGCTCGTGGCCGAAGTGCTGTGGGACAAGCGGCGCGACGACGAGGACGGCACGCACCGCTTCGTCGTGCTCGCGGCCGGCATGAACGACTTCCTGCGGCCCGCGCTCTACGGCGCGCGGCATCTTATTGAGCCGCTCGCCCTGCGCGCAGGGGCCGTCACGCCAGCGGACGTGGTGGGACCTGTGTGCGAGTCGAGCGACCGGTTCGCCGAGAGCGTGCCGCTGCCGCCGCTCGAGCCCGGCGATCTCGTCGCCATCCGCGATGTGGGCGCCTACGGCGCGGTGATGTCGTCCAACTACAACGGCCGTGGCCGGCTCGCGGAGGTGGTTCACGATCGTGGCGTGCTCAGGCTCGCGCGCGCGGCGGAAGGGGCGCCGCCCGGAGCACGCGACGGGGCCGAGACGGCGCTCGAGGGGTGAATCCGCCGCTTCAAGTAACACTTGAAGTGCGGCGCTTCGCGCGCCCGGCGTCTTGACACTGTTCGCTCCCGCCGCCGAGACTGCGCGCTCCCTTCCACCAACGTCACGAAGCGAGGTCCGCGGTGCTCCAGGTCGTGTGCATCAAACAGGTCCCCGACACCGAGACGCGCGTGAAGGTGGCGGCGGACGGCAAGTCGCTCGACCCCGCCGGCGTGACGCTGATCCTGAATCCGTACGACGAGTTCGCGGTCGAGCAGGCATTGCGCGTGAAGGAACAGCTCGGTGCCGGCGAGGTGGTCGCGATCTCGCTCGGCGGCGCCGGCGTGCAGACGACGCTGCGCACCGCGCTCGCCACCGGCGCCGATCGCGCCATCCATTTGAGGAGTGACGCGAGCGCACCCGATGCGCTCGCGGTGGCGAAAGCTCTCGCCGACGCCATCCGGCCGCTCGAGCCGGGGATCGTCTGGCTCGGCAAGCAGGCGGTGGACGACGACGGCGCGCAGGTGGGACCGATGCTCGCGACGCTGCTCGACCGCCCGTGCGTGAGCGTGGTGGCGAAGTTCGAGCTCTCGGGCCAGACGGCGAAAGTCGAGCGTGAGATCGAGGGCGGACGCGAGGTGGTGGAGGTGCCGCTGCCCGCGGTGTTCACCACCGACAAGGGGCTCAACGATCCGCGCTACGCGTCGCTCAAGGGCATCATGGCGGCGAAGAAGAAGCCGCTCGAGGAGCGCGTCGTGGACCTCGGGCCCGCGCACCTGGAGCGCGTGGCGTTCGAGCTGCCGCCGGCGCGCAAGTCGGGCCGCATCGTGGGCGAGGGCGCGGGGGCGATCCCGGAATTGGTCCGCGTGCTTCGCGAGGAGGCGAAAGTCCTGTGAGCATCCTCGTCTTCATCGAGCAGCGCGACGGGAAGGTCCGTTCGGTTGCGCGCGAAGCGCTCGGCGAAGCGAAGCGCCTCGCCTCGTCGCTCGGCGGGCCGGTGACGGCGGTGTTCTGCGGTGCGTCCGCCGACGGCCTCGCGAGCCTCGGCGAGGCAGGCGCCGAGAAAGTGCTCGCCGCCACGCACGAGGCATTCGCGAGCTATGACGGCGCGGGCTACGCGGCGGCGGTGGCCGCGGCGGTGAAGGCGACGTCGCCGAAGCTCGTGCTCTTCGGCGCGTCGTCGATCGGCAAGGACTTGGCACCCCGCGTCGCGGCGAAGCTCGGCGTCGGGCTCGCCGCCGACTGCACCACGCTCGAGGCCAGTGGCGGCAAGCTCGTCGCCCGCCGGCCGGTCATGGCGGGGAAGGCGTTCGAGCGCGTGGCGTTCCCCATGGCGCCGGCGATGGTGACGCTGCGGCCGAAGGTGTTCGCGCCCGCCGCACCCGAGGCGGGGAAGGCGGCGAGCGTCGAATCACTCGCTTTCGATTGGGATGCCTCGAAGCCGCGCGCGGTGGTCACGGGCACCACCGGAGCGAGCGGCGGCAAGCCCGACCTCACCGAGTCGGAGATCATCGTCTCCGGCGGCCGCGGCCTGAAGGGCCCCGAGAACTTCTCGCTCGTCGAGCAGCTCGCCGAGGTACTCGGCGCCACCGTGGGCGCGTCGCGCGCCGTGGTGGACGCGGGATGGCGGCCGCACGGTGACCAGGTGGGACAGACCGGCAAGACCGTGTCGCCGAAACTCTATGTCGCGGTGGGCATCTCCGGGGCCGTCCAGCACCTCGCCGGGATGTCGTCGTCGCGATGCATCGTCGCCATCAACAAGGATCCCGACGCGCCCATCTTCAAGGTCGCGGACTACGGCGTCGTGGGGGACCTGTTCGAGGTCGTGCCGGCACTCGTGGAAGCCATCAAGAAGTTGCATTGAACGAAGCGCCGCAGCGACTTGACGGTCACCAAGGCCGCGCTTAACTTGGGTTGTTCGAGGCTCTGGTCGCGGTCCCCATCCTGATTTCCGAGGTCGGCGCACGCCATGCTCGAGTATCTGCCGGTGCTGCTGTTCGTCGCGGTCGGCCTGGCGTTCGGCGCCATCACCATCGCCGCCTCCTCGCTGGTCGTGCCGCAGCGCAAGACCCCGGAGAAGATGAGCGCCTACGAGTGCGGCGTGGACCCCGTGGGCGACGCGCGCGGCCGCTTCAACGTCAAGTTCTACATGGTCGCGGTGCTGTTCATCCTCTTCGACATCGAGGCCGTGTTCCTCTACCCGTGGGCGGTGGCGTTCCGCCAGCTCGGGCTCTACGGGCTGATCGAGATGGTGCTGTTCATCGTCATCCTGCTCGCCGGCTACCTCTACCTCCTCAAGAAGCGCGCGCTGGAGTGGGAATGACCGATCCGAAGGCTCCTCAGCCGACCCCGTTCCGGACGCTGGCGCAGGCGCGACCGGCGCCTCCCACCAACGACCTCATCGTGCCCACCGGCCCGCTGTCGGACGAGGACCGGTTCCGCGAGGAGCTGGAGAAGGGCATCCTCTTCACCACGATCGAGAGCGTGGTGAACTGGGCGCGCGCGAACGCGATCTGGCCGCTCGGCTTCGGCCTCGCCTGCTGCGCCATCGAGATGATGGCGATCGCCGGGCCTCGCTTCGACGTGTCCCGCTTCGGCGCCGAGGTGTTCCGCGGCAGCCCGCGTCAGGCCGACCTCATGATCGTGGCCGGTCGGGTGAGCATCAAGATGGCGCCGGTGCTGCGCCAGCTCTACGACCAGATGCCGGACCCCAAGTGGGTGATCGCCATGGGCGCGTGCAGCTCGTGCGGCGGCGTGTTCAACAACTACGCGATCCTCCAGGGCGTGGACAAGATCGTGCCCGTGGACGTCTACGTGCCGGGCTGCCCGCCGCGTCCCGAGGGCCTGATCCACGGCATCATGAAGCTCCAGGAGAAGATCCTGTCCTCGAAGATCGAGCTCGGGCCGATCCCGCGGAAGAAGAAGCGGGTGACGCGGCCGCAGGCCGGGCCGGGAGCGGCCTGATGCCCCTCACCCCCGAGCGCATCGAGGAGAAGCTGCGCGAGCGATTCCCCGACGTGGCGTTCGAGCGCCAGCAGGGTGAGGCAGTTCGCGACTTCACTTTGTATCTGCCCGCGGACGCGCTCGTCGACGTGTGCACCTACCTGCGCGACGAGCGCGAGTGCTCGTTCACGATGCTGTCGTGGATGGGCGGCGCCGACTACCTGCCGCGCGTACCGCGCTTCGAGTGCGTGTACAGCCTGCTCTCGATCCCGCACGCCGCGCGCTTCACGCTGAAAGTTCGCGTGCCCGAGGAGAACCCGCGCGTGCCCACCGTGACCGGCGTGTGGCCGACGGCGAACTGGCACGAGCGCGAGGCGTACGACTTCTACGGGATCACGTTCACCGGGCACCCGGACCTGACGCGCATCCTGCTCCCCGAGGACTGGGTGGGCTGGCCGCTGCGGAAGGATTCGCCGCTCGGGTACGAAGAGGTGGCGTTCACGCACAACACGCCCGGCCGCATGAAGCCGTCGCCGGCGCTGAAGAAACTCGCACCCAAGAAGGTCCGCTACCGTGCGCAGTGAGACCATGACGCTCAACATGGGGCCCCAGCACCCGAGCACGCACGGCGTGCTGCGCGTGGCGCTGGAGCTGGACGGCGAGAACGTCGTCGCCTGCAAGCCGGTCATCGGCTACCTGCACACGGGCATGGAGAAGCAGGCCGAGTACAAGACCTACACGCAGTCCATCCCGCAGACCGACCGCATGGACTACCTGTCGCCGATGAGCAACAACCTGGCGCTGTGCCTGGCGGCGGAGAAGCTGCTGGGCGTCACCGTGCCCGAGCGCGTGCAGGCGATCCGCGTGCTCCTGACCGAGCTGACCCGCATCAGCGCCCACTGCGTGTGGCTCGGCACCCACGCCATCGACATCGGCGCGCTCACCGTGTTCTGGTACTGCTTCCGCGAGCGCGAGAAGGTGCTCTCCATCTACGACATGGTGAGTGGCGCGCGCATGACCGCGAGCTATTTCCGCGTCGGCGGCCTCGCCATGGACATCCCCGAGGGCTTCCTCGAGCGCTGCGAGAAGTTCGTGCGCGAGATGCCCAAGCACATCGACGAGTACGAGTCGCTGCTGACGAAGAACCCGATCTGGCTCGCGCGCACGAAGGGCGTGGCGCCGCTCTCGGCGGCGGACGCGATCGCCTGGGGGGTGACGGGGCCGTCGCTCCGCGGCTCGCGCGTGCGGTGGGACCTGCGGCAGGCGGAGCCGTACTCGGGCTACGAGACCTACGACTTCGAAGTGCCCATGGGCACGAACGGCGACGCCTACGACCGCTTCCAGGTCCGCGTCGCCGAGATGCGGCAGTCGACGCGCATCGCCGAGCAGGCGATCGCGCGCGTCCGCAAGCTCGGCGAGAAGGGCGAGTACCGCCTGCGCGACTTCAAGTACGTGCTGCCGCCCAGGGAAGAGGTGAAGACGTCGATGGAGGCGTTGATCCACCACTTCAAGATCGTGGCGCACGGCTTCTTCCCGCCGGTGGGCGAGGCCTACCAGGCGATCGAGGCGCCCAAGGGCGAGCTGGGCTTCTACTTCGTGAGCGATGGCTCGGCGCGGCCGTGGCGGATGAAGGTCCGCTCGCCCTCGTTCGTGAACCTCCAGGCGCTGCCCGTGATGGTGCAGGGGAAGCTCGTGGCCGACGTCATCGCGGCCATCGGCAGCATCGACATCGTGCTCGGGGAGATCGATCGATGAGGAGGCTCGAATGAGCCACGGAACGGTGATGCCCGTCGCGGCCGGCCCGGCGACGCTCGCCTGGTCCGAGAAGGCGAAGGCCGAGGTCGCCGAGGCGCTGGCGCGCTATCCGGTCAAGCGCTCGGCCGTGCTGCCCGTGCTGTGGATCGCCCAGCGCGAGTGGGGCTGGCTGCCCACGGCGGCGCTCAAGCTCGTGGCCGAGTCCGTCGGGCTCCCCGAAGCCGAGGTCTACGGCATCGCCACGTTCTACACCATGTTCAACATGAAACCCGTCGGCCGGCACCATCTTCAAGTGTGCCTGACGCTGTCGTGCTCGCTCATGGGTGCGGACCGGCTGTTCAAGCACCTGGAGAAGAAGCTCGGCGTCGGCCACGGCGAGACCACGGCGGACGGCCGCTTCACGCTGCGCCGCGTCGAGTGCCTGGCCGCCTGCGGCGGCGGGCCGTGCATGCAGGTGGGCTTCGACTACCACGAGAACCTGGACGAGCGGAAGGTCGACGCGCTGCTGGAGAAGCTGAAATGAGCACGGGACCGCTGCTGTTCAAGGACATCGACACGCCCGGCC
>Ga0073909_10000717_pt1 | contig 10558 bp, 6 predicted proteins | sample Coa_R1_6_FD_66439 | JGI IMG/M metagenome (GOLD analysis project Ga0073909, IMG submission 66439) | Surface soil microbial communities from Centralia Pennsylvania, which are recovering from an underground coalmine fire. - Coalmine... | ecosystem: Environmental > Terrestrial > Soil > Unclassified ... | reverse complement strand
CATCGCCCGTGACGTGCCCTACTACTCAGACGACAGCCGCTGGTGGAGTGCGGACATGTACTTCAAAGGCGGACAACTTTCCTCGACCGAGCAGAGCGCGGCGGCAACTGACGACCCAGAGTTCTATGCCACCGAACGCTGGGGACACTTTTCTTATGCCATTCCGGTTGCACCCGGCAAGTACACCGTGGCCATGTACTTCATCGAGCGCCACTTCAGAGCTGACCACGGGCAACCGTCGGCGGATCCGGGTACATCCTCAGGAACGCGAGTCTTCAGCGTGTACTGCAATCACAAGCTGCTGCTGCACGACGTGAACGTTCTCGATGAGGTCGGCGAGAACCGACCATTGGTGCGCCAGTTTACCGGCCTGCTTCCGAATGCGCAGGGCAAGCTGCTACTCGAATTCGTGCCGAGTAGTGACTACGCGACCGTGAGTGCGATCGAAGTGGTTTCGCAGTGAATATTGGTCGATTGAGTGGTGTCTAGCGTGATAGTGCACTCAACAAGCGAAAACTGTGGCACTCATCTGTCAGGGGTTGTTACTTCGATTCACCTTCGCTGATTCTCTGAAGAACTTGGGGAAGTTCCGTCACAAGTTGAGCCTTGGCCACATAGAAGGGGACGGAGGCGCTGGCGGCGAGGCGCTTCATGATTTCTGGATCCTGCTGGCTCATGAGCACAACCGTGGCAGGAGAATCTTTTTCGCGCAGCGACTTCACTACCTCGATGCCCGAGAGCGCAGGGATCGATAGATCGAGCAAGACGACGTCAGGCTTGAGTTCAACGGTCTGACTCACCGCTTCGTGTCCGTCAGCAGCTTCTCCGCAAATCTCCCACTTCTCAGGCGAGAAACTGAGCATGTTCTTCAGGGCTTGTCTTAAGCTACGCGAATCATCCGCAATCAGGATACGAAGTGTCACGGTTCCTCATTCCTTGAAAACCCGAACCTCTGACCGAGCGACCGTTGCTAACCCCGTCTCCATACAGTAGACATTGCAGTCCATAAGCGCAAACGCGGAGGTGCGGCGGGTTCGCGAGGCCACAAACTAGCCCTATTGACTCGCGTGCGTAGATGCGCCGGTTCCTATGCTCCCGACTGGATGAACGTCTCGTGTCTGGGATTCAACGACCAGGGCAGGTGGCGCCCTTCGTGGCCCATTCTTTGACGTGTGTCAGAAAATCTTGCTGCGACATCGGAACAGGGTCGCGTCCTGCGCCGGGATTCCATGCCCACAGCACGAGAGGCGTGCTCATGTGCTCCACGATCTGATCGACGGTGCGGCCGCCATTCTGTTTGGGATCCTTAAACAGTTCGCAAAGCTGGCGGTCCGAAAGCCCTTCCCAGATCATGGGCAGGTCCGGGGAAGGAAGATGCCAGTCGGGAGCGCCCGGCGGGACATGCAGACCTGTGAGATTGTGATCCTGATGACAGGCGCTGCACTTCACGCCGGCAATGCCTTCGCCATCCGGTCCGCGTCGGATGTTCATGGTGTGCGGGTGGCTGTCGTTGCCCTGGCGCGGGAAATCTCCTTGCGAGTGGCAATTTATGCACCGCGGGTGGCGCAGGACCGGGACAATCGATTCGAAGGCGCGAGCCGCTGCTGCGTCATCGGACTGACTTGTTGCACTGCTCGCGGGGGTTACTGAGGGTCCATTGGGTTGTGGCCGCGCCTCTTTCGCGACACACAGAATCATCCCGAGCGCGGCAGTGAGCAGGATGATCGATGGGCTTGCCAAGCGAGTCACGAAGCTTTCTCCGGAGACGCGGGTGCATGAAATGCCGCTCGTACACGGTCCGCGGTGAACGGCGCTTCGCGTAGCCGCATTCCGGTGGCATCGAAAATAGCGTTGCCCAGAGACGCTGCTACCAAGGTGATCGCGGTCTCGCCTGCACCGAGAGCAGGTACATTGATGCGATCGACGATCACGACATCTATCTTCGGAGCGGCCAGGTCCAGATACAGACTGTTGTAGGTCTCCCAATCAAAGGACGTGACTTTCCTGCTGTCCCAGGTGACGCGCTCGCCCAGGGCACGGCTCATGCCTTGCAGAATGCCGCCCTCCGTCTGATTGCGCAGGCCGTCAGGATTGGAGATGGGGCCGGCATCAATGGCAACGACGAACCTCGTTGCATGAACTTGCCCGCTGGTGAGATCGACATCGACCTCAGCCACCAGCGCAGCGTAGCCGTTGCTTCCTTCGTAAGCCACGCATGCGATTCCGCGGCCGCTAACGGTCCCTGATCGCTGAGTCGAGGGCTTCGGCGAGGGACGGCTCTCCCATCCCGCAGCTTTAGCAGCGGCCTTAACGACGTCTATCACTCGTTCGTCGCGCAGATGCTTGAGCCGCAGACTCACCGGATCTGTTTTGATTTGCGCAGCGATCTCATCCATGAAGCATTCGTGTGCAAAAGTGTTCTGCAAGCGAAGAGGCGAGCGAAGAGGGCCGGTGAAGAACTGCGAATCGACCTCGTGGGTAAGCACGCGCTCACTCCGAATGTTGCCCCCGCCGGCGCACTGATCTCCCACGCAACCGGCAAAGTAAGAGGGAACTGCGTTGCTGCGATTGCGAACTTGTTCTTTCGGGGCGGTAGCAGCTTGCGGCGTGATCGTTTCAGGCTCGTAGCCGAGCAGGGTCCCAGTGATTACGTTGCCGGGCTGGTCGTAGCCGGGACGTCCCCCGCGCGAGGTCTGCCAGTTCTCGCACGCCCATGCGACGATGGTGCCGCTCTGGTCAATGCCAGCCCGCTGGTCGATGACGCAGGCGGCCCCGAAGTTTTCCCAAGCCATCTCGTCCTGACGGGAAAGCTGGACGCGAACCGGGCGTCCGACCGCGTGTGACAGCAAGGCTGCGTCGAGAGAAACCGTGTCGGCGCCGTTTAGGCCGTAACATCCGGAACCGCGCACGTAGATCACCCGTACATTGTCGAGCGGCAAGGCCAGGATCTTTGCCACGATGCTGTGCGTTGGGTATACAGACTGCGTCGCTGACCAGATCGTCGCTCGATCGCCCTTCACGTCGGCGACAGCGCATGATGTGCCGACCGAGCCGTGCATCTGGTAGGGGTAGCTGTACGTCGCGCGCAGCACGGTGGTTGCTCGGGAGAGGTGATCCTCGACGTCCTTCGAATCCACGAGCAGCGAATCTTCGGAAGGCTGCATGCGCATAGTCTCGAAGAACGAGGCTTGGGGACTCAGTTTGCGGCCGGGGCCCCAATCCACCTTTAGCTGTCGGGCTGCTTGGATGGCTTGCGACTGTTTTTCTGCAACGACCCCCACGAAGTTCTTGCGCACTACAAGCTTGATGAAGCCAGGAATTCCACGCACGGAGTTTTCGTCGACACTCGACACGATGGCACCCACTTCCGGCGGGCGCACCACGCGTCCGTGCAGCATGCCCGGCACGTGGATGTTGTGCACGAACTCGTATTGTCCGGTCATCAAGGCCACACGATCGAGAGACGGAACGGACTTGCCGAGCACCGTCCATCGATAAGGCGAGCGACGCTTCGCCGCCGCATTCAACGGAACATCGAATCGTTTGCTACCGATGAGCTGCGCGTATGTCACGCGACGCCCACTCTTTCCGGTGATGACTCCGTCGGCCACCGTGAGCTGGTTGGCAGATTCGTTGAGTTGCTTCGCCGCCATGCCTACTAACGCTTCTCGCGCCGTAGCGGCTGCCTGCGCCAGGTTTCGCAGATTAAAATTAGTCGGAGTCGATTGGCTGCCCGAGGTCGTCCCCTGATCGGGGCACATGGCGGTGTCACATTGCACAACCTTTACGCTTTGCAGAGGAACGCAGAGTTCTTCGGCGACCAGTTGCGTCTGGACCGTGAGCATGCCTTGGCCGAAGTCGCACTTCCCGCTGAACGCCGTGACCGTCCCGTCGGCGCTGACCGCGATCCAGGAGTCCAGTTGTGCGGGATCGATGTGCGAGCGATGCGTATCAAACGGGCCCTGCCCCAGCGCATACGATCCGAATAGCGAAGCGGCGCTGAAGCTCACAACCAGCGCTCCGGACGTCTTTAGGAAATCTCGCCGCGAGACGCTCATACTTTCCTCGCATCCGCGTATTTACGGATAGCGCGCAACATGCGCACGTGAGCGAAGCAGCGGCACAGCACGCCGCCCAGCGCTTGCCGGATCTCGTCGTCGGAGGCGTGCGGCTTTTCATCAAGTGCAGCCTTCGCGCTGAGGATCACGCCGTTGAGGCAGAATCCGCATTGCGCCGCGCCTTCGTCGATGAACGCCTGCTGAATCGGATGTGGTTTCTCAGGGGTACCAAGCCCTTCCAGCGTTGTGATTTCATCGTTGCCGACGGAGCTGACGGGCATTACGCACGAACGGACTGCCTGTCCGCGAAGAATGACCATGCATGAACCGCATTGGGCCATCCCACAGCCCAACTTCGGTCCACGCAAACCCAGGTCATCGCTTAGAACGAATAGCAGGGGAGTAGACGGATCCGTCTCAACGCGATGCTGTTGACCATTCACCTTGAGAGAAATCCTGCTCATACGATCCCCAGCGCGTCGCTTGACGCTCAGCTGTGCGCCACGCGACGTTGGAAGTGTAGCTGTTAGGATGCAGCCATGCGAACAGGCGTTGGTGAAATATCGCGGATGGGATTAAACCAGAAAAGTCTCCGCAGGCGGAAAGCGTTTCGTCGGAAGATAGACATTCATCCCGGCTGGCACTGCGGGCACCAGAAGCTTGTTCGTGCGTCAGGCCCCTGCTTGCGAGACTGAATTTCCGACCCGCAACGGCGGCAAGGTTCGCCCGTTCTGCGATACACCCATAGCCGTTCGTCTGGATTACCACGCGCCGTCGTGCGTCGCAGTCCGCGGTAGGTCACGATCTGACCGCCGGAGGCATCCGTGACGTTGGCGCTCATGAACTTTCTCGCTGTCGCCATCAAACAAGAGACCTCATTGGGCGTCAGCGACGCAACTTTGCGAAATGGGTGGACGCCGCAGGCGAAGCAGACTTCGGATTTGTAGACGTTACCGATGCCCGCAACGATAAACTGGCTGAGCAGGGCGTTGCCGACCTCCATTTCTGGGTGTGCCAGCAAGCGGGCCGCGCATTGCGATGGGTCGAATTCCGCAGCCAGCAGGGAAGGGCCAAGCGCTGAAAACCCCGCACGACGCTTCAAGCTTTCCTGAGTATGGAACTCCGCCACCTGAATATTGAAAGCGATGGCTAGAATCTGTTCTGTGCTAAGCACGACCCGCATCGCACGCCGTGGAAGCCGCCATTTTTCTCCTGGCCGGTAAATGTGCCAGCTCCCGCTCATCAGCATGTGCGTCAGCAGGATGAGTCCACCGGAAAAGTGCATCAGCATCCATTTGCCCTGGGCCTCCACTCGCTCAACTGTGCGGCCGCGAAGTCCTTTGTCCACATCGACGCGGGTGAGGTTCGGCAGTACCGATTCAAAGTGAGTGATAGCGTGTCCGGCGAGCGCGCGATCCAGCGTCCTGGCCGCACGGAAGATCGTGTCGCCCTCAGGCACTAAGCCGTCTCCGAGGCGTCTTCCGCGATCTCATCATCATCTTCGGTGATAGGCTTGGCGATCGCGGCCACGCGACGCATGTAGTAGCCTCCGGCGCTGTCGGTGAAGCCGGCTTCCTGGAGGAACGCGGCCAGCGGATGCTGCCGGGCCGGAATCTCGTTGATTTTCGCGATGAGCAATCCGGAGCGGCGTCCCTGCTGTCGCTTGACCGCCAATTCCGCCAGCTGTCGAGCAAGCTTTGCTGCGAAGTGTGAGCGCTCGGGTTCCGCCTCCGGCAAGAACACTTTGATCGATGGATTCTTCCGGCGCAAAAATGCTGCGAGCTGTCCGTTCACTAACAAGACTGATGCTCCACTCACGCGCGCCATCGCATGAGGAGCGGCCCTTTCTTCTTCCTCGGAGACCTGTGTCCAGGGCAAAAGCGAGCCGTACGGATTTGCCGTATCGCTCGCCGCGATCACGATTGACTCGGGTTCGGCGGGTTCATTGCGGAGGCTGCGCAACATGTCGACTGCGCTGGGCATAGCAAACTGAGCAGCTCCCAACCCGGCGACGAACATGCCCCGGCGGATCAATCCGCTCTCCTCCATGGTGCGCAGTGCAGGGTAGATGGTGTTGTATCCGCCGGGAATATTCTCGGCAATCGCGGTTTCGCGCATCACAATTCCGTAGCGGGTGAGCAGTTGCTGCGCCGTATTCGCGCTCCACTCGGTTGCAGAAACGACCGCCGACTTGCGACTTCGCAGCAATGACCAGCGGCCTCCCCGAATGCCATCGCCCGATTTCCGCGTGCGCAGCCGGCGAAGAAATTCGGGCGAGCCCGGAGGGCCATCTTTCCGCTCGTTCTTGCGATCCGGCGGGTACAGTCTTCGTCGCACGGTGTGGAACGTGTCGTTCGTGATCTCACCGCGCCATACCAGCTCCCACAGCACATCCAGTACCTCGCCGGGAAATCCGCCGCCGCAGGCTGCGCTGATCTCCGGAAAGAAGGACGCACCGTTCTGCTCGAGGAACGCGGCGATCTGTGCTGCTCTCTCGCTCAATGGTTCCCGGTCCGGAGCAATCGCAGCCGGAGGAACCAGAAGAGGGAGCGCCTCCGTCAAGTAAAGAGCAATGCGTCCGTCGCGATCGCCGACCTGTTCCACCCCCGTCCATACAACTTCACCTGCGGCCATCAACGCGTCCAGATCGTTGGGCACAAATCCCGCAACGCGCGCCGGAAGAATTTCACGCTCGACATCCGATGCAAGCAGCGCCGTCCCCTGCAACACTTCAATGGCGTCGAGCAGAGCATCCAGCCCCTTGCGCGGAACGTGCACGCCCTGCCAGCGAGTCAACAGGCGCGAGAGCGTTTTCTGCTCCACCGGTTCGATTTCGCGCCGCAGGTTGGCCAGGCTCTTGCGGCGAATCTGCTGTAGATTCTCGGGATCGCACCACTCGCGATGCGAGCCCTTCGGAAGGAATTCGCCTTCCAATAATTTTCCCTGGGCATGAAGCGAGCGCAGTGCAGGCTCAACCGCGGCGGGTTCGAGCGCATAGCGATTCGCAAGCTCGAGCGCGGGGAACGGGCCATGCGTGCGGGCATAACGTCGGACGATTTCTTGTATGGGATCGTCAGTGGGACGCAAGAAGGCTTCCGCCAGACCCGGGGGAAGGGGAATGCCAAAGGCATCCCGGTAGCGCGCGGCGTATTCCACCGGAATGTAACGCGTCTCTGCGGCAACACGAACTCGAAGAAGCCGCCGGGCCGCTGCCAGACGAGTCAGCGCCTGCTCGACATCGGTTTCGGAGGTTCGCGCAGTGATCTCCTCTTTCGTCAAATCACCAAGCCGAAGCAGCATGTCATGAATGCCGTCTTCGTGCCGCGCGCGATATTCCTCGTCCAGCATCCGCAGCCGCGACTGGACTTCCTCAATTGCCACCGGGTCGAGCAATTCACGCAGATCGGTATCGCCGAGAAGTTCCTCGAGTTGCGACTGATCGATCGAAAGAGCCTGCGCCCGGCGTTCGGCGAGCGGGGCATCGCCGTCGTAGATGTAGTTGGCGACATAGGAGAAGAGCAGGGAAGCCGCAAACGGAGATGGCTTGGGAGACTCCAGCATCGTGACGCGAATCTCGCCTCTCCCGATCTTTGCGAGAATTGCAGCCGTGCTCGCCAGATCGAACGTATCGCGCACGCACTCGCGGTAGCTCTCTAGCAAGATCGGAAACGATGAATAGCGGGAGGCAACGGCAAGCAAATCCGCCGCCCGCTTGCGCGTCTGCCACAGAGGCGCGCGTTGTCCCGCACGCCGCTTGGGAAGGAGAAGGGCCCGTGCCGAAGCCTCCCGGAACTTGGCTGCGAATAGCGACGTCGAGCCCAGCTCACGCAGCACTAGATCTTTCAACTCTGTGGCGGAGGGCAGCAGGAGGGAAGAATCGATGGGCTCTTCATTTCCGGGCAGCCGAATCACGAAGCCATCGTCAGACCAGACACTCTCGACTTCCCACCCGCGTTCGGATCGAATCTTCGCATCTACCGCCATGCACCAGGGAGCGTGCACGCGATTGCCGAACGGTGTGAGCACGCAGATACGCCGGTCGCCCAGTTCGTCGCGCACAATTTCAATGACAATGTCCTGATCGCTGGGCACGTGCTGAGTGGCTGCCTTCTGCTCTTCCAGATAGCGCAGCAAGTTCTCCGCAGCATTTTCGTCGAGACTGTGTTCGTCAATCAGTTGTGAAGCCGCGACTGCCCTGGGCAGCGCCAGCAGTTGACGTGTGAGGCGCCCAATCTTTTCTCCAAATTCCGCTGGACGCCCGGGCCCATCGCCTTTCCAGAAAGGCATCTTCCCGGGTTCGCCTGGCGCGGGTGAAACGCTGACACGATTGTGCGAGATTTCATCAATTCGCCAGGTGGTGGCTCCCAGAATAATGGTGTCGCCGGTCCGGCTCTCGAACACCATCTCTTCATCCAGTTCGCCCACCCGTGCGCCCTTCGTCGCTCCGGTCAGGAAGACTCCATAGAGCCCGCGATCGGGAATGGTGCCGCCATTGATGACGGCCACTCGCCGCGCGCCTTCGCGCGTCGTGAGCTTCCCGGCCAGCCTGTCCCACGTAAGCCGTGGCCGCAGGTCGGCGAATTCGTCCGAAGGATATCTCCCCGAAAGCATGTCGAGCACGCTCTCGAAGGAAGTGCGCGTCAGTCCGCCGTAGGCAGCCGCGCTGCGCACCACGCGGTACATCTCATCCACCGACCAAGGTTCGATCGCGACCATCGCGACGATCTGCTGCGCCAATACGTCGAGCGCATTGCGCGGGTAGTGCACCGACTCAACTTCGCCGTCATACATGGCTCGCGAGAGCGCGGCGCACGCAAGGAGGTCGCCTCGATATTTCGGAAAAATTGTCGCCGTGCTCACGGCGCCCACGTGGTGGCTGGCCCGCCCGACGCGTTGCATGCCGCTGGCCACCGAAGGAGGAGACTCGATCTGCACGACAAGGTCGACAGCACCCATGTCGATGCCCAACTCCAGCGACGACGTTGCTACCAATCCACGCAAGGTCCCCAGCTTCAGCCGATCCTCGATCTCTTTACGCTGCTCGGCCGCCATACTGCCGTGGTGCGCCCGGACCAGCGTCTCGCCCGCGAGTTCATTGATGGCTCCTGAAATTCTCTCCGCCAACCTCCGGCTGTTCACGAACAGCAATGTGGACCGGTGCGCCCGAACCAGCTCAAGCAGCTTGGGATGAATGGCCGACCAGATCGAGGCGCGTACAGGACCCTGCGCCGCTGGCCCGCTAGGCAGCGTGTCCAGTTCGTCGAGCCGCGACATATCGTCCACGGGCACTTCGACTCGCAGTGCGAACTTCTTCGGCTCGCCGGCGTCGACGATCGTGACGGGCCGGAACTTTACTGTGCCCGGTGCTTCAAATTCGGTGACGGACTGCTCGGGCAGAGTCGGTTCACCGCTTTCCTGGGATGTCGGAGTCCTCGCGGTGTCGACGCCGCCGAGAAATTGCGCAACCTCTTCCAACGGTCTCTGCGTCGCCGAAAGGCCGATCCGCTGCAGCTTGCGCCCGCACAGGTGTTCCAGTCGCTCGAGAGACAATGCCAAGTGTGAACCGCGCTTGGTGGGCACCAGCGCATGAATCTCGTCGAGGATCACCGTGTCAATGCTTCCTAGAACTTCGCGCGCGTTGGAAGTCAGCAGCAAGTAAAGAGATTCGGGCGTCGTGACCAGAATGTCCGACGGATGCCGTAGAAATCGCGCCCTCTGCGCAGAAGGCGTATCGCCCGTTCGAATCGTGACAGTGGGGGTGTAATGTTCAATATTCAATTTCCGTGCAGCCTGGGCAATCCCGACAAGCGGAGACTGCAGGTTGCGCTCAACGTCGACCGCGAGCGCCTTGATCGGGGAGATGTATAGGGTGCGGCAGCGTCGCAGTTCCTCGGGTGCCGGAGCGAACATCAACCGGTTCAACGACCACAGAAACGCCGCCAGAGTTTTACCCGTGCCGGTGGGCGCCAGAATCAGAGTCGATTCACCCCGCGCGATCGCAGGCCATCCCATTGCCTGAGGTCTCGTCGGCTTTTCGAACACATCCCGGAACCAGGCCCTCACAGGAGGCTGAAAGAGCTCGAGAGGGTCCGCCTCTAAATCCCTACTCTTGTTTCGTTTATGGCTAACTGTTCGTGTGGGCATTGAATGCGGCAAGACGCTGGGCCTGAGGATTGGATGCGCGATGTCCGCTTGGCGACGGAAGCTGTTTTACTGTCGAACCAAGCCAAAATGCTATCGCAAAAATGGAAGGAGGTTGGCGTTTATCTGGCTCCCGGTTTGGCGTTCTCGGCGACAACTGCAGACCTGTGATAATCGAAGAAGGAATCGTCCTCCTCGCCATTGTGTGGAATCAGCAGCATGACGCGAGCTCTCGACTTCATCGCAAAGTGCGCTGCCATCCAGATGCTTTCATTTCCAGCGACCGGTTTCTTCTCAAGTTCAAAGTGCGTGCCGGGCTCGACCTCCGCGAGAAAACCGACAATGCGCACCGGCCGCGT
>Ga0073909_10000715_pt1 | contig 10563 bp, 11 predicted proteins | sample Coa_R1_6_FD_66439 | JGI IMG/M metagenome (GOLD analysis project Ga0073909, IMG submission 66439) | Surface soil microbial communities from Centralia Pennsylvania, which are recovering from an underground coalmine fire. - Coalmine... | ecosystem: Environmental > Terrestrial > Soil > Unclassified... | reverse complement strand
TCCGGAATCACGGAAATCGACGACAGCGCCATGAGCAAGGTGTATCCATCGGGCTTCGAATTGGCGACGTAGGCATTCCCCGTCGCTCCTGCCGCCCCCGGCCGGTTCTCGATGATGACGCGCTGGCCCAGCACCTTTTCCATCGCGATGGCGGTGGGCCGCCCCGTGAGCTCGGCGACGCCCCCCGGCGGGAACGCCACGACCATGGTCACGGGGTGGGTCGGATAATCCTGCGCGAAGGCGGGGGCCGACGCGCATAACGCAAGCGAAACCAGCAGATACCGCATGTCTCCTCCGGGGGCGCGCTGTTCGAACGAGTAGCGGAATGATGGTTGCAGAGCAGGTTTGCGTCAAGGGCGCTGGCCCTTGCGCGATCCGATAGAATCCCGTGCATGAATCTGCTCGCGATCGACACCTCGACCGACTCTTGCTCGGTGGCGGCGAACCGCGGAGAGGCGCTGTTCACACGCAGCGAGCCCGCGCTCCAGCGCCAGGCGGAAAAGATCCTCGGCATGGTGGAAGACCTCCTCGCCGAGGCCCGCCTCGATCTCGGACAGATCGAGGGGATCGCCTACGGCGAAGGGCCGGGCTCTTTCACGGGCTTGCGCATCGCGACGGGCGTGACCCAGGGGATCGCATTCGCGCGCGGGATCGGCGTCGTTGGAATAGGCTCGCTGCTCGCGCTGGCGGAAGAGGCGGCGGGCGACAAGGTGATCAGCTGTATCGATGCTCACATGGGTGAGGTGTACCACGCCGCCTACGTCAGGGCGGGCCCCGGGTGGGAGGAAATCTGCGCCCCGGGCCTGTGCCGGCCCGAGGACCTGCCGCTCCCAGCGGGGGAAGAGTGGATCGGATGCGGCGACGGCTTCGCCGCGCACCGCGACCGTCTGGCGTCGCGGCTCGGGGGACGCGTGTCCGCCGTCCGCCCCGGAGCGGCGCCGAGCGCGCGCGCCGTGCTCAAGCTCGCGATGCCGCGCTTTGCCGCGGGCGAGGCGAAGGACGCGGCCACGGCCGTGCCCGTGTACCTGCGCGACAAGGTCGCGAAGAAGACGAGCGAGCGCGCATGAGCGCGGTGCTGCGTCCCGTTCCTGCGTTCGAGCCGATGCGCGAAAGCGACCTGCGCGCCGTGCTCGAGATCGAGGAGACCATCTACGAATTTCCCTGGACCCTCGGAAATTTCCGCGACTCGCTGCGAGCGGGTTACGCCTGCCGGGTGATCCGCGAAGGCCGGCGCGTGATCGGCTATGCGGTGCTGATGCTGGCGGCGGGCGAGGCTCACCTCCTCAACCTGAGCGTCGCCGCGCAGTCGCAGCGTCGCGGCTATGGACGCAGTCTGCTGGACAACGTGGTCCTCGCGGCGCGCGAGAACAAGGCAAAGGTACTGTTCCTCGAAGTGCGCCCGACCAACGAAGTCGGGCAGCGTCTCTATGGCGGGTATGGCTTCAGGCAGATCGGCGTTCGGCGCGGGTATTATCCCGCGCGCAAGGGGCGCGAGGACGCGCTGGTGCTGGCGCTAGAGCTGTGATCCGGAGCCGCGAGCGAATCCTCGAGGAAATGGGGCTCGGGCCCGTGTGGAAGCTGCGCGGCCGCGCGGCCGTTTCCAGGCCGCCAGCCCCCGAGCCGAGCGCCGTGGTCGAGCGAGTCGAGCCGAGTCCCGCGCCCCGGCGCCCGGCGCGGCCGCCGCGCTTCGACCCCGTTCCCGGTATCAACGGCGGCACCAAGGTCAATTCCGCTGACGACCGCGCGGCGCGCATCCTTCGCATGGACTGGGCCGAGCTCAAGTCTGCGGTGAAGGGTTGCGAGGCCTGCGGTCTCCGGAAGACCTGCACCCAAACGGTGTTCGGCGTCGGCGACGAGCAGGCCGACTGGTTGGTCGTGGGCGAGGCGCCGGGCGCCGAGGAGGACGCGCGCGGCGAGCCTTTCGTCGGGCAGGCCGGGCGGCTCCTCGACAATATGCTCGCGGCGATCGGCCTGGCACGCGGGAGCAATGTATACATATGCAACGTGCTCAAGTGCAGGCCGCCCGGCAACCGCAACCCCGAGCCCTTCGAGGTCGCGCAGTGCTCGCCGCATCTTCTGCGCCAGCTCGAGCTCATCAAGCCCAAGCTGATCCTCGCCATGGGACGCTTCGCGGTGCAGACGCTGCTCGGGACGGAGGCGAGCATCGCGAGCCTGCGCGGCCGCCTGCACCGCTACCAGGGCGTGCCGCTCATCGTGACCTACCATCCGGCCTACCTGCTGCGCAGCCTCCCCGACAAGGCCAAGGCCTGGGAAGACCTGTGCTTTGCGCGGCGGGCGATCGCCGCCTTGTAATCGGGCGGCCCGCCTCCATTTACGCGGCGTCGCCATACGGGAGGAACCCATGCGTAAGCTCTGGTCGGCTATCCTGATTCTCTCCGCGACCGCCGTGGCGGGCTGCGGCTACAACGACATCCAGCGCCAGGACGAGCAGGTCAAGTCGGCGTGGTCGGAAGTCCTCAACCAGTACCAGCGGCGCGCCGACCTGATCCCCAACCTGGTGAACACGGTGAAGGGCTTCGCTGCGCAGGAGCAGCAGGTGCTCCTCGGGGTCACGGAAGCCCGCTCCCGGGTCGGCAGCATTCAGGCGACTCCCGAGTTGCTCAACGACCCCGCGGCGTTCCGGCGCTTCCAGGAGGCGCAGGGCGCGATGAGCCAGGCGCTGTCGCGACTGCTCGTGGTCGCCGAGAACTACCCGCAGCTCAAGTCCGACGCGAATTTCCGCGACCTGCAGGCGCAGCTCGAGGGCACGGAGAACCGCATCGCGGTCGCGCGCAACCGCTATATCAAGTCGGTTCAGGAATACAACGTGCTCATCCGCCAGTTCCCCGTGAACCTGACTGCGATGATGTTCAGCTACTCGACCAAGCCCAATTTCGCGGTCGAGGACGAGAAGGCGATCGCCAAGCCTCCGGCCGTCGACTTCGGCAAGTCGCCTGCTCCAGCAGCGAAATAACGGAATGTCGAAGCGCTCGCTCGGCCTCGCCGCGGCCGGCGCCGCGCTGCTCGTCGCGCTCGTTGTCCCCGCCTCGGCCGAAGTCGCCGTTCCGCCGCTGCGGGCGCGCGTCACCGATCTCACAGGAACGCTTTCGGCATCGCAGATCCAGACCCTCGAATCGCGGTTGAGCGATTTCGAGCGGGCGAAAGGCAGCCAGGTCGCGGTATTGATCCTGCCCTCGACCCAGCCCGAGACCATCGAGGAGTACTCGATCCGCGTCGCCGAGGCCTGGAAAATCGGCCGCGCGAAGGTGGACGACGGCGTCATCCTCGTCGTCGCCAAGAACGACCGCAAGCTGCGGATCGAGGTGGGTCGCGGGCTCGAGGGTGCGATCCCCGATGCCCGGGCGAAGCGCATCGTGAGCGAGGTCATCGCGCCGCATTTCAAATCGGGAGATTTTTTCGGCGGCGTTTCGGCCGGCACCGATGCGCTCATGAAGCTGATCGAGGGCGAAGCGCTCCCCACATCGCAGCAGCGCACGGGAACGGGTCTGGCGATCGACTTCCAGACCATCTTCTGGCTGTTCGTCGCGCTCGTCCTCGGTGACGCGATCTTCAAGCGTGTGCTCGGACGGGTGGCGGGCGCCGGGGTTTCCGGGGTGATCGTGGGAGCGATCGTCTGGTTCGCGGCGGGCGTGCTGCTGTTCGCGGTGCTCGGCGGCCTGATCGGTTTCCTGCTCACGCTCTTCGCCGGCATGTCGGGCCGCCGGGGTGGATGGACGAGCGGCGGCTGGTCCGGCGGCGGCTGGGGCGGCGGTGGAAGCGGAGGGTTCGGTGGAGGCGGCGGCTTCAGCGGTGGCGGCGGGGACTTCGGGGGCGGCGGCGCCTCCGGAAGCTGGTGAGGCGACCATGGATCTGAAGCGACTCCTGCGGCACCTGTTCACTGATCACCAGACCGTAGCGCGCGCTTTTCCGGCCGAAGCCATGCGCGCGATCGAGAAGGCGATAGGCGAGGAGGAAAAGCGCCACGGCGGCCAGCTGCGCGTCGCGGTGGAGGCCGCCCTTCCGCTCCCGGATCTGTTGCACGGCACGGGATCGCGCGAGCGCGCGATCGCCTGGTTCGGTCGCCTCCGGGTGTGGGACACCGCGCACAACGCCGGCGTGCTGATCTACCTGTTGCTCGCCGATCGCCGCGTCGAGCTGGTCGCCGACCGGGGCATTCACTCCAAGGTGGGCACGGCGGCGTGGGAAGCGATCTGCGGCGAGATGCAGCAGGAGTTCGCCCGGGGGCAGTTCGAGCGCGGCGCGGTGATCGGCGTGCGCGCGATCAGCGACCTGCTCGCCGAGCACTTTCCGCCCTCGGGCGATCAGCGCAACGACCTGCCGGACAAGCCGGTCGTGCTCTAGGGCCGCGCGGGCATCTCCGCCGCCTGGATCGGGAGATCGAGTTTCTGCGTCCGGCGCAGGAGCGTGACGCGGGTCTGCTTGCCGATGCGCTCCTCGCTCAGGAGCCGGTGCAGCTCGTCGACGCCGGCAACCTCTTCCCCGTCGTAGCCGATGATGACGTCGCCCGCCTCGACGCCGGCGCGCTCGGCGGCGCTCCCGGGCTCGAGCGATTCGACGCGCACGCCTGCGCCCGCCCCGAGACCGTGGAAGCGCTGAGCACGCCGGGACAGTGCCATGGTTGCGCCGGCGACGCCGATGTAGCCGCGGCGCACGCGACCGAAGCGCAGCAGCTGTTCGACCACCCACTTCGCCGTGTCGATCGCGGTAGCGAAGCAGATCCCCTGTGCGAACGGGATGATCGCGGTGTTTACGCCTATCACTTCGCCGCGCGAGTTCACCAACGGCCCTCCCGAGTTTCCGGGATTGAGCGCGGCGTCGGTCTGGATGACATCGTCGATGAGCCGTCCGGTCATGGAGCGCAGGCTGCGCCCGAGCGCACTCACCACGCCCGCGGTCACGGTGTGCTGGAAACCGAAGGGGTTGCCGATCGCGATCGCGAGCTGCCCCACCTGCAAGCCGCGCGAGCTCCCCAGCTTCGCGATGGGGAGCTGGTGGCCGGTGACGCGGACTACCGCGATGTCGGTGTCGGGGTCATCCCCGACGAGATCGGCGTCCTGCGTCGTCCCGTCAGCGAAGGTGACGCGGATCGAGCGCGCCCCGTGGACGACATGGCTGTTCGTGAGGATGAATCCGTCGGGGGTAAAGACGAATCCCGAGCCCGTGCCGCCGCGTGGCGCGTTTCCGTTCGCCGGGCGGAGAGCTTGCATGACCTGAATATGCACGACGGCCGGCCCCACGTGTTCGGACGCCGACACGACCGCTGCCGAGTACGCGTCGAGCAGGACTTCGTCGGGGAGATTCGCGCCCATGGTCGACCGAACTTGGGGACGCGCCTGCGGAAATCAAGGATAGCCGCGCTGGGGGTCGGTCTTCATCCCGATGAGGTACGTCGAGTCGCCTTTCGCCTGGTTGTAGCGGTGGCGCAGCATGACGCCGAACATCGTGACGACGACGAACGCGCCGAAGCCGATGATGATGACGTTGATGTGCAGCGAGGCCTTGATCATCGCCGAGTAGATTGCGAGCATCACCAGAATGGAGATGTTCTCGTTGAAGTTCTGCACCGCGATCGAGTGCCCGGCGGAGAGCAGCACGTAGCCGCGGTGCTGCAGCAGCGCGTTCATGGGCACGACGAAGAAGCCGGCCATCATGCCGATGACGACGAGCAGGGCGTAAACGATGGGCATGCTCGACACGAAGATCATGAGCATCACCACCACGCCCATCGCCACCCCGGCGGGCAGCACGTCGAGCGCGCGCTTGAGCGTGATGAAGCGACCGGCGATCACCGCTCCGAGCGCGACGCCGACGGCGGTGATGCCCTGGAGAACCGCGCTCTTGTCGAGGGGCAATCCGAGGTGCACCGCTCCCCACTGGAGCACGAGGAACTGCAGCGTCGCCCCGGCTCCCCAGAACAGCGTGGTCACCGCGAGCGAGATCTGCCCCAGCCTGTCCTTCCACAGCACGGTGAGGCACAGGTAGAAATCGCGCATCAGCAGCGCCGGGTTGGTCTGCTGCTTGCCGTAGCGCGCGCCGGTGTCAGGGATGAAGAGGTTGAAGACGGCGGCGATAATATAGAGGCACGCGATGACCATGATCGCCGCTTCCGCCGGCGTTTCGACGCCGGTGTCGATGTGCGGCACGTCGATGGCGAGCAGCATCGAGGCGATGCGGGGGCTGATCAGCGCGCCGCCGAGGACCGTGCCGAGGATGATCGAGGCGACCGTCAATCCCTCGATCCAGCCGTTGGCGGCGACCAGTCTTTCCGCGGGCAGGAGCTCGGTGAGAATCCCGTACTTGGCGGGGGAATACGCCGCGGCGCCGAATCCGACGACCGCGTATGCCGCGAGCACCAGAACGTATCCGGGAATCCCGGCGAATTCTACGTAGTCGGTGAAGAACATCAATCCGCAGCCGACGATCTTGATGGTGTTGGTGATGAACATCACCCGGCCCTTGGGAATGGCGTCGGCGAAGGCGCCGACGAACGCGGCGAGCACCACGTAGGACACGGTGAAGAAGAACTTGAGCAGCGGCACCATCCACGCGGGGCCGTCGAGCTCGAGCAATTGCGCGATCGCGGCGATGAGCAGAGCGTTGTCGGCGAGCGAGCTGAAGAACTGCGCCGCCATGATGGTGTAGAAAGATCGATTCATCCGGTTCCCAGTGCCGGGATTCGCGTCCGCTTTATACCACGCCTTCCCCGCTGCGACGAGTGACGCGGCCCGGTGCGCGTCGGGAGTTTGTGGTTGAATAGCCGCGCCATGCGCCCGATCCGCGCCCGAATCGACTCCGCAGCGCTTCGCCACAACCTCGGCGTGGCGAAGCGACGGGCGCCGCGCTCGCGCACCTGGGCGGTCGTGAAGGCGAACGCCTACGGTCACGGGCTGGCGCGCGCGGTGAGCGCCTTCGCCGAGGCGGACGGCCTGGCGCTGATCGAGCTCGAAGCGGCGCTCGAGCTGCGAAGGGCGGGCGAGAAGCGGCCGATTCTCCTGATGCAGGGCTTCTTCTCGCCCGGGGAGCTCGAGCCGATCGCCGCGAACGCGCTCACCACCGTGGTGCACGACGCGGTGCAGCTGGCAATGCTCGAAAAGGCGCGGCTTCCGTCCAGGGTCCCGGTCTACCTCAAGGTCAATACCGGAATGAACCGGCTGGGGTTTCAGGCGGAGGGACTCGGGGATGCGCTGCGCCGCCTTGCGCCTGTGGCCAGCGAGATCACCCTGATGACCCACTTTGCCGACGCGGACGGGAGGCGCGGCGTGGCTTGGCAGGTGGAGCGATTTCAGGAGATGGGCTCGGGGCTCGCCTTTCCCCGCAGCCTCGCCAACTCCGCCGCGATTCTTCGCTACCCGGAAACCCACGCGGACTGGATCAGGCCCGGGATCATGCTCTACGGCTGCTCGCCGTTCCCGGACGACAGCGCCGAGAAGCTGGGTCTGCGGCCGGCGATGACGCTCTCGAGCGAGCTGATGGCGGTGCGCGGGCTTCGCCCGGGCGACAGCGTCGGCTATGGGCGTACGTTTACAGCGGGCGAGCCGATGCGCATCGGCGTCGTCGCCTGCGGCTACGCCGACGGCTACCCGCGCCACGCCCCCATCGGCACGCCGGTGATGGTGTGCGGCAAGCGCACGCGCATCGTCGGGCGGGTGGCAATGGACATGCTGTTTGTCGACCTCGACGTAATTCCGGAAGCGCGAATCGGCTCGCCGGTGACGCTATGGGGTGAGGGCCTTTCGGCGGACGAGGTGGCGGCGAGCGCCGGCACGGTGAGCTACGAGCTGCTGTGCGCGCTGTCTCCGCGCGTGCCGGTCACGTGGACGGCGTGATGGCCAGGCCCAAGAGCGTCTACGCCTGCACCGAATGCGGCGGCGAGTCCCCGAAGTGGCAAGGGCAGTGCCCGCACTGCAGCGCGTGGAACACGCTGGTCGAAGGCGTCGCCGAAACCGTGTCGAAGCACCGTTTTTCCGGCGTGGCCAAAAGCTCGGAGCTGAGGCGGCTCTCCGAGGTGAGCGCCCGCGAGACGCCGCGGATGGCGAGCGGGATCGAGGAGCTCGACCGGGTACTGGGCGGTGGCTTCGTCGCAGGCGAAGTCGCGCTGCTCGGAGGCGACCCGGGCGTGGGCAAGTCGACGTTGATGCTGCAGGTGCTCGCCGCGATGAGCGCATCGCGCAAGGCTGTATACATCAGCGGCGAGGAGTCCGTGGAGCAGATCGCGCTGCGCGCCCGGCGTCTCGCGCTCGACCCGGGCAAGCTCGAGCTGCTCGCCGAGATCCAGCTCGAGCGCATCCTCGCGACGCTCGGGAAGGCCAGACCCGAGATCGCGGTCGTCGATTCGATCCAGACGCTGTACTCGGAGGCGCTGACCTCCGCTCCCGGCTCGGTCTCCCAGGTGCGCGAATGCGTGGCGCAGCTCGCGCGACACGCCAAGTCGAGCGGCGCGGTCGTGGTGCTGGTGGGCCACGTCACCAAGGAGGGGGCCATCGCCGGTCCGCGGGTGGTCGAGCACATCGTCGACTCGGTACTCTACTTCGAGGGCGACACTCACCAGAGCTTTCGCCTGGTGCGCGCCTTCAAGAACCGGTTTGGCGCGGTGAACGAGCTGGGCGTGTTCGCGATGACCGACAAGGGGCTGCGCGGCGTGTCCAACCCGTCGGCGATATTCCTCTCGCAGCATGTCGGGGAGGTCGCGGGATCGTGCGTCCTCGTTACGCAGGAGGGCACGCGGCCGCTGCTGGTCGAGATCCAGGCGCTGGTCGATGCGGCGCACGCGCCCAATCCGCGGCGCCTGACGGTGGGCCTGGAGCAGAACCGGCTGGCGATGCTGCTGGCCGTGCTGCACCGTCACGCCGGGATCGCGTGCTACGACCAGGATGTGTTCGTCAACGCGGTGGGCGGCGTGCGCATCGCCGAGCCCGCGGCGGACCTCGCCGTCGTGCTGGCGATAGTTTCGTCCCTGACGGACAAGCCGATCCCCGACAAGGTCGCGGTGTTCGGGGAGATCGGGCTCGCCGGAGAGGTGCGTCCGGCGCCGCGCGGGCAGGAGCGTTTGCGGGAAGCGGCGAAGCTGGGATTCACCCGTGCGATCATTCCCAGAGCCAACCAGCCGAAACAGAGAATGGACGGCATCGAGATCGTTCCGGTGGCGAGCGTCGCGGAGGCGGTCCGCAACTTCCGGAAATGAAGGGGAAGCGATGAACGCAGCACAGCCCGGAATACTCGCGCCGGTTCCGTCGCACGCGCGGTACCTCACTTTCGAGTTGAAGCAGGGTGCGCGCCCGCAGTCCCAGCTGAAATCCCTCGCCGGGATCGCGGACGGCAGGGCTTGCGTCGTCGGCATAGGGGCGATTCTCGCATTCGCGCTGCAAAAGAAGATAGACGGCCTGCGACCGTTTCCTCATTACCAGAGCGAAGGCGTTTCGGTTCCCTCGATCCCCGCCGCGCTATGGTGCTGGCTGCGCGGGGAGGACCGCGGCGAGATCGTGCTGCGCGCCCGCACGGTCGAGAAGATGCTCGCGCCCGCGTTCGAGGTCGCCGGCTCGATCGACGCGTTCAAATACGGCCAAGGCCTCGACCTCACCGGCTACGAGGACGGGACTGAAAATCCGAAGGGGAAGAAGGCTGTCGGGGTCGCGATCGTGAACGACAAGAGAGCGGGGCTCGGCGGGTCAAGCTTCGTCGCCGTGCAGCAATGGGTCCACGACCTGGACCGGTTCGCGTCCCTGCCGCAAAAGCAGCAGGACAACGCCATCGGCCGGCGCAAGCACGACAACAAGGAGCTCGCTTCCGCGCCTCCTTCCGCGCACGTCAAGCGCACCGCGCAGGAGAATTTCACACCCGAGGCCTTCGTCTGGCGCCGTTCCATGCCCTGGGCGGACGCGACGCAGGCCGGACTCGTGTTCGTCGCCTTCGGCCGGTCGCTTGACGCGTTCGAGGCGCAGCTCAAGCGCATGGCCGGCACGGAGGATGGGATCGCGGACGCCCTATTTACGTTTTCGCGGCCGGTGACCGGTGCTTACTACTGGTGCCCGCCGGTGAGGAACGGACGGCTCGATCTGCGGGCGATCGGGATATAGTCACTGACGAGAGAATTCTGGAACAGGAGGTTCCCATGCATGGAATGAGAGTGGTCGCAGTCGCAGCCGCTGGTCTCCTTGCCGGATTCGCGATCCCGGCGTCCGCACAGTCCACCACTGCATTTGAAGGCGCGCGGGTGATCGTGGGCGATGGACGAGTAATCGAGAACGCGACGCTGGTCGTGGATGGCGCGAGAATCGCACAGGCCGGCAGGACCGCAGACGTCCGCGTGCCCGCGGGCGCCAAGCGCGTGAACCTCGCCGGCAAGACCGTGATGCCGATGATCATCGACACCCACGTCCATCTCAGCCCGACGCGCGAGCCGCTGCTGCGCGACCTCAGGGCGCGTGCCTATTGGGGCGTGAGCGCCGTCCTGAGCATGGGCACGGACGGCTACGAGGTGCTCGGCGTGCACAACGAGGTGATTCCCGGGGCCGCACGCTACCTCAGCGCGGGGCGCGGGATCAC
>Ga0073909_10000714_pt1 | contig 10570 bp, 11 predicted proteins | sample Coa_R1_6_FD_66439 | JGI IMG/M metagenome (GOLD analysis project Ga0073909, IMG submission 66439) | Surface soil microbial communities from Centralia Pennsylvania, which are recovering from an underground coalmine fire. - Coalmine... | ecosystem: Environmental > Terrestrial > Soil > Unclassified... | reverse complement strand
AACGCTAAATCACAGAGGCCTGAGCGTCACTGAGACGCGGGGCGATTCGACGGCGTCGCGAAGCGTCGCCTCAGGATTGAACTCAGATCGGCAGATGAACTGCTCCTAACGAACACCGAAGTTCATCTGCCGTTCTGAGTTCGATCCTGTGAGCGGCCTGCTCCGCAGGCCGCGTCGAGTCGCCGTTCTGAACTCCGCGATCTCCGCGTGCTCTGCGTTGTACGTCGTGATCAGCTAGACGATTTTCTCGCGACGCCACGCTTCGACTGTCGACGAGGAGAACCCGAGCTCGCCGAGAATCGCGTCGGTGTGTTCGCCGAGCGCGGGAATCGCGCCCATGACGGGCTCGACGCCGTCCATGCGGACCGGCGGCACGAGCGCGGGAATCGATCCGACACTCGATCCCACCGTCCGCCACGCCTCCCGCGCGCTGAGCTGCGGGTGCTCGACGAACTGGTCGAGCGTGTTCATCCGCGCGTTGGCGATCTGCGCCGCATCGAGACGCTGAATCACGTCTGCCGTCGGCAGCTGCGCGAACACCGCGTCGATTTCCGCGTCCATCGCCGTGCGATTCGCGACGCGCTGATGATTCCCTTGAAACCGCGGATCGTCGGCGAGCCCAGGACGCTCGAGCACGTGGCGGCAGAAGATCGCCCACTCTCGGTTGTTATGGACGCCGAAGATCACCTGTCCGTCGCGTGTCTTGTACGGACCGTACGGGGCAATCGCCGCGTGGCTCGCTCCGGTTCGCGCGGGCGGAGCACCGCCGAAGCTGTAGTACATCGCATAACCCATCCACTCGCCGAGCGCTTCGAAGAGCGACACCTCGAACGCGGTTCCCTGACCTGTGCGCGCACGCTGCAAGAGCGCCGTCAGCACGCCGGAGTAGACGTACATGCCGCCAGCAATGTCGGCGATCGACAAGCCGACTTTCGACGGCGTCTGATCGGTGCCCGTGATCGACACGAGTCCGGTTTCGCTCTGCACGAGCAGGTCGTATGCCTTCTTGGTCGCGTACGGTCCCGTCGTTCCATAGCCGCTCAGCCCACAGGCGATCAGTTGTGGATACGTCGCGCGAAGTTCGTTGACGCCGAGGCCGAGCCGCTCGGCCGCTCCGGGCGCGAGGTTCTGCACGAACACGTCGGCGCGACGCAGCAGCTTGCTGAGGACGTCGCGCGCTTCATCGCGCTTCAGATCGAGCGTCAGCGATTCCTTCGAGCGGTTCAGCCAGACGAAGTGGCTCGCCAGGCCGCGCACGGTCGTGTCGTACCCGCGCGCGAAGTCGCCGGTGCCAGGCCGTTCGATCTTGATGACCCGAGCGCCGAGGTCCGCGAGCTGACGGGTTGCGAACGGCACGGCGACGGCCTGCTCGAGCGCCACGACGGTGACGCCGCTCAACGGGTGGGCGTTCATACCGGGATGTCGGCCGCCGCGACTCTTCGCGTTTCGGGCAGCCAAATCCACGCCGTCGCACCGACCGCCAGCACAATCGCGAGCAGCGCGAAGGCGAGGCCAAAGCCGTGCGTTTCCGCGAACGAGCCTACGATGAACGGAGCGAGCGCGCTGCCGATGCGGCCCATGTTGAACGTGAAGCCCTGAGCTGTTGCGCGGATCGCGGTGGGATAGAGTTCGGCCGCCACGGCGCCAAAGCCTGAAAACACGCCGCTGCCGAAGAACGACGTGACCGGCCCGAGCAGCGCGAGCGCCGCCGGATGTCGAACGCTGCCGAACGCGACGGTCGTCACGGCCGCCAGCAGGATGTACGTCACGAAACTGCGGCGACGGCCGAACGCGTCGGCGACGAATCCAAACGACACATATCCGAGAAAGGTGCCGACTTGGATGATCACGACCACCGTCGACATCATCGACGTGCTGAGCCCGATGCCACCCTCGGCGACAGGAAGCGACAAGTACGCGGGCACCCAGAGATTCAGTCCCCAGTACACGAAGATCGTCGTCACGCTCAACATCGTCAGCAGCAGCGTGTGGCGCAGAAACCGCTGACCGAAGATCGCGCGGAGCGGGCTCACCGTCGTGCGCGTGTCCCTGGACGCGAGCCAGACGGGCGACTCGTCGACGCTCCGCTGAACCCACACGCCGACGAGCGCAGGGACAATGCCGAGAAAGAACACCGCACGCCATCCAAAGCGAGGCAGGATCACAGCAACGGCCACTGCGGCGAGGGCGTAGCCAATCGACCACGCGCTTTGCATCAGGCCCAGCGCCTTGCCGCGATGTGCGTCGGGCCACGTCTCCGACACGAGCGCCGCGCCGCTCGTCCATTCGCCGCCCATCCCGAGACCAAGAAGAAACCGGAAGATCGCAAGCTGGACGACTGACGTCGCCAGCCCGCACGCAAACGTGAAGCACGAATACACCAACAGGCTTCCAATGAGCGCCGGCCGTCGTCCGTAGCGATCGGCCAGCAAGCCAAACCCGACGCCGCCGAAGCCCGACGCCACCAGCGTCAACGAGCCAAGCAGACCCGCCATCGGCTTGGTCAACGAAAACTCTTTCATGAGCGTGCCGAGCAGCAACGCATACAGCATCACGTCGAATGCGTCGAGCAGCCAGCCCAGCCACGCACCCAACAGGGCTCGCCTGGCGGCAGCCGGCGCGCTCCAGAACCAATTCATGGCGAGTGGACGTTACCATAGGGGGCTCGATCAGACTGATAAGCGATTAGGAGCATGTGTGGTCCATCAACTTGACGAACAACAGGAGCTCGTCGCGCGAACCGTGCGCGAGTTCGTGGAACGCGAAGTCATCCCGGTCGCGTCCGACATGGAGCATCGCAACGAGTACCCGCATGCGCTCGTCGAGACGATGAAGGGGCTCGGGCTGTTTGGCCTGAACGTGCCGGACGAATACGGCGGCAACGAAGTCGACTACACGACGTTCGCCGCGGTATTCGAAGAGCTCTCACGCGGATGGATGGGGCTCGCCGGGATTCTCGGCACGCATTTGGTGCTCTGCGACGTCCTCGCACGCTATGGCACCGACGATCAGAAGCGGCGCTGGCTCCCCCGCCTCGCGAAGGGTGCATCTCGCGGCGGCATTTGTCTGTCGGAGCCGAACGCCGGGACCGACCTGCAGTCGATTACGACGGTCGCGCGGCGCGATGGTGACGTCTACAAAGTCACGGGCTCGAAGATGTGGGTCACCAACGGCCGGTACGCCGATGTGTTTCTCCTGCTGACCAAGACGGATCCGACCGCGCAGCCGGCGCACCGCGGCATGAGCGCGTTCGTGATCGAAAAGGGCGCACCCGGTCTGACCGTCGGGCGCGACATCGACAAGCTCGGATACAAGTCGGTCGAGACAACGGAGCTGCATTTCGACAGCTTCCCCGTTCCGGCGGGCGATCTGATCGGCGGCCAGGAGGGTCTCGGCTTCAAGCAGGTGATGACGGGCCTCGAAGCCGAACGGCTCAACGTCGCCGCACGCGGGCTTGGCGTCGCGAGAGCGGCCTTCGAAGAGGCGATCAAGTACGCGCAGCAGCGGCAGACGTTCGGCAAACCGATCGCGCAGCATCAGTCGATACAGATCAAGCTCGCCGACATGGCGACGAAGATCGAAGCCGCGCGCCTTCTCATCTACTCCGCCGCGGCCAAGAAGGATCGCCGCGAACGGTGCGACATGGAGGCCGGCATGGCGAAGCTGTTCGCAACGGAAGCCGCGGCGGAGATCTCGCTCGAGGCGATGCGCATACTCGGCGGGAACGGATTCTCGAAAGACTTCCCCGTCGAACGCTATTACCGCGACGCGCCGCTGCTCGTGATCGGCGGCGGCACGAACGAACTGCAGCGGCTCATCATCGCGCGCCAACTGCTCGAGCGGTACGCCGCTCGCTAAAGGAACCTCATGCCGGTTGCTACGAAGAGCGTCATCTCCGTCATTGCCGATTTCGTCGTCGACTCCCGTCCGCCCGAGTCAGCCAGACAGCGAGCGGCCGCCGCCGTCTGCGACACCGTCGGCGTCATCCTCGCCGGCGCCGTCGAACCGGCCGCACAGATTGCGCGCGCCGTCATCGGCGGCGAAGGCGTCTGTCACGTGCTGGGCACGTCGCGCCGTGCGGGCGCTGCGGACGCAGCGTTCGTCAACGCCGTTGCCGCGCACGCGCTCGACTTCGACGACATGTGCTTCGTGTCGATGGCGCATCCAAGCTGCGCCCTGGTGCCGGCGGCGCTCGCGTCGGCTGAGTGGTCGAACGCGTCAGGCCGTGCGCTGCTCGACGGCTACGTAGTTGGCTTCGAGCTCGAATGCCGCCTCGGGGCGGTGATGAACCCTCGGCACTATCACAGCCGCGGCTGGCACTGCACCTCGTCCATCGGCACCGTCGGCGCGGCTGCCGCGGCGGCGCGCGTCATGGGCTTGCGCCGCGAGCAGGTCGCGCACGCCCTCGGCATCGCCGCGTCGCTGGCGTGCGGGCTGAAGGAAAACATCGGGACGATGACCAAGCCGCTGCATGCGGGCGTCGCGGCGCGAAACGGCCTTGTCGCTGCGCTTCTTGCGACGAACGGGTTCACGGCCAGTGAAGAAGCGATCACTGGACCACAGGGCTATCTCGCCGCGATGGACAGCGAGCATTCGAGCGACGCGCTTGCACGTGCGGCGTCGGACCTCGGCCTGCGGTGGGAGATCGACGACACGGGGATCACTGTGAAGCTGTACCCGTCATGCGCGGCGACGCATCCGCCGCTCGACGCACTGCTCGATCTGGTTCGCCATCACACGCTGGCGCCCGACAGCATCGCGCACATCGACGTCCAGGTGGACACGATGACGCCCCGCCTGCTGATCCACGACAGGCCGAGTACGGGTCTCGAAGCGAAGTTCAGCATGCCTTTCTGCGCGGCGGCAGCCGTCGTGCACGGACATCCGACCGTTTCGACATTCGACGAGCCGCACATCACGGACGCACGCGTGCAGGCGTTGATGCCGCTGGTGTCGATGCGCGTCAATCCCACATTCGACGAGGCCGCGCCCTTGTCGCAGTCGACCGTGTCGATTGAGGTGCGCGATGGCCGCACGCTCTCGCGGCACTCAGACGGCGCGCGCGGTTATCCCGGCCGCTTGAGCGACGCTGAACTTGGCGCCAAGTTCCTTGGATGCGCCCAGCGCTCATTATCGGAGCCGGAAGCCGAGGCGGCCCTTGCGGCTGTCCGCGAACTCGGGCACGCGGAGAGCGTCGGCGGGCTGACGCGGGCGTGCGCGACGCGATCGTGAGCGCCGTGCCGTCGCGCGTGATCAACATCGACGATCTGCGCCAGAAAGCGCACGCGCGTCTGCCGCGGATCGTCTTCGACTATCTCGACGGCGGGGCCGACAACGAGGTCACCTTGCGCGAGAACTGCCGCGTCTACGACGACGTGGTGTTCCGGCCGCGCTTCGGCGTCGCCTTGCCGGACGTCGACATGCGGACCACCGTCCTTGGTCAGCAGATTCAGACCCCGATGATCCTCGCGCCGATCGGCAGCAGCCGGATGTTCTGGCCGCGCGCCGAGGCTGTCGCCGCGGCAGCGGCCGGCAACGCCGGAACCATTTATACGCTGTCCACGCTCTCGGGCACGCGCCTCGAAGAAGTGAAGGCCGCGACGCGCGGGCCGTGTTGGTACCAGCTCTATTTGTGTGGCGGACGTGACGTCGCGCGCGCGGCCATCGACCGCGCGGCCGCGGCAGGTTACTCCGCGCTCGTCGTCACCATCGACACGCCCGTCGCGGGCAATCGCGAACGCGATCCGCGAAACGGCACGAAAGAGCTGCTGAGCGGGAATCCGTTGAAGATGCTTCCGTTCGTGCCCCAACTCGTCGCGCATCCGCGGTGGCTCGTCGGCTTTCTCGCCGACGGCGGGCTCATGCAATTTCCGAACGTCGTCTTGCCAGACGGTCCGATGAAGTATGCCGATGTCGCCGCCGCGCTCGAATCGGCGGCCGTGCAGTGGGCCGACCTCGTTTGGATTCGTGCAAGCTGGCGCGGCCCAATCGTCGTCAAGGGTGTCCACACCGCCGAGGACGCCGTCCGCGCGATCGACGCCGGCGCCGACGCGATTATCGTGTCGAATCACGGCGGCCGTCAGCTCGACACCGTCGCGCCGACGCTTCGCGCGTTGCCCGAAGTGGTCGACGCGGTGAATGGGCGGATAGAGGTGCTTTTCGACGGCGGCATTCGCCGCGGCGCGGATGTGGTGAAAGCGATCGCACTCGGTGCGCGCGCCGTGCTGATCGGTCGCGCGTACGTCTACGGACTGGCGTCCGCAGGCGAGCGCGGCGTCAACCAGGCGGTCGACATCCTCAACGCCGGCATCCGAAGAACGCTGAAGCTGCTGGGATGCGGTGCGATTTCCAAGCTCGATGGGAGCTTCGTCGAGGAACCAGCCTGGTCGAGCTCAACACGCCGCCACAAATCATGATCAGCAGGCTGCTCGCACGCGACCAGAGCTCGAAAGCCAGTGCGCCGGCACCAACGCCGGTGAACGCGTCGACGGCGGCATCGTAGACCGGCGGTGCCGACCGAATCACCAGCCATACGGCGTAAGCCAGCACCATCGCCAACGAGTAGGGACGATGCAGGCGGCCGATCAGCCAGCCGTTGACGAGCCACGGCAGCAACGCGATCGCCGGGTACCACGCGGGCGGCGCGACAGCATCCCACCAGGGATGGACGATCTCTTTCATCCCGATGCGGATCACGATCCACGCGAACAGAAACCCCATCGTCACGGCGCGGATCGTGAGCCATTTGTGATCCCAGATGCGCGCACTCGAGCACGCGAGGATCGCGATGAGCGACTGCCGCCAGAACCAAACGGAGGAATGCCCCTCGCGAAACTCTTCGATCAAGTCGCCGGCGACGGCCGGCTCCCCACAGAACCGATCGACCAGCCACGCGGCGAGGACGGGAGCGTGATTGGATCTCATGCGGATTCTCCTTGCGGCCCGAGGTTCTGCCACAGGCTTATCAGCATGCGCTGCGCGTCGCGCACTTCGCGCACGCCCTTGCCCGTAATCTGGAAATAGCGCTTCGCGCGTCCGCCCCGCTCGGGGGACGGCTCGCCGAGCGCTGACGACACGCACCCCTTCCGCTCGAGCCGTTCGAGCGCCGCATATACGCTGCCGATCGCCACCTCGCGTTCTGTGTGCTCGGCGATCTCACGCGAGATCGGCACGCCGTACGCGCCCCTTCGGATGCGGAGCAGCGCGAGCAGAACCATCAGTTCAAGGTTGCCGAGGTGTTCCTTCGCCATGGTCGCGGGAGATGATACCGGATCGCCGCAGGTACGCCTTGGCGAACGCACATTGCGCGATGATCCTGAGGCCCTCCCGGCGACCGCTCGCAATCGCCGCCTTGACCAGACGGGTGCCGAGTCCACGGTGTCGCTGGTTTTGAGGCACTTCAGTGTGGACCAGCGTCAACCCGAGCGGGCCGCGAACGTAGTCCAGAACCGACGTCTGCCCGTCGACGACGAGCTCGAACCGTCTCCGCTCGCGATTGTCGTCGACTCCTGAATCAGGCGGCACCTCGATCTCGCGAGGGACGATGCCGGTTTCCACAGTGTTGGCTGGAGCGTCGCTGGCAGGAAACGTCTCTTCGAGAGTCTCGTCCAAATCGCGCTCGGTATACTCGCGCGTGTCGTCTTTCATCGATCACCCCGCAGACTCTGCCAGTCTATCGCCCGCGGACGTGTGGGATCGAGATCCAGACGCTAATGCTGCGCACGATCGGCGTCAGCGGACGGCGGCATGTCCGCCACGCTGATCGCGTGCGCTTTCGCAAGCTGCTCGCGAAGAATCGTCCTGCAGTACTCGTACGCGCGATCGGGGCGAGTCGCATGCGTCCGCAGTGCGTGCGCCGTGGCCGTGACGGGTGGGTCCGCGCGAATGCGCTCCCGAAAACGCGAGGCAATCAGATCGATACGGCCGAGCTCGTCGGAGAGATGTCGCCGGTCCGCGGCTTGTCCCAGATTCAAGTGGACGCCGGCGTCAATCGTCAGGATGCAGTCCGGCAAAGGAACCACCGCTGTCCGCCGCATCGCGCCGGCGACGGCGGCCACGAACACCAGCACCAGTACGAGCGACACCTTCTGCACGTCGTCTGCTGTTCGCAAGCTCTGCGCCAACACTGATGTGTCACACCGGGATCGGGAGCAGCTCTTGCAGAGCTGCATCCTCGGTGAGCGCACGGAAGAAGACGTGGATGCTGGCGATCTCCATACTGATCGCGTATGTCGGCGCGTTCGGCGTGCGCTTGTACGCCCGCGGCTACACGATGTTTTTTCGCGACTACGTTCGATGGCTCGTTACGCCCGTACACACCAGCTCGGGCCCGACGCACGTGTTCGTGCTTTTCGTCGACCACTTCGAGCCGGATTACGACGCCGCCCGCGTCAAGCGATGGCGCGTTCGTTATGAGGCACTCGCTGCGCGGCATCACGATGCGGTAGGCCGGTCGCCCCAGCACACGTTCTTCTATCCCGCCGAACAGGCCCAACGTGAAATTTTCTCTGAGCTCCGCGAGCTGACGCAGGCGGGCTTGGGCGAAGTGGAATTGCACTTTCACCACGACTTCGACACCGCAGCCACGCTTCGGCCGAAACTGGAAAGCGGCATCGCAGAGATGCAGCGCTACGGCTTCCTGCTGACGACGCGCGGCGAAACGCGCTTCGGATTCATTCACGGAAACTGGGGATTGGACAACGCCGACGGCCCGTGGCTGTGCGGCGTGAGCGACGAGTTGACGCTTCTTCGCCGGCTCGGATGTTACGGCGACTTCACGTTCCCGGCGGTGTACGACTGGGCGCAGCCGCCGCTCGTCAACCGCATCTATGCCGCCAAAGACGACGAGCGTCCGAAATCGTACAGCGATGCCTGGCCGCTCGCCGAGCTCGACCGTTCGTCGTCGTCGTTGATGATCTTCGAAGGACCGCTGATCTTCTCGCCGTCGCTCAACATCAAGCACCTGTTTCTGGACCTCGACGACGGCAACATCCATGCGGCCGTGCCGGCGTCACCGCGCCGCGCCGACAACTGGGTTCGCGCAAACGTGCACGTGCCCGAGCGGCCTGACTGGGTGTTCATCAAGTTGTTCGCGCACGGCATCAGCACGGCAGACGACGAAGAGGCCGTCCTCGGACCGGCATTCGACCGCACGCTGTCATATTTGGAGAAGCGCTACAACGACGGACGGCAATACCGGCTCCGATACATCACGGCCCGCGAAGCGTACAACCTCGCTCACGCCGCCGGGCTCGGGGCTACCGGAAGCCCCGAGGCGTACCTCAATGAGCCGATCGCGCCGTATGTGGCCGGTCGGCCGCGCGCACGAGAGTCGAACATGTGCGTCGTTCGACACGACGACTGACCGCTGCCTTTCCTACCGTTTGTCTTACAGATTGCAACAACTGCGTAAATCCCTTGCCTCGTCCCGGATACGGCTGTGCTTGAACTCGTCCGCGCGGTTCTTGATGATCGGCGCATGCATCTTGGCGCTGTGATCTGGGTTGGCCTCGGTGCCGCCGCGCTCGTGATTGGCGGGGTTGTGCTGCTGCGGCGCAAACCCTCGGACGGATTCGGCGCCGTCAGCGAACAGTGGGTGATGCAGCATCGCGCCGGGCCGAGCGACGACGGCCACTGACGGCGCGTAACTACGCCTGAACGAACGCATCCACGAATGCGTTCCACACGAACGTGGTGTAGCGGCGCGGCGTGTGGTCGATCACGCCCGGCGGGATGATCGATGCGCCGGAGACGATCAAGTCGATGCGCACGGAGAGATGTTTGGCGGCGGCCGCAAGGACCTCCGCGCCGCGGACGCTGACCGCAGCCATTCGGCCGTCGCCGTCGAAATGCCGCTCGCTGTCGACGTGACCGAACGCCCACCTTGACGGCGGCACGTGCGTCACGACGTCGTGGTTGTTGACGTACCGGAACGAGCGGCCGCCGTGACGCGCGTTGAACTCCGAGACAAAATCATCGTCGCCGACGCGCGGCGAGCCGAGCGTGTACACGCCGTCCGGCGCGCCGAACCGATCGGCCGCCAGCGTCGCAACGGCCGCGCCGAGGCTGTGCCCGGTGAACCAGACCGTCCTCCCTGGCAGCGAGCGGAGCCGCGCGGCGATCAACTCCCACACGGCGTCGAGAGCCGCGGCGAATCCCTCGTGCACATTGCCGCCCTTCTCCCAGCGCATCGGCAGGAAGTTGATGTCGCTCCACACGTCTGCCTGCTCGTTCGGCTGCGTGCCGCGGAACGCCACAATCGCCGCCTGGTCGTTCCACGCGATATAGCCCTGTGTACCACGACGGTCGAAGCACTCGCTTTGGAGACCAGCCTGCTCGTTCAGTCGGGTGGCAACCGACGCCGTATCCCAGTACGACAACAGCGCCGCCTCCGCGAGCCACCACGCGTTCACGGGCGAGAACACGCTCGCGGAGGGTTCGAACGGCGTCACGTCGACGGCGCGGCGGACGGAGCCATCCGCCATCTGTGGTTGAAAGTGCACGTACTGGACGTCCGACTCCGGATGCGTGACGAGCCAGAGCGACGGCTTCGGCGGGCTCCTCTTCACGA
>Ga0073909_10000712_pt1 | contig 10583 bp, 9 predicted proteins | sample Coa_R1_6_FD_66439 | JGI IMG/M metagenome (GOLD analysis project Ga0073909, IMG submission 66439) | Surface soil microbial communities from Centralia Pennsylvania, which are recovering from an underground coalmine fire. - Coalmine... | ecosystem: Environmental > Terrestrial > Soil > Unclassified ... | reverse complement strand
CGCGTCCTGGGTGATGTCCGCGTTGTCGGAGTTCCGCGAGTCGTAGTGACTCGACATCACGTACGTACGCCCGCCGGGCTCGTCGCCCTTCAACGTGGCGATGACGTTCGAGATCTCCACGTCGCGCGGCACGCGCTTGCCGTCGGCGGCGTGGACGTGCGTGTCGTACGCCACGGTCATGCGGCCCTGGCTCGCCTTCGCGATCTCGCGGAACTGGTCGGCGATCCATGCGCGCGCGGCGAACACGCCGCGCTGGTCGCCCAGCTTCTCCGAGAACGTGTTGCGCGTGCCGAACCCGACCAGCTTCGTGTCCGCCGCCTTGAGCCGTTCCGCCGAGACCTTGGCCACGATGGCGGCGATCGCCGGGTCCGGCGCGGGCGCCTGTGCCGCCGATGCGGCGGGGACCATCCACAGGAACGCAAGTGCGAAAAGCGGTGCGCGCATCCGTCCTCCGTTCGTGAAGCGTCCGAGGCTATCATGGTCCGTGCATGCCGTGGCGCTCGACATGGAGGCGAGAGACGCTAGCGTCGCGCCGGCTCTTCCGCCTTGCCTGCCGTGAGCTGCTCCGATGGCAGCAGCATGTCCTCGAAGAAGAACGCCGCCAACTCCGCGCGCCCGCCGAGGCCCGACTTGCGATAGACGCTCACCGCGTGCTGGCGGACGGTGCGCTCGCTGCGACCGGTGAGCCGGGCGGCCTCCTTGTGGCTGAAGCCCTTGAGCAGGAGGAGCGCGGTCTCCTTCTCAGCGGGCGTGAGCGACCACGCATCGAACTGTCGGTCCAGGGCCTCGCCCAGGCCGCGCATCGCGTTCTCGGCCAGTCGATGCCAGTGGTCGCGCTCGGCCTGCCGGGCGGCGAGTGCCCCTGTCACGCGCTCGAGCGAAGACTCGGTCTCACGCCAGCCCCGGAACAGCAGCACCGCCGAGACGGCGCCCAAGCCCATGAACGCCAGCTCGACCACCGCATGGCCGCTCCGCCAGATCCCGGGCGAGTCGGTGACCAGGTCCCAGGTTCCCGCCACCACCATGGCCAGGAGCAACCAGGCCACGACATGACGCGTGCGGTGCGTGCGGTCGAGGGAATCGGGGTCCGTCATGTGCCGGATGATAGCTGCTGCAACGACTTGGGCCGAACACCGGGACATCTGTCGCATGGGACCGGCCGCGGAGCGGTCATAGCTTGAGGGCGTTCACGGAAGCCATGCGCGACTCGAGCCCCTTGGAGAACCGTCATGAACCGGTCACGTTCGCTCCTCCCGACCTTCGGCGTCCTGATCCTCGTCCTCGGCGCCATCCAGCTGGTGCCCTATGGCCGTCACCACACGAACCCGCCGGACGGCACGCAGGCTGCGTTCGATTCGCCGCAGACGCGAGCGCTCGCCGAGCGCGCCTGCTACGACTGCCACAGCAACCACACCCAGTGGCCATGGTACGCCTCGCTGGCGCCCATCTCGTGGCGGATCCAGCGCCACGTCGACGAGGGGCGCGACAAGCTCAACTTCACCGCGTTCGACGCCGGCAACGAGAAGATGGCCGACGCGGCGGGCGAAGCGTCCGAGTCGATCACCAAGGGCGACATGCCGCCCGCGGACTACTTGCTCTTGCACCCGGAGGCGCGGTTGAGCGCGAGCGAGAAGGCGGCGCTGGCAAAGGGCCTCGACGTCACGTTCGCCGCGTTCGCGGAAAAGGACGAGGACGGCGGGAAGGGCGAGGCGGGAGAAAAGGGCGAGAAAGCCGAAGCCGGGGAAACCGGCGAGAAGGGCGCCGATCGCGATTGAGCACTTCCGACGCGAGCGAAGCATGTTCGGTCCCGCCCCGCATCGCCATCGACGACGCGAACGACGTTCGCCCGGTTCGGCAGGCATGCTCTCGACGCGCATCCTGCCCCGTGCCGGCGCGGCCCGCGGCGGTCGCATGGAGTTCCACTTCCGTCCGCCATCGCCACCACCGCGCCGGTAGGATGGCGCAGCATTCAGCCGTAAGACCCGGGCCTCGAGAGGAGCGAGCATGGCGAGCGAGCGCGACTACGTGCTGGGCACACACGACGAGGAGATCGAGCGACTCGGCCTCCAGCACCGCGTCTGGCTGCCACGTGCCGCCGACGCCTGGAGGCGCGCGGGATTCACGGTCGGGCAGACGCTCCTGGACGTGGGTTGCGGTCCCGGCTGGGCCACGCTCGACCTGGCCGGCATCGCGGGGCCCACGGGCCGCGCGATCGGCATCGATCGCTCGCGCCGGTTCCTCGACGCCGCGCGGGCCCGTGCAGAGGCTCTCGGCTGCGAGAACCTCGAGCTCCACGAGCTGGACTTGGACGAGCAGCCACTCCCGAGCGTGCGCGCGGACGGCATCTGGTCGCGCTGGGTGTACGCGTTCGTCAGGGACCCGCGCGCGCTGCTCGCGCGCGTCGCCGCGCTCTTGAAGCCCGGCGGCGCCATGGTGCTGCACGAATACGTCGACTATCGCTCGTGGCGGATCTCGCCGGCGCGACCGGAGTTCGCGTGGTTCGTGGAGCAGGTGATCGCGTCGTGGCGAGAGCACGGCGGCGAGCCCGACGTGGGCATGGCGCTTCCCCAGTGGCTCGCGGAGCTGGGGTTCGAGCTGCGCGAGCTCAAGCCGCTCGCCGAGGCGCCGCGGCCGCACGAATACGGCTGGCGCTGGCCGCACGCGTTCGTGGACGTCGGCTTGCAGCGACTCGTCGACATCGGACGCGTGACGCGAGAGCGCGCGGACGGCGTACTCGAGGCATTCCGCGAGTCGCAGGCTGTTCCGGGGGCGTTCAGCCTCAACCCGACGGTGCTCGAGGTCATTGCGATCAAGCGTTAGGTTGTGGTGCGAAGAGTGTTGGCGGCACGGGGAGTGCAGTGATGCTGGGGCATGGCGAGTGCGCTCGCCCCCTTCGTGCCCCCTCGATGCCCGCGAACTGACTGCCGCTTCCACCGTTCCCGCGAGGGCTGGCGCTGGACGCGCCACGGCAGCTTCACCCGTGCTTCTGCTCCACACCGCATCCCACGGTTCCGCTGTGGCCACTGTGGCCACACCTTCAGCCAACAGACCTTCTCCAACACCTACTGGCTTCGTCGGCCCGACGTCCTGGAGCCGACCGCACACCGCCAGCTCGCCTGCTCCGGCTACCGCCAGATCGCCCGCGAGGCCCGCTGCCACCACACCACCGTCGCGCGCCATAGCCGGCGCTTGGGCCGCTTCGCCCTGCTCTACCTCTGGAAGCATCGTCCCCAGGGGCCGATTCAAGAACCGCTCGTCATCGACGGCTTCGAGAGCTTCGCCTTCAGCCAGTACCACCCGCACTACCTGAACCTGGTCGTCGGCGCTGACTCACACTACTGCTACGCCGTCACCTTCACCGAGCTCCGCCGCAAGGGCCGCATGACCGCGGCGCAGAAGCGCCGCCGAGCCCGGCTCGAGGAGGAGTTCGGTCGTCCCCACCCGCGCGGCATCGAGAACGGCACGGCCACCGCGCTCCGGATCGCCGCCCCCGAGCCCCAGCCGATCACCGTCCGCTCCGACGAGCACGCCGACTACCCGCGTGCCCTCTCAAGGCTCAAGGGTTACGAGATTCGCCATGAGATGACGCCGAGTGTGAGGGCCCGCACCGCCGGCAACCCACTGTTCCCGGTCAACCGCATGGACCTGCTGCTGCGGCACAACAGTGCCAACCACAAGCGCGAGACCATCGCCTTCGCCAAGCTCAACCAGGGCTCGATCGCGCGCGCGGCGTGGCTGCTCCTCTGGCAGAACTTCAGCAAGCGCTTCTCCGAGCGCCACGGCGGCGGCACGCCGGCGATGCGTCTGGGGCTCAGCGAGCGCCCGGTGCCGATCCGCGAGCTGCTCAGGGAGCGGCTGTTCCCGACCCTGGTCGACCTGCCTGAGGAGTGGGCCCGCTACTACCGGGAGGAAGTCCCGACGCGTCGCATCCCCAACGCGCGCCGCCACCGCTCGAAGCTCGCGGCCTGAAGTCGCCACCGACTCAGGCCTAGCTCAGGCACGGGCCCCGCCAGCAACAATCCTCGCAGCACAACTCAAGCGTTAGACGCGGTTCCTCGCCACAGCCGCCACGCACTCACAGCGCTCAGGATCACGATCGCCGCGACCACGACCACGGCCGGCACGGGCACGGGCAGGTGGCGCTTGGCGTAGTACGCGAACATCGCCAGGATCGCCACGCCCATCGCCACCGCAAAGACGAGCAGCACCGGCGCCAGGAGCAGTCCCAGCGGTCGCTGCCTCCGCAGTAGCACCGCGGTGACGATCATCGCCGGCAGGACGATCGCCAGGTCCAGCACGTGGACCGGGTTCGTCGGCAATCCGGTCTCGGCGAGGCTCGGCGGCGGCGCGTTCCTGAGCACATGGGGAACATCCTCCGCGAGCCACAGGGCCGCGAACAGGACGCCGGTGGCGAAGAGCAGGAAGGTCGCGCCGTTACGACTCGGGTGATCGCGAAGTGGTGCGGTCGCGACCGCGACGTCGAGCCCGGCGAGCGTGCCCACGAACGCGTAGAACGCGAGCCCCAGCACCGCCACGTAGGCGAGGAACAGCGCGCCGAAGTGAACGCCGAACGCATAGATGGCGAACGCATAGATGAAGTAGGCCAGGCAGCCGAGCCAGATGGAGAGCGCCGCCAGCGAGCCCCGGCCCCGGAGCCGGGCCGCACTCCACACCAGCGCCAGCGCCAGCGGCAGGTTGGCGGCATCCTGCGCCACGCCCTGCAGCGCCCACGCCGAGGTCTCGCGCGCATAGGCGCCCGGCCAGAACATCCCGGCGAGGCTCGTCGACGCCGCCAGCACGGCGGCCAACAGCGAAAGCGCGAGCAGGGCCGACGACGGGCGGGTCACTTGAACACGTTCGGCGTCGCGGCCCGGGGCGCGGCGCGCATGCGCTCCATCACGCCCTGGCGCATCATCACCGCCGCCTCGTAGTTCGGGTACCAAGTCTGGAGCGTATCCAACTGCGCGATCGCCTGCGCCCACTCGTTGCGTCCGTTGTAGATCGCAGCGAGCGTGAGATGGCCGTCGGCGTTCTCGGGTGCGATCACGAGGCTCTGGCGTGCGGTGGATTCGGCTTCCGCGAGGCGGCCCATCCCGCCCAGGCACCACGCCTCGAGGCCGGCGACGCGCCCGAGGAAGTGGTGCGCCTCGCGGTCGCGTTGCAACGCGTCGGCGCGCCGTAGCGTGTCCAGGCTCGCCGCCCACTTCTCCTCCCGCTGGAGCGTGCCCGCCTCGAACAGGAGCCGCAGGCCCTCGGGCTCGAGACGGCGGAACTGCGGCTCGGTGTCCTCGCGGAACTCCATCGCGCCGTGGAGGTCGCGCGCCTCGGCGGCGGCCATGCGATCCCAGCGCAGCCAGCGCACGGTGCTGTCGGCGTACCACACCTGGATCGCGCGATCGCCGGCGGCATAGTCGGCCTGGAACGGCGGGTGGAGCATGGCGACGCCCGCGTGCGGTGGCAGCACCGGGAACTCGCGCCTGAGCGTGGTGCGCGCCTCGACCATCAGCCGCTGCAGCCTCGCCAGCCGCTCGAAGTCCACGAACGCGCCGCGGTCGGGAACCGAGCGCGTCACGTGTGCCGGCGCCGCGGGCGCCATGCAGAACGTGAGCACGCGCATCGCCACGAGCGCCCAGGGCAGCAACGGGTGCGCGGCCGCGAGCAGCGTGACGCTCGCCACTCCGAGCCCCAGGCTCGAGTAGGCCACGCGCTCGGGCGACCACACCGGGTAGACGGTGAGCAGCGTGCCGGTGGCGAGCACTCCCCAGGCGAGCCCGCTCAGCGCGAAGCCGCGATCCCGCGCGAGGCGATCGCGCGCGCCGCGATCGGTCGTGAACCGCACCGCCGCGGCGCCGAAGACGAGCAGGCTCGCGACCACGACCAGCCACTCGTGCTCGGCGGCGCGCAGCGGCAGGCTCACGAGGGCGCGCAGCGTGCCGGTGATCGCCCACGCGTAACGCTTGGCGTCCACGAGCATCGACGGCGAGAGCTGGGCCTCGAGCCCGCGCGGGAGCGCGAGCGCGAGCCGCGTGCGCACCCAGATGTAGAGCGCCGCCCAGACCAGGGTCAGCGCGAGCGTGGCCACGATCCAGCGCCGCCGCGAGTCGCCCGCACGCGGCTCCGCGAGCCACGGCAGCACGAGCGCGGTCGCGATGCCGGTCTCCTTGCACAGCAACGCGGCCGCGAGTGCCGCGAGCGAAGCGATGAGCCGGCCCGCCACGGCAGCGCGCCAGGCGAGCACCGAGAAGACGATCAGCCCCAGGTCGACGAAGTGGACCGGCACGATGATGAGCGCGCGCGTCGACTCGAGCAGCAGCAGGAAGTCGGCCGCGCAGGCTGCGGCAGGGCGCGGCAGGTGCCGCCGCGCAATGTCGTAGGCGAGCGCCACGACCAGCGCCAGCAGCGCCACGTGCAGCACGGTGATCCACGCCGGGTGCGTGCGGATCACGCCCTGGAGCAGGCCGTAGTAGCCCTCGTAGACGAGCGGGCGCCAGAACGAGCCCGACCCGCCGGAGCCGAGCCAGGAATGGTCGCGCGAGAACATGGCGTGGTGCAGGTGGTCGAAGTCGTCGGCCACCGGCTCGCCGAACGGTGTCCCGAGCGAGCGGAAGACGAGCAGGAGCAGCGTCGAGAGCGCGGCCCAGAGCCAGGGATCGCGAAGGAGCGGCGGCAGCGGAGCGGGCGCGGTCGGCGCCGCCGGCGCGCTCGATCCGGCGCGTCTCGCGGCGCGCCCACGCCCGCGGCTCACTCGGCGAGGACCTTCTCGATCCGGCGATCGGGCACGAGCCAGATGATCATCACGCCGACGAAGATCGCGCACGAGACCCACGGCGCCGGGAACGCCACGGCGACCGCGACCACGTAGAGGGCCATCGAGATCCACCCCTTGGTGTCCTTGCCCACCGCGCGCGCCAGCACCGAGTCCGCGCCATGTCGGGCGACGAGAAGTCGGGACAGGATGTAGTAGGCAAAACCCGCGAGCAGCTGCACCACGCCGTACGCGGCCACGGGCAGCGGCGCGAAACGGCTCTCCCCCGTCCACGCGGTGGTGAACGGGAACAGCGACAGCCAGAACAGCAGGTGGATGTTCGCCCACAGGATGCGCCCGTCCACGTGGCGCGTCGCCTGCAGCAGGTGGTGATGGTTGTTCCAGTAGATGCCGAGGAACGCGAAGCTCACCGCGTAGCTCACGAACTTGGGCCACAGCGGGGCGAGCGACGCCAGGTCCACGCCGTGCGGGATCCGCAGCTCCAGCACCATGATGGTCATGATGATGGCGATGACGCCGTCGCTGAACGCTTCGAGGCGGCCCTTGGACATCGGCTAGCGGCGCGGGCTCACAGGCGCTCGAGCCGCTCGAGCGTGCGCTCGTTGCGGACGTTGCCGGTGTTGAGCGTGGTCGCGGGCTCGAACAGCATCACCTGCGCCTCGCGCTCCGCCACGGGCCGGTGCTCGACGCCGCGCGGCACGACCACGAACTGCCCGGGCTTCAAGTCGATGTTCCCGTCGCGCAGCTCCATCCGGAACTCGCCGGCGATCACCAGGAACATCTCGTCCTCGTGCTCGTGCTGGTGCCACACGAACTCGCCCTGGAACCGCACCAGCTTCACCATCTGGCCGTTCAGCTCGCCCACGACCTTGGGACTCCACGGGTCGCGGAAGCGGGCGAACGACTCGGCGATATCGACGCGCTTCAAGCTCATGGACGTACCCTCTGGGACTCGCGCGAGGCAGGGCGGGCCGCGAGACTAATGGTTGCGCCACGCGGATTGTAGCTGCGCTCGTCGGCGAACGGTTGACGCCCGCGCCCCCCGCCCCCAGGGTGGCGCGAATGCGATTCCCGGACCTGCTCGCGACCAAGCCCGGCCGCATGGCTGCGTTCTTCCTGCTCTACGTGACCGAGGGCATCCCGCTCGGCTTCACCGCCACCGCCGTCGCGACCCAGATGCGGCGGCAGGGGCTCGGCCCCGCCGAGATCGGCGCGTTCGTGGGCTCGCTCTACGCGCCCTGGGGCCTGAAGTGGATCGCGGGCCCGATCGTGGACACGCTCACCGTGCCGCGCCTCGGCCGGCGGCGGTTCTGGATCCTCCTCACCCAGCTGATGATGATGGCGACCCTGCTGGTGGCGATGCGCGTCGACTTCGCCCACCAGCTCAAGCTCTTCACCATGGTCGTCTTCGTCCACAACCTGTTCGGCGCCACGCAGGACGTGGCGATCGATGCGCTCGCCGTGAACGTGCTGCCGGAGAGCGAGCGCGGCACGGCGAACGGCTTCATGTTCAGTGGCGCGTTCGTGGGCCAGGCGATCGGCGGCTCGGGCGTGCTGTTCCTCACCCCCTGGCTCGGCTTCCAGAACACGTTCTACATCGTGTGCGCGTGGATCGCGTGCGTGACCGTGTTCGTGGTGCTGCCGCTGCGCGAGCCGGCGTCGCCGCGCCCGGTCGGTGAGGGCTCGGCGCTCGCGCGCGCCGGGCGCGAGATCTTCGAGTTCGTGCGCGATGCGGGCAAGGCGTTCGTGGGCACGCGCGCGGCGCTCGTGGGCGTGCTGTTCGCGGTGCTGCCCGGCGGCGCGTACGCGCTCGGCCTCGCGCTCCAGTCGAACCTCGCCGTCGAGCTGGGCCTGAACGACACGCAGGTGGGAGCGCTCAACCTGTGGTCTTCGATCATCTCCGCGTTGTGCTGCATCGCGGGCGGCTGGCTCTCCGATCGTTTCGGCCGGCGCGGCACGCTGGCGTGGACGATGGCCGCGACCGGCGTGCCCACGCTCGCGCTCGCCTGGAGCATGCAGCAGCACGGCTGGCTCCACCCCATCGCGCCCGACGCGCCGAACCGCCCCGCGGTGCCGGTGCCGATGGTGCAGATGTTCTGGGCGAGCGTGCTCGTCTACAACGTGTTCCAGGGGCTCTACTACGGCATCCGCTCCGCGCTGTTCATGGACGTCACCACGCCGCGCGTCGCCGCGACGCAGTTCACCGCGTACATGGCGCTCATGAACTGGGCGATCGCCTACAGCGCGACCTGGCAGGGCTGGGCGGTGGAGCACTGGGGCTATCCGCTCACGCTCACCGCGGACGCGCTGTTCGGCCTCGTGTGTCTCGCCTGCCTGCCGTTCATGAACGCGGTGGCGAAGCCGGCAGCGCAGGCGGCGGGCGCCGAGGTGCCCGAGGCCATCTCACCCTAGTTCTCACCCGGCCGCTGCAAATCGCTGCGAACATGGCGGCTTGAGAATCGTGCCCACGACGGCCGTGGGCGCCCCGCCCGGCCCGGCGTTGCGAGCCGCCTGTCGTGTCCGCCCGTCGTGAAGCCGCAGGACTGGCCGGCCGATAACCGCGTGCGAACCGCCGCCCTTCATCAGCGCCGCTGCCACCCGCCGCCCGTGCGATCGCACGCGAGCGTGCAGCGCGCCCAACCCTCCGAAGGAGTGAATCATGAAGCCGTTCAAGGGTCTCATGGGAAACAACGCGCGCGAACAGGAGCAGTTGGAGGCGATGCGCGCCGTGCTCGCGGACATCCAGAGGGAGCGCGAGCGCTATGAGGCCCTGGTCGAGGGCGCGAAGGCGGGCGCCGAGCGGTTGAAGAAGCTGGGCGAGCCGCTGGCGAAGACCGAGACCGACGTCGAGTCGCTGAACACGCGCATGGTGCAGATGGAGGAGCGCTTCCAGGGCATGGTGAAGCTCTCGAGCCTGTTCCAGAACCTGGACGAGCGCGCCGAGGGCCTGACGAAGAGCACGCAGTGGGCGGAGTCGCGCCTCGCCACCGCGCTCGAGGGCTCGCAGAAGATCGAGGCGTCCATGGCCGACCTGGTCGCCAAGGTCGACCTCGCCTCGGAGCTGCGCGAGCGGCTCTCGAACTTCCTCGAGGTGGAGAAGCCGTTCCAGCTCCTGCGCCGCGACGCGGAGACGCTGCACGGCCAGCTCGAAGGCGCCACCGAGCGCATGGCGCGCCTGCGCGAGCAGCATGACCGGCTGCTGGACGCGCACAAGATGGCGACCACCAAGCTCGAGGCCATGGACCGCCGCCGCGACGAGCTGGGCCGCTCGCTCCAGGACAAGGAGCGCCGCGTCGAGGGCGTCGAGCTGTCGGTGAAGAGCCTGGACGGCGTGGAGACGCACATCAACGAGGTCAAGCGCGAGATGGTGACGTTGAAGGCGCTCGGCGACTCGGTGGCGCAGAAGACCGCGGCGCTCGAGGCGCACCGCGAAGCGCTCGACCGCGCGCTCTCCCAGAGCGACCACCTCGACCGCGCCATGCGCAACATCGACGCCGGCATCCGCCAGCAGAAGGAGAACGAGAAGTCGCTGGGCGCGCTCTCCGAGCAGGTCGCCTCGCTGAGGGCGATGCACGACGCCGTGCTCGACCGCTCCGGCGAGATCACGCAGCTCCAGCGCCAGTCGCAGGAGCAGATGCTGGCGACGCGGCAGGACCTGTCCTCGCTCACCGACGAGATGAAGAACACCGTCGAACGCTTCGAGTTCGAGGCCCGCGGCCTCGAGTCCACGAGCCAGCGCGTCGCCGACCTGCGCGCCGACGTGACCACGTGCGAGAACCGCTTCAAGAGCCTGAACGAGGCGAGCCTCACCATGGGC
>Ga0073909_10000710_pt1 | contig 10592 bp, 9 predicted proteins | sample Coa_R1_6_FD_66439 | JGI IMG/M metagenome (GOLD analysis project Ga0073909, IMG submission 66439) | Surface soil microbial communities from Centralia Pennsylvania, which are recovering from an underground coalmine fire. - Coalmine... | ecosystem: Environmental > Terrestrial > Soil > Unclassified ... | reverse complement strand
TCCCGTGCCATTTATTCTGGTGACCGAAGACGAAAAGCTGAAACTGAAGCCCGGCGGCGCACTGCGCGACATCGCGTCTACGATGCTCGGCGTCCTCGGCCAGAACCAGCCCACCGACATGACCGGCACCGATTTGCGTATCCTGTCGTAATGTCGCCATCGGCTTCATCGAATCGACCGGGGCCCTTGGAAACCAAGCTGGTGATTTGTGTGTGGCATCCGTTTACTGAGTGGCGTCCGAAGCCGCTGCTGGCGGAATCGATTCGGGCTTGCTATCCGCAAATGCGCGTGCTGCACCTGCCGAACTACGACACCTTGCCGCCCGAGCTCCCGGACACCCATATTTTTGTGGGCTATTCGCTCCGTGCGGAGCAACTGGTACACACGCGCGAATTGAAATGGATTCACTCCACCGCGGCGGGCGTAGCGCAGCTCATGTACCCGGAGCTGCGGCAGTCCGGAGTGATGGTCACCAATGCCAGCGGAATTTTCTCGGTGCCAATGGCCGAGCACACCATGGGATTGATTCTGGCGTTGGCGCGAAATTTTCCGTGCTCAGTGCGCTATCAGGACCAAGCGATTTGGTCGGTGCAAAATTTGTGGGACACGCCTCAGCATCTAACTGAAATCAATGGCCGGGTGCTACTGATTGTTGGTTACGGGTCGATTGGCCATGAGTTGGCAAAACGTGCCGAGGCATTCGACATGCGCGTTTGGGGAGTGACGCGCTCTGGAAAAGGCGACAGCACATACGCGGAAAAGATTCTGCCTATCGCCAAGCTGGATGAAGCGTTGCCGCATGCGGACTACATAGTAATTGCTGCGCCGGAAACGCCGGAGACCAGGCACCTGATCGGCGCTGAGCAAATCTCAAAGATGAAAAGCGGAGCTCGATTGATCAATGTAGCGCGCGGATCATTGCTGGATGAATCGGCACTAACAAACGCGCTGAAAAGTGGTGCACTCGGCGGCGCGGCTCTCGATGTGGCTGGGATGGAACCCTTGCCACCGGAATCACCGCTGTGGCACACCCCACATCTTTTCATCACGCCACACACCAGCGCGATCAGCGAGCGGCTGTGGCAGCGTGAAACCGAACTTTTTCTGAAATTGCTCGAAGAATGGTTCAGCGGAAAAGAACTTTCCAACCGCGTGGATTTTGCGCGCGGGTACTAAAGGCCATTAGTTGCCGCTCGGAGCGACGTAGCCTTCGCGAGCATACACCTGGTACTTTTGTTTCTTGCCTTTTTGATCGAGCACGGTCATCGGAGCACCGTCCGGCGCCACCAGCTCGATTTTTACTTTGCGGAATTTTCCGTCGCGATTGCGGTTGGTCGGGCTATACGTAAGGCTGTATTGATTGCGCAGGAACGCCGCGACTTCCTGAAAGATTCCTGGAATTTCGCCTTCGAATCGCGGGAACCAGGCGTTACCACCGGTTTCCTTGGCAAAAGTCTTCATCTGATTTTCGTCCTGCAGGAAATCAATCTCGCTTCCGGTGTACCCGCGCGATTCCCGCGCCAGCATCACCACCTGGCTCATTCCTACAATGAACAGCGGCACATCAGTTTGGCGCAGCGCCTTCATGGTCTGGTCGTAGGTATGTTTTGAAAAGGTATCGCGGCCAGTAGCTACAACCAGGATAGATTTTTTACCGGGGACATCTTTCAAGCGGTCAACGGTATCGAGAATAGCGTCGTAGACGTTCGATTCGCTGAAGCCGGGGAAATAGAGGTGGTAGAGGGCCGTGCGAACTTCATCTTTGTTTTGCGTGAAGTCCACTTCCAGCTTGGGCTTCATGTCAAAGGTAACCAGCGCGACGTAATCCTGGGGCTTCAAGTTTGGAAAGAGCGCGTCGGTCCAATATTTTGCGAGATACGAAAATCGTCCGTAGTAGCGCGCGCTGAATTCCATCACGATGACCATGGTGATAGGAGCTTCGGTCGGGCCAAAGTTGGTGATGGTCTGCGGTACGCCGTCTTCGTATAGCCGAAAATTTTCCCGCTTCAGTCCGGTGATGATGTCGCCGTGGCTGGTGGTGGCCACAACGTCCATGGTCACGACCGGAACTTCCACCGCGATGGAGAGTCCACCCTGCTGTGGTTTTTGCGCCGGAGGCGTTGGTGCTTGAGGTGGAGGGGGCGTGGGCTGCGGTTGGCTGCCGGACTGCGGGCCGGTAGGCGATTGGGCCGTGGCAAAGCTGGCGCAAGATACAGCAAACAAACCGATCACGAGCATGCGACGCGAAACCTGCACGAACATCCGATTCATGTCATCTCCCAATGTAACCCAACCTCGCCCGATAAGCGGACCCTGTAAGCAGGGCTCATCTCCTTGACCGTGGAACTTAGGAACGCGCGGCGATGGCAGCGGCTGGGCGCTCGTAAGTGCCATGTTAGTATGAAGCAGAATTGAAGAAAAACGTTTGCTAATTGATTGCGCGAATGCGCGATTTCGGCCGGCAATTTGGCCCAACAAGGAGAGTATACGGTGATTCGTTCGAACGGCGTCAGGGATTTCGCGCTTGCCGCGCTGACATTGGGTACTTTTGCGTCCTGGGCGGGCGCGCAGACTCCGGCAACTGCGGCCCAGCCGGTAATGAGCCAAACCAGCGGACCATTTGGCGACACCTCCACTTTGGAGCGCGAAGCGACCGGCTGGCTGACCGATCTGATCAAGATCAACACCACCAATCCGCCGGGGAATGAAGAAGCGGCGGCGAAATACATTGCAGCGATTCTACAAAAAGAAGGAATTGCGGCGGAGGTTTTGCCGCTGACACCGGGACGCAGCGCGCTGGTGGCGCGGCTGAAGAGTTCGGCGTTCGCTGATCCGTCCAAGGCGTTGTTGCTGGTGGCCCACATGGATGTGGTCGGAGTGGAGCGCGCGAAATGGACCGTGGATCCGTTCGGCGCGGTTCCCAAGGATGGCTACATTTATGGCCGCGGAGCGGTCGACGACAAGGGAATGTTGGCTGCGAATCTGGCGGCGTTCATCGCGCTGAAGCGCGCGAACGCGCGATTGAATCGCGACGTGATTTTTCTGGCTACGGCCAGTGAAGAGGGTCACGGGGACGCCAGCATCAGCACGGTAGTTGCGAAATATTGGGACAAAATCGCCGCGAAATACGCGATCAATGAAGGCGGCAACGTCTACGTGAAGAACGGCAAAGTCCAGTACGTGGCGGTGCAGGCCAGCGAAAAAGTGGCGATCAATGTGACCGTGACGGTTAAAGGAACTTCCGGACACGCGTCGATTCCATTGAAGGATAATCCGGTGACGCATCTAGCTGCGGCGGTGGAAAAAATCGGGAACTACGCGGCGCCGGTGCACTTGACCACGATTGTGCGGAGATATTTCGAAGGAATTGCGCCGCTGCAGGATGACGAAATCTCGAAATGGATTCGATCGATCGATACACCGGACCGCGGGGAGCACGCAGTGCGAGTGTTGGCGGATGCCAATCCAATGTGGAATGCGATGATGCGCGATACCATTTCGCCGACTATGTTGACGGCCGGAGTGCGCGCCAATGTGATTCCGTCGGAAGCGACCGCGACGCTGAATATCCGGTTGTTGCCGGGGAACACCATCACCACGTTGCTGGCAGCGCTCAATAAAATAGTGAACGATCCACAGGTGAAATTGGAAGTGCAGCCGGATGGCGGATTGGCCGCGCCGGACTCTTCGCTGGAGTCGGATTTTTATGCGGCGATTGTAAAGGCTTCGGCGGAAGAATTTGGCGGAGCGCCGGTGTTACCGTATCAATCGACCTGGGCGACGGACTCTTCGCAACTGAGATTGCACAATGTGCAGTCGTTCGGACTGGTGCCCTTTCCGCTGACAGAAGAAGATATCAAGCGGATGCATGCCGAAGATGAACGGATTCCGGCGGCAGCGTTCGCCAAAGGCGTGAAGCTAATGGCGCGGTTGGTGGGGGAGTTTGCGGCTTCGCGCTGAAGGAAGCAAGCGGCCGGCAACGAACAGATTGCAGCGATCAGAACAATACGACTAGGACTTTTTTCGTGGGGCTTCGGAATTGAAATAATCGGCTCGCACAGGCTCCAAGGCTGTGCTACGGGAGCTCGGATGCGAACGGCTGGCATCCTATCAGGATTATGACGGTGCGAATCGGATGAGTTTTCGACACTCCAAAATTGTTTGCACGATTGGGCCGGCGTCCCGCGATCCGCACATCCTGAAACACTTGCTGGAAGCAGGAATGGATGTGGCGCGGCTGAATTTTTCACATGGAAGCCACTCCGACCATTTGCAGTGCATGCAAACCTTGCGCTCCACCGCGAACAAACTCGGCAAAACCATCGCCATACTTGCGGATTTGCAAGGACCGAAAATCCGTACCGGAGTGCTGGCCGGCGGAGTGCCGGTAACGTTACGTGCGGGACAGAAATTCACCATCACTACTGCAAAGATTCTAGGCGATTCGACGCGAGTGAATACCACCTTTCTGCCGCTGCCGAAAGAAGTGCATCGCGGCGACCGGATTTTGCTCTCGGATGGACTGATTGAACTGCGAGTAGAACAAGTGCAAGGCAAGGAAGTGATTTGTCGGGTGGCGAATGGCGGAGCACTCGGCGAGCACAAGGGAATCAATTTGCCGGGACTGCAGCTGCGAGTGCCGGCGCTGACTCCGAAAGATAAAGCGGATTTGAAATTCGCACTAGCGCAAGGCGCGGACTACATTGCGGTCAGTTTTGTGCGGCGGCCAGAAGACGTGGTGCTGGCGAAGACTTTAATACGCCGCGCAGGAAAAACCACGCCGGTCATCGCCAAGCTGGAAAAACCAGAAGCCATTGAAAACCTGGAAGGGATTTTGCGGGTTTCCGATGGAGTGATGGTGGCACGCGGGGATTTGGGAGTGGAGATGAATCCGGAGCGCGTGCCGGTGGTACAGAAAAATATTATTGCGCGAGCACGGGAATTTCGGCGGCCGGTGATTACTGCAACGCAGATGCTGGAATCGATGACCGAAAATCCGAGGCCGACGCGCGCGGAAGCTTCGGATGTAGCCAATGCAATTTTCGACGGTTCGGATGCGGTGATGCTTTCGGCGGAAACCGCCAGCGGAAAATATCCGGTGGAAGCCGTGAGCATGATGGCGCGAATCATCGAAGAAGCGGAAGCGAGCATCACCGAATTTGCGCGGCCTGCGACACAGGAAAAATTGAAAGTGGCGGAAACCGTGGCGGAGCTGGTGTGCCACGCTTCGCGCGAATTACACATGAAGTGGATTGTGGTGTTCACGCACAGTGGATTCACGGCGCGGCTGATTTCGCGCTACCGGCCGCTGGTGCCGATTGCTGCGTTTTCTCCTGAAGCGGAGACACGGCGGAGATTGGCGCTGCTGTGGGGAGTGGCCCCGCTGGGAATTCCGGATTTGCGCAAGGTGGACCAGCTGGCGGAAATTTCCGAGAAGCGCTTGCTGGAAGAAAAATTGGTGCGCAGGGGCGATGTGATTGCGATTGTGGCGGGGACTCCAATGGGCGTACGCGGCACCACGAACTTTATGAAGTTTCATGTGATTGGCGGAGCGCTGGAATAAAATTTCGGTGCGGCGAACGCTCCTGCGCTCGTGTCAACGCAAAGTAGAAATGTGCGGTTCCATGGTTTCGGCAGGGGTGCTGGGCAATGGAACAGGCTGACGCACCGACGGGGCACCGCCTTCTGCTCCAACCGAACGGCTAGTCTACGGTGTACTATGGATCGTTTCTTCCTCGGACAAACATCGCTCACATGCCACTAGGAGCCGGACGCAGACGGAACGAAGAGCGCTGGTGCTTACGCTCAACAAATGCGAGAGCGGACAGAGGCGTAAAGCTCCTGTGTGCGGGGATCAGGGTGGCAGCCGCCCGGATGCCGGCGGTACAACAACATGCTCTTACCGCTCAGCCGGCGGTGGCCTTTGCGGCGGAGGCGTCGGCGATAGCGACGGACTTGGCGGTGATTTCCAGGCCGTTCTTGTTCATGTCGAATCGTTGTTTGCGGTCAAGGCTTTTGACGAATTCGCGGACCGCTTTGCCGACGCCGCCGGGAAGGCTGGAGGCGTCCACCTTGATGGTGGATTCCACTTTGGAGTCGTTGCGGTCGACATAGCTGAAGTGCACTTCAAATGATTTCATGCTGGTGATCTCCCTCTCTTATTCTGGTGAAACAGTTACTGATTCTGTGCCGGGCGCGGCCGAAAGGTACTGGGACTTCAGGTGCGATGGTGCTTGGTGCTCGAAGGCTTCTTGCCGGAGTGCTTGGATTTCAGGGATTTGAGCTCGGACTTGAGCTTGTCATTCTCCTTGGCTAAGGCGTCGCGCGAAGCGGTCATGGATTCGAGGTCGTTGCCGACCTGGCCGTTTTCTTTCTGTAGTTCAGCGACCTGAGCTTTGAGCTGTTCGTTCTCCTGGAGAGTTTTGAAGTCTTTGCAGGAGGCCAGCGGCAGAGCGAGCATGGCGGTGGCGACAAGGATGGCCCAAGTGTTTTTGCGAGACATGCGTCGTCCTTCATTCGGCAGAATTTAGATTGAAGCAGAAGCAAGCGTAAGCGGGCGAGGAGGGTAGATGCCGCTAGCGACTAGGTTAGCGTAAAGGAGTTTTGATGAGGGTGCAAGCCGCGTGGTTAACTTTCCCGATCGATCGCGATTCCGTCGATAGTAGAGGGCACTCAGATTTCATGAATATTTTGACAGCAGATTGCGTGTCTGGGAAGTCGGTCATTTTTTGCTCTCGGACGAAGGTAGGGGGAATGGCGTCGGCTCGTTGCAAAATCAGGCGCATCTTGCGATGCGAGGTTTCTGTAAGATTGCGCCCCGATGAATAAAATTTCCTGCGGTCCAGAGCTTGGCGCTTTCAGGCAGCAGTCTGTTCTTGTCCAAGAATCGGGCGTGGCCTCGGTGACTTCCGAGAAAGATACAGCCAAGGGCCAGTCGCCCTGGAACGCCCAGATGCCCGGTGGTGACCAGGGTTTTGACGAGCGCCTTTCTCTCCAGAGTCCATCTGGAAAATCTGTACCATTATGGGCGCAGATGAAGCGAGAATAATTGGGACTAACCAATCCAAACCAGCCCCAAGTGGCATCCAAGGTGGTGTGTGGGGTGCTGGTATGATCGATTTGGGGATGGATCATCGAGGCTCATGAAAAAAAGGGAAAGCAAGGGGCTCGGATTGTGACATTGATGAAACGGATGATCGGCGAAAGGGAATTGGGCGCATTCTTGCCGCTTGGGGCGAAGAATTGTTTGTTGGCGGCGATAGTGATGGTGGCTGGTATAGCTCCGACGATGGCTGGACCAATCGGAATCGTCGGTGGAGGTGAGCCCGCAGCGAATTTAAATGAGCAGCAAGCTGGGGCGCAAGCGGCGGGGCAGGTCGATTCCAACGTAAATGCGCGGGCGGGTGGACAGGTCAGAGGACGAGTGGTGGACCAGACCGGAGTGGCGGCGGCTGGAGCTACGGTGAAGTTGACAGTGGATGGGCAAACGGCGAGCCAGGAAGCGGTTACGGAGGATGACGGGCGTTTTTCGTTTGCGAATGTCGCGCCGGGAGCGTTCCAACTGACGATTGCTTCAGCTGGATTTGCGACGCAGACGATTGCAGGGAATTTGAAAGCAGGAGAGAACGAAGAAGTCGCGCAAGTGACGCTGGCGATTGCGACCAACGTTACGGAAGTGCGAGTGACGCCGCCGACGTTTGAAGTGGCGGAAGCGCAAATCAAGGAACAAGAGAAACAGCGAGCGCTGGGATTTATTCCGAATTTTTATGTGACCTATGTCCCCAATGCAGCTCCGCTGGCGCCGAAGCAAAAATTTGAACTGGCGTGGAAGTCGATGGTGGATCCGGTGACATTTGGAATTACCGGAGCGGTTGCGGGAATCGAGCAGGCGACGAATCAGTATAGCGGCTTCGGGCAAGGGATGCAGGGCTATGCGAAGCGGTTCGGCGCAGCGTACGCGGACATGGCGACCGGGACACTGATTGGCGGAGCGATTTTGCCGTCCTTGTTGAAACAGGATCCACGTTATTTCTATAGGGGAACGGGCAGCACGAAGTCGCGGATTTTGTATGCGGTGGCGAATTCGGTGATCTGCAAAGGCGACAACGGGAAGTGGCAAGCGAATTATTCGGGAATATTGGGCGGATTGGCTGCGGGCGGGATTTCAAATTTGTATTATCCGGCGCAGGACCGCAATGGAGTGGGATTGACGTTTGAAAATGCGTTGATTGGAATTGGGGCAACGGCGGCGGCGAATGTGCTGCAGGAATTTGTGATTAAGAAATTGACGCCGAGCGCGGCGAAAGTGGATCCGAACACGGGAGCGACGAAGGCCGGGAATCCGGTGAGTAAGGTTTGGGGGACATTGGTACGTGCGGGTGGGTGAAGGCATACGTGGGACGGTTTTGTCGAACAGGAAACCAATAGGCGTCAGCCGATCGTTCTGGCCCACTTTTTGGTGTCTTCGAGCAAGGTATCAGGGCCAATCTTTTCGTATCGATAACCCAATTCGTGAATTACCTTGACTTTATAAACTCCGGCAGAGACTTCGTCAGCGGCGAAAGTCCGGGGAGGCAAAGGCTTCGAATTCTTCGCCGCGTGGTTTTGGCATGGGACGATCTTCCCGATGAATTATGCGTGTGAATGGTGCTGGGGCGGCAGGGTGTGAGCTGCGGACTATTCCTCGCAGACTGAAGTTTGTGCTACCGAGTGCAAGGCTGAAGCCCCGCACTACATCGGGGAAATGCCCGCTTCGGAAGGCGGCCGCTTCATGCCAAGAGCACACAAGCGCTAAGAAAAGCCGCAGCTGGGCTGCCGCACTCCAAAGTGGCCGGACCAAATACAAAGGCGATTTGACTGGGAGTGTGGGGCGGCGTAGCATCGGCGCGTTTTGCTGCTGTTTGTGAAAACTTCAAGAAGGAAATCCATGTCTAATTCACCTACGCGCCGGGAATTCCTTGGCACTCTTGCCGCGGCTTCGATGTTTCCCCTGGAAGAAGAAAAGGCGGAACTGATTCTGCATAACGGGAATGTGGTGACGGTGAACCAAAAAGAGCCGCGAACACAGGCGGTGGCGATTTCGCGTGGAAGAATTTTGGCCTTGGGAAGTGACGCGGATGTGCTGCACCTGGCCACGGTGGGAACCAAGAAAATCGATCTGGGGAAGAAGACGGTGCTGCCGGGATTTATTGATGCACATTCGCATCCGGCGATGGCCGGAGTGATGCATTTGCGGATGGTGGACTGCGATTTGCGGTCGATCGCGGCGATCCAGGAGGCGATGCGAGAACGGGCGGCGAAGACACCCGCGGGCGAATGGGTGCTGGGATTCAAGTATGACGACACGAAAACTGCGGAGGGACGGCCGCTGAAGATTGAGGATCTGGATGCGGCGGTGCCGGACCATCCGGTACACATCGAACATCGCGGCGGGCATACGGTGTATTGCAATTCGTTGGCGTTCCAGAGAGCCGGGATCGATGCGAAGACACCTGACCCGGCGGGCGGAAAAATCGATCACGATGCGGCGACGGGAAAATTGAGCGGGCGGGTGGCGGAAAGTGCAAGAGCGTTGTTGGATAGAGTGATTCCGGAAAAATTGACGCGTGACGATCATCGCGAGGGCGTAAAGCTGATTTCAAAGATGCTGGCGAAGACGGGAATTACTTCAGCGACCGAAGCGCAGGGGACGCCGACAGATTTGCTGGCGTATCAAGATGCGCGAGACTCGGGCGATTTGCTGTATCGCGCGTATTGCTTCATCAACTACCGGTATATCGATTCAATGATTGCGGCGGGAGTGCGGACGGGATTGGGCGATGAATGGGTGCGTGTGGGCGCGATGAAGATGGTGAGCGACGGATCGATTTCGGAGCGGACGGCGCGGCTTTCCACGGCGTATGAAGGACGGCCAAGTGATTTTGGAATTGTGGTGATGACCGAGGAGGAGTTGTATACCTACGGAAAGAAGGCGCACTCGGCGGGATGGCAGATTGGAACGCATTCGAATGGCGATGTAGGGATTGACATGACCTTGCGGGTGTATGAACGGCTGCAAAAGGAGAGTCCGCGGCACGATCCGCGATTCCGGTTGGAGCACTGCACCGTAGTCAATGATGGCCTGGTGGAGCGGATCAAGGCGCTGGGCGCTATTCCGACGCCGTTTTCGACGTACGTTTATTATCATGGGGAGAAGATGCGGTACTACGGAGCGGAGCGGCTAAATCATATGTTCGCGCTGCGGAGTTTTCTGGATGCGGGGATTCGTGCGACGCAGGCTTCGGATTATCCGCCCGGAGAATTTGTACCCATGATGGCGCTGCAATCGGAAGTGACGCGAACGGACATGAAGGGGAATGTGTGGGGGCCGAAGCAGAAAATTACGGTGGAGGAAGCGATACGTGTGGGGACGATCCATGGGGCGTACGCGTCGTTCGAAGAAAATTTGAAGGGATCGCTGGAAGCGGGGAAAGTGGCGGACCTGGTGGTGCTGGGCCGCGATCCCTTGAAGGAAGATCCGATGACGCTGGTGACGATTCCGGTGGAGCGGACGATGGCGGGTGGGCGATGGACGTTTGAGGCCTGATTCTTTG
>Ga0073909_10000708_pt1 | contig 10613 bp, 14 predicted proteins | sample Coa_R1_6_FD_66439 | JGI IMG/M metagenome (GOLD analysis project Ga0073909, IMG submission 66439) | Surface soil microbial communities from Centralia Pennsylvania, which are recovering from an underground coalmine fire. - Coalmine... | ecosystem: Environmental > Terrestrial > Soil > Unclassified... | reverse complement strand
TTCAGCTTCCGCCTCCGGGGAACTGCTGATGGCGCGGCCAGATCATTTCGGAGACAGAGCTGGCGCCTGGAACGCAATCGGAAAAGTCCTGTGGCGCAAAGTCGGAGACAGGATCACGTACGAGATCCTCTCTCACATCCGCTGGATCCGCAGCACCGGAACCGGTAACACGGTTTGCAAAAAAGAGGTGAAAGTGCTCTTAGCCATCCGTGATGGGCTCGACTGGAAACAAGCCGAGAATATGAATATCGAATTCATCCAACCATATTCGTCCGGTGGAAGAGAAACCGAAGACAACGTTCGTCTCGCGGTATCGTGATGGAACAAGCTCCGCTCTTCATAGATAAAGTCTCGTTCACAGTGTACGGGATCCCGCAGCCGCAGGGTAGTATGCGTGCGTTCATTCCGAAAGGCTGGAAACGCCCGGTGATCACCGCGGTGAGTGGGAAGACGAAGCCGTGGAGACAAGAAGTTGCTGGCACGGCTCTCGTCGCGCGCGGCTCTCGGAATCTTTGGGAAGAGGAAGCGGTGGTGATCCACGCGCATTTCTATTTCGACAAGCCGAAGTCGTCTCGGAAAAAGACACAGAAGACTACGAAACCTGATATTGACAAACTTTTGCGTGCCACCTTGGACGCGCTCACCGGCGTGCTTTTCCGCGATGATTCCCAAGTGGTGAAATGCGTGGTTACTAAGCGGTTCGGATCTCCTGCCCGAGTAGAGATCACCATCGGCGCAGCCATGGGATAACTGGTAAACGATACAAAACAAGCCGAATATAGTTGCCAAATTCTCTGTACAAATAAGCAAATTAGCTTATAATAAAGACAGTTTGATAGTTTCTTTGAAAACAAGCCAAGCCCCAGAGGGAGAAGCAAAGCAAAAGCCCTCCGGATTAGCGGAAGCGAAATAGCAGTAGCGAATCGCAAGTGGTAGCGACCATCGCGAATACTATAAAACACATTTGAAGAGGGGCGGCAGAGAATATCCTGTCGCTAATTCGCTCACGCCATCGGCGTGACTCCGTCCCAAGTCGGAGGCGAATTGGAGAAAATTTATGAAGCATGATAAGTTCAAACGCGGCAGCGGTTGCTTTTCTTGCAAAAGTTGCGGACGCCAAACACGCGATACCGGTGATAACGGAGAATTGCAACTGTGCTCCGAGTGCTATGAAATGGCTGGAATTGAAAACTCCATAGCTGATGGCAACGCCACTGACGAAGAGAAGGCACTGTGGCATCAACTGAAAGCAGCCTGCATTAGTAAAGGCGGAACGCTTTGAAGAGGGAGCCGCAGAGCATCGCGGCTTAATTCGCCTCCGTCATCGACGGAGCTGGTCCCAAGTCCAGCGGCGAGTTGGAGAATCTATATGAAACGCACACAAGCACAGTTGGACGCAGTTGCCACGAAGATGGGCTTACCGAGCACACAGAAACCGGTAGACAATCGTACGGAAGAGCAACGTAAACTTGACTCAGTTAACCGCTATGTCGAAAGCACAATCGAGCGCGCTCAAGAGACAGCTAAAGAGTTGAGCGAGAAGTTAACCAAGTCTCTGCTATCTGCCGAGTATGCAATCCGGTGGATGCAGGGAACGTACGAAATCATCTATACCGGAGCACTGGCCGAGGAACTGAAGGGCGCATTCGAGAATCCAGACTGGAAGGACAAAACGAAGTCGGAGATTCTCGACATGTACGTCCAGCAGTTGCAAAACAACATGCGGCACTGGTACCCGGAGCATTCTACTAGTCCGATCTCGAATGCCTGCAACGACGAGAAGTTCAACGCGCTGCGCAGGTGGATCCAGCAGCTTGAAAGAGCATGAAGAGGGAGCCGGCAGAAGAGCGCTGGCTTAATTCACTTCCAGCATCGCTGGAACCGAGTCCCAAGTCGCAATACTAGCCAGCAGAAAAACGGAGAACTACAATGGTCACGATTATTCGAAACTTAACAGCACGCCCGGGGCAGACTCTCTACTGTAATTGCGAAGACTTGCTTTGCGGGCATGTGAGCGGCCTGTGCCGAGATAGGGCTCAAGTGCTAGCGAACGTCAACGGTGTTGAACTGCAGCTCTGCTCCAGCTGCTTGAAGATGGCGAAGAAGAACAAGCCAGTCGGAACAGTGAGCGCCAATGCCAGCCGAGAAGAACAGCACGCGCGGTACATTGATTGCGGTCCCGCAGCTTGGGACGACCGCGACTGATTCGGAGGTTTACTTATGCAGAGGGGGCCAGGGAAATCCTGGCCTAATGCACTTCAGCGGGTCCCAAGTCCCGCGACATTCAAAAGAGTGAGGAGCTTCACATGGATATAATCTTGATCCAAACTTTATGCATGGTGATCCCGCTGGTACCGCTGTTGCTGGTTTACTGGTGGACGCTGTGAGCAGATGGCGGCACAGAAGATCGTGCCGTAATGCACTTCAGTCGGTCCAAAGTCCGACGGCATCATGGAATACATATATGAAACTTGCAGCGAGTCTTACGTTGGCTTTCGCGTTATTGCTAGGCTCTTGGTCACTTTTCAACTGGGTAAGCCACGACGGGGAAAGAATAAACGCTATGAACCACGCATGGCAAAGTCTTGATCTAGCCGAGGTCAACAAATATGAAGACCTTTCGGCAACGGACCGCAACTATGCCTTTGTTGCGTTTGGAGCGCTTGTAGCTTCCATCGTGATGTTCAGTAAAGGAAGGGGGTGAAATTTGAAACCATTAGGAACTTGCCAAGCAAGCGCGAGCAGCGGTTTCGGTCACAGCGGCGGCGTACCACACCCCCACAGGACTGACTGCATAGAGTGGTCATCAGCAATCAAGCCAGTTCCTCGGCTCAGCATCGGCTTCACTGGTACACGGGAAGGGATGAGCAACTTCCAGAAAGAGTCGCTGCGTGCTCGGCTGAGCTGGCTACGTGGAAAGTTCGTGTGGTTTCACCACGGGGACGAGAAGATGTCCGACTGTGAAGCGGCTGCGATCGCAAAGAGTTTTGGCTACAAGATTGCGGTTCATCCACCAACGGATAAGTTTTCCGTCGGCAACTGGCAGGGCGATCACATGTACGAAGCTCTGCCGTATTTGGAGCGCAACCGAGAGATCGTGAACCAGAGTGCGGTGATTATTGCCGCTCCGCGGTTCATGGCGGAGGAGGTGAGAAGCGGGACATGGATGACGATACGGTATGCGCGCAAACTCGACAGGCCGATCACTATCTTGGCAAGGGAGGAGAAGTGAAGCAGCTAATCAAACCGATCACCAAGGAGATGTTGAAAACGCATTCGCTCCAAGCCGTGCTGACATTGGCTTGGGTCAACAAGATGTTAACGTAACTTTGGTAAGCTCCACCGGTCAGTGGAGCGAGACGGGTTCTCGGGCGGTGTTGTGGGCGAAGCTCTCTGGAGCCATTTCCAGCCGACGGCTTCTCTCCGGCTTCACCTACTTTGGGGCATTACCCTTGTAGGATCCGTCTCGCCCTGCTGACCAGCAGGAGAAAAGAAGGTAGAAACATGTTTAACGGACGAACACTCTCTGATCTCGCGAAAGAACTGGAGCGACAAGCGGAGTCCAAAAAAGACTTCAAAACTCCAGCATCATTATGCGAGATGAGCGTACGTAATCCGATCAATGCCCAACAGTCAACCGATAACCAACTAACCACTGCTCGTATTCCGGAGCTTCAGTTCCGAGTTGGAGATAAATTCCAAGGAGAGCTTACGGAACTTATGCACGACCAGGTCGGCAGCTTCACTGGAGTACCATCTAAGTATTATGAACGGATGCGCAGCGAAGCTCCTGCTCTGCTTTCTGCAAACGTCAATCACTGGATGCGTCAGCAGAAAGAAACTCGGCTGGTGCGCACGCTCGACGGGAAAGCGAGAGCCTTCCTTTCGAATCGGTATCGTACCATTGACAACTTCGATGTGGCCAATGCCACGCTTCCAGTTCTCTTGGCAGAGGCCAGCAAGCTCGGGGCCCTGGAAGTCGTCTCGACGGAAGTCACCGACAAGCGGCTCTACATCAAGGCCATTTCCAAGCGACTGACGTATGAAGTTAAGAAGGGCGATGCAGTCCAAATGGGCATCGTCATCTCGAACAGCGAAGTCGGGCTGGCTTCGGTGCGCATCGAGCCGTTCCTGTTGCGGCTTATCTGCTTGAATGGTGCGATCATCGAAGATGCAGCCGTGCGGAAGTTCCATATCGGCCGCCAGTCGGCTGAGCTGGAAGCAGCTGAGCAAGTCTACAGAGACGAGACTCGGATGCAAGACGACCGCACGTTTGTCATGAAGCTTCAAGACGTGACCAGAGCTGCTTTCAGCAATGGGAACTTTGAGAAGCTGAAGGGCATCACGATCGACGCTACGACTCGCAAAATCTCGGCGCCAGTTCAAGACGTCGTCGAAGAAGTGGTCGGGCGCTACGGTCTTCCGGAGCGCATGGCTAACAGCTTCTTAACGAACCTGATTGAAGGGGCTGATGTAACTCAGTGGGGTCTTGCCAATGCTGTCACGGCTGCGGCGAACACTGCTGCCAACTATGAGGAAGCAACGCGGCTGGAGAAAATCGGTGGTGAGATTATCGCCATGGACGGCAACCAGTGGAAGCAGCTAGCAGAGGCGGTATAGCAGAGGGGGCAGGGAGAAATCCCTGCCTAATGCGCCTGGCTTTTTCCAATAGCCAGCCGGTCCCCAGCCCGGAAAAGTCATTCGCCTCACGGGCGTAAAACAGAAGGAGAATAACCGCTATGGCAAACCAAAGAAAGTATATGAAGTTCAGCGAAATCTGTGTTAGCGTTTACGTACGCCAACAGCTGAGCGAAGAGCGGGTCCGCTTTCTAGCAGACCTGTACACCAGCTCGGCTTCTGGATCCATCCCCCCGATACAGGTTACTCAAGACAATAAATTAGTTGATGGGCGCCATCGCATGGCGGCGCTCAAATTCCTCGGAGAAGATGGGACGGTATGCGACATAGTTCAGTGCGCCGACAGCTTCGAGATTACCATTGCAGCTCTGAAAGCCAATGTGGGTGGATCGAAAGAGTTAACCATGGCCGATATCCGGCAGAGCATCATCTCTCTGCTAAACTCTGGAAACTCAATGAAGAAGATCACCGCACAACTTCCGTTTCCGAAAGAGCTAAGTCGCAAGCTGGTGAAAGCTTCTCATACGATCTGGATGACTCAGCGCACGGTTTTGGCTGCTCAAGCCGTAAACCGTAGGGAGCTTACAGTGGAAGAGGCCAGCAAGAAGTATTCGATCCTGCAACGCGTGATCCAGAAAAACTTAACCAAGATGAAAGAGAGGGAGACTGACGCAGTAGCTTTGTCTAACATGGGAAGCGTCAAGGGGTCTTTGACTCAAAAGTATTACGGCTTGACTACCAAGATGGGTAATTACATGAAGAAAATAGCCGAGCGGTACGAGCAAGGCGAATTCACGGAAGCTCAAGTTTTGGAAATTCTCGCGCACGTCATGCATCAAGCACGCAACCATGTCGGAGCGATGAACGACTGGAACGACCGCTTTTCCGTGATGTTAAAGACTCGGCGGCCGTTGATTATAAGTCCGATGCCGACTAAGAAACTTGCAGTTTCAGATCCATCTCAACAACAAGTGACCACGTGATAACCGCCCGCGAAACAAATGTGCGATACCGCTGCTTGCTGATCGAATAGCAAGCGGCGGCAGCTTTTTCTATTTTCAGGAGAAAATCATCTATGGAACTCGAAGACCGAATCAAGCAACTCGCAGCGCAAGCCAAAGGAGTCGCCGATGCTCTTGAGCACGGCAGCTTCGATTCTTTCGCGTCAATCGAGGAAGCATCGCGCCAGGCGATCCACGTGTTGCGGCTTCTGGAATCCTTAGCATCCCCAGATGTTCCAACGGACGATCTCAACCCGAGCATGTCTGGACTATTCACCCCCGGAGGGAGAAGGAGGCTAGCTCAGCTCATCTGCTTTCCATACCCTCCGCAGATGCTTACCAGGGAACAAATTGCGCGCCGCATCGATGTTGTTCTGGCCCGCATCGCGCAGAAAGTCGACCCCAAAGGAAGCGATCCTGTACGCGCAAGCTTGGTGGACATGCTCGGATGCTGAAGAAGTGCGACCAGTACGATGGCTGCGATATCTGTAAAGCGGAAAGGATCCTAAATGAAAGTCACTCTGAAGCATCTCGAAATACTGCGAACTGACCTGCACCGCAAGCAGCTCGCTAAAGGCGTGGCAGTGCGTAATTTCCACGGAGTACGTGAATTCCATGATACTTGCTGTAAAGAGTCCGACGAAGCACTGGCTCGGTTACGGCGTGTAGTCAACATGTGGACCGAGCAGCAGGACATAGACGATGTACTGCTTGCCTACATTGAGCAGCTCCAGAAGGAGTCTGCATGAAGTGGCGCAAGCAGATTCACCAGTCAGGCTTGTCGATGATTAACAGATGTGCAATGCAGTTTTACTTCGCGTATATCGAGCACCGCCGCCGCCCTACTGCTTCCTTCCTTATTGCCGGTAAAGCCGTCGATACTGCTGTTGGCTACGACTTGAATACCAAGATCGTGAGTGGTGTGCTGGCTCCGAGAGATGAAGTGCTGGACGCTGCGCGAGATGCCGTGGTGAATAATCCGCAAGCTCAAGAAGTCGAACCAGTAGACGATGATGAGAAGGGGCAATCCAGAGAGCAGATTCTTGCTAAAACTACAGACAAAGCTGTGCGTCTCGTCGATTCTCATCACAAGCTGGTTGCTCCAACGATCCAACCGTACCGCGTGGCGCGCAAGTTCTCCGTAACGCTAGATAAATTCCTTCATGCCAGAGCCACCACGCTCCACGAGGAAAAAGAACACGGTGAGACTAGATGGGAACGGCGCATGTTACTCCGGCAGGCTGAAGCTCTTAACGCGGCCGCCAGAGATGGCTGGGACTTTGTTGGAGAACAGGACATTGTGCAGGGCATCATGCTGGCTGACAAGCTGCTGGATTTGAGCCAGCCCTTCTCGATCCGCGACACGAAGACTGCTAGGGCATCAAAGAATCAAAGCATGATAGATTCTGACGACCAGTTGACAGGTTATGCGATGGCCTCGATGGTGATTGATGGCCGCCTCCCCGATGATGTGCGCTTGGATGTACTCGTGGATCTGAAGCGCGGAGTCAAACCACAGCTCCTGAAGTCGGTACGAACAAAAGCCGATGTTGATGTTTTTTTGAACCGGTTGGCCAACGCAATTTCTGCCATCCAGCAGGGCGTGTTCGTGCCCACCAACCAGGCCAACTGGTGGTGTTCAACGAAATTCTGCTCTTTCAGTTCTCACTGTCCGTACTTCAAGCAGCCGAAGAGCATTCCAGTCAGCTTGCCGATGGAGGGTAAAGCCGACGACAGGATGCCGAAAGTTGAGAAACCGAAAGCAACTTTAATTCAGATAGATACTCGCAAACCACCAAAGGAGAAACGATGATTATCGGATTGACTCACACCGCAAACGGCGAGACAGTTCAGCGTCTCAGCGTCTCAACCAAAGTTGCAGTCGGACTCCCGCCAGATAGCAACCGCAAAGCTCCGACGAAATTGGACTTTTTCGTTTTTCAACGCAAAACCAACAAGGGGCCAGGACTCGGAGCTGGCTGGGAATTGGATCCGGCCCTCACGGAGCACTACGGCAAGAGTCCGCGCGAAATTGAAATCATCTTGCTCGATGACGAGCCAGAAGCTATTTTCCCCACACAGCTGGCATGGTGGACCGCAACGGAGTGTAAGTGTCACGGCGACGGAGAACGCGCGACACGGCGGACGGAAGCGAATCCAGACGGTGAAGATTGGGAGCCGTGCGGCAAGACTTGCCCGGATCTTGAAGAAGGCCGATGCAAGCCTTCTGGGGATTTGCGCTTCATGCTGGCCGACTTTCCAACACTTGGAAGCATCTGCCGCCTACACACGTCTTCGTACCGCTCAATTATGCAGATCAACTCAGCGATCGAGCAGATCAGGACCATCACCGGCGGAAGGCTTGCTGGCATCCGCGCCAGCTTGGTCGTGCGTGCCGAGAAGACAAGCTATACCGGGGATGACCAGAAGAAACATTCGACTACGATTCCAGCCCTCAGCCTTGAAGTCAAAGCGAAGGGGATGAAGGAACTCGTCGCTGGCATGGTAAGCACAGCGCACTTGTTCGAGCAGACGAAGAAGCTACTCGGCGCTGGCCACGTTCAGATCGTGGAGCCAGATGAAGAAGTGGCGCCTGAGCTGAACAAGGAATTCTACTCGCTGGTTGACGCGGAGCGGGACAAGCCAGTGAAGACTAGCAAGAAAGAGCGGGAGCGCGGCGTCCTTGAACCGAGTGCGACCGAGAATAGGGGCCATGAAGCTACCGGGCTGGAAACACTGAAATCGTCCGCACAACGGACAGGATCGCAGGCTCCGAAACCAGAGGTGGTTAGAGAAGCTATAGCCGAGAAGAAACCTGCTGTCCTGGACGATCCTGGAGCGAAGGCCGCCGTTCCTAAGGACCCCGCGACCGAGCCTAGAGTATGGACTGGAATGATCGTATCGGTCGGCCCGAAGCTGAAGCAGCTTACTCTCGACCAGCAGAAGCAGAATACCGCGGCCCAAGCTGCGAAGAAACCGGAGCCGTGTGAACGGCAGCCGTATTACGATCTTGAATCGGACGACTCAACAGTCATGTCGGTTTGGGACGCGAACCTGTTTCCTGCGGCGCTGAAGTGCCAAAAGAAAATCTGTAAGTTCGTGGTCAAGCTGAGCGGAAAAGGCTTCCTCTCTGTGGAAGAGATAGTCGAGATCGACGGCGTGAAGTACGCCAGAGATCCAGTCAGCAACCGTGCTGTTCCAGTAGATGTGTTGGCAGCTACGGAAAAAGTAATTCAGCAGCCAGCGCAGCAGGCCGCGACGGAGAAGCCAGCTCAGTCGCCGCCACCACCACCGGAGAAAGTTACGCTACAACTCACGGGAAGGATCCGAGAAGTGCGTACGGCGAATGCTGACGGGAAAGAACTACGCACGACCGACGGCCGCAAGTATGTCACTGTTCGCATGGCCTTCTTGGTTAATGATCAGACGAAAGATCCGCATGACCTTTTCCTTTGTGTTGATGAGAAGGTGAGCGAAGAGCTAGTGCGGCTCGTGGGGAAAGACGTGGCATTCACTTATGACCGGTACCAGGTAAAGGATAAGTTCCGGCAAGTGATTCAGAAGCTCAACACTAGCAAGAAAAAACAGCAATCGGACGAGCAGGAACTGTGGTAGAGGTATAGCCATGTTTTGCGTTCGAACGGCGTATGTGACCGCAAAACTATGTGCAGCGTTACCGAGGAGGGTTTAAGCCCTCTAAAATGAGGAACTTATGAGTGATCGGGAAGAAGTAGCCCGCGAAGTAGCCCAGAAATTGGCGATCATATACCCGACGATGTTTGAAGCTATGGCCGAGCATCCGCCAATTCTGCGTGAAATTACCATGAGAATTTGGGACGCTCTCATATCCTCAGAACTCCGGGTCAAGGAATTGGAAAGAGGCAATGCGATGACAAAACCATGCGTTGAATATATTGGAGAACCGGGCGGAAACTGTACGCGATGCGGCCTAATCGCTTATGAACACCGGATGAAGCAGGTACAAGATCATAAGTGGCTTGACCACGAATGCCAGGAAAATGGTTGCCAATCACTTCTCTGGAAAGAACGCATTGAAAAGTTAGAAGGGGAGAATAAGAGACTGAGGGAAGCACTCGCCACGGTTATAGCATTCGGCAGCACACAGGAAGAGTATTACGACGCAGTACAGAGGGCGCGGGCTGTGCTGTCTGAGGGGAGCCATGAGTAACTACGAGGAAGGGTTTGACACTGGATGGGAAGCCATGCGGACAAGAGCTCTGGAGCTGATCGGCGGCTGGCTCACAAACAGCAATGCACAACGCAGCGAAGATGCCATGAACGTGCTGAACGCGCTCGCGGGCGACGTTATGATTGCCAAGGTGAAAAAGTGAGTAACTACGAGGAACTAGCACGAGCAGTAGACGACTATTGCAATGAAACGCTGGCGCTTGGCCAGCAGAGACGTCGCCAACTCGCCAAGATCATCCGAGAATTCTTTGCGCCCCGACTAAGAGAAGCAGCGCGGCAGATCGCCCAAGAGGTCAACCACGCAGAACGATTAAATTTTTACGGACGAAACTTGTCGCCCACGGCGGTAACAAACATAGTTGAGCCCATCCTCCAGTCAGTGATAGGAGGTTCCAAGTGACACCGTTTACAGAATCGGGCGCAAGGTTTGAGGATTTGCAACGGGGAGTGATAGGAGGCAAATGATGAGCCGCGAGCAAGTATTTTCTGTTGTGCGGATGCAAGTGATTTTTGCTTGGTATGACATGTGGATAGGGGCTTTCTGGGACCGGCAAAAGCGCCGATTGTATATCTTCCCGATACCAATGGTAGGACTCGTGATTCAGTTTTCCGCGAAGAGTAGCGGAGGCAAATGACTCGCTATTGTCGAACCTGCGACGAGGTTTATGGCAAGTACATTGAGTTTCACCGCTGGAGAGATGTCTTTGCTCATTTACTGTGGCATCTTCGGAGGGAGCGCCATGACGGAACCTAAGAGCACTCCAG
>Ga0073909_10000707_pt1 | contig 10614 bp, 8 predicted proteins | sample Coa_R1_6_FD_66439 | JGI IMG/M metagenome (GOLD analysis project Ga0073909, IMG submission 66439) | Surface soil microbial communities from Centralia Pennsylvania, which are recovering from an underground coalmine fire. - Coalmine... | ecosystem: Environmental > Terrestrial > Soil > Unclassified ... | reverse complement strand
GCCAGATTCCGTTTGGCATCGCTTCCGACAGATACGGTCGCAAGCGCATCATCGTGCTCGGACTCGTGCTGTTCGCATCAGGCTCTTTCGTCGCGGCCAGCGCCCATGACATTGTCTGGGTGATTGCCGGACGCGCGATTCAGGGCGCCGGGGCGATTTCCGCTGCGGTGACGGCATTGATCGCCGACGCAACGCGAGAAGAACACCGCACCAAAGCCATGGCCATGGTCGGTGCATCGATCGGCCTGAGCTTCGCCGTTTCGCTGGTAGCATCGCCGTTGCTGTACGAACTGATTGGCATAGGCGGGATTTTTTCGCTGACTGGCATGCTGGCACTGGCGGCGATTGCCGTAGTGCTGTTCGTGGTGCCGGATGCGCCCATGGTCGAAGCCCGGCACGTACCGTTCGATGCAGTACTGCGCGATGTTGAACTAATGCGTTTGAACTTTGGCGTATTCGTCTTGCACATGACGCAGATGGCTATGTTCGTGGTGCTGCCGGCAGCGCTGGTGCAATATGCCGGCCTGCCGGTCGCCGAGCACTGGAAAATCTATCTGCCGGTCGTGTTGCTGTCTTTCGTGTTCATGCTGCCGCCAGTGTTCATCGGCGAAAAGCGCGGCATGATGAAACAAGTCTTCGTTGCCGCGATCTCATTGCTGCTGGTCGTACAACTCGGTATGTGGCTGCTCACCCTGTCGCATTCCGCCGTCCGCTGGTGGATGCCGGCTGGCTTGCTGCTGGCTTTTTTCATTGCCTTCAACATCCTCGAAGCATGCCAGCCATCACTGGTATCGCGCATCGCGCCGGCGGCAGCCAAAGGCGCAGCGCTGGGCGTCTACAACACCTTGCAGGCCTTCGGTCTGTTCTGTGGCGGCGCTTTGGGCGGCTGGCTCAAACAGCATCTCAGCGCATCATCCGTGTTCGTAATGTGCGCGGTGGCGATACTGATCTGGCTTATAATCGCATTCAACATGAAAAATCTGCCGCGCCGCGGTATACAGACGGCAGGCGCAACTGCTCAACCAGTGACATTCAGGAGAAACAATGGCCTCGGTCAATAAAGCCATCATCGTCGGCAACCTTGGGCGTGACCCGGAAACGCGCTACATGCCCAACGGCGAAGCCGTCACTAACATTACCGTCGCTACGACTGAAAGCTGGAAAGACAAGAACAGCGGCGAGAAGAAAGAACTCACTGAATGGCATCGCATCACCTTTTATCGCAAACTGGCCGAGATTGCCGGCCAGTATCTGAAGAAAGGTTCGCAGGTCTACGTAGAAGGCCGTCTGCAAACACGTAAATGGACCGACAAAGACGGCATTGACAAGTACACTACCGAAATCATCGCCGACGCCATGCAAATGCTCGGCAGTCGTCAAGGCATGGGCGGCAGCGCGCCATCGATCGATGAAGGCGGCGGCTACGGCAACGCTCCTGCGCGCCAGGGCAGCGGGACAAGTGATGATGGCGCGGCGCGGACACCGGCCGCGGCACGTCCAGTGTCGAATTTCTCCGACATGGATGACGATATCCCGTTTTGAGAGAATCACCTCCTGCATAGCGCGACAATGCGCGAGTATGGACAACCAGACGCACTCTCCAATTAAGTTCCTAACACGTTCCAGGAACCTCCTCCCGGGTTTCGTTATCCGGCCCGGCTACCTTGAACAGGGTGAAAAAATTCCCGGTGGTATGACACGCAACTTCCTCCACCGAAATCCCGCGCAAATCAGCGATGAACTCCGCCACATGCCGCACTAACCCCGGTTCGTTGGTCTTGCCGCGATATGGCGCCGGCGCCAGATAGGGCGAATCGGTTTCGATCAGCATGCGCTCCAGCGGAATGGTACGCGCTACCTCCTGCAACGCCTTGGCGCTCTTGAAGGTGACGATGCCCGAGAAGGAAATATAAAAACCGAGCGCGAGCGCGGCGTCGGCGACTTCCTGCGATTCCGTAAAGCAATGCATGACGCCAGCAGCGCCTCCGGCTGCGGGATCGGCACCTTCGTCACGCATGAGGCGAATGGTGTCTTCCGATGCGCAGCGGGTATGGATGATCAGCGGCTTGCCGGTGATGCGCGAAGCGCGGATGTGCGTGCGAAAACGCGTGCGCTGCCACTCCAGATCACCTTCCAGACGATGATAATCCAGGCCGGTTTCGCCGATGGCGACGATGCGCGGATGATTGGCCAATGCGACCAGCTCCTCGACCGTCGGTTCCGGCGTATCCTGGTAATCAGGGTGTACGCCGACCGAGGCATAGATGCGCGGATATTGCTCCGCCAGCGCCAGCACCTGTGGAAACTCGGGAAGATTCACCGACACACACAACGCATGGCTGACACGGTTTTCGGTCATCTTGCCGAAAATGTCCGGCAGACGTGCAGCGAGCTCGGGAAAATTGAGATGGCAATGGGAATCGATATACATGATGGGCACTATTTTACGTCATCACCCGACTACAGCCTGCGGGTAATCACGCCACCCGTTTCCCCACGATCACCAGATCACGCTCCACGCTGTCGAGTGTCGCCACACGCGGCATAGTCGCCCAGCGCTCGAAAGCGAATGCTTCGAACAGCTTCAGGCTCGCTCGATTGTGGCCAAACACAAAGCCCAGCAAGGTATGCACCTTGATCGTAGGGGCGCTAGCAATCACCTGTTCAAGAAAATAACGGCCCAGCCCCTGACGGCGCGCCTTTTCATGAATATAGACGGACACCTCGACGGTACCCGAATACGCCGGGCGGCCATAAAAACTGGAGCAGGATAGCCAGCCCAGCACCTCGCCGTGACACTCGGCGACCCACAGCGGCCGCCTGTCGGGCGTATGTTCGTCGAACCAGGCTTGACGCGAAGCGACCGATACCGGCTCGGTATCGGCGGTGACTTCGCGCGAGGCGATGGTACTGTTGTAGATGGCGACGATGACGCCCAGGTCTTCCTGACGCGCCGGGCGATGAGTGTAGGCAATGTTGTTCATGCAAGGTATCAGGCAAACAGTGTGGCATATTCGAGCAGCATTTCCTCGATGAACAGGCGCGCCGACAAAGGATGATCGGCGATGGCGCGGCGCGCATTGGCAGCTTTCAATGCCGCTGCGATCGCCGCGGCTTCGATGCGCCCGTTCAATGCGCCCAGTTCCTTGCTGTAGCGTGGATAATAGCGGATTGCTCCGCCGGATTGCAGCGCGAACACATCATACAGCCAGCGCTGCTGCCAGCCAACCAGATCGACGAGCGGGATTTTTTGCAGGCGTTCAGCGGTCTTCAGCGCGATATCGATGCCGGGATGGCTCAACGCGCGCAGGAACTCGTCCATAACCGCACGGCTATCGCTTTGCGACGCATCGAGCGCCGCCAACGGCGCGCCGCCCTGCTCTGCCAGCCAGACGTCGGCATCCTCAATGTTTTGCTGCCTGAGCCAGGCCAGACTGGCAGCGCGCGACGGTAGCGCCAGCGCGAACTTGCTGCAGCGCGAGAGCACGGTCGGCAGCAGGCGATCAAGCCGGTTGCCGATCAGCAGAAACATGGTGTTCGGCGGCGGCTCTTCCAGCGTTTTGAGCAAGGCATTGGCAGCGGCGGCGTTCAAGGCTTCAGCCGGATACAGCACTACCACGCGCATGCCGGAACGATGCGTCGACACGTTCATGAAATCAGCCAATGCACGGATCTGGTCGATCCTGATTTCCTTTGAGAACACCTTGCCGGCCCTGGCGGTTTTTTTTTCTTCGCTGTCGCCATCCTCTGCGGCCTCGCCACCGTCGAGAATTTCCGGCCGCACGCGGCGATAGTCCGGATGATTGTATTGCGAAAACCAGCCACAGGAAGCGCAGGCGCCGCAGGCATGACCGTCGGCCTGCGCGTTTTCGCACAACAGCGACTGCGCAAACATCTCTACGAAACCGGTCTTGCCAATGCCCTCCGGGCCGTAAAACAGAATGGCGTGCGGCAGACACGCGCGCAACTGCTGCAATTGCAGCCAGCTCTCTCGCAGCCAGGGAAGAACGCTAGCATTCATAGATAATCGATCTTGTCAAGAATCGCCGCGATCTCCTGCTGAATCTGCCCAATGGAGCGGGTCGAATCAATCACGCAAAAACGCTGCGGAAACTGCTGCGCGCGGCACAAATACCCGGCGCGTGCGGCGGCAAAAAAATCGGCCTGCTCCTGCTCGAACCTGTCCAGCGCGCGTTCCGCGCCCAGACGCGCGCGCGCTACTTCCAGCGGCACATCGAACAGCAACGTGAGGTCCGGTTGCAGATGGGGATGCACCCATTGTTCCAGCGCGTCGAGTTTATCTAGTGCCAAATGACGACCACCGCCCTGATAAGCGAAGGTCGCATCAGTGAAACGGTCGGAAATCACCCAGTCGCCGCGCGCCAGCGCCGGCTCGATGAGCTGCGCCAGATGCTCCCGACGACTCGCGAACATCAGCAGCGCTTCAGTTTCTAGGTGCATCTTTTGATGCAGCAGCATGGCGCGCAGGCTTTCGCCCAGCTCCGTCCCTCCTGGTTCGCGCGTCGTCACCACGCTCAGACCGCGCGCGCGCAGCAGATCTGCGATAAAAGCGAGGTGGGTCGACTTGCCAGCGCCGTCAATGCCTTCAAGAGTAATGAATTTGCCTGATGTCATATGAGGTATACGCTAGCGCTGGTACTGGTTGACTGCCTGATTATGCGCGTCCAGATTGCTGGAAAAATGACTGGTGCCGTCACCGCGCGCCACGAAATACAGAGCGTCAGTCTTGTCCGGATTCATCGCGGCAGCCAGCGAGGCCGCCCCCGGCAGGGAAATCGGCGTCGGTGGCATACCCTTGCGGGTATAGGTATTGTACGGCGTATCGGTCAACAGGTCGCTTTTACGGATCACGCCCTGGTAACGACCGCCCATGCCATAGATGACGGTCGGATCGGTTTGCAGCAGCATGCCAGCTTTCAGACGATTGACGAAAACGCCAGCGACCATGCCGCGCTCGGACTTCTGACCGGTTTCCTTTTCAACGATCGAGGCCATGATCAGCGCACCGTAAGGCGTCCTGTATGGCAGTGACGGATCGCGCCTGCTCCAAGCTTCGCTCAGGCGCTTGTTCATCAAGGTAAAAGCCTGACGGTAAATCTGCATGTCGCTGGCGCCTTTGGCAAATAGATAGGTATCCGGAAAAAATAAACCTTCCGGCACCGTGAACTCATCGGTTAGCTGGGTCAGTAATTCGCTGTCAGACAAATGCGTCGTGTCATGCTTGAGTCCCTGATGCTCGGCAATGGCCTGGCGCATCTGCCTAAAACTCCAGCCTTCGATGATGGTCAGCGATTCCTGGGCGAGCTCGCCGCGCACCAGTTGCTCTAACAAGCTCAACGGCGTGGCGCCCGGTTCCAGTTCATAGCTACCGGCCTTGATGTGCCTGCCTTTGCCGCTGCCACGCGCCAGCAAGGTAAACAACAGCGGATCGAGCGGCGCGCCGGCGCTGGCGATCTGCCGGGCGGCGCCGTATATGCCGGCGCCGGGAGCAATGGTGAACTCGACCGGCTGCCCACCTTCTCCGATAATCGGCAGGCTCATCCAGTAAACTGCCGCGCAGGCACAGGCAACACATAACAGCAGAAGAGCGTCAACTAACTTTTTCATCGTGAAACAAAACCGGACACAATCCGACGCGTTTTTCCCGCGCCACTATAATCAAGGCATCAATAATAATCGCTGTATGACTCCAAAAGCCATTTTATGATCGAATCGACACTTGCGCTTTCACCCTGGCAGGCATTCCTGGTACAGCAAGGCGCGCGCATCGAAGCTGAAAACGACGCTGAGGTACGCCATTTCGGCGCTTGCACAACGGCACTGCCGGAAAATTTCGTTGCACCCCTGACCGATCTCGGCCTGATTGCCTTGAGCGGCGACGATGCCGCCGGTTTCCTACACAGGCAAATCACCAACGACGTTGAAAAACTCGACCCGGCGAATGTTCGCCTAGCCGGCTACTGCACGCCCAAGGGTCGCCTGCTGGCGACTTTCCTGATGTGGAAAGAAAGCGGACAGATCATGCTACAGTTACCGCGCACGATCCTGCCACCGGTTCAGAAACGTTTGCGCATGTTCGTGCTGCGCGCCAGGGTCCAGTTGACCGACGTCAGCGAACAGTATGTCACGCTCGGGCTGGCCGGCGATGCTGCGGCACAGGTCTTGCAGCAATGGTTCCCGCACTTGCCCGCGCACGCGTATACCAGGATAGCCAATGACAACGGTACGCTGATGCGCCTTGCCGACAGCTACCGGACGCCGCGCTATCAATGGATTACAAACACCGGACAGGCAATCTCCGCGTGGCCGGTACTGACGCAAAAACTCACGGCCACCGGCACATACGCCTGGCGCCTGAGCGACATCTATGCCGGCGTGCCGATGATTACCCAGCCGACACAGGAACGATTCGTCCCACAGATGATCAATTTCGAGCTGATCGGCGGTGTCGATTTCAAAAAAGGCTGTTATCCCGGTCAGGAAATCGTTGCGCGCAGTCAATATCTCGGCAAACTCAAGCGCCGCAGCGTACTGGCGCTGATCGATGCGACCGGCGTGCATGCCGGTGCTGAAGTATTTTCCAGCGTGGATGCAGGCCAGCCCTGCGGCATGGTCATCAATGCCGAACCCGCCGGCAACGGCCAGTCGGCTTGCCTGGTCGAGATCAAACTGGCCGCCGCCGACAATGGCAGTATTCATCTGGGCGCTGCCGATGGTCCTGTCCTGCAATTGCAGAAGCTGCCTTATACATTTTTCGCGCAAGAGACAAGAAATAAATAGAACAAATATCTGGTATTTTCGAAATAAAGTAGCCTGATTTGATGCAGTGCATTAGAATCAGCACTGTCTCCTCCAATTTTTCCTAAAAATTGGATTTAAGCCCACAACCTTGCGGTTGTGGGCTTTTTTTATGCCGCTTTCAGTTCATCCTGGAAATGTTTCATTTCTTCCACGCAGGTTACAATATCGCGCTTAAAATGAGGCCGACTTCTGTCGCCCCAGACAAGACAACATGACTCCCGCTCCCGTCGCTGCGACGCCTCCCCCTGGATTTTCCCGCTATCAGAAATTCGTCGTTGGCATGCTCGCTTTTTTGCAGTTTGCCGTCATTCTCGATTTCATGCTGATGTCGCCACTGGGCGCGCTGATCATGCCTGCTATGCAGATCATGCCGCGTCAGTTCGGCCTGGTGGTTTCGGCTTATGCGTTCAGCGCCGGCATTTCTGGCTTGTTGACCGCAGGTTTCGCCGACCGCTTCGATCGCAAAAAGCTGCTGTTGTTCTTTTATACCGGTTTCATCATCGGCACACTGTGGTGCGGACTTGCACAAAGCTTTGAGAGCCTGCTGGCGGCGCGCGTCGTCACCGGCCTGTTCGGCGGCGTGATCGGTTCGATCGTGCTGGCTATTTCGACCGATCTGTTCCCGCTACAGATGCGCGGTCGTGTGATAGGCATCATCCAGACGGCATTCGCTGCCAGCCAGGTGCTGGGCATTCCCATCAGCCTGTATCTGTCGAATCGCTGGAACTGGCATATCCCGTTTATCGCGATGGCAGCCTTTAGCATCATAGGCGGCGTCATCATCATGCTGAAAATGCAAGCTGTCGCCGATCATCTGAACATACCGCAGGAACACTCTGCATGGAGGCATCTATTCCATACTGTAACCGAGCCGCGCTATCTGACCGCTTTCGCGACGACCGCTCTGCTGACGACTGGCGGCTTCATGCTGATGCCATTCGGCAGCGCCTATCTGGTGTCGAATCTAGGCATCGATATTCAGCATTTGCCTACCGTTTATCTGATCGCCGGACTATGCACCATCGGCATCGGACCGCTGATCGGCACAGCCTCCGACAAGTTCGGCAAGTTCCGCATATTCCTGTTTGGCACGCTGCTGTCGATCAGCATAGTGCTGATCTATACCCATCTCGGCCGCACTGCCATGCCGCTGGTGATCGTTGTCAACGTGGTGATGCTTCTCGGGATTTTTTCGCGCATGATTCCGTTTCAGGCATTGGTATCCTCCGTGCCGATGGTCAATCAGCGCGGCTCCTTCAATGCCGTCAGCGCATCCATTCAGCAATTGTCGGGGGGCCTCGCCTCGGTCGCGGCAGGCCGCATCATTTCGCTCGGCGCCGATGGTAAATTACAGAATTTCGACATCGTCGGCTATGTCTTCATCGGCACGTCACTGATGGCATTGGCGCTGGTCTGGCGACTCAGCCGCCATCTCGAAAACCACACTTGAAAAGCCGTGACCAAGCTTCAGGATGAAGGGTAAGGCACCCCTCCAATGAAGCCAAAATCATCGATGCAGAGTGGAAAATACCAGTATCCGGTGACATCAGGATATTGGTAGGCACGATTGGACTCGAACCAACGACCCCTACCATGTCAAGGTAGTGCTCTAACCAGCTGAGCTACGCGCCTAGTGAAGAAGCAGGATTATAGGGAAAGTTTTTATTTTTTGCCACAGTCTTCATGAAAAAAATTCGTCATCAAACCTATCGCCCGCTACTGGCGTCCGGCCTCCAGCACATCTTCGACTTCCCGGATCACGGCCAGCGCCTTTTGCAATGGCGCGGTCGAACCGATTTCCGCAGTGAAACTCATGCGCGCCTGCCCTTTCGCACTCCGAATGCGAACACCGATGACGTTGACCTTTTCGCGCAGGAAAATATCTGAAATATCGCGCAGCAAACCCTGGCGCTCCCCGGCCAGTACGAAAATGTCGACCGGATAGACCGTATCCCCGGCCGGCGTTCCCCATGTGGTCTGAATGATGCGCTCGGGCGCCTTGCTGTGCATTTCTGCAAGATTCTTGCAATTCGAGCGATGGATAGACACACCCTTGCCACGCGTGACGAAACCAGCGATGCTATCCGGCGGCACCGGTTTACAACAGCGCGCCAGTTGCGTCATCAAGCCTTCCGTACCAACCACCAGCACGCCCGGCCTGACGCCCTGCATCACACTGGAAGCGCGGCTCTTGCGCGTGATACAGGCTTCTTCCACCTGCTTCACCGCCTCGCCTGCACGCAAGATATGCTCGATCTGACGTGAACTGAACGCATCCTTGCCCAGCGCCAGGCAAAGATCGTCAACCTTGGCAAAGCCGAGCCTGTGCGCAAGTTCTTCAAGATTGATAGCAGTTCTGCCCTCGCGCTGCAATGTTTTTTCCAGGATGGTACGGCCGTGGGCCAGCGTTTCCTGTTGTTTGACAGCATTGAACCAGGCGCGTAATTTGGCGCGCGCGCGTGAACTGACGACGTAGCCCGGACTGAGCCAATCGCGCGACGGACCAGCGCCGGGATCATTCCTGACAGTGATGATATCGATGGTCTGACCGTTTTTGAGCGGCGTATTCAGCGGCACCATGATACCGTCGACGCGCGCGCCGCGGCAGCAATGCCCAATGTCGCTGTGCAGGCAATAGGCAAAGTCGATAGGCGTGGCGCCATTCGGCAACTCGATCACGCGCGCTTGCGGCGTCAGCACGTAGATACGATCATCCAGCGTAGTCGATTTGAGTTTCGCGACCCAGTCACGGCGCGCTTCCTCCTGTTCCACCACAGCACCGGCGACTTCGCTCTTCCATGCCAGCAACTGGCGCAGCCAGGCGATCTTTTCGTCATACTTCTGCGCGGAAAAACTGGAACCGCCGCTCTCCTTGTAGCGCCAGTGCGCCGCCATACCGTATTCTGCGAAGTGATGCATCTCATGTGTGCGAATCTGCACTTCCAGCGGCCGGCCATCTTCTGCAATCACCACCGTATGTAGGGACTGATAAGCATTTTGCTTGGGCCGCGCAATGTAATCATCGAACTCCTCGGGAACCGGCGTCCAGATATCATGGACGATACCGAGCACCGTATAGCAATCCTTGACATCGTCGGTGATGACGCGGAAAGCCCGCACATCGTAAAGATCGGAAAACGCCAATGCCTTGGCGCGCATCTTGTTCCAGATACTATAAATGTGTTTGGGACGCCCGGAGACTTCCGCCTTGATCTCTGCTGCTGTCAGTTCGGTGCGTAAATGCTCGATCGCGCGGGCGACGAATTCTGTGCGCTCCATGCGTTTTTCTTCCAGCATCCTGGCGATGCGCCTGTAAGTTGCCGGCTCGAGGAAGCGGAACGACAAATCCTCCAATTCCCACTTGAGCGGCCAGATGCCAAGACGATTGGCCAGCGGCGCATATAAATCGAAAGTCGCACGCGCATATTGTGTCGTGATGTCATTTTCCAGCCTGTTTTCGGCAAAATGACGCAGCGTCGTCACGCGCGCAGCCAGGCGCAACAGCACCACCCGCATGTCGGGCGCCATCGCCAGCAACATTTTGCGCAAGGTTTCGATTTGCGCAGCTACCTGCTGGGCGGTGTTCTTGCCGCGCAAAATTTCTTGCGACTGCTGGAAGGTCAACTCATGAAAACGCATCAATTGACACACCCCGGCGACCAACCCGACAATGTCTTTGCCAAAACGCTCTTCGAGTGTTGCCGCAATATCCGGATCGAGCGCCTGTAACCCGAACAACAGACCAGCGATACGCGTTTCTGCATCAACGTTCAGCGCGCTCAACACACTGAC
>Ga0073909_10000705_pt1 | contig 10618 bp, 6 predicted proteins | sample Coa_R1_6_FD_66439 | JGI IMG/M metagenome (GOLD analysis project Ga0073909, IMG submission 66439) | Surface soil microbial communities from Centralia Pennsylvania, which are recovering from an underground coalmine fire. - Coalmine... | ecosystem: Environmental > Terrestrial > Soil > Unclassified ... | reverse complement strand
CTTGTTCGAACTTTTTGGAACGACCACCGATGTTTCCAAGTATGTTTATCTGACCGACGGCGCGCATTTCGAAAATCTGGCGCTGTACGAACTGGTCCGACGTGAATGCGATTTCATCATCGCCAGTGACGCCGGCGAAGATGGCGGCTACGTTTTTTCGGATTTGGCGAACGCCATTCGCAAATGCCGCACCGATCTGGGCGCGGAAATCAAGTTGAACCTCGCGCCGATTACCGCCGATGAGAAAACCGGTTTTGCAAAATCTCATGTAACTCGCGGCGAAATCCACTATCGCAACGGCAAGACGGGCCAAATTCTCTATTTCAAGAGCTGCCTGACCGGCAACGAACCGAATGACGTACGGGACTACCGCAGGCTGTACTCGGAATTTCCGCAGCAGAGCACCGCGGACCAGTGGTTTGATGAATCGCAATTCGAAAGCTACCGCGAACTCGGGCTCTTTGCGGCAAATTCGGTTCTCTCTCGGGCCAACAGCCACGAACCGTCGATCGATACGGTCTTCGCGGCTGCGTCTTCTGAGTGAAATTTCCCCGGAAGCATGAAAGCCAAGGGCGAAGGAATAGAGAACACTCAGTCCGCGTGGTTTGCGCCTCAGCACAGGAAGATTACAATTGAGTTGGAGCGGGTCTTCAAAGCAGGTGAGAGAACGAAAGCCGTTTGAACCGTAATGAATCTCTGGGGTGCTGCGGACAGACAGCCTGTGTGCACGGCCTGTCCCGTTGGCTCGCCGACCGAAGGCGGCGCGCAACCGGGGCAGGAAAGCCTAATGGTTGGCTCGTGGTGCCCACCTAATTCAGAGGTTCACGGCCTAGTTCTCCACGGCTCTAGCAGTCCGCTCCATTTTCATTCAAGGCAATCGGTAATCGCTTTTCAGTGATAGAAATTCGCTGCCAAGCTGGTTACTTTCTCCTTCGCATCTCCTGCTATCCTGCTTGGTGCCCGGGAACGCCACCGGGCTCCGGAACCTGATCCTCGATTCGAGGGTCTTACGAAAATCTAGCTAAAGACTGACCACTTTTTCTATGCGCGTACTTTTTATCGGAGACATCGTGGGTTCACCGGGCCGCGACATTGTTCGCGACCGTCTGGCCGATCTAGTCTCTCACAAGAAAATCGATCTAGTCATCGCCAACGGCGAAAACTCCGCATCGGGCTTTGGCATCACTCCAAAAATTGTGGATGAGCTGCTGCGCTGCGGCGTAGAAGTGATCAGTGGCGGCAATCACAGCTGGGATCGCAGAGAAATTATGGAGTTCATGCCACACGAATCGCGTCTATTGCGACCGGCGAATTTTCCAGACGGCAATCCGGGCCGCGGCATTTATGTGGGCACGGCAAGAAATGGCATGAAGTACGCCGTGATCAATTTGCAGGGCCGCATATTTCTTCCGGCGATTGATGATCCTTTCCGAAAAGCGGATGAGTTGCTGGCTAGTTTGCTGGCCGATGTGGCTTTTGTGTTAGTCGATCTCCATGCGGAAACCACCAGCGAGAAAATCGCCATGGGCTGGTATCTGGATGGCCGGGCAACTGCGGTGGTCGGCACGCATACGCACGTGGCGACTGCCGACGAGCATATACTCCCCGGAGGCACTGCGTTTATCACCGACGTGGGGATGACCGGGCCACATGCCGGGGTAATCGGGATGGACAAGACGGCGATCATCAAGAAATTTCTGGACGGCTTGCCGACGCGATTTGAAGTCGCGCAAGGCGATGTCCAAATGAACGCGGTATTGATTGAAACTGACGATGAAGGTTTGCGAAATAATGCCGGACGATTAAAAGCACTCAGCATTGAAAGGCTGCGCCTGCACATTGATTGATAGAGTGCTCTGACATTCGCGTGGAGATCGCCAGTGGCTCGCTCAATACACTAAGTCAAAACCAAAGCAACCAAAAGGCTTATCCGGCAGTCTCACCAAACGGATACCAACAGGGAGTCGACCCAGCCTTGAGAATTCCTGCGGTGATGTGTCTGTTGTTCGGCGCCGTCGGCTTCGCGATCCAAGCAAGCGACGCGCAGCAAGTGGACGCCGACTTGGTGGCCAAGCGCCGGCTGTTTTCGCCGATCGGACCTGGATTGAAACAGGTTCGGGGCGGTGCAGACGGAAAAATCTATGTCCTGGCATCCCCTACGCCGGGATTGGTGGTGTATTCACCGGAAGCACGCCGGTTGCTGACCATGCACGAAGTGTCCGGCCTGACTGAGGCAGCACTGGCAGAGGCTAAAGCTTCCGGTGATGTTCTAGTCGAATTTGGCGAAGACTTCGACGTCGATGCCGATGGCAGCATCTATATCGCCGATCGCGCCGCAAACAAGGTTCAGGTCTATTCGAAGGACGGCCGGCACGTGCGGGAGATTGCGGTGAGCGCCCCGCTTTCCGTGGCGGCAATGCCTGAAGGCGAAGTAGCCGTAGCCACCATGCAGCGCGAGACTCTGGTCACCGTTTTCGACAAAAGCGGCAGGCTGGTCCGCGAATTCGGTGATCCAGAAACCTTTACCGAGCGCAAGGACTTGAACCGCTTTCTCAATCTTGGCGAACTCGCCACCGATGCCATGGGCCATCTTTACTACGGGTTCAGATATTTTCCGGAGCCGACCATCCGGCAATTCGACCGCTTTGGCTACGCGGGCCAGGATGTGCACTTCACGGAGCTTGACGCCATGCCGGAAGCGGTAGCCGTCCGACGGGAGATTGCCCGTCAAGAAAAGCGTGGCGATACTCCTCGATTCAAGCAAGTCATGACTGCGATGGGCGTTGACCAGCAGACCGGAGAAGTCTGGATCGCCATCGGAAATATGCTGCTGCACTTTGATAAGGAAGGAAATCGCCGCGCGCTGTTCCGCCTCTACACTCCGCAAAATGCGCGGTTGGAAGCGGTAGCCATCGTCGTTGAGAAAGACCGCTTGCTGATTGGCGGCGATCCGCAGGGAATTTACGAATTTGACCGGACGGACCAGAAATAATTGGATTTTTACGCAACTGCAACTCCTCTGCCATGCCGAAGTCAAGAGTGAAAGAAAGCAAAAACACCTGGCGAAGAAATATTTCCACTCTGGGCCGTTTTTCCACAGCATGCGAAGCCCGATTTCTGTCGTTTTGGTGATCGAAAAACTTGCCGCGAAGCTCCTCCGTAGTTTTTTCTTGAGCGTAACCATGGACTTGCACGGTACTCGCGAAGGTCGGTTCCGATTTTGCGCCCTGTGGAAAAGTTGTGTATCCTGTGTGAACGCTGGCACGTGGTCTTCCATACTTTTTGCTTGCCCACTTCGTGTCAATCGGAGACAATCCCGCGCTGACTCAGACAAGCGGTTCGGCGGTCGAGAGACAGAAAGGGACGTTCGCGGAACGCAGGGGCAAGCTGGCGTTCGCGGATGGGCAGCCTTCCCGCACCAAAACGTAACTTCAAGCGGCTAATAGTCTTTCCACAGGATTTACACATCTGTGGAAATAGCGAGGATTTGGTTTTTTGTTCAAATGACGACGGCAATTCAACTTAGCAAAGAGCGGGAAGCGGCAAACCTCTGGGACAGATTCCTGGAACGCGTGAAATCCCGTGTCAGCATCAATACTTTCAACACCTGGTTCCAGCCTACACGGCTGAACCGCGCCGAAGCGGATGTAGTATTCGTTCAGATTCCCACTACGGTCTTCCGGCAAGTGCTTACCCGTACCTACGGCGAAATTGTCAAAGCGGTTTTCCATGAGCTGGGAGTTCCCAACACCCGCGTTCACTACGTGTGCACCGAAGAGGAGCCGGTGGCCGCAGCGCCAGCCGTGGCATCTGCATCAACCAAGCAATCGAAACTGGATTTTGAGAGCAGCGACCACCAACTAAATCTACGGTACACTTTTGACTCCTTCGTGGTCGGCAAGTCCAATGAATTTGCGCACGCCGCTTCGCGCGCGGTGGCCGAGCAGCCTTCGAAGGCCTACAACCCGCTTTTCCTTTATGGCGGAGTGGGCATGGGCAAGACCCACTTGATGCATGCCATTGGGCATACCATCAAGCAGCGCAACCCGGCGGCTCGGCTGAGTTATGTCAGCGCCGAAAAATTCACCATTGAAGTGATCAATTCGCTGCGCTTCGACAAAATGTTCAGCTTCCGCGAACGCTTCCACACCGTGGACGTGCTACTGGTCGACGACATCCAATTCATTGCTGGCAAAGAACGTACTCAGGAAGAGTTCTTCCACACCTTCAACGCACTCTATGAACAGCACAAACAGATCGTGATTTCGTCGGATTGCTTGCCTAAAGACATTAACTCCATCGAAGAACGGCTTCGTTCGCGTTTCGAATGGGGCTTGATTGCAGACATCCAACCGCCCGACCTGGAAACCAAGATTGCGATTTTGCAGAAAAAGGCGGAAAACGACCGGTTTGGTTTGCCGGATGATGTTGCCGAATACATTGCGCGGGCAATTAAGTCCAACGTGCGCGAACTGGAAGGCGCCCTGACCCGGCTGATGGCTTACGCTTCGCTGACCGGAGCAACTGTTTCGCTAGCTACGGCGCAGCAGGTGTTGCGCAACATAATCGCCTCGCAGGAAAAGCGGGTCACCATCGACCTGATCCAGAAACGCGTTAGCGAGCATTTCAACCTGCGCGAACAGGACTTGAAGGTTCGCAGCAATACCCGCGCGATCGCCTTTCCGCGCCAGGTGGCGATGTATATCGTGAAACAACTGACCACGGCCTCGCTGCCGGAAATTGGCCGGCAATTCGGCGGCAAACACCACACCACGGTGTTGCATTCCATCAACAAGATCGAAGAGATGCGCCGTTCTGACAAAGAGCTAAATCGGACCATCACCCGGCTGATGGACGCACTGCAGTAGTTTTAAGCGAAAAAAATTTATCGCGGAACGGTTACCTCCGCCGAAACCACACGTTCCTAGCCTAAGAATTTCGTAGAAATTTCCATTCCGCCGTTTTCAAGCAAATGGCCGCGATTTGTTTTTTTCGCTAAAACGGCACGTTTCGGAAACAACGCTTAAAAAATGTGCACGCCGGTAGATCGCCGCGTTGTGAATGAGCAGGTTGATTGGCCGGCCATCCATAGTGTCCGCAAGATCTTGAACAGAGGTTTCGCCGCAAACATCGAGTGTGAGGACATCAACGCTATCTGAATTTTTCTTGGCAGGCGTTTTTGATTCCAGTACTTCCTTTGGTTTTCGCCTAAACGGCAATACTCTTCCAGCTGAGCGCCGAATATTCCTTCACGAATTCCAGACCGATCTTCCAGCTGATAGCAATAAATAAGCGCCGTTCGACCGATACATGGTGGCGTCTAGTAGAACGAAAAACCTTTGCAGTGTGCTTGTGGAGATTAGTTGAAGAACCTATTGAAAATCTGTTGAAGCTTAAGGATGAAATCACGCGCCGACTGGTCCCATCTGCGCTAAGCAATCGTTTTTCCGGCATACACACATTCCACTGCACAGGACACTCTCCGTGTAAGACACTCTCATGGTGATAGTTATGGAGCTTTCCACAAATTCACAACACTCATCACAACAACAAGGGCTATGTCCTAAGATTTAGAGTTCATAGTTTAGTTTCTACAAGACTTTGAGTGGTGATTGTTGTGATTGTGAATTTCTGAAAATTTGGTTTGCGCGAGCCGGCCCAAAAACTGGGAACACACTCCAGATTCGCAAGAACTTCGACTTTCCCACCGATTTCCACACCTATAATCCGTTCGCAAGGCTTTCGCCCAACGCCAAAAACGAGTAGAGTACGCAGCAGCGGATGAGTATCCCCGAGGAAGGTCTAAATGTCGGCAACCGGAACCGCACGCGAGGAAAGCCAATCAATGGAATTCAGCGTAACGAAATCGGCGCTTTTGAATGAACTGAACACTACCCAGGGCGTGGTGGAACGCAAGACGACCATTCCCATCCTTTCCAATTTGCTAGTGGAAGCGCGTGATGCCCGAGTGATTATTACTGCAACTGATCTGGAATTAAGTGTTCGCACCTCTTGCGAAGCAAAAGTTAAAAAAGAAGGCGCAGGAACGATCCCCGCCAAGAAACTATTGGAGCTTGTTCGCTTGCTTCCCGAAGGCGAAATAAAGTTTAAGTTACTCGACAATCACTGGGTTGAAATTGTCAGCGACAAAAAGAAATACAAACTGGTAGGGATGGCCAAAGAGAATTTTCCTGCTCTCCCGGCCATGCCCCATGTCTTGGTAAAGATTCCCGCCACGGTTTTGGAAGGATTGATCTCCAAGACCAAATTCGCGATTTCCATGGAAGAGTCGCGTTACACTCTGAATGGCGGCTTGCTAATTTTGAAGCCCGATACGCTGGCCATGGTGGCGACCGATGGCCACCGTTTGGCGCTTGCAGAGACCGATCACAAGCTTGCCGGGCTCAACGGCGAAGTGAAAGTCCTGATCCCCAAGAAAGCCATGGACGAAGTTGAGAAACTTTCCAGTGTGGCCGGGCCTGAAGCGCAAATGGATTTTGCCAAGGACGAAAGCCATCTCTTCTTTCAAGTTGGCCATCGTCTGCTGATTTCACGCATTCTTACTGGGCAATTCCCGAATTATGAGGCGGTGCTGCCGCGCGACAACAACAAATCCGTAGTCATCGAGCGCGCCGAATTGAGCGACGCTGTACGCCGTGTTTCTCAGTTGGCCGACCAACGTTCTCACGCCGTAAAACTTGCCGTCTCCAAAGAAGGCATCGAAATTTCCGCGTCGAGCCCCGAATACGGAGAAGCAAAAGAAAATCTTGAAAAGGACTACAAGGGCGATCCGATCTCCATCGGCTTTAACTCCAGCTACGTGCTGGATTTTCTCGCTGCCGCTGCCGAAGGTCCGATCAGCATCGAATTGAAAGACGAACAGAGCGCAGGCCAGATGCGCCCGCTTGCCGACGAATCCTATCGCTACCGCTACATCATCATGCCCATGCGAATTTGAGTGGCAGTGTCCTTCCCGTTCTTTCCGCTTTTTTTTAACTACCTTCCTACTGAAAACAAATCGATTTCTTAGGCACACATGACTCCGAATCGTAGGTTACTAGGCAAGGTTTTAAACACCCGTAAACCACAGAAACCAAATACCTTATGTGATTTTCTGGCAATCTTCTTTACTTGAGAAAAAGGGGCGATTCGGCTATACTTTTTGGGTTGTCGATTCGCAGATTTTCCTACAAATCGACATGTCCACAGGATTCGTGAGCCTTGTCATTGCGCTCCGCGCCAGGAGCGAAAAGGTTCGAGCCCTGGAGAAACGAACCTGCGATTTTGTCGCAGGGGAATAGTCTTCGCCGCGTCCCGGTGTGCGGGATGGGATGAAGCAGGAACTCTACGAGTCCTGGTTTCCAGCCGGGATCAAAGAGTAAGGCGTCAGCCAAAAAATTTGGCTGCACGGGACGATACTCGAATCCTTCCGCAATCGCGCCAATCTTGCTTCAGGACTAAAACTGAACTTTTCAAGTACTCGTCGTGTGACTGTTACGTGTCTACAGGCAGCGCATCGCGCTCTGAAAGAATTTAGAAGAAATTTTTGTTCGCTAAAGAGATGAGGGTTCATGGGCGATAAAGAAAAAGAGCCAGTAGTCGGCAAAGCTCCCGCCGGTCATCAGTACGACGCAAAATCGATCAAAGTGTTGGGCGGTCTTGAAGCGGTTCGCTTGCGCCCAGCAATGTATATCGGCTCGACCGGCGAAATGGGTTTGCATCACCTGGTGTGGGAAGTTGTCGACAACTCGGTGGACGAAGCCATGGCCGGGCACGCCGACGAAGTAAACGTCACCGTGCACGAAGACAACTCCGTGACCGTAGTGGACAATGGCCGCGGTATTCCTGTGGACATGCACGCCACCGAAAAGCGCCCCGCAGCGGAAGTTGTCCTCACTGTGCTGCACGCTGGCGGAAAATTCGATAGCGACACTTACAAAGTTTCCGGCGGTCTGCACGGGGTCGGCGTTTCGGTGGTGAACGCGCTTTCTGATTGGCTGGAACTGGAAATTCAACGGGACGGCGCGGTTTGGGAACAGTCTTACGAAAAAGGCAAGCCCACTTCCAAGCTGAAACAAACTGGCAAGACCCGCAAAACTGGCACCAAAGTAACTTTCCACGCCGACCCTTCCATCTTCGAAAAAACGACTTATAGTTACGACACGCTGGCCACACGTCTTCGCGAATACGCTTTCCTGAACAAAGGTCTGAAAATTACGCTTATGGATGAGCGCACCGAAAAATCCGCGGAGTTCCGCTTCACGGGCGGCATTGCCGAATTCGTAAAACATCTGAACCGCGGCAAGACCACGCTCCACGATGCGCCGATCTACATGGAAGGCAAAAAAGGCAACGTGGAGATCGAAATCGCGCTGCAGTATAACGACTCTTACGGCGAGAACGTTTTTTCGTTCGCTAACACCATCAACACTGTCGATGGCGGCACCCACCTTTCCGGCTTCCGCTCCGCGCTGACCCGCACTATCAACAATTTCGCGTCCAATGCGGGAATGCTCAAAGAGCAAAAGGACGAAGTCAGCATCACCGGTGATGACGTCCGCGAAGGTTTGGTTGCTGTGGTGAGCGTGCGCCTGCCGCAACCGCAATTTGAAGGGCAAACCAAAGGCAAACTGAATAGCGACATCAAGGGTGACGTCGAGCAACTCGTCAACGAAAAGCTTGGTGAGTGGTTTGACAAACACTCCACCGTCGCCCGACGCATCATCGGCAAATGTATCGACGCTGCGCGCGCCCGCGAAGCCGCTCGCAAAGCCCGCGAACTCACCCGCCGCAAGTCCGCCATGGATTCCAGCGGCTTGCCGGGAAAGCTTGCCGATTGCCAGGAACGCGATCCGGCGCGCTGCGAACTTTTCGTGGTTGAGGGCGAATCCGCAGGCGGCTCCGCAAAACAGGGCCGCGACAGAAAGTACCAGGCGATTCTTCCGCTCAAAGGTAAAATTCTCAACGTCGAAAAAGCGCGCTACGACAAAATGCTAGGCCACGAAGAAATTCGCGCCATCATCACCGCGCTGGGCACCGGCATCGGCAAAGACGATTTCGATGCGGGCAAACTGCGTTATCACAAAGTGATTCTGATGACCGACGCGGACGTAGACGGTTCGCACATCCGTACTCTGCTGCTTACTTTCTTTTTCCGCCATATGAAGGAACTGATCGACCGCGGCCATATCTACATCGCGCAACCGCCGCTCTATCGTGTGAAGCGTGGTAAGAGCGAACGCTACATCCGCGACGAGCGCGATTTCGCCCGTGAACTGATGAAGCGGGCCACCGAAGATCACGTGGTCAAAGCCAAAGAGGGCGTAAGCCTGGAAGGCGCGAGCCTGACCACTTTCCTGCTCAACGTTCAAGAATACGAAGCCGTCGCCGCAAAACTCGCCCGTCGCGTGAAAGAACCTCGGCTGGTGGAAGCCCTGGCCGAAAGTGCGCTGGAAAAGAAAACCGACTTCGAAGAAAAGAAGCCGATCGACAAGCTGCTGAAGGAAATCGAAAAGCTGAAGCTCAAAATCGAAGGCGAAGTGGTTTTCGACGAAGCGCACAGCCTCTACGAAATTCAGTTTGGACCGCCACATAACCAGAAAATCAATTGGGCGCTCGTCGCTTCCGCGGACTACAAGCGGCTTCGCGGCCTGGCCAAACAGGTCGAGGAGTACAACAAACCCCCATTCACCATCATCCGCAATGGCGACAAAGCGGTTCGCGAAAAAGCCGGCGACGTCCTCGGCTACGTAATGGAAGACGCCAAAAAAGATTTCACCATCACCCGATTCAAGGGTCTCGGCGAAATGAATCCGACCCAGTTGTGGGAAACCACCATGAACGCGGACTCCCGCACGCTGTTGAAAGTACGCCTAGAAGACGTGGTCGAAGCCGAAAAGATTTTCACCACGCTGATGGGCGAAAACGTCGAGGATCGCCGCAAGTTCATTGAAGAAAACGCGTTGGACGTGGTCAACCTGGACATTTGATCAGCATGCTTTACCAGTTGGGCTGGACCACATTGCCGGGACTGCGCGGATTGAGGGTGAGCGAATTTCGCGCGGAACCGACTGCGAATCCTGACATGCAACGCGGAGTCGCCATGGAATTTGCGGATCAAGCCGCTTGTGATGAATTTTTGCAGGCCGCCGAAGCGGAATTTACCGCCCGGCGATTTACAAACGCAGCCGACGCATTCGATACAGTGAAAGCATACTTGCTGGAACGCGCAGCAAAGCGATAGGTAAGAGTTTCGTAGTTTGCGAGGGGAAATGGCGGACGAACAGAATCAATCAATCTTAGTTCCGGTGGACATCGAAGCCGAAATGAAGAAGTCCTATCTGGACTACGCGATGTCCGTGATCATCGGACGCGCGTTGCCGGATGTGCGCGATGGCCTGAAGCCGGTGCATCGCCGCATTCTTTTCGGCATGTACGAACTCGGCCTCACTTCCACCAAGTCTTACCGCAAGTGCGCCAAAATCGTCGGTGAAGTCCTCGGCAAATATCACCCGCACGGTGACACGCCGGTGTACGACGCGTTGGTCAGGATGGCGCAGGACTTCAACATGCGCTACCCCCTGGTGGACGGCCAGGGAAACTTTGGCTCGGTGGACGG
>Ga0073909_10000704_pt1 | contig 10619 bp, 8 predicted proteins | sample Coa_R1_6_FD_66439 | JGI IMG/M metagenome (GOLD analysis project Ga0073909, IMG submission 66439) | Surface soil microbial communities from Centralia Pennsylvania, which are recovering from an underground coalmine fire. - Coalmine... | ecosystem: Environmental > Terrestrial > Soil > Unclassified ... | reverse complement strand
GAGGTCTCCGGTAACGATCGAACCATTACAGAGAAAGAGCCCCTGGCGTGGACGCCCGCGGTGCATCTGTCTGCCGCGAACAAGGCCGACTTCGGCCTGCGGTCGCTGGTAGCGACCCACAATCTGCATCAATCCGATCTGTTCACCGACTCGGCGCTGATCGATCTCCTCGATCGTTTTCCCCGGCAACATCTCTACGCGCTGTCGATGGGGACCGACCCCGCGCGCATCGAGAATCGGCTCGCGCTTCACGACGGGGTGAGCGGTGCCGAGCTGTTGCGGGCGGTCAAGAACGGTCGCTTGTGGCTCAACGCCACACAGGTCGACACTGCCGACAGGCGCTATCGCGAGCTCATCGACCACCTCTACGCGCAGCTCGCCGCCCAGGTACCCGGTTTTTATCCTTTGGCGAGCCGCGGGACGCTGCTCATCTCCTCGCCGCGCGCGCTCGTCTACTACCACGCCGATGGCCCCGCCTCGGCGCTCTGGCACATCCGAGGCCGGAAGCGAATCTGGATCTACCCGGCCCTGGACGGGCGCTACATCCGGCGCGAGTTCCTGGAAGACATCTTCGCCGGCGTGCGGCACGAATACCTGCCCTACGAAAGCGCTTACGAGGAGGCGGCCGTTTCCTATGAGCTCGGGCCGGGGCAATGGGCCACCTGGCCCCAGAATGCTCCGCACCGGGTGACCAACCTCGACGACGTCAACGTTTCTCTTTCCACCGAGCACTTCACTCCGCAGACGCGCCGGCGTTCGCAGGTCTATGTCGCCAACCGATTCTTCCGGACGCGCCTGGGCCTGCAGTACCTGTCGGCGCGAGAGGACGGGCCGCTTGCGCTGGCGAAGACGGTGATTCACCGGCTGGCGCGCAAGGGCGGCCTGGACCGGGTGAAAGTCGCGCGCCACAAGCCCAGGCTGCGGGTCGACGCCGACGCTCCCGGAGGCGTGGTCGCGCTCGACGACCCGGGCAGCTCAAATGGATTTCACCCTTGATCGAGGTTCGATGCCTGCACACCCTCGAGGAGATCGAAGCGCTTCGAGAACAGATAGACGCGTTGAATCTCGCCTCCGCGCGGCCGGACCCATTCTCGACTTTTGAATTTTACGAAAACTACCTTCGCAACGAGGGGTGTTTTCCGCGACCGGACGGTCTGCGTCCGTGGTTTCTGGTCGCGTTCGCCGCCGGCCGGCTAGTCGCCTACCTTGCCCTGAAACAGGTTGCGCACCGGATCTTGGGTCTGCGGGCGCTGCAGATCGACTGGTTGACCGCCCACACCGCCGACCGGCCGCATCTGGTGGCGGGGCCCGGGCACGCGAACGAGGCGAGCGAGGCGTTCTACGCCTATCTCCTGCAGCGCAAGCACGAGTGGAGCTTGCTCGAATTTCAGCAACAGGACCAAGCCTCGCCGTTATTTCCGCCGCCCGCGACGGTCGCGTTCAAGGGTTGCCGGGTGCGCCAATGGGCGAACATGGAAAACGGCACGATTCCCGTGCGTTGGGATACGGTGCATGAATACTTCAAGGCATTCTCGAAAAAATTCCGCTCGAACGTCAGCCGGCAGATACGCACGCTTTTTTCGGCAGGGGAGGTGGAATGCCTGATGTCTTCGGACCCGGCGATCACCCCGTATCTGTTCGAGCTTTACCGCATCGTCGAGTCGCGCAGCTGGAAGTCGAACGTGGATGCGGCCATCGGCCGCGATCCCAAGTGGGTCGACTACTACCAGGGTCTGCTCGGCGCCTGGCAGCCCATGCACCTGTCCATCCATGTGCTCCTGCTCGACGGAGTGCCGATCGCCGGCCTCATCAACGGCTCGTTCCAGAAGGGGCTCTACGCATTGCATATCGCCTATGACCGGGGCGCGAGCAGGCTCGCACCCGGTGCGGCGGTGCTGCTGATGGGAATGCGGCAGGCCATCGACGGCCGGTTCGCGTTCTTCGATCTGCTCTGGGGTTTCGGGTACTACAAGACCCGGTGGCTGGCAGAAATGACGGAAACCCGGAGCGTGCAGATCTACCGGGTGGGTGGAATATTTTTCTGGCGCAGAATGCTCGGAGACCTGAAGCGCCGGATGCTGTCGCGTGGAGCGACGCGGGAACCCGCGCACTTCAACCCGGCGAGCAGGGATGCCATCGAGCTCCAGGCTGTGCCCGAGACGGGGCGCGCGCCGGATATGACTACGGCCGAGAAAAAACGCGTCTCCGCGCTGCTTGCGCAGGTCCGCCAGGGTCAGGGTGAATTCCTCTCGGCGGCGGCGCTGGCCTCGGTGATCCCGTTCGAAACTCATCGCATGCCGTGGCGGCCGGAATCGAGCCGTGGACATGCGTCACGGACCGATACCCTGCATTGACGCCGGGACCGGGAGAGGGCGCTGTAGCGCGCGCAAGGAGAGGATCGCGATTCCGACCAGGTTGATCAACTCGCCGATCAGCATGCCCACCAGCGCTCCGCCGACCCCGAACCGCAGCATTCCCCAGTAGCTGGACCCCAGGGATATCACGGCGATGACGAGCGTGAGTGAGGTCAGGATGCGGAAATGTCCTTGCGCCGCAAGCAGGCAAACGACCTGATTGCGGACTACGATCACGAGGAAAATCGCCCCCCACAGCAGCAACAATTCATCGCGCTGCGCGAACTCCTTTTTCAGGACGACGGCAAAAAGCCAGTCGCGCGTTAACCACAGGACGGCGAAGTAGCACAGCGTGAGCGCGCCCAGGCCCAGGGCCATCAGGCACAGGCGGCGCCACAATAGGCGGGCGCCGTGCCGCTGCAGCCAGCTGGCCGCGAGCGGCAGCATGAGCGAGCCGATCCCGGTCGACAGGAGGTTCACGGGCATCATCAGGAGGCGCGTTGCCGCAATCGCCGCCACCGTGGCGACGTCGAGGGTCCCGGCGACGAGAAAGATATACCCCTGGCTGAAGGCCCAATGGATACCCGCGCCCGCCGTGGACCAGGCGGCGAGCGGGACGATCTCCCGCAGGACGCCATGGGCGCCATCCATGTTCCAGGGCTCGTGGTGGTGCAGGGTCCGGGACAGCAGGATACCGCTCACCACCGCGGCGAGGCCGAGGACGAAAACGGCGGTGACGGCCGGCACCGGCGTCAAGGTCACAAGGGAAACGCCCGCCACCATCAGCACGACGTAGACAATATCGGTTCGAAGCACGTCGTACGGGCGGCGATGCGTGAGCAGCACCATGCGGAAGTATTCGCGATGCAGGATCGCGAGCGCCGCGAATACCGTGGCGAGCACCAGGGGGCCGGTATGAACGTCCAGCGCCCGCGCGTACCACAGACCGAGCGCGATCACGACCGCAACGCCGCCGAGCGCCGGCAGGATTCTTCGTTGCGCGCGATACAGGCCGCCGACGAGCTCCGCGCGTCCCGGACGATCGAGCCGGCTCATGCGGATCGCCAGGGGCGGGCTGAAAAACGCGTTCTGCATGGAAACGAGCAGGACGATCGCGCTCGAGGCCAGGACGTAGTAGCCGTATTGGACGTCGCTCGTGCTTCGAATCAGGATCAGCCCGATCGAAAAACTGGCGGCGGAAAGCAGCGCCTGGCTGGTTATCGCGCTGCTGAGCAGGCGCGCGAAGGCGAAATGGCTGCGACGCCGATCGCTCACGACTACTCCCGCTTGGTGCGCACCCACGCCGCGGGCGCGCGCGCGCGCAGCATCAGCAACACTTTCCAGAGCACGAAAAACGGGGCGCGCGCCAAGTCGATCAGGCCGCGCATGCCGACGCCGCTCAGCTGCCAGCCGCGCAACACGTAAAGCAGCAGACTCAGGCCGCAGAGGAGTCCCAGCGACAGCCCCATTTCCGCGGAGGGTTCCCACAGGAGGGCGATGCCTGCGAGGACAATCAGCGCAGCGATGTTCATCGCCACGTAGGACAGGGGGGGCACCAGGAGATCGAGCGCCAGATCCAGGCAGACTCCGGCGCCGGGTTCCTTGGCCGCACGCAGCAATGGCAGGATCTTGGTGCGAATGAGTCGGAGGCGTCCGCCCTCCCAACGCTGGCGTTGGGTGCGCGCCGCCGCCTCACCCGATACCATCACCCCGGCGACTTGCGCTTCGTCCGCATAGTGCACGCGATGGCCGGCGAGGCCCAGTTCGATTCCGTATTCGATGTCCTCGGTCAGGGAGAATGCGCGATACGGAACCAAATGCAAAAGCCGGTGAGTAACGCACCAGCCGTTGCCGCGTATTCCGCAGGAGAGCTGCAAGCGCTCACGCGCGCGCGAACGCACCCGGTGGAACGAGGCCATGGCGATCGCCATGAGACGCGTGCGCCACGAGGCTTGCGGGTTCAGCACGCCATAGTGCGCCTGTACCGCCTTGGCCCCCTCGTCGATGCGCCCGGCAAACGCTTCGAGCAGGTTCGCCGAGACTTCGGTGTCGGCGTCGACGACAACCACGGCGTCGGCCCAGCCGTGCACGTGGCTCAGGTGGAAGGCGAAATCCAACGCGTATCCTTTGCCGCGGCGCGTTGTATCGTTGCGCTCCAGCACCTCGGCCCCCGCCTCGCGCGCGAGCGCGGCCGTGGAATCGGTGCAATTGTCGGCGACGACCAGTACGCGGAAACCGTCGGCCGGCCAGTCGAGCTTGCGCAGGCTGGCGACGACCCCCTGGATCGCGGCTGCCTCGTCATGGGCCGGAACGACAACGTCGAACCGGAGCCGTCGCGACGAGCGCAACGCCGCCGGCGGCGCGCTCGATAGCAGCGTGAACAACAGCAAATACAGGCTTGCCGCCGCTGCGGGCAGCGCCAGCATGAGCAGCACAAGGTTCGCAATGGCGGTCATGGGGCTTTGCTTCCGTATTCCTGGTAGTGCCAGCCCAGGAAGATCGATATCTTTCCGATATTGGCCGATGCCTTGAGCAGCCAATACGCGGCGCGGTGCCGGCCGAGCGGCCAGGACAGGAGCGCCAATCCCGCCGCCAGGGCGGACTGCGCCAGTGCCCGCAGGAGCAGGAGCGTGCGGCCGGCTGTCGTCAAGGCTCCGAAACGTCCGGTCAGTTTGTGACGCGCGAAATCCTGCCCCCCGCGCAAGGCCCGCAGCAGCAGCCAGCGCAAGGACAGCCGGGAAGCCTCGACCGGCTCGTGAACGACGGCCTCGTCGCACCATACGATGCGCGCGCCCTGCTGCACCAGCCGGCCGAGCAGGTCGCCGTCCTCGCCGCCGGTCAGCCCGTAGTCCGGGTCGAAAGGCGCCGGACCATCGCGCAGGAGCGCGCCGCGCAACAGCACATTGCCGAAGCGCAGCTTGTTGAGCGGGATGACGGTGCCGGTCTGCATACGGGCCCATTCATAGAAGCTGCCGCGCCGGATCCACGCCGGCGCGTCGGCGGGAACGATCGGCTCCACCGGGCCGAGTGCGCCGTCGGCGGCATGGCGGGTGACGGTCTCGGCCAGCTGTTTCAGCCAGGCCGCCGGCGCGCGTTCGTCGTCGTCGATGAAGGCGATCCAGTCGCCGGTCGCCAGCTCCACGGTGCGATTGCGCGTCAGTGCGATGTTTTTTTCGGGCTGAATGGCGTAGTGAATCGGAAACGGAGCGCCCAGCTCGCGCCGCCGTTCCACCACGGCGCGTGCGCTGCCCGCGGCGTCGTTGTCGACCACGACCACTTCGCTAGGGAAACGCCGCTGGTCGACGAGGTCGGCGAGCAGTGCGGCGAGGCGCTCCGCACGGCGATAGGTGGCGATGCACAGGCTGATGTTCATGGTGGCGGCCTGGGGCCGGTGCGGTCCAGGCGCCTGGCCGCCGTCAAGGCCGTTGCCAGCTCCCGGCGCGCTCGGAACAGATTCCAGGCGAGGAGCGCCAGCGCGGTCCCGCTCAACAGGGGCGAAAGCCCCTGAGAAAACGCGAGCAGCAGCGCCAGCACCACGAAGAACAGCAGCCGTATCAAGTGAAACGGCGCTTCGGGCCATTCCTTGCCTCCCATCCGGTATACGCAGTACGGAACCCATTTCGCCAGGACGTGGGCACCGAGTGCGGCCGCGCCGATCGGGACGACCGGCACCAGTGCGACGAAGGCGGCGCTGCGCGCGAACTGCAGTCCCGCGAACATCCAGACCCGTGTCCCTTTGTCGAAACGGTTGTACAGCGTGAACCAGCCGTAGGTAGCCAGCAGTACTACGGCCCAGACGGCGAAGTCCGCGGGTACGGGTGCCGCCGGCCGGCGCAGCAGGACAAGGGCGACCGCGCCGCAGGCAAACGCCCAGATCCAGGGCTGCCATGGCGGCGTGGCGACCGGAGAATCCAGAAATTCCGCGCTGAGTTTCGGATCGACCTCGAAGCGCGCGGCGATCCGGTCGTTGTCGACGTATCCGCGCTCGTAGATCGCCCAAAACGATATCAGCAGGAACAGCAGGCCCAGGACATGCAGGACCGGCAGCGCGGCCAACGCTATCGAGCTCAGCACCCAGAACGCGAAATCCTCCTGCAGGATGCCGCGGACGATATAGCGCTGACCGGGGCGCTTGACCTGGGTCAGGTATTGGCCGGGCAGGTAGACGCCGCTCAAGGCGCGCCGATAGCGAGCTTCCGGCCACACCGTGCGCAGAGGACGCGCGCACGCATTGAGCAGGGTGAGATCCTGCGCCGAATCGGTGAGGACGAGCGCGCGGCGAACCGTGTCGTCGCCGAGGGCGCCGATCGCCAGGTGGAGTTTTCCGCCGCGGCGATCGGCGAAGGTCGACAGCCGCGCGGCCACGATCTTCGCCTGCGGCAGACCGAGCGCCGCCACCAGCGGCGCGACGATCGGCTGGAATCCGGCAGTGGCGATGATCGGGGTCGTGCCCGGATTCTTGAGCACGGCCATCAGACGCAGATTGGTGAAATCCCTCGCCAGTCCGGCGACGCGGTTCTTCCAGTGATTTCCGGTCCAGGGCAGGCACGTCGATATGAGGCGCACGCGCCACACGTCGCGCGTCGCCTCGCCGCCGGTCCAGCGCCACGGCTTGACGACATCCAGCATCCGCATCAGCAACAGCGCCACCAGGGGCGGGCGCGCCGAGTCGATGAAATCTTCGGTGGAGTTGCGCAGGTAGAGCGTTTCATCCAGATCGAGCAGGACCGGTCCGACGTGATGCAGAATCGCGCCGATGGCGGCCTCCGGCGATACGTCGTGCGGCGTGACGACGCTGGTCGGGTTCATGGCGCGCCTGCGGAAACGAAAACCGGCGCTGTCTCGCGCGCGCGAGGTTTTCGATGCAGCCGCTTCCGCAGGGAGGCGCAAGGCTGCTCGACCCAGCGGCGCATCGGTTCCGCCACCGCCAGCGTGAGGACGGCTCCCGCGAGCGTCAGCCAGAGCCAGCCGAGCTGCGGCCAGTGCTTGGCGAGTCCCAGCAGAATCACGTGATGCGAAAGGTAGATCGTGTACGAAATCGTCCCGATGTATACGAGGGGCCGGGCGTTCAGCCAGAGAAACGGCGGACGGTCCGCCCGGGCGACCGCCAGATAGATCAAGGGGGCGATTGCCAGGCTCTGAAGGGTGTAGCGGGCGGTGAGGCGGAAGACTTCGTCGCGATACAACAACGTGCCGATCAGCACTGCGACGCAGACCGCGGCCATTCCCCAGTCTCTGAGCGCGTTCGGGGCCGGGACGGGGTCAAGCCAGGGATTGCGCGCGAGCGCCATGAGGCATCCGACGAGAATCGCATCGACCCGGGTATCGGTGGCCATGGTGAGGTACGCCTCCGACCCGCCGTGAGCCACGAGCCAGCAGCGCCACGCCAGAACGGCGGCGCAGAGCATCGAGAGCGCCGCTACCGACAGTCCGGCGCGGCCGAAGCGCAGCAACAGCGCGGCCAACGGGGGAAAGAAGAGGTAATAGTGTTCCTCGATCGCCAGCGACCATACTAGGCCCAGCCCCGCGGGCATGCCGTCGAAATCACGCGAGATCACGTAGTAGTTGCCGAAGTAAAACAAGGCGGAGAACAATCCACCCGGCGTGAAACCGCCGTCGATGACGGAAGCGAGGGCCAACAGCCCGGCCGCGGCGACCACGATGACAAGCGGCGGCATCAGGCGCAGCAAGCGGCGCAGATAGAAGCCCCGGTAGCTGATCCTGCCGCTACGGGTGTGCTCGACGCGCATGAGCGTGGTGATCAAATAGCCGCTCAGCACGAAAAAGATGGTGACCCCGAGGCCGCCGGGAACGAGACTGTCGGCCCCTCCGTGCGCGAAGAACACGAGCGATACCGCGACCGCGCGGATGCCGTTCAGGGATGGGATCTCCCCGGTCGCGTGCTGGGGGCGGTTGATTGCGGGCGTCATGGCATCAGGCTCGCCCGCCCAGGGCGCGCGGGAGGGATTTTTGCGGAAGCGGCAACGCCGGCCGGCGGACCGGCCTGCCGAGGGAGGGATGCGGCTCGCCGAAGACCGAACGCAGCTGGCGCTCCAGGAGGCCGCGTGCCAGGGCCGTCGTGGCGAGCGTCATGATGACGAAATCGACGCTCAGTACGCTGAACCAGTGCGTTTCCGACAGGTTCGTGATCGCCTGCTGGAAGAACAGCGCCAGATACAGCGCGCTCTGGGTCCGGTCTATTTCCAGCAGCTGCAGGCACTGGCGCACGTGGGTGATGATGTAAGCGACCAGGCACGCAAGGCCGACCCATCCCAGATCGTTGACGATTTCCAGATAGCCGTTGTGGGCGGACCCGGGGTAGAAGGAACGCATGCGCCACACGAATTCGTAGGACTCCGTTCCGGCCACAGGTACGCCGGTCCAGTACGCTCCGTAGCCGGTGCCGAGGAAGGGGTGCCAGCGAATGTGGTCGGCGATGATCGCCCAGATTTCGGCGCGGCCGGTAAAAGTCACCTTGTCGGTCAGCAGGGTGATCGGAGCCATGAGCGTTCCGAGCCCGGGAATCAGGTTCAGGATGGCGAGGGCGTATACCAGGAGCGCCGCGACCAGGATCGAGACCAGGAAAGGGACGCAGGGGCGCAGGACACGGGGCGAACGCACCAGCAGGGCCAGAAGGATCATCACGACCACGGTGGCCGCCAGCGACGTCGAGCTGCGCGACAGGACCAGGCAGGTCACGGCGAGTGCGCAGCCGGCCAGGGCAGACAGGAACCTGACCTCCCGGGCGAGCCATGCGTGAAACCAGAAGATCAGGGCGATGCAGGACAGAGCGCCGAGCCCGTTCTTGTGATTCGCAAGGCCGCGCCAGGCGCCGACGAGCTCGGCCGATGTCTCTTGATGGATCGCGAGCTGGGGGAAGGCGAGACCGAAAAGGATGGAGCCGAGCAGCATGAGGGTCAGGATCGGGCGCACGATGCCCTGGTAGCGCCGCGCATGCCAGCCGATCAGCACGAACGCGGTGCACGCCAGTACGATCGTGAACATCCGGACGAGGCGCCGCGCGCTCAGAGAAGGATCGATCGACCAGGCGATGCTGAGGACCGCGAGCGCAACGAACAGGGGCAGGAACGGGTTCAGCACGCGCGCCAGCACCCACGCCAGGCCCGCGCGCCACAGCACGATGATGGCGCTCAGCACCAGCAACCCCAGCCACAGCGTGCGGCTGACGGGCCCGCCCGAAGTGGGCACGGCTCCGAAGCTCTGGTAGTCGAAGCCTTCCGGCACGATCATCAGGACGATCAGCACCCATACCATTCCCGCAAGAAAGAGCGAATGCCGGTCGTCTTTCAGCCACGCCGCGCCGTAGCGTCGCGCAGTGTTCGATGTCGTTGGATCCAAGGCAGTCGCTTCCGCGGATTGGGCGCCGGTGCCGGGCAAAACCGCCCGATGGCGTCTCGAGAATCAGAAATGGCTGATGACGGCGCCCAGAATCTGCGAGCGCGTGGCTGCCAGTCGCCGCAACATGTCCTGCATGTCCTTGTAGGGCGTGTGCTGCGCCCGGCTGAGGGCCAGCACGCGGCCGACGAAGTTCGCGACCGCGAGCGCATCCGAAAAGTGCGTGACAGGAGCCGTATCGACCACGACGAACTCGAAGTTGTCGCGCCAGTCTTCGATCATCGCGGCGAAAGCGCCGCTCGACAGCAGCTCCAGCGGGTTGCCCGGGACGGCCCCGGCAGTCAGCACCGACATCCGCGGCAGGCCATGCACGGCATGAAGGTACGGGTCCGAGCCGGACTCTATCGCCTGCGAGAGCCCCTGCCGGTTGTCGGTGCCGAAAAGCAGATGCTGCCGCGGGCGGCGCAGATCCGCGTCGACGAGCAACGTCGGGCGGCCGGTCTGCGCGAAGGCAATGGCAAGCTCCGCTGCCAGCATGGAGCGACCTTCGCCGGCGCAGGGGCTCAACAAGGCGACGATATCGGCGCGATCGGGCGACTCGCGCCGCAGGAGCAGCTCGGTCCGCAGCGCGCGGATTTTTTCGCAGCGAGGGTCACGAGGGTCGTGCGCCATGATCAAATGTTCGTCGGGCTCTACGGCGCGCTCGATCGGCGTGATTTCGCACTTGGACCGCCGCGCCGGGTCGGCGCCGTCGTGAGGTGCGTGTTGTGAATCGCGGAAGTCCTGAGTCGCTTTGCCGGTGCTCACGCCGTACCCCTCATGCGCAGCCTGCCGAATTCCACCAGAACTGGAATGCCATGATGGCGCTCGAGATCGTCGCGGCAGCGTACACGGCGGTTGAATAGCTCA
>Ga0073909_10000701_pt1 | contig 10641 bp, 16 predicted proteins | sample Coa_R1_6_FD_66439 | JGI IMG/M metagenome (GOLD analysis project Ga0073909, IMG submission 66439) | Surface soil microbial communities from Centralia Pennsylvania, which are recovering from an underground coalmine fire. - Coalmine... | ecosystem: Environmental > Terrestrial > Soil > Unclassified... | reverse complement strand
TTGCCTGTAGTTGCTGCCGCCCTATTTCCAAAACTTAAAACTCCTGTAAACTCTTGAACATTTACCGAATTATGCGCCGAAAGTACTAATTCAAATTTCCATGCACCGTTAAAAGTTACGGCTGCCATAGTGAAAGTTGCATCTTGAAACATTATTGTTGTTCCATAATATACTTTGATTGTCAAACTCGGGGTTCCAGCATTAGCCGAATATATACCGTATAACGATATTCTCAACGCGCCGTTTGTTCCTAGAAGATTGCCCGGCACTAGAATACTATACAAATCGGTTTCTGTTACAGTGTTGGTAATATCATTATCGGTAACGGCTTTATCTGGAATTACTACCATTGAAGTCATTCCCGTATCCGGCATTTTTTTACAACATCATCTCCGCAATTGCAAACTTTCTATTGAAATGATAAAGTGTATTTGCTGCCGACCACGTGACAGAGATTTTAAAATTAAGAGCAGTGGTTGAGTTTTCTGCCGCCGTTCCTTCAACGGGGTGTGTTGGCCCTGAACTGGTTGCGCTAATATCACCGTTTCCGACAGTAGCCGTTAATGCCCTATTACCGAATATCAAAAATCCATTAACTTCTTGCGAGTTAGTAGCATTATGAGCAGACAATATTATTTCAAATCTCCATACACCACTAGGACTTACTGCGGAAATTACGAAACTCGTATCTTGCCACATCAATGTAGTACCATAATAAATTTTTAAAATTACGGTTGGGCTTCCCGAGTTTGCAGAATATAATCCATATATTATTAATCTAACGGCTTTATTTGTACCTAGAATATTTGCCGGGATTGAAACGGAATAAATATCAGTTTCGGTTGCGGTATTAGTAATATCATTATCAACTACGGCTGTGTCTAATGATCTCAATAATGTCATGTAACCGCTATCTGGCATTGAATTGTACCTTTACCATTACAACTAGGCTGCTGTATCGCAATCAATGTTTATTGTTATTGTGTCGTTATTATTCGCGGCCGCTGATGGATCTACAATTCGTTTATACCAAATTGCTTTGTGTTGGCCGAATGGAATATCTGGCGGGGCCAAACCGGTAGCATAAGATGTAGGCGCGGAAAATGTGACACCTGACGGCGCGGTTGTCTCATCGGCTATGGTTTGTTCGGTGGCATTAAGGGCCGCAGTACCCAATCCAATCTCCCAGGTATCATTTGTAGATGAAGTATTTGATTGAACATAAACGCGAACATTCTGCATCGTTAATGATGCGTGAGCATTATGGATATACACACATCTATATTCTGTATCACCGGCTAAACTCTCCGAGCCGCTAACATCGTCAAAAAGATTGTTCAGGGTGTTATCCGTTACTTGAGTTGAGGATTTTGCGCCTCCCAATGATGCGTTTACGTTGGAGTTAGCCGCGCCTCCACTCAAACGGATTTGAATATCTGTAGTTACAATTGGCAAACTTTCCTATTTCACCAAATCAAAATAATTTGAAAAGAATAACAGAACTATAATTTTTAGATTGTCTTCAATGCTTGAACTGCACACACTACTAACAATATTCCGCCTATTATTGCAATTATGATTCCAAATATATAGAAAATAAATTCCGGGATATAATGCATCATTGCCAATCCTACGACAAGCAGGACAATCCCGATAATTAACAGGTCGGTTCTGAAAACCATTTTAAGATTTTACCTCCGTCTTTGTTTCAGTTGGAGTTGGAGTTGGATTGGCGTTCTCATTCTCATTCTTTTTCGCATTTAAGAAATCCATCATCTGCGCCATTGTTTTCTTTCCAACCATGTCGCTCCCGTTGCTTCTTGCCCGGTCGAATCCGAAAGCCGATCCAAACAAGAACACAAGTTGAATTATGAACTGGCCGGTGCTCATATCGGGTGCGACAATTGCATTAGCCGCCCCTCCTATCAATCCGACAATTGCACCGGTAATCAAGGCATTGCCATGTTTTCTAACATCAAATTTCTCACCGGATGCATTCCAAGCCATCCATGAAGAAAGAAATCCGCCTGCAACACCTACTAAAATACTTGAAATAACTGCAACGGTTTCGTCTATCAATTAAGATTTTAGTATTATAATCAATGGAAAATGAACTAACAGATAGATTGTGATAATGCTTATTATGTAAACTTGGGCTATTAGGGTACGAATGAATAAACGAAATAATACGACCAACACGATATTGGTAGCAAGCCTATTCTTGGGGTCTCTTTTAATCCTCGGAATTATGATTGCACCTTTAACGGTAGGACAAGTTAATGCGCAAAGCAAAAAACTGACCTGCGACACTACGAAAGATTGCAATATTATCATTAGACGGCTGAGAGTTGGAGATGATTTGATTATCCAGTTTAAAGCCACTCCCCCAGCCGGCGGCGGTGGCGGTGGCGGAACGGCCCCACAAGCAACGGTTGATCAACAAGCAAGAGATGATATTACTAATTTGAAAAGTGCAGATGCAGTTCAAGATAATAATATCCAACGACTCGAAACAGCAAACGTTGAATTGAATAATCAGGTCGTGGCCCTACAAGGTGAAAACGCGGCATTAAAACAAAACTTGACAGATGTTAATTCAGCCATGATTGTGCAAACACAAGCAATACAAGAACTTCAAGGAATTGTGAAAAATATAACGGATGCCAATCCATTTGTAGATCTTAATGTTACGGGTGGCGGAAATAATGAAAACCAATCAGGCCAAGGAGATCCACAACCCCTGCCCCCTCAGGGAACAAATGAAACTGCAGGAAATGGGGAAAATACAACAACTCCTACACCACCTCAAGGTAATGAGAGCAACACTAACCCACCAAGTAATGAAACTACCACTAATCCCCCTGTTGGAAACGAATCCGCCCCAGTAGAAGGAAATGTAACGGTTCCAATTGAAGGCAATGTGACCGTACCGGTAGAAGGAAATGTAACAATCCCGGGCAATATAACAACGGGTGAGGGTGGTCAAAGCAACGTAACTCTACCAATAGACAATAGTTCTGGAAATATAATTGTGGAAAATGGAACGGGTAGTGCAGTGATTGAAAACGGTACTCTATCAAATTCCACCAATGGTACAGTCAGTGGAGATATTGTAGGATTCAGGCCAAACTAACTTAACTTCCTTTTTTTTATTTTTATTTTTACGGTGAAGGATGATAGTTTTGATTTTCGTTTTTAGCCTCTAATATTCGTTCATTATTTATCGCTACCTGTTTATCTAGGTCATGGATTTTATCATTCAGTCGATCTATTTCCTGAAATTGTAATGTGTCAATATGGGTTGATACCCCAATAATACTGCCTAAAAGTGCAAAGATGATGATAATCATAAACCAAATTGGTTTAGGAACGTTCAACCAATTCTGCATTTTAGCAGATTTTGGAGAATCAGGCAATTAGTGAACCGTTTTATTATGATGGTCTAGTTCGGATTCTGTTACAAACGTATCACCGCAATCTTCGCATTTTATTACACCGTCTTCAATCTCAATATCTTCATCTATGTTTGACATTTCAATTTTTTTAATCTCCAAAATATGAAAGGAATTATCTACCTACCTATCTTTCAAGTTGGCATTCAATTCCGCCCAATGTATGTTTAATCGTCATTCGGTTTGGAACCGGAACTTCAGGGTTCAGATTCCATGACTTAGGATCTGTGCTTTCGTTGATTTCTTCTACATCTGCAACTTCTTCCGCGCCAATTGTTCCTTGTTGTAGTATTAACAAATCGGCATCTTGTTCTTCGCGTAACTCTTTGATTTTATCAAGAAATTCCGGGCCGTATGCCTTTAAACAATACATCGCCGCTATTGTGATTTCAAGTTGGGCGCAGTGGTCATATTCTACATCATCCACTGTAAACGGGTTGTCAAGTTTTCGTTTTACGGATAATTGAATCTTAGAATACGCAGATTTTATTTTAGACGTTATAGCAGTTTCGGGATAATCCGCCGGTAATAAATTCCCGGTTGCAAGTCGAACGGCTGGATTTCCATCCGGATCGGGATTGTAAACCATAATCTTTCATTGTCACATATACATTAAAAGACTAATCCTAGTAGCAATCATCGCACCAATATGAAATGTACCCATTGGCACAGAGTTTATATCGTAATTTCTTTTTGAATTTTTTACAATTATAACAATAGTCGTTTAATCGATAACCTTTTCTTATTGCTTCTTCTTGCTCTGCTACCTGTTTATTATATTCAGATAATATGAATTGAATATTAGGATCATCAGATTTCCACATGGTCAATTAAAGTTTAAGTCCAATCAATGAATTAATTATAATGCCTCGATGCGCATCCGGTGGGAGGTTCTAGGCATGAACCAGACCACAGAGGCTTTTATTATTCTTCTTCAATTACCGGCACGTATGCTATTGAAGTTATCGAATAACAAATAGGACAGAACCATTCAACCAATCCTCTAAGGGCTTTCTTACAAATCATGATTGAACTGCATGTAGCACAGTTCATTATTATCTATACATTTGCTTTATCGGTCTACTTAAATCCCTGCATTTTAAACAAATTTGTCCAGAATAAGCAGAATACATTTTCATAGATGATTCACTCCAACGTAACTCTTCATCATTTATTTCTCCTTGATTTGTTATCCATAACTCATCGTTAAACCAATGAAGTAAATCATAACACATATCACAATAAATTGGAATCTGTTTTGCTACAAATACGAATCCGCTGCTCATTGATTTGCTTCCTGCATCTGTTTATTTGCAACTTTTTGAAGTTCATAAAGTTCTTGTTTCGTGAACACTGCGCCTTTTGCTTTTGCTGTTAGTAACCATGCCTCTTGATTTGTCATTATTTTCTTTTTAATTAATAACTCCATCAGTTCGCCAACCAATCTTTGATTATACACGTTGAACTTTTCCTTCCTTGAAAGTTCTTCTTTTAGATTTTGAACGTATAGTAGAGTTTCGCGCCTTTGTTGGGCGAATGCGATATTAACATCTTCTTTATCGGCTTTATGGTTGAGGCTCAATCGTACTCAGGACACCCACATTTTAAACAGTTCGCCCAATCCTTGCCCCATGGCGTATGACAATTTCTACATCTTAATGTTAATGTCATATCTTGTTAGGACAGGGGCAATTACCATTTTTAGCAATGTTTGATAGACAGAATGGACATCGCATAATTCCAGAATCAAATGATGCCATGCAACAATGACGTTTCAAAAAGTCTTTTGTGATTTTGTGGTTTTCTTTTAATTCCTGCTCCTGTTGCTGTAATATGATTTGTGGTCTTGACAATCTGCTTTTATAATATTCTGACATCATCTATCATTTAGTACGTTGTAAGATTTCCCGTATATGTGCGCTTTCGAATCCGCCATTTGATAGCAAAACATCTTGGCATTCAGGCCATGTTAAATCTACGAACTGTTGGTAGGTCGGATAACCCCTTCTTCCGCCCGTTCCTTTTATTACGAACCTTATTAATTCCGGGTCGGTGGTTGAAGATTTCTTTATGATATTATCCACTACCACCTTACTGAAAGCAATGTCATACATTATTGTAGGCTCAACGGAACGATAGCCAACTACATTATGTGATTCATCATCTGTTACGGGTTCAAGGTTTTGCTTTTTCCAAACGCCCTCCCAATGACTTCTCACCGGTGGCAATGTTTTACCCATCCAGTTCTTCCCGAGCCAATCCTCCATGTATGTTAAAACTTCCCGCAGTTTGTTTGTCTCCGGGTCAAGAATGCGTTCACGTACCATCGTGGTAACGCGCCTTTCAATTGGAAATTTATCACTGACTTGGGCTATAAACCTCCGTTCGTGTCGGTTATTATCTTCTTTTGGAATATCTTCCCCTAATCCTTCCTTGATGTAAGATTTGTATGTCTTATCGTTGTATTCAAAAACGGGTTTTTGTTGTTCGACTTGTTCGGGTTTTTTAGTACTTAATCGGCCACCTTTCGCCATTATAATCTAAAAAATATAAAAAGAGGGAACCTTTAAAACTATTTCTTAGTCTTTGCTTCTAATTCTTCGCGTTTCCTATCTTTTAATTCGTTTTCCTTTTCGTATGCTTCCTTGGGTGCATCAATCGGTTCATCATACATCCATCCGGTTTCGTTTTTAATATCTTGGTAGTCGTCTTGCAACATTCTCTTTCTCCTGTTTTCTTGCACGTGGGCAAATTCAACCAATGCTATGCCCCGGGAAACTAATTTCTCCAATAGTTTATCAAAATTCATTTTTGGTTTTTCTTCAGTTCCTTCCGCAGTAGTAGTTGGTCTTGGTTGTCCTTGTCCTTGTGGTTCTGTTCCGGTTCTTCTTGAAGACATTTCTATGCGGCTATTCCCGTAACCAGATATACAAGTGTATCATCTACCGTCTTGGCATTGAAGTGGTTCTTCATTACTACCTTGGTCGTTTCGTGGTCTTGGTTTCTTACGGTATATTGGATTAACGCGGCGCGGAATACTTTCAATGCTTGGTCGTTCAATGCATAACCGTCTGTCATGCTGTCCATTGCATCTTCTCTTGCCCATGTCACGTTAGCCGCGAATGGGAACGGCCCTACTTCACCGGATTGATCGGCGATTGTTGGCGGAATTACACTTGTCGGATTCAATATATCGTTTGTGATATATTCGTTGTAAATGTACGATTTTGATATGAATAGATTCCATGGCAGTTTCAGGCTTGAGAATATTGTCTTTAGGTTTTGAATTGTCGGCAATGGGTTGGTAGTTGATGCGGGAGGTGAACCCGTTCTTGCACCGAAGTCTACTCCGGCGGTTGTGTGTGCAGTATTGTTTTCAATCTCTTCCGCGGTAACTTCATTTTCATTTGCTAATCTTGCATCTGCCAATAACGCAGTGAGAGATGCAAATGGATTTCCGCCGTTGATAACTTGTTTACTTCTATCTGTCCATCCAACTGCACCGCCACCTTTTGGCACGTTTACATTTATAGTTGTTCCATATCCTTTGCTTGGTTCTGGTGTTGAAGTTTCAGGCAGGTTATTATACCATTTTATGTCAGCATTTTGGGTTGCCCATTTTCCGGCCAGATTGTCGAGTGTAATTGATTCAAACAATCCCGGCAAAATTCCTTTGCGGATTGGGCTCTCGGCGTTCTCTCCTACAACAACAAGATCTTGGAAGTTCGTGTAATCCATACTTGTAATCATTGCGGCGGCTCGGGATTCGTCTTTTGTACTGGCGGCCCGGCTATCTTCGTATAGTACTCCTTTCGCCAAATCTTCAAACGACATATTTGTTCCCGGCAATTTTTCAGAAGTGAACACTTCGGAAAGTTCGACTATTTGGCCCTGTATTGAACCGGCTCTATCGTTACCTTGTGCACCCATGCCTAACCCTCCTGACATTGCCATCCATTTACGGGCGTTCATTGCTTTTACTTCATAATCGAAGTTGTCGCCATCTCCACTATCATAGAGATATACCCAGCCGTTAGTTGCCCGCCAGACATATCCGTTATAATTTCTTTGTAAAACCATTTTCGACTATCATCCTCCTTTTTACGCGATCCTCACCCGTATCTTTTCATCCAAGATACAATCGGTTGGTAACTGTAAGAGGCCGACTCCTTCACCTTCGTGACCTTCATAGTAATATTCATTCACACCGGTAACGGCCGTAGCACCCGCCGCAATGAATTTTCCTGCTGCATCTGGAATACATCGACCACCCTGTTTAATTGCGCCACCGGCCTGAACATACATTGCTACACCTTTTCGAGTTTCAACCTGTAAACCGGCTTCTGCATCTGTATTTAATGGAAATTTGTTAGGGATTATTCCCGTTTTGTTTGTTGCACTACTACCTGCACCGGTAATTGCCCACAGTCCAGTTCCCGGAGTATAAAATACTCCTTTACCTGGTAAAATTAATGTGGCTACACCGGTTGCTTTCTTGCCAATTTCGACATTGTGATTCATGTCTTCATCATTGGCGTAATCACCGAGATTGACTACCATTTCTAATCTTCCCTATTTCCCCTACCTTTCAGGAATTTCTGACGGAGTAAATATACCTCGTTCCTTATCTCGGGAACACTGGCATGACGTTCTCCATCTTTATTATCTTCGGGATTATAATCCGGGGTTGTAAATTTCGGGTGTTTTGGTTCTTTATCTAAATGACCACTGGAAGAGGCTGACCTGTCCTTTTCTTTTGATTTGTCTTTTGCCTTTTTTGCGTCTTTTTCACCGTTGCCGTTCTCATCTTCCTTTTCTTCTTCCTTTGCCTCGGCCTTCAATTCCGCCTTTACTTTTGCGTGAATTGTTGGAGTAATTTTATCGGTGTATAATTTTAACATCTTGACGGTCTTCATGTCAAGTTTTGAATAATCCTTGATTTCTTTTTCCCGTTCTTTGTCGTCATCTATTCCCTCGAACAATTTGCCTAGAATCTCTTGCTTCCTTTCGTTCTCCATTTCAGTAAAAGATTCTGCACGTTCTTCCAATGCTGCCAATTTGCTTTTTGGAATAGATACGGTTTCTTCTACAATCGGGGCAGTTGTCAGATCCTTTTGTGGATTGACTGTAGGATTATCTTTATTTTTATCCTTAATTCCTATGCCACTATCTGGAAGTCCAGAATCCGGCTTATTCATTTCACTATCTGGCATACTATGAGGAGTTGAAGCAAATTTCGAGAGATGAGAAGTAAGTAACTCGGCTATTGATTCGTCTGTAATTTTTGCGGTTGATGCCATCAAATCTTTAAAACATTTTGATTCTGCGCCATCACAAAACTTTGTAATGATTGATTGATTGCCAAACGCGCCTTTTATAACTAAATTCAATCCCGCGCCTTCCCAATCTTCCCAACCTTCCGCATCACTCCCCTTATTTACAAAGATATGCGGTGATACGTCGTAGCCGTTCCATGTTCTCTGCCCTTCTTGGTGTAATACAGATGCAGAACGTGAATCCGACAGTTTTGTGATTTGGTCATACCAGTAATCCTGCGGAGAATCATGATAATAGAACGGGCCGACCAATTCCCGAATTTTTCCATGTGAGTTATCAGCATAACCTTTGAGTATTTGTTCCCGGGTTCCTTTAATATGGCCACCGCCGCCGGCCTGTATTGGTTTATGGATTAATTCGGGAATGATTGCAAAATCTCTACCTATGAATGACTTTACTTTATCGTGTCCTGTCTCTCTGCGAATAAACCAATCGGCATCATTGTGTTTGGTACTGATTAAGAATGAACGGAAAAACTTACCTTCCGCGGTTTCAAATGTCTCAATCCTTCCCGGTGCTAGTGGTTGTTGTTGTTCAAAAGTCGATGTTTGCATTTTCTTATTATAATTTTTAGTTCTGAATTAAGACAAGAACTAAACGGGAATCGCCTCGTTAGTCTAGTCCAAACTGCAATGAGGCATCAGTCTTTGGATTAGTTTTCCCATTCGGACTAAAATGAAAAAGACTGGTCATTGATCATCTTCAAATTCCACCGCACCGGAATAACAGCAATCTACGAGATACATTTTTCTCCTAAATACTAGGGCGCATGCGTTACACATTTTATTATCCTGCAAAGAACGAACTGACTTCTTTTTTCACTGGCACTAATATACATCGACAATTTGGATGTAGGGGGGGGTCGGGTTTATCCGGGTCGTCGATTGGGAATACTGCCCTATTCAACGGTTCGCAATATGCCGGATCTACGTCTTGATCTTCTTTCGTCAAAAACATCTCCATCATTTCATCTAACAATTCTTGCAAATTATCCAATATTGACAATTCACCAAACCCTTCATCTACTGTATTGGTCAATGGGTCGAAATCGGTAAAGACACTGGCCGACCGTTCACCCTCCCCTCCCTTTTTTGGGAGGGGGAGTATGTTGGTTAATTTGGAATCAATCGCCTTATTGTATGAAAGATAAACAACAAATGCGGAATAAGTTTTGATTGCGGCTTCCTTGTCCAATGATTTTTTATCTTCCAATGTAATTTTTTTCTGCCGTTTTTGATTTTCGCGATCTAATAATCTTGTGGTTGATACCCAAAACGACTGAACGGCCGTTGTCGTTATGTCTTTAATTGTTTGAATATCATTAACCGACATAAACAATTCAAATGCAGGGATTCGTTTTTTAATCAATTCTTCAACGGCATCCAATCCAATGATATATGCTTCCTGAACCTTTTTTCTTATTATCCCGTATATTGAAAATTGTATTTTTTCGTTCAGTTGGAAACTTTCGGCCGGTAAACCAAACCTTATCATTCTATCAATGAAAGGTGTGAGTAACGCACCTAATTGATCTTCAACCGTTACTAGGTTGGATTGGATTGACCGGCTTAATTGGATTGGTGCTTTTACCATCTTGTTTTTGTCCATCCGGACTGACTAAAGTTTCTATTGCATCTTGATTCATTCCGGCATTTCGTAACCGGTCGATTTCGTTTCTTTGTGCTTCTATTATGTCGTTTGCTTCCTGCAATTTTGAATCTAGTTCTTCCTTTCTAAGTCGGCTTGCAATGTCGGCTCGACCAATATCTTCTGCTACATCTGGTTTTGTTAATACGCCCATGTTAAACAGGATTTGGTCTGATGCGACAATCTTATCTCTGGTGCTGAAATC
>Ga0073909_10000700_pt1 | contig 10646 bp, 11 predicted proteins | sample Coa_R1_6_FD_66439 | JGI IMG/M metagenome (GOLD analysis project Ga0073909, IMG submission 66439) | Surface soil microbial communities from Centralia Pennsylvania, which are recovering from an underground coalmine fire. - Coalmine... | ecosystem: Environmental > Terrestrial > Soil > Unclassified... | reverse complement strand
ATACACTGGCATCGAGATGGCTTCCGAGCGCCACATAACGGTCGGCGGAGTCCAGATCGGCGGCGGCGCCCCCGTCGTCGTCCAGTCGATGACCCTGACGAAGACGCACGATGTCGAGGCCACCACCGCTCAGATCGCCGCGCTCGCCTCGGCCGGCTGCGAGATCGTCCGCGTCGCCGTCCCGAAGAACGAGGACGCGGAGGCGCTCGGCCGAATCGTGCGCTTCTCCCCGATCCCCGTGATCGCGGACATCCACTTCAACGCAAGCCTCGCCCTCAAGGCGATCGACGCCGGCGTTGCGGCGGTCCGGATCAACCCGGGCAACATCGGCGGCTCGGACAAGGTCGCGCAGGTCGTGCGCGCCGCGCAGGCAAAGGGGATCCCGATGCGCATCGGCGCGAACTCGGGCTCGCTGCCGAAGCACCTGAGCGAGCTGGCACAGAGCGACCAGGCCGAGGCTCTGGTCGAGGCCGCGCTCGAGGAGGTGCGGCTGCTCGAGAGCCTCGGCTTCCGGGACTTCAAGATCTCGGTGAAGTCCAGCCACGTTCCGACCATGATCCGGGCCTACCGGCTGCTCGCCTCGAAGGTGCCGTATCCGCTTCACCTCGGCGTCACCGAAGCCGGGACACCGTTCGCCGGGTCGATCAAGAGCTCGGTCGGCATGGGTGCGCTCCTCGTCGACGGCATCGGGGACACGATGCGCGTGTCTCTGACGGCCGACCCGGTCGAGGAAGTGCGCGTGGCCTTCGAGATTCTCAAGGCACTCGGGCTCCGTGAGCGCGGGCCGATCATGATCGCGTGCCCATCCTGCGGCCGCGACAACGTCGGCGTGCAGACGCTTGCGGAGAACGTCGAGGAACGGCTCCGCGCGTACCCACAGCACTTCGAGGTCGCCGTGCTCGGCTGCGCGGTCAATGGGCCTGGAGAGGCGGGGGATGCAGACTTCGGCATCGCCGGCGGCCGTGACACCGGTTTCGTTTACGCACATGGCCGGGTGCTGAAGAAGGTCAGTTCGGAGATCCTGATCGACGAGCTGTTCCACGAGATCGACAAGTGGATCGCCGACGGAATGCAGCGACCCAAACGACTGAAGATGGCAAAGCCCGCTGCGCTTGCGATGGCGGAGGCCTCGATGATTCCGCTTGGATCGGTCCCGAGTGATGGGGAATAACGGTCGCGCGGATGAACCGCGCGACCTCTCAAGCGGCATCGCAAGCGACGCCGCGGCAGAGGCGTCGCTGATTCCGCTCGGCGAGTAGTCTGGGCGGACAACATGATCGCCCGGGCCTCAGAGCTGTTCCTACCGACGCTGCGCGAGCCGCCGTCTGACGCCGAGGCTGCGAGCCACAAGCTCCTTGTGCGGGGCGGGTTCATTCGCCAGGTCGGCGCCGGCCTGTGGACGTTCTTGCCGCTCGGCTGGCGCGTCCACCAGAACGTGGTGCAGATCATTCGCGAGGAGATCAACGCGATCGGCGGGCAGGAGATGCTCGAGCCGGTGCTGACGCCGGCGGAGCTGTGGGAGACGAGCGGCCGCATCGGGATTCCGATCGTCTTCAAGCTCAAGGACCGGGCCGGGCGCGACTACGTGCTCCCGTTCTCGCACGAAGAAACGATGACGTTCCACGCGCGCGAGCTGCAGTCGTACAAACAACTGCCGCAGCTCTGGTACCACTTCTCCACCAAGGAACGCGATGAACCCCGGCCGCGGGGTGGGCTGTTGCGCGTGCGCGAGTTCATCATGAAGGACTCGTACTCGTTCGACCGCGACGAGGCCGGGCTCGACAGGAGCTTCGAGGCGCACCGGGGCGCGTACGAGCGCATCTGGGAGCGCTGCGGTCTCGAGGCGTATTACGTCGAGGCCGAGTCGGGAATCATGGGCGGCTGGGAGTCCTCGGGCTTCATGGCGCCGGCCGAATCCGGCGAGAACATCCTCGTCCGCTGCGAGAACGGCGACTACTACGCCGATTACGATGCAGCCCGCGGAATTCCGCGTGCGCCTGACTTCCCCGATCCGCTGGACCCTCCGGAAGAGATCGAGACGCCCGGCGTGGCGACAATCGAGGCGCTGGCGGCCTTCCTCGGCATCGACCCAGCCGCGACGTCCAAGGCGATGCCGGTCATGGTCGGCGAGCGGCCGGTGCTGGCCCTGATCCGCGGAGACGACCGGCTGAGCGAGGAGAAGCTCGTAACGGCGCTGGGCGAGGCGTACCGGCCGATGACGGACGACGAGATCAGAGCGGTCTTCGGCGCCGGCGGCGGGTCCCTCGGTCCCGTCGGTGTGACCATCGACGTCGTCGCCGACGAGGCCCTACGCGAGGGCCAGTTCGTCGCGGGTGCGAATCGCGACGGGTGGCACCTGCGCGGCGTTCAGGCAGGCCGGGACTACAACCCGGAGTTCGTGGACATCCGGCAGGCGAACGCGGGGGATACATGCCCGCTGTGCGACGGCAAGCTGCTAGAGGAGCCGGCGATCGAGCTCGGGCACATCTTCAAGCTCGGCACGTTTTATTCGGTGCGGTTTGGCGCGACCTTCGTGGACGAGGACGGACAGGAGAAGCCGCTCGTCATGGGGAGCTACGGCATCGGGCCCGCGCGCACGATGGCGGGGATCGTCGAGCAGCACCATGACGACAAGGGCATCCAGTGGCCCGCCTCCGTCGCGCCGTACGACGTCCACATCGTCGTCATTCCCGGCCTGGAAGAACATGCACAGTCGCTTGCCAACGCGCTTTCAGCAGACGGCCTCGATGTGTTGGTGGATGACCGCGACGCGCGTGCGGGAGAGAAGTTTGCGGACGCCGATCTCATCGGCTGCCCGGTGCGCGTGACCGTCGGGCGAAAGGTCGCCGAAGACGGTACGGTGGACGTTCGCGAGCGCGCGAAGGGGGATGACAAGGCGGTGAGCGTAGGTGAGCTCGTCTCGATAGTGCGCGAGATGCTCGGCTGATGGCACGTAAGCGACGCTTCAGCGATGACGCGTTCGGCCCGACGATCGAGCGCCTTATGGCCGAGGCCGGCCTTACCTACCGCTCGCTCGCGGAGAAGACGAGACTCTCAGCGGGCTATCTGAATCACCTCGTGCACGGAAACCGTCCGGTTCCTTCGGACGACGTGATCAAGACGCTCGCGCGCGCACTCGGCGTCGAAGCAGAGCACTTCCGCGAATACCGCCTGCGGGTGATCACCGATCGGCTCGAACGCATGCCGGACCTGATCGACAAGCTCTACCGGCGTTACAGCGCGTAGGCGATACGATCCCTGTCACGGGGCGTGGCGCAGCCTGGTTAGCGCGCTAGTCTGGGGGACTAGAGGTCCCGAGTTCAAATCTCGGCGCCCCGATACGGAAAACGCCCTGGAAGAGGGCGTTTTCTCGTTGAGGCGCGGAATCGTTGTTGCTAAGGCTCAATGCCCGATCCGTGCCCAAACATCATTTGGGCGGTCCGCGCGGCACTCTGCACTTCGGCGGCAGCGCCTACGAGCGGCCTGCCGATCATGCTCGTGGGGCACAAAACAACGAGCCGAAAGATCAGGCTCGGATCTACCATCCGGCGCGAGTCTAGGCAAGGAGCCCGAGCGGCCGCCCGCACTCTCCTTGGGGGAGAGTTGCCGTCAGCCGGGGAAGTGCGGCTCGGGCTCCATCAGGGTAGATGCGACTCAACTCCAACCCTTGCGATGCGCGGCGGTTTCTTCATAGTCCTCGCCGGATTGGCCGCCGACCGAGAACTTGTCCCGGCCGACACGCAAACTGCTTGACCGTCCGTCGTCCCACTTCACTAGGACCTGCAGGTCGTCCGAGTACCAGACACGGCCGACTCGCCTAACGCCGTTGCGCCACTGCTCTACCTGCTCGCCTCCGCTTGGGACCTGGTTGCCGTCTCCCGGCATGCCGATCAGTCCTCTCGCCTGGAACTAAGGTGTTCTACACACCTAGATGCGGGCTAACCTCGAACCTTGCGATGCGGAAAAGGCGTCCAGGGCGACGCCGCGGTACCGGGTCTTGCCTAGTGTGCTGGCGGGCGAAACGATTGTGCGTCTGGACTGATCTGACGATCGGGCTTCTTTGGTAGCGGCGGACAAGCCCCGAGCGGGAACCCCCGGTCACGAAGCTCCCGCTCGGGCGGCAACCGCTCGTCGATGAACCGCCGTCAGGACGTGGAGGATGTCGGTCTTCACGCTCTGGCATGTACACAAGCGGATGCGGCGAGGGAGTCCAGCGCTGCCGTAGACGCTGGACTCGCCTCGCGCCCGGCAGAACTCCTCATCGACCCGGCCGCCCCCTACGGAATGGATCGATGATCGGAGACCCCTGCCTCGCCGATTCCTTTTCCACCTCGGCGGCGAGCAAACCCCTGCGGGGTGGGTCGAGCACGTGGGCCGCGACGGAGGCACGTGACCCCGGCGGTCATTTTTCTCCACGACTCAATTTCAGGTTCAAGGGATAGCTCGATGACTGTCGAATCGGGACGCGGCGACTCACCCTGCCAGGCCGAAGTTGGCCGGATTGCCCCGTCAAACAGGGTGTGCTGAAATAGGAAGCCATGAGCTTCATCAAGACGCATCCGTTCTTGGCGCTCTTGGTCGCCGGGCTTGGGCTCGCCGTCCTTAGCTTCGTGCTGTTTGTGCCGGGGCACAGCTCGGGCGGAGTGGATCTCGGGCCGATCACTCCGGATCGTTCGGGCAAGTAAGTTCGACATTCATCGAGCGTCCGACCAAGACTGTCGGCAACGACTTGACCCACCAGGCTTGCCCGGTAGCGGTTTCGCGCGGCACGAGCTCCGACGATGGGCACGCGTTCACGAATCGGCCGATGTCCCCGGCGGTTAGCCCCGCCGATCGGTCCCCCGAGCGGCGAGTCGTAGCGAGCGGTACCCGACCGCTGATTCTTTAGACGAACCGCTGGGGCAAACAGCCGATTCGGACAATCGCCAGAGAGTCGGCGGGTACTACGGTCGCCTCATGCGCGCTTACGCCCTTTCCGAGATCGGCGACCGTCTGGCGATCGACGTGTTCATCCGTAAGGAAGACGCTTGGCTGGCGCTCGAGGATGCGCTCAGGGACGAACCTCAGTCGGCGGTAATGCTGTTCGTCGCACCGATCGAGCTCGACGAATCAAAGCTCTCGACGAACTAGCACCATCGTTTCCGGAGGTACGCGGCGCCGAAGACCGTCGACGCGGCAGTTCCGTGCCCACACGGTCACTGCTCGAGGTCGGCAGCGTTGACGAGCGCGCTACGCAGCTGCAGAAGGTCGGCGGAGAGTACGCGAGGCATCTGCGCCGCGATCCGGTCGAGTGCGAACAGCAGCTCACGCTCCTGATGCGGTGGTAGCTCGAGCGGCTCCGTCCCGTTCTCGAGGGCGCTCTCGATCCTGATGGCGATGCTTCGCGCGTTCGGCAGATCGGGATCAGGTGCCAAGCCGCTCAGCGCTCCGGCGAGGAACTCCGCCTCAGGCTCAGGAACGATCACGATTTCGGCTGGTGGGCTTGCGGCCGAGACGACGAAGTCGATGGAAGGTGCAGGTTCCATGTGAACCGCGTCAGTTCGTTCCTCCTCGTCGCCAAGTCAAAACACGCATACTCACTTTCCGCCCGGCCCACTTGTGCGGCGGAGCACAGTATTGCTGGTGTTCTTGACACGTCCTTGGTTGGGGCGGGGCTAGCCGCCGGTCATAAAACGCTTCGATGCGCACTACTCACAGTGCGGATTGAACATCGGGCGTCGGGGTAAAGAGGTTCTAGTCCGGTTGAGCGGCACCAACCAATCACCTGCGGAGAGGGGAGACAATGAAACGACGCCTACTCACGGCAGCTGCTGGCTTGGCGTTGGCTGCGGCCGTCACGGTTCCGGTGGCGGCGGCGGACCCAGCCAACGCGAAGAACTCGACCCAGATCAGCGCCATCTGCAACGGCCATCCGCTGATGGTCGTCGTGAACGGCAACGGAGAGTTCACGCCGGCGCACGTCGTCGGCAGCACGTCGGTGTTCATCCCGACGGCGTTCAACACAACTTTCACATTCACTCCGACCGGCGGTAGCCCAATGGCCGAAACAGACACATCGTCGAAGGCCGCGCCGATCACGCCAACAACGACCTGCACGATTCCGCTTCAGACCCTCTTCTCCGGACCTCAGGGGACGGCAACGATCGAAGGCACCGTCACCGGCTTCTTCACGCCTCGGTAGACGCGGACAACCTCGAGCGGGAAGCCTCGCCCACGAGGCTCCCGCTCGGGCGGCGACGATCCCCGAGGTCGAGTGCCGTGCCGGCTGCGCCGTAGGGCAGTTCTAGCCGTGGCCCGGTATGACGCCGAGCGTTATGTCGAAGCCGACGACGCCTCGTCTCGTGTCGAGGGCTTCGTTCACGTGATGGGCGGCGTGATCCCCGCGATTGGCCAGTTTGGTACTCACCGTGATGGGCGTTACGCTGCGTGGGCGAGCCTGGCAGCCGACAACACGAAGGGGAGGTAGCCATGACGCTCCAGGAAGCGATTGACTTTGCGAGCGTTCACGCTGACACCGACGAGTTCGGGATCGACGTGGCAGCAACTGTTTCCATGCACGACGACGTGGGCGATGTGTTGGTCGGCAGCGCATTTGGCTTATCGTCAATGTTCCGTCGTGACCTTCCGTTGCTGAACTTCGGAACGGCGACTATCGCCGGCGGTGGGGCTACAGCGACGACTGGCAGGAGCAGCTTCTTCACGGCTGGGCCGGCACCCGGCTTCTCGACCCGGGGACTGGGGCCGGGCGACGGGGCTGGCGCCGGCATGGGCGTGATAACGACCAGCTCGGGCGTGGGCATCGGTACTTCGATCCCGATCGATTTCTCGGTGCGCAAGGATCCCGGTATCCCCTGGTTGAGGTTCCTGGGTAGAGGTGGTCCCAGTGTTCAGATTGAGATCGAGAAGCGCTCGGCACCCTCTCCTGGTGGTACGGCGATCAGTGGGGTCAAGATCGATGCGACTGAGAACGGAGGGCTGCTGCGCGGCGTAGGCCCCAGCCTGCAAGACCCGGCTAGGAGTGCGTCCTACACAGTTACCATCGTCACATTCTCAAGACCCGGGTAGCCGGTTCCTAGAAGTACCGGGCGTCTCGCGGGAAGCCTGGTCCTTCGCGCGCCAGTTGCGCGCCAGTCGTCACCCTTCTGTAGCGGTTTCCAGCGGTTCCGAGTGGTAGCTGTCTGATCTAACGGTGCGGGTTTCCGCTTGGTTGCGCTATTTAGGCCCACCGGTCTACCGCGTTGACCATGTCGTCGAGGGCGACACGATCGCCCTTCGCTACGGGCAGCGGGTGCCTCTCGTACAGATCGACACTCGGGGACGGGGAGAGGGCTGTGAAGCTCGCAACCGTCGATATTGCCCCCGGATGTTTGTCGCATCGCGGGGGGCCGATTTACGCTTTCGGAGCGAACTCCTTCTTGCACTCAAGAGGCAAGCCAGGGTCGACCGGGTCCGGAAGTTCGGTTGCGCGCTGGAACCGAGCTCACTGGGCGCTTATCGTAGGCCGTTATAGAACCCTGGCTTGCCGCGTTGATCATCTTGGGTGCTGCCGCACTGAGCGCGGCCGGCATGCTCATCGTCCGTCGGCGCGCGCCGGCGGGAACGTTCTTCAAAGATCCGATTCCGGCGGGTGCCGTCTACACGGTGGCGGGCACCGCCTACATGGTGATCGTCGCATTCGTCTTCTTCATCGCATTCGAGAGCTACGGCGGCGCCAAGGCCGACGCCGAGGAGGAGGCGACCGCCACGCTCGGGATGTTCCACGCCGGTACGCCCTTCGGCCCGGCGGACCGCGCGGAGCTGCAGGGGCAAATGATCTGTTACGCGCGCGCGGTCATCTCGGACGACTGGCCCGCGATGCGGCGAGGCGGAGAGAGTTCGGTCGTGGACGCGAGGGTCTCGGCCATGGAGGAGGCCGCCGAACGGATCGCGGTCAACGACGCCAAACAGGCCGCCGCCTTTGAACACTGGTTCGCCTTGAACGACGACCGGCGACAGGGGCGGCAAGGCCGGATCGGCAAAGCAGAAGGGTTGGTGCCCCCGGTCATTTGGTTGATCCTGATCATCGGCGCGGTGGTGGTGATCGGTTCGGTCGCCCTGTTCGCGGATCGTGAGGAGCCCGCGGTTACGCAGGCAGCAATGGTCGCCGCGGTCGCAATCATCGTCGTCTCGGGGCTCGTCCTGGTGCGATTTCTCGACAGGCCATACGAGAACAAGAGCGGCAGCATCAAGCCGACGGCGATGGAGAGGACACTGGCGCAGATGCATCCGGAGCGCAGTCGAGCTGTGGTCCGGTGCGCGGGCTTCGCCGGTTGATGGCGAAAACGAGCCCGATCACGAGATCGACGATGAGGAGTGAGCGACAAGGCGGTGTCCAATAGACGCCCCAACGTTTGGAAACGTGCTCATGGAGCGATGCGGCAAATCCCGCTCGCGTGAGGGATTTCTCCCTGCACGTCGCGGAGTTCCCACCACTTGCCGATACACCCTGCCCGAACGCTGGAACAGTCTGGGGGACTAGAGGTCCCGAGTTCAGCACGACCCGGCCTCAGTGAGGAGCCCGACTTCGCCCGAGTCACGAGGTTTCGCGCTACGAGCGCTTTCCGCGTACCGGTCTTCCGTGTTTGAGGAAAAGACGGAGTAGCGTGAGGTGCGCGGGCGGGTGCTCCGCGAACACTGTGGCTTTCTCAGGTCTGGTGCTCGAAACCCCCCTCAGAGCACCGTCCGCGCTTTGCGGGACCAGCGTCCGGAAGGCGATCGACATTCGCGCTGTTGTTGACTAACTACGCGGGTGTGATGTTCTGGTTGACGCTGAAGATGTTGTCTGGGTCGTAGTGGTTTTTGATCTTGGCGAGCCGGTCGTAGTTCGAGCCGTACATGGCACGGACCCGGTCGCCGGTCTCTTGCATGTTGAAGTTGACGTAGCCGGTTCCGAGCGTCGTCGGGCGAACTGCGTCCGAGTAGCTGATCGCCCAGTCGCGGATCTTCTGCGCGTTCGCGGGGTCGCTGTCGACGCCTGCGATCACCTGCGCCCAGACCGCGTCGCGATACGCCCAGGCTGTTTCGTCTGCGCCGACGTCCGCCGGGGCGCCATCGATGGGATACATGTGCATCAACGACTTCCAGTTCGGAAGCTCCGTTCCGAAATCAACGTGACGCTCGATCGCCTCGTCGGAGATCTCCCGCACGAACTCGCCGCGCCAATACCACTGGTCGCCGGGCGGAAAGATGCCGTCGAACGCGGAGTTCCAGCCGGGAAACGGTAAGGGCGAGATGCCATCGAGAAGCGGTTTCCCGAAGGACCGGGCCTCCCGAAGCGCTTGCGAGTCGTCTTCGCCGGCGTAGGTCCAGGCAATTGCGCAGACTGTTCGCAGGTGGAGCTCCTCTGGGAACGGTGGGCCTGGTGGGACGCCGAGGAAGGCGAAGAATCCGCTGAGCTCGCGTGGCTGGGCGGGCAAGAACTCGCGGTACCAACGCAGCACCTCGGCCGCGTCGGCCAGGTCATACAAAACGGGGCCAGCCTGGACGGTGCTCGGCAGCGGCTGCGCCCGGAACGCGAAGGAGGTGACCACACCGAAGTTCCCACCGCCGCCGCGGATTGCCCAGAAGAGGTTCGGTTCGCGCTCGGCGTCTGTCTCGACCACAGAGCCGTCCGCCAGGACGACCGTCGCCGCGACAAGGTTGTCGATCGTCAGCCCGAAGCCGCGAGACAGATGTCCGACGCCGCCGCCAAGAGTGAGGCCGCCGATCCCGGTCGTCGAGATCACACCGGCTGGAACCACGAGCCCGTGCATTGCGGTTGCTGCGTCGACTTCGCCCAGCTTCGCTCCGCCCCCGACTCGCACTGTCGATGTTTCAGCATCGACACTGACAGTGTTCATCGGCGAAAGGTCGAGCACGAGCCCTTCATCGACGCTTCCGAGCCCTCCGCCGTTGTGCCCTCCGGATCGAATCGCGAGCCGCAGGCCGCGCTCGCGAGCGAACCCAATCGCTGCCGCGACATCCCGCTCGTCGAGGCAGTAGACAAGCCCAGCGGGATGCTTGTCGATCATCGCGTTGTAGAGAGCGCGCGCCTCGTCATAGCCGGGACTCCCCTGCTCGACGACCCGTCCGCGCACAACGCCCGAGAGCCCATCAACCGCGCTACTTGCCATCTCCCAACCTCCCTCATTCGCGCCCGCCCGAGTCGACTATCGCACACGCGCGTTGGAGCAAGCACTAGTCGGACGAACTACGATGCGAGGTGAGGTACAACAAGTGTCTGGATTCGCGACAAGGTCGGGATCGCCTGCGAAACCGCATGAAGGCCTGGTAACAGGAAGGCTTCGTCGAATTCAGGGTGAGGGAGGTGAGTGATGTTCAAGTGGCTGCAGTCGCGCCGGCATGGGCGCAATCCGGATGTGGTGAGTGAGCCGCGTCAGGTCGAACGCGATTCGGGCGAAGAGGAGTACGAGTCGCATGAGGAAGACGAGCGCGAAGCCGCGCCATCAGGAATGACGCGGATGAAAACAGACGGAATTTGAGCGGGGTGCGGGAAGCGCCCTTAACTAAGAAATCGCGAGCGGCCGTTGGGTAGCTGTTACTGTCGGCAGCGGTCTTCTGACTCAGATTCCTCGTTCGCGTGTAGAACGGCTCGGTCGGGAGCATTC
>Ga0073909_10000698_pt1 | contig 10651 bp, 10 predicted proteins | sample Coa_R1_6_FD_66439 | JGI IMG/M metagenome (GOLD analysis project Ga0073909, IMG submission 66439) | Surface soil microbial communities from Centralia Pennsylvania, which are recovering from an underground coalmine fire. - Coalmine... | ecosystem: Environmental > Terrestrial > Soil > Unclassified... | reverse complement strand
CGGCCCGGCTGCAGTGGAGCGCGACGAGCCTCGGCGCGACAGGCGCGCTGTCGTGTCCGTTGCAAGGACCCTGCTGGACCGGCTGGCACTTCACTTGCTCGCCTTGCAGTCGTCGTTCACGAATTTGATCGGAGCCGTTGATGCCAGAGGTCCACGCGTATCCCGAGCAAGAAGCGCAGCTCCCGACGTTCTCTCTCGATCACGATCGTCTGACGGCGGTCACGGTCTATCGAAACCTCCCGCCCGGTTCGCTGTACGAACATGCGATCCGTTTCGACAAGGACACGAGCATCGCGGCAAACGGCGCCCTCGTCGCCTACTCTGGCGTGAAGACCGGGCGCTCACCGAAGGACAAGCGGGTGGTCAAGCATCCGGATTCCGAACAGCACGTGTGGTGGGGACCGGTGAACATCCCGTGCGACAGGCAGACGTTCGCGATCGCGCGTCAACGCGCGCTCGACTATCTGAACACCCGCGAGCGCCTGTACTGCTTCGACGGCTTCGCGGGCTGGGATCCGAAGTATCGCATCAAGGTGCGCGTCGTCTGTTCACGCCCGTATCACGCGCTCTTCATGCACACGATGCTGATCCGGCCCACGCCGGAGGAGCTTGCCGACTTCGGTGAGCCCGACTTCACGATCTACAACGCCGGCGCGTTTCCTGCCAACCGGCTCACGCTCGGGACGGGCTCGACGACCAGCGTCGCGCTGAGCCTCGAGGATCGCGAACTGGTGATCCTCGGCACCGAATACGCCGGAGAAATGAAGAAGGGCGTGTTCACCGCCGTCAACTACTTCGCGCCGAAGCGCGGCATCCTGTCGATGCATTGCTCGGCCACGGCTTCCCGAATTACGGGGGTGTCCTCACTGCTGTTTGGCCTCAGCGGCACCGGCAAGACGACGCTCTCGGCGGATCCGAAGCGGCATCTCATCGGCGACGACGAGCACTGCTGGAGCGACGACGGAATTTTTAACATCGAAGGCGGCTGCTACGCGAAGGCCATCAACCTGACGCCAGAAAGCGAGCCGGAGATCTTCCAGGCGCTGCGATTCGGCGCCGTGCTCGAAAACGTGGTACTGGAAGACGACCGCACCGTCGACTTCGCCAATACATCGGTGACGGAGAACACGCGCGGAGCCTACCCGATCGAATTCATCCATAGCGCGACGATTCCCTGCGTCGCCGGCCATCCAAGTGACGTGATCTTCCTGACGTGCGACGCCTTCGGCGTGCTGCCGCCGGTGAGCGCGCTCTCGCCCGCGCATGCGATGTATCACTTCATCAGCGGATACACCGCCAAGGTCGCCGGCACGGAAATGGGCGTCACCGAGCCGCAGGCCACGTTCTCGCCGTGCTTCGGCGGTCCGTTCCTGGTGTGGCACCCGAACAAGTACGCCGAATTGCTGGCGGAGAAGATCGCCAAACACCAGTCGCGCGTGTGGCTCGTCAACACCGGCTGGACCGGCGGCGCCTACGGCACGGGCAGACGCATCAGCCTCAAGCACACGCGCGCCATCATCGACGCGATTCACACGGGCTCGCTTGGCAAAGCCAAAACGCAGCGCCATCCTGTGTTCGGCATCGACATCGTCACCGAATGCCCGCAGGTGCCGGGCGACATTCTGGTGCCGGCTCGCGCCTGGACCGATGCGTCGGCGCATGACGCGGCGGCACGAAGGCTCGCCGCGCTGTTTCGCGACAATTTCAAGACGTACGAGGCAGGAGTGAGCCGCGACATCGCGGCCGCAGGGCCGGTGTGAAAGACGGGTCATGCCGTTCAGCGATCTCCTCAATCGCTTTAATCGCGGTCCCATCGAGCTGTCGGGAGACGACGGCTTGTACGAGCGGCATCTCCTGTTCGATCGCGTCACGTCGTTCGAGTCGGCGGCATCGCGCGACAGGTTCGAAGCGGCGGCGCGGGCGATCCGCGACGCCCTCTCGCAGCGCTGGCTGAAAACCGAGCAGACGTACCACGAGCGCAACGTCAAGCGTGCCTACTACGTGTCGCTCGAGTTTCTGATCGGCCGGGCGCTGGCGAACAACGTCACCAACCTGCTGCTCGATCCGGTGTGGAGCGAGCTCTGTCTGCGCCACCGCCTCGATCCGCTGGACGTCATCGAGGAGGAACCCGACGCCGGCCTCGGCAACGGCGGACTCGGCCGGCTCGCGGCGTGCTTTCTCGACTCGATGGCCACGCTGGCGATTCCCGGCATGGGCTCGGGCCTGCGCTACGAATACGGGATGTTCAGACAGTCGTGGCGGTGCGGCTGGCAGCACGAGGAGGCGGACCACTGGCTCGCGAGGCCCGATCCGTGGGAAGTGGCACGGCCGAGCGACGCCGTCGAGGTCCGCCTGGCCTGCTCTTTCGACATTCACGCCGGAGCGCTGCGGCTCGTTCCCGGCCGGCCGTCGACGCTCATCGGCATCCCGCACGATCGCCCCGTTGTCGGCTTCGGCGGCAAGACGATCAACACGCTTCGCCTCTGGGCCGCGGCCACGCCGGACGTCTTCGACTTTCAGCAATTCAGCCGCGGCGACTTCGTCGGGGCGCTGGCAGAGCAGCTCACGGCTGAAACGCTGACGCGTGTGCTCTATCCGGACGACTCGACCTCCGAAGGCAAAGGCCTTCGCTTCGTCCAGCAGTATTTTCTCGTCGCGTGCACGATCGCCGACGCCATTCGCCGGTTCCGCGCCGCGGGCAACGACTGGCCGGCGCTCGCCGACAAAGTCGCCGTCCAGATGAACGACACGCATCCGACGCTCGCGGTCGCCGAACTGATGCGCGTGCTGCTCGACGAGGCACACCTGGGATGGGACGCCGCGTGGGATCTGACGCAGCGCACGCTCGCCTACACGAACCACACGCTGTTGCCGGAGGCACTGGAGCAGTGGCCGCTGCCGTGGTTCGAGGCGCTGCTGCCGCGGCAGCTCGACATCATCTACGAGATCAACCGGCGCTTTCTCGACGACGTGCGAGGACGTTTTCCAGGCGACGAGTCGCGCATCACGCGTATGAGCCTCATCGACGAGAGCGTGCCCAAGCGAATTCGGATGGCGCATCTGGCGATCGTCGGCTCGCATAGCACCAACGGCGTCGCCGCCATTCACTCGCAGCTCCTGCAGACGCGCGTCGTGCCCGACTTCGCGGCGATGTTCCCCGATCGATTCAACAACAAGACCAACGGCGTCACGCAGCGCCGGTTCCTTCTCATCGCGAACCCGCCGCTCGCCGGCGTGATTACGACCGCCATCGGCGACCGATGGATCTCCGATCTCAGCCACCTGCAGGCGCTCGCGCCCCTCGCGTACGTCCCTACATTTCTCGCCGCCGTGGGCCGCGCACGGCGCGAGGCAAAGCGGCGGTTCGCCGAGTGGCTGGTTTCGGCCACTGGCCAGGTCGTCGACCCGGACACGCTGTTCGACACGCACATCAAACGGATCCACGAGTACAAGCGGCAGCTCCTCAACGCCCTCCACATCGTCATCCTGTATCAGCGGCTGCGCGGCAACCCGTCGCTCGACGCGCCGGCACGCACGTTCCTCTTCGGCGGCAAGGCGGCGCCGGCCTATACGTTTGCCAAGCTGGTCATCAAGTTCATCAACAACGTGGCTGCGACGATCGACCGGGACGCGGCCGTGCGCGAGCGATTGAAGGTGGTGTTCGTGCCCGATTACGGCGTCTCGGTGGCGGAGCGGCTGATTCCCGCGAGCGACGTCTCCGAGCAGATCTCGACGGCCGGCTACGAAGCCAGCGGAACGGGCAACATGAAGTTCATGATGAACGGCGCGCTCACCATCGGCACGCGTGACGGCGCGACCATCGAGATGGCCCAAGCCGCCGGCGAGGACAATCTGTTTCTCTTCGGGTTGAGCGCCGAAGACGTCGCCTCGAGCGAGGGCCGATACGATCCGCGGTGGCACTACGACAACGAGCCAGAAACGCGGGCGGCAATCGATCTCATCGCCGCCGATCACTTCAGCCCCGACGAACGCGGCATCTTCGAGCCGATCGTCGACGCACTCCTTCGCGGCGGCGATCGTTACCGCGTTCTCGCGGATCTGAAAAGCTATTCGGACGCGCAGTCCAGGCTGGGCGAGTTGTACCGACAGCCCGACCTGTGGTTTCGCAAGGCCGTGCTTAACATCGCCGCGTCGGGCGGGTTTTCAAGCGACCGGACGATCGCCGAGTACGCGCGCGAGATCTGGCGGACCGACGCGTGTCCGATCGATTGACGGCGCGTTCCGAAAGTGTTCATCGACCCGGTTCGGTGACCTCGGGCGCGAGCAACAACAGGACGGTCTGCGCGCCAAGCAACAGGCTCGCGATCGTGAGATGCGCGACTTGAGCCGCCGGCTGCAGCGACACATACGCCATCACGACGCCCAGCGCGACCTGCGCCGTCGCGAAGCCGGCGACGGCGTATGACCAGCGCGTCACCCGTTCCTCGCCGGAAAACGTCGTCGAGATCCACATCACGAGCAGCAGGGATCCGGCGAAGACGACAAGGGCGCTGCTGCGATGCAGGAAGTCGAGACGTCCTACGGTCGCCAGCGCCGCGTTTCTGACGACGCCGGCGTCGAGTGCGGCGTCGACACGCCCGCGCACCTGAGTGCCCAACACGATCTGGACAACGGTGACCGCCATCAGGACGACGAGCGGCCGTGTCAGTCGCGACGAGCCGCCCGCGGCCGACCCTCGCGTCGCGTGGACCGTCGCGTACAACAACAACTGCACGATGACGAGCGCGACCATCAGGTGCACTGTGACGATCCACGCGGCGAGCTCGTGTGCGACGACTCGCCCTCCCAGCCATCCCTCGAAGCCGGTCAGCAGCAGCGCCACGACCGACGTCCACAAGATCTTTGGATCGCGGCGGTGATGGCGCCACGCCGACACGACCGTCGCGAGAATGAGAAAGCCCACCGTCACGCCGAGGAGGCGGTTCACGTACTCGGTCCACATCAGCGTGGGATTGAAGAGCGCAGGATCGAATCGCGGTGGAAGTTGCGCCGCCGAAGCCGGTGGAATCCACGATCCGAAACAGCGAGGCCAGTCGGGACACCCTAAACCCGCACCCGACGCCCTGACCAAGCCTCCCACCAGAATGAGGAAATACGTGGCCGCCGTCGTCAGCAACGCGAGTCGCTGAAAAGAGGAGAGCGGCTTACTCAGCACGCCTGACGTCAGCCGCGATGGCATGTCAAAACCTCGCCGACGTTGATGTTACACCGCGTGTGCCGGGCTTACCCGCGGTGTCTAAGGGCGGCCCCGGATAACTTTGTTCGCAGGAGCGTCCGATAAGACCAGTGTGCACACCGTATTGATCGTCGACGATCAACGAGTCGTACTGAGGGTGTTTGCACAAGCGCTCGAACGGGCCGGGTACACCGTCCAACTGGCAACCGACGCCGACACCGCGCTGCAGTCCGTCCGAACGGCGCCGCCGGACGCGATTCTGCTCGATCTGACCATGCCGTATGTCAATGGCATGGGATTGCTGTATCGGCTGCGGAATACCGCGCCGCAGATTCCGGTCGCCATGATCACGGGAAACGCCGTGTCCACAGAAACGCGCGACGAACTCGCGGCCTTGGGCGTGGCCGTGTACTACAAACCGCTCACGGCGACGCAAATCCAGCAGGTGGTCGACGCGCTCGTCGGATCCACGTCCGGCGGTGCATCATGAGCGGACCGTCCTGCATTCTTTGCGGGCATCCTCAGACGAAGGACGTGACGCCCGACGATGCGACGGGCCTCGAGCGTCAATATGAGTGCGCCCACTGCCGGCGGCGCTTCGCGGTCAAGACCACGCCGCCTGCGACGGACAAAGACGACACGCCTCGATAGAACCCAGGAGTTTTAGACGGCTTTCGCGACAGGTCGCACTGCAGGAGCAGGTGCGACGTTCGCGCGCTTCAGAAGCGCCTCGAAGCCGGCCTTGTCGACCGCCTTCGCGAGCGCCTCGTCAGGTGCGACGATCTTCTTGTTCACGAGATCGATGAGCGAGTCGTTGAGCGTCACCATGCCGGCGGCCTTGCCCACCTGCATGATTGACGGAATCTGAAACGTCTTGCCCTCTCGAATCAGATTGCAGACGGGCTGCGTCGCGATGAGCACTTCGAGCGCGGCGACGCGACCGCCTCCGACTTTGCGGCACAGGTTCTGCGCGATGACGCCTCGCAACGACTCAGACAGCATGATGCGGACCTGCGCCTGCCGATCGGTGGGGAACTGGTCGATGATGCGATCGATCGTCGACGCGGCGGTCGTCGTGTGCAGCGTGCCGAACACGAGGTGGCCCGTTTCCGCGGTCTCAATGGCGATCGCGACCGTTTCGAGATCGCGCATTTCGCCAACCAGCACGATGTCCGGGTCCTCACGTAGTGCGGCCCGCAGCGCGTCCTTGAACGAGCTCGTATGCGTTCGCACCTCGCGCTGGTTGATCAGGCACTTCTGATTCTGATGCACGAATTCGATGGGATCTTCGATGGTGATCAGATGATCGTTGCGCGTGCGGTTGATGTAATCGACCATCGCGCAGAGCGTCGTCGACTTGCCTGAACCTGTCGGACCGGTCACCAGCACGAGCCCCTTGTGCAGCTGGCACAGCTGCAGGATCGCCGGCGACAACCCGAGCTGCTCGGCGGTCAGAATCTTCGCCGGGATCACGCGAAAGACGGCGCCGGGACCGTTGCGATCCACGAACGCGTTCCCACGAAACCGCGCGAGTCCAGGGATTTCGTAGGCGAAGTCGGTGTCGTGACGCTCGCCGAACTCCTTCCGGTTCGCCTCCGGCATGATCGGCGCCAGCAAACGGACGAGCGCGTCTTCGGTCAGAGTGCCGGCGGCGGCGTCGAGCGGCTGAATGCGGCCGTCTTTCCGCACGATGGGCGGCGAGCCGACGGACAAATGCAGGTCGGACGCGCCAGCGGCCACCATGCCCTGGAACAGAACGTCAATCGGAGGCGCTTCGGTCACGGTGCGGGAACCTCGCTGATGTGGACGATGTGCGCCGCGTTGACGAGCATCGTCATGTCGGCGGTTTCCAAATAGCGAAATGTCTCGGGCTGGCGCGTCCAGTCGCTCAGCCGGTCGCGTCCGAGCGGTCGATAGACGCGCACGGTACCGACAATGCGATGGCCGGTCGTCAACAGAACAGAGACGAAGCGCGGCGTCGCGACGGCATAACCGGCGTTGTCGCGCTCCTCGCGTTCATGCAAGCTCACGAGCACGACGTGCGCCCGGTTGTAAAGCACCGTAGCGGGACGAGCGCCTTCGAGAATTTCGAACGGAAAGAATCCCGGCTCCGCGTTCAGCAGGTCGCCGACGCGCTCGGGTCCCTCATGTTTCGTGTTGTTGTCAGCGGTAAAGAAATGACCGCGCGTCGACTGTCCGCTCGAGAGCGTGACGGTGGCGTCGACACGACGCTTGTCGAACCGGAATTCCGAGCCGCTGAGTGCCGACGACGACATAGGGAAGCGTTGGCTGGAGAGGCAAACGAAATGCCACGAAAGCGGCATCGTGTTGTGGCGTTTTGTCGCTGCATTTCACAGCGAGCGCGTGCCGCACAGGCCCGTGCAGGCACACACGCCGTCAATTTCGTTACTGCAGGCGGCGGCGGACAAGAAACTCGAGACTGCTGAAACGCGTCCGCGTATTTGCGATATTGTAGGAGCTTTACCGACAGCTACCGGAGGCAGACATGGCGTTCACCGATCTCGTTCGCGGACTTAGACACACAGAACAGCAGCTATTGAAGCAGCTTAAAGGGGTCAGGACCGCGATTGCGTCGCTCCAATTCGGAAGCGCCGTCAGCCCCGCGATGACGGACCGTCCGGTGGCTCGGAAGCGCCGGAGGCTGTCGGCCAAGGCTCGTGCTGCGATTTCGCGAGCGCAGAAGCTGAGGTGGGCCAAGCAACGTGCGGAGAAGAAGTAGCCGTCGGAGGCCGACGTGAAATACGTGTGCCTGGTGTACGGGGAAGAGCAGGTGATGCGAACGGTCAACGACAGCGAGTGCTTCGCCAACGGCGAGGCGCTCCGCCGCAGCGGCCACTATGTCGCAGCCGAAGCATTGCAGCCGGCGACTACCGCCGCGACCGTGCGCGTGCGCGACGGCAAGACGGTGGTGACCGACGGGCCGTTCGCCGAAGCCAAAGAGATGATTGCCGGGTTCTATCTGATCGACGCGCGCGACCTCGACGAGGCCGTTCAACTCGCCGCCAAAATCCCGCCGGCGCGTGTGGGGGCGATTGAAGTCCGTCCCGTGCGCGAGCTCGTCGTGTCCTGAGCGCCTCAGGGCTTCTGCGCCAACAGCCGGACGACGCGCACTTTCTCCAGACCGAAGTCGGCCACGCCCTCAGTGTCCTCGTAGCGCACGACGCGAAGCGCGCTGTACAGCGTCAACAGCTCGTTCGTGTCGAACACGACGGCACCGCCAATCGGCTGCGTCTTCGTCGCGTCGCGATGGAAGCCCTCGATCAGCACCATCCCGCCGGGACGCAGCGATCGAACGACGTTCGACACGGAGTCGCGGCCGCCGACGTAGCTGAGGACGATGAGATCCCACTGCGCGGTGCCCCAGTCGAAGTCTTCCGCACGCGCGACGCGCGTCGTGATCTTCACGCCCAATTGCGCGGCCTGCTGCTGCGCGGCCGCGACGGCCCTGTCGGCTGGATCGAATCCGACGGCATCCCATCCCTGTTGGGCGAGGAAGATCGTGTTCCGTCCCTGGCCCATGCCGACGTCGAGCGCGCGTCCAGGCCGCATCCCTTTCACCATCTCGGCGAGGAACGCATTGGGCGCCTTGTTGAAGGCCGCGGTCGGCGACGTGAGAATCCGGTTCCAGCGCTCGACCTCCGCGCGATCGCCGATCTTTCGTACCTGCTCGATCTCCGAGGTCGCGTCTGCCGGCGACTTGCCTTTTGTCTGCAGAAACGCCGCATATCGCCGAAACACCGCGTCGTCGTCGAGTTGATGGACTTCCGCGGGCTGAACGGTAATCCACGCCCGGAAGTCTTCGTAGATCCGCTGTTCCTCCACGGTGGCCGTGGGTGTCGGTTGTTGCGCGGCGATGTGGACTGCTGACAGCAGCGACATCACGAGCACGAGCGCGGCAGGGGCAGCGAACGCCGATTTGGTCATGGCTTCCTTACCTTCTGGCATTCACGCGCAAACCGAAGGACGGCGAGGTCATCCACGTCAGGCCGGTGCGGGATTCCCTCTCGAGGGAAGGCGAGCGAGAAACTGCAGCAGCGCGTCGTGGTCCACCGGCTTGACCATGTGCGCATCGAACCCGGCGTTGCGCGATTCGCGACGGTCTTCTTCCTGGCCCCAACCGGTGAGCGCCACCAGCACGAGCTCTTTCCCCCACGGCTCCTGTCGCATCCGCCGGCACGCTTCGTAGCCGTTCAGACGCGGCAGGCCGATGTCGAGCAACACCGCGTCGGGACGCAGGCGCCGGGCCGCCTCGATCGCTTCCAAGCCGTCGTACGCTTTGTGGGTTTCGTGACCAGCGAATTCCAGCAGCATCGCCAGCGATTCTGCGCCGTCGTCGCTGTCGTCGACGATCAGGATCCGCCGGCGGGCGGTCGCCGCCGGTTCTGTGCTCGCCGGAGTGGACAACACGCGAGGCATGTCGACTGAGAGCGGCAGTCGAACCATGAATTCGCTGCCGCAGCCGAGCCCGTCGCTGTGCACGTCCACCGTGCCGCCGTGCATTTCGGCGAGGGTCTTCACCAGAGTCAGGCCGATGCCGAGACCGTCACGAGAACGCTCCAGGGACGAGTCGACTTGCACGAACATGTCGAACAGGCGCGGTAGATCGTTGGCGGCGATGCCGATGCCGGTATCACGCACTCGAATCAGGGCCTGCCCACTTTCGTCCGCGACGCTCAGCGTGATGCGTCCGCCTTCGTCGGTGAACTTGCACGCGTTGTTCAAGAGGTTGCCCACAACCTGAGCCAATCGTGCCGGGTCCGCATCGACGTACAGCGCCTGCGCCGGGATCGTGACCACCAGTTCCTGGTTCATGCTTCCGTACTGCGCGCGAGCCGCCTCGACCGCCTGGTGCACCACGGGCCCGAGCTCGGTCCGCTCTTTGCGGAGTTCGATCTTGCCGCGCGTGATCCGGCTCATGTCGAGCAGGTCGTCGACAAGCCGCGTCAATTGCCCGATCTGACGCTCCACGACTTCCGACGCCGAGCGCTGTGCATCGCTCCCGTCCCCGGCAAGCCGGAGCGCTCGCGCCGCGTTGCTGATCGGCGCGAGTGGATTGCGCAACTCATGCGCCAGCATCGCGAGGAACTCGTTCTTGCGGCGGTCGGCATCCGACAGATCCGCGGCCAGCCGGCGGAGGCTGTCTTCGAGGCGTTTTCGTTCGGTGATGTCCTGACTGACCGTCGCAAACGCGAGCGGCTGGCCGGATGAGTCCGGGAGTGTGAGCACTTTGTACGCCATCCAGCGCGCTTCGCCCGTCTTGAAATGGCGGAACCGGATTTCGATCTCGCCTCGGCCCTGCTGCGCGACCATTGGGAAGAACTCGCGCATTACTCTGTGCTGGTCTTCAGGGAAGAAGAACGACTCGACGGGCGTGCGACGCGCCTGGTCGATGTCGTCGAGTCCGACCATTTCCAATCCGGCGCGATTGACGAA
>Ga0073909_10000695_pt1 | contig 10666 bp, 8 predicted proteins | sample Coa_R1_6_FD_66439 | JGI IMG/M metagenome (GOLD analysis project Ga0073909, IMG submission 66439) | Surface soil microbial communities from Centralia Pennsylvania, which are recovering from an underground coalmine fire. - Coalmine... | ecosystem: Environmental > Terrestrial > Soil > Unclassified ... | reverse complement strand
GACCAGGCCGAGCGCGGCGAGCACCGAGCGCGGGGCGAATACGTGGTCGGCGACGGCTCCCCACAATACCCTGCCCAGCACGCCGGCGAGCTGCGCGGCGGAGAACACCAGACCCGCTGCCAGCAGCGAGTAGCCGAGCTCGAGCTTGAGATAGGACACGAGGTAGGTAATGAAGCTGATCTGGATCGCCGAGTACACCCCCGACACGATGCCGAGCTCCAGGATCGGACGGTTCGCCCACACCTCGGCCACGGGCGCGGCAAAGCCGCGGATGTGCAAGCGTTCCGGTTTTCGCGCAGCGTCATACACGCGGCGATAAGGCGCGACCAGCGCGAGCAGCACCGTTGCGCCGAGCGCCAGCAGCAGCATCGCCGTCTGCCAGCTCATCCACAGCAGGAGGCCCGGGATGAGGATGCCGGCAATGGCGCCGCCGAGCGGGACTCCCGTCTGCTTGATCGAAAAAATCATCGAGCGGATCCGCGAAGGCGACGCGACGGCGAGGATGGCCGAGCTTGCCGGATTCACCAGGCCATGCGCAGCGCCGAGGAGCGCCCCGCAGACGAAAAGCAGCACAACGCTTGCGCCCGCACCGGCTCCCAGACCGAGCACGACCCCGAGGACCGAAACCTGCAGCACGCGCGCCGGGCCGTAACGGCCGACGAGCGTGCCCCCGGCAAGACCCGCGAACATGGCCATCATGTAGGAAAACCCGACCCAGCGGCCCACGGCGGTCGGCGGCGCATCGAAATCGGCGGCGGCGACAGGCGCGAGCACGGCGGGGACGGCGAGGGCCATGGCGGTGAGCGACTGCACGGCCAACGTCACCGCAACTGCGGCGACGACACGCGGAATGCCGCGTTCTTCGCTCCCGCTCAAATTCCGAGGCGCGGAAGACTCCCGCGCCGCTTCGGAGTCACTGCGAGCCGCGCTGAAACTCGTAGCGAAGAGTCACCGAGCGCTTCCCGGTATTGGTCCACACCAGGCAATGGTCTCCGCTCGCACGGGGAGCGAAGCTTCCCGACGCGCTTCCCGTCGCATCGCGTTTGAGGTCGATCACTTCTCTTTCGTCGAGGTGCGAGAGCTTGAAGCTCACCGGGCCATCGGCGCGAAACTTGTAGAGGAGGCGCTGCTTGTTGTTGAGCGAGATGCACTCCTTCTGGGCCTCCGAGACGACCAGGGTCTTGGTCACCACCCGCCTGTCCTGGGCCGGCGCCGCCGCGGCCAGCGACATCGCGGCGCCGATCATCACCAACCGAACCGTCATCGTCATGAGGGATCTCCACACGTTCTCCCTCCCCGCCGCGATATTACACCAGGCGAAACGGAACCCTGCCGGGAGGATTTCACGCCACCTCGAACAGGCCCGCCGCGCCCATGCCTCCCCCGATGCACATGGTCACGACGACGTGTTTCGCGCCGCGCCGCTTGCCCTCGATGAGCGCGTGGCCGGTCAGCCGTGCCCCGGAGGCGCCGTAGGGGTGGCCCACCGCGATCGCTCCGCCGTTGACGTTGAGGCGCTCGTCCGGGATGCCCAGCCGGTCGCGGCAATAGATCACCTGCACGGCAAAGGCTTCGTTCAGCTCCCACAAGCCGACGTCCTCGACCTTAAGGCCCGCGCGCTTGAGCAGCTTCGGCACCGCGAACACCGGCCCGATTCCCATCTCGTCGGGCTCGCAGCCCGCCACCGCGAAACCGCGAAAAATCCCGAGGGGCTTGAGCTTGCGTGACGCCGCGGTCTTTGCATCCATGACGATGCACGCCGAGGCGCCGTCCGAGAACTGGCTCGCGTTGCCCGCGGCGATGACTCCGCCTTCCATCGCGGGACGGATCTTGGACACGCCCTCGTAGGTCGTGTCGGCGCGGATGCCCTCGTCAGCCGAGACCGTGAGCTCCTTCATCGCGATGCGGGCGGTCTCCTTGTCGGCTGCCCCCATGACGACCTTGATCGGGGCGATCTCGTCGTTGAACTTTCCCGCGGCGAGCGCCGCGGCGGCCCTCTGCTGGCTGCGCGCGCCGTATTCGTCCTGGCGCTCGCGCGAAATGTCGTAGCGCTTGGCCACGTTCTCCGCCGTCTGCAACATCGGCCAGTAGATCTCGGGCTTGTTCTGCGCGAGCCAATCCTCGTGCAACATGTGCTTGTTCATTTCGTTCTGCGTGCACGAGATCGATTCCAGGCCACCTGCGGCGTAGATGCCCCCCTCGCCGGCGAGGATGCGCTGGGACGCGATCGCGATCGATTGCAGACCGGACGAGCAGAACCGGTTGACGGTGAAGCCCGCGGTGGACACAGGCAGCCCGGCGCGCAGCGCGATCTGGCGCGCGATGTTCGCGCCCGTCGCGCCCTCGGGGTGAGCGCAACCCATGATCACGTCCTCGACTTCGGCGGGATCGACTCCCGCCCTGGACACGGCTTCCTTCACAACGTGGGCGCCCAGGGTCGCGCCGTGTGTCATGTTGAAGGCGCCCCGCCAGGATTTGCAAAGCGGCGTGCGCGCGGTGGAAACGATGACGGCTTCGCTCATGTTCGACTCCTCGTCGTACTCCTAGGTGAAACGTTTTCCTTCGCCCACAAGGCGCGCGAGCAGCGGCGCCGGCTTCCAGAAGCCGGGGTCGCCGTGCGGATTGGCCGCGAACCGCCTCATGCTCGCGACCACGTTGTACAGACCGACCTCGTCCGCATAGAGCATCGGCCCGCCGCGGTAGCGCGGGAACCCGTAGCCGGTGAGGTAGACCATGTCGATGTCGGAGGCGCGGGAGGCGATGCCTTCCTCGAGGATCGCTGCGCCCTCGTTGACCAGGGCGAAGATCAGGCGCTGGACAATTTCCTCCTGGTCGATCCGGCGGCGCTGCGCGCCGATCTCCCTGGCGTAGTCGACGACCATCTTGTCGACGACGGGGTCGGGAATCGCGTCGCGACGGCCGGCTTCGTAGCGGTACCAGCCAAGGCCGGTCTTCTGGCCGAAGCGCCCCTGCTCGCACAGCCGATCGGCGATCCTCGAGTACTTCAGGCCGGGCTGCTCGCGGTAACGGCGCTTGCGGATCGCCCAGCCGATGTCGTTGCCCGCGAGATCGGACATGCGGAACGGTCCCATCGCCATGCCCCATTTCTCCACGGCGCGGTCGACCTGCTGCGGCGTCGCGCCCTCCTCGAGCAGGAACAGGGCCTGGCGGAGGTATTGCTCGACCATGCGGTTGCCGATGAAGCCGTCGCAGACCCCCGAGACCACCGCGGTTTTCTTGATCCTCTTCGCGAGCGCCATCACGGTGGCGAGCACGTCCTTGGCGGTCTTTTCGCCGCGCACCACCTCGAGCAGCTTCATCACGTTGGCGGGGCTGAAGAAATGCGTCCCGACGACGTCCTGCGGGCGCCGGGTGAAGGCGGCGATCTTGTTCAGGTCCAGGGTGGAGGTGTTCGACGCCAGGATAGCGCCGGTCTTCATCGTCTCGTCCAGCTTCCTGAAGACTGCCTCCTTCACCGAGATCTCCTCGAACACGGCCTCGATCACCATGTCGGCGTCTTTCAGGTCATCGTACGATTGCGTAGCTTTCAGCAACGCAATGCGCTCCCCGACCTGTTGCGCGCTGAGCCGGCCCTTCTTGGCGCTCGCCTCGTAGATCCCGCGGATCACCGCCTGTCCCTTTTCGAGCGCTTCCTTCTTCGCTTCGAGCAGCGTCACGGGGATGCCGGCGCTCAGGAAGTTCGCGGTGATCCCGCTTCCCATCGTGCCGGCGCCCACGACCGCGACCTTTCCGATCTTGCGCAGGGGCGTGTCCTCGGGCACATCGGGGATCTTCGCCGCCGCCCGTTCGGCGAAGAACGCATGGCGCAGCGCCCGCGATTCCGGGGATTGCATCAGCTGTACGAACAATTCCCGCTCGACCCGGAGGCCTTCTTCGAAGGGTAGCGCCACGGCCGCGGCGACGGCATCGACGCACTTGAGAGGCGCGGGAAAATTCCTGGCGGCCGCGCCGATGGTATTGCGCGCGAACTGAAAGAAGCCCTCCGCATTGGGGAGAACCGGCTTGATGTCGCGCGCGCGCTTCAGGGGACGCTTTTCCGAGACCCTGCCGGCGAACGCCAGCGCGCCCTGAAGCAGGTCTCCGTCGATCATCTCGTCGAAGAGGGCGCTCGATGCAAGCTTCTCCGAAAGCGCCGTTTCCCCCGACACGATCATGTTGAGGGCCGCTTCGGCGCCGATCAGCCGGGGCAGGCGCTGGGTGCCCCCCGCGCCGGGCATCAATCCCAGCTTCACCTCGGGCAGGGCGATCTGCGCCCCGCTGACCGCAACGCGGTAGTGACAGGCCATGGCGAGCTCGAGGCCCCCGCCCATGCATGCGCCTGCGATCGCCGCGACGACGGGTTTTTCCGCGCTTTCGAGGACCCGGATCACGGTGTTGAGCGAGGGCTCCGCGGTGGACTTGGGCGTGCCGAACTCCCGGATGTCGGCACCGCCCGAGAAAGCCCGCTGGGTGCCGGTCAGCACGACGGCCGTGACGTTCGAGTCGCCTGCCGCACGCGCCAACCCTTCGACGATCTCCCGGCGAAGGTCGAACCCCAGGCCGTTTACCGGCGGGTTGTTCATGGTGATCACGGCCGACCGGCCGCGCACTTCGTAGATTGCGCTGCTCAATGCACGCTCCGTGAGGGGTCTGAGCGGATTATCACCCCGGCCGGAGCCGGGAGGTTACTGCGGCGGGACGAGGATCGGCAGTATGCTGACGATCTGCCAGCCTTCCGGCTTCTTCACCATGACCATGTTGATGTAGAGACGATTTCGCGCGGGCTCCGCTCCGGGGTCGCCTGAGCTGAGCTGCGTGGGCGCGTAGACCTGGGCGACCCGGCGGCTGACCGAGATGACCCGCAACTCTTTCTTGTCGACATCGATCTTCCAGGTGCCCTTGTAGCGGTCCTCGAGGGTCTTGAGCGCCGCCTCGCGGCCCCAGATCGGCTTGCCGCGGCTGATCCACAGGAACTCGGGTGAATCCGAGAGCAGGTTTCGCATTCCCTTCAGGTCGTGCGCGTTCTGCGTCGCGATGTACTTGTCGAAAACGGCGCGCACCTCGTCCTCCATGGTCGAGGCCTGCGCCAGCGACGCCGTCAGTAGCAGCGCCGCAACAATCAGAAATCGCTTCAACTTTCCCTCCTCAAAGACTCAATGCTGTTTTTCTGGTGGGCCCGCCTGGATTCGAACCAGGGACCAAAGGATTATGAGTCCTCTGCTCTAACCGGCTGAGCTACAGGCCCGCGAAACCGTCCCGCGACCCGTGTCTCATCGCGCCAGCCCTCCCGTGCGCCCGCGTGATCACGAATTGTCAAGGAAGCTCTTCAGCCGCTCCGAGCGCGACGGGTGACGGAGCTTGCGCAGCGCCTTGGCCTCGATCTGGCGTATGCGCTCGCGCGTGACATCGAACTGCTTGCCGACCTCCTCTAGCGTGTGGTCGGTGTTCATCTCGATGCCGAAGCGCATGCGCAGCACCTTGGCCTCGCGCGGAGTGAGCGAATCCAGAACGTCCTTGGTCACCTCGCGCAGGGAGGCATACATCGCCGCATCGTTCGGCGCGAGCGTCGCCTGGTCCTCGATGAAATCGCCGAGATGCGAATCGTCGTCGTCACCGATCGGCGTCTCCATCGAGATCGGCTCCTTGGAGATCTTCAGGATCTTGCGGATCTTGTCCTCGGGCATCTCCATCTTCTGTGCGAGCGTCGCCGGATCGGGCTCAAGCCCGGTCTCCTGGAGGATCTGCCGCGAGATCCGGTTCATCTTGTTGATGGTCTCGATCATGTGCACCGGGATGCGGATGGTGCGCGCCTGGTCGGCGATCGAGCGCGTGATGGCCTGGCGAATCCACCAAGTGGCGTAGGTCGAGAACTTGTAGCCTCGACGGTATTCGAACTTGTCCACTGCCTTCATCAGGCCGATGTTTCCTTCCTGGATCAGGTCGAGGAACTGCAGCCCGCGATTGGTGTATTTCTTCGCGATTGAAATCACAAGCCTCAGGTTGGCCTCGGTCATTTCGCGCTTCGCGCGACGCGCCTTGGCCTCGCCCGTCGACATCTGCTTGTTGATCTCCTTCAGGTCCTTCAACGGGATGCCGATCCTTTTCTGAATCGCGAGCAGCTTCTGCTGCTGCTCGAGGATGTTGGGCTCGTAGCGGGCGAGCTGCCCGCTCCAGGGCCTGGCCGCGGCGATCTCGTTCTTCACCCAGCGCATGTTGGTCTCGCTGCCGGGAAATTCCTTGATGAAGTGCGGACGCAGCATGCTGCCCTTGTTGACGCACAGGTTCATGATCTCGCGTTCGTGGCTGCGGACCTCTTCCACCATTCCGCGCAGGCTGTCGCACAACCTCTCGATGATGCGAGCCGTGAAGCGGATATTCATCAGCTCGTTGCCGATCTGGTCGCGCACCCGGATGTATTCCTTGCTGCGGTGCCCGTGCTCGGCCAGGGCGCGCTTCATCTTCTCGTAGAGGCGATTGATCTTTGAATAACGCGCGAGCGCGTCCTCTTTCAGCTGAAGCAGGCTCGCCGAAAGCGCCGCGTTCTCGTCCTCGCCGTCGGTTTCTTCCTCCTCTTCGCTGGGCTCGACGTCGTCGGCGAGCTCCTGGATCGGCTCATCCTTGGCGTTCGGGTCGATCAGGCCGTCGACCAGCTCGTCGATGCGCATCTCGTCGCGCGATACCTTCCCGGAAAGCTCGAGGATCTCGGCGATGGTGGTCGGGCAGGCGGAAATCGCCTGGATCATGTGCTTCAGGCCGTCCTCGATCCTCTTGGCGATTTCGATTTCGCCCTCTCGGGTCAGAAGCTCGACCGAACCCATCTCGCGCATGTACATGCGCACCGGGTCGGTGGTACGGCCGAACTCGGGATCTACCGTCGAGAGCGCGGCTTCGGCCTCTTCCTCGGCGTCCTCGTCCGGCACGCCCGCGGGGGCGCTCTCGGAAATCAGCAGCGCATCGGCATCCGGCGCCTCGTCGTAGACCTGGATGCCCATGTCGTTGAACGTCGAGATGATGGACTCGATCTGCTCGGCGTCCACCATGTCGTCGGGAAGGTGGTCGTTGATTTCGGCGTACGTAAGGAATCCGCGCTCCTTGCCGAGCTTGATGAGGTTCTTCAGGCGCGTGCGACGGGCCTCGGCGTCCTCGGGACGGGCCTCAGCGCGCAGCAGCAGGGCGCGCTCCGCGTCGCCGTTGCGTCGCGGCCGGCCGGCCTTGCGCAGCTTGAGCAGCTCCTGGGCTTGCTGCTTGAGCTGAGCCTTGAGCTCCTTTTCCTTCTGCTTCGCGAGAAGCGCCGCTTCCTTCGCTTTGGCTTTTTCCAGCGCGGCCAGCTCCTTGGCCTTCGCCTTCTCGCGGGCAACGCGCTCGCGTTCCTTGGCCTTCTCGCGAGCGATGCGCTCGCGCTCCTTCTGCTTTTCCTTGGCCGCCTTCAGACGCGCCTTTTCCTTCTGAGCCCGATCACGCGCCTTCTCCTGCGCGAGCGCCTTGCGCGCGCGCTCCTTGTCCTTGGCGACCTTGAGCCTCGCCCTTTCCTTCTCTTTCGCTGCCTTGGCGCGGGCCGCCTCGGCCGCCTTCCGCGTCTTTTCCTTCTCCCGCGCCGCCTTGGCGCGGGCCGCATCCTTCAATTTCATCCTGCGAACCCTTTCCTTTTCCTTGGCCGCCCGCTTGCGTTCCATGTCCAGCGCCTTGCGCTCTCTCTGGCGCTGCTTCTGCAGACGCAGGTTCTCCCGGGCTCGGACCTTCTGGGCCTTGAGCCTGGCGAGTACCTTTGCGCGCGCTGCCTTAGTAAGCTTCTGATTCGCCATGATTTCTCCGCCCTCCGCGGCGTCGAACGGAAACCTTAAATTGTAGCATTCTTCTGGCTTGTTTCGCTCTTTCCCTTGAATTCGCTCTGCTGGGCCAGAAGATCCCGCATCTCGGCCTGCTCTTCGATGGTCCGGTCGGACTTCGCGGTCAGCGTGGCGAGCCTTTGCTTTCGTTGCCGCTCCTGCCAGAGCGCCACCACGCCGTGGAACTCCGCTTCCATATGGTCCGCTTCCAGCTTGATTTCAAGTAAGGCCGCCTGGCTGGACGCCAGCGCCGCGGCAAATTCACCGTTCTTGAAGTGCTCGATGAGCTCCCCGCCCAGCGCCTGGGGGCTGCTGCGGCAGAAATCCGCCACCGCGATCAGCATCCGTCCTTCGAAAGAATCGGCGTCGAGAACCGCCTGGGGCAACTCCTCCGCAAGCGCGGGCTTCGCGAGCAGGCATTGAAGCAGCTTGTGCTCAAGCCTGCGCTGCGGGACCTGGGCGCTGCGGGGGGCCCCCTGCGCGGGCGCGGGCCGGGCTTCGTAGCCGCGAGCGATACGGATGTCCATGATGCGGGCGGCGTCCTCCTGGCTCGTCTGCGCCGCGTCCGCGAGCGCTTTCAGAAGCTGAAGGCGCAGTGCCGGGGCCGAGAGCTTCTGCAGCAGCGGCTTCGCTTCGTGCATTAGACGCGAACGCCCTTCCGCCGTTCCTGGATTGACCCGCCCCTTGAGCTCGTCGAGGAGGAACTCCGACAGCGGCCGTGCTTCCGCGACCTTCTTCTCCAGGGCCGTCGCTCCGTGCTCCCGGACGAAGCTGTCGGGATCGTGTTCCGGGGGAAGGAACAGAAATCGGACTGCCTTATTGTCGGCGAGATAAGGCAGGCTGACCTCGAGCGCGTGCCACGCCGCCTTGCGTCCGGCGGCGTCGCCGTCGAAGCAGAACACCACTTCCTCGGTCTGCCGCAGGAGCTTCTGGATGTGGACCGGCGAAGTCGCGGTGCCCAGCGTCGCGACCGCGTACTCGATCCCGTGCTGGGCGAGCGCCACGACGTCCATATAGCCCTCCACGACCATGACGCGTCCCGCAACCCTGATGGCGAGTCGCGCCTGCGACAGTCCGTAGAGCTCGTGGCCCTTTTCGAACAGCGGGGTTTCGGGAGAATTGAGGTATTTGGGCTCCCCTTCGCCCAGAACCCGCCCCCCGAAGGCGATCACCGACCCGCGCTGATTGAGGATGGGAAACATGATGCGGTCACGAAACCGGTCGTAGCGGCGCCCGCCTTCGGCGTCGATCACCAGGCCTGCGTCCTTCAAGGCCTTGTCCGAGTAGTTGGGGAATACGTGTTCGAGGTTCTGCCAGCCCTCCGGGGCGTACCCGATCCCGAAGCGCGCGGCGATTTTTCCGGTAAGCCCACGCCCCTTGAGGTACTCGACGGCGCGCGGCGACGCCTTGAGCTGCTCGCGGTAGTAGTCGCAAGCCTGCTCCATGATGGCGTACAGGTCGGGGCCCGGGTCGGATTTCTTCTCCCGCGGCTCGAATTCCGGCATCTTCATCCCGACCGAATCCGCGAGATCCTTCACCGCATCCACGTAGCCGAGCCCCTGGTATTCCATGAGGAAGGAGATGGCGTTGCCGTGAACCCCGCATCCGAAGCAGTGGTAAAACTGCTTGGTGGGGCTGACGGTGAAAGACGGCGTCTTCTCGGAATGGAAAGGACAGCAGGCGAGATAGTTCGCGCCGCCTTTTTTCAAAGGGACGTAGCGCTCGATCAGGTCGACGATGTCGACGCGATGGAGCAATTCTTGCTTGAATGATTCGGGAATCAACTCGGAAACTCGGTACGAAACGTCGCTCCAGCAAGCGCGCCGTGCAAATTGGGCCGCTTGGGCCCGTCCCTGCTCACCATTTTCTCTTTATAGGCGAAATTTGCCGAAACGCAAGTCGCAACCGGACTAGCCCGCAAGCTTCGCTTTCACCATCGCCGACACCTTCCCCAGATCGGCGCGCCCGGCAAGCTTGCTCTTCAGCACCCCCATCACTTTGCCCATGTCCGGTGCACCCTTCGCGCCCGTCTGCGCGATCGCTGCCGAGACCTCCTGTGCAATTTCGGCGTCTCCAAGCTGCTTGGGCAGGTACCCGGACAGGAGGTTCAACTCGAAGGTTTCCACGTCCACCAGGTCCTGGCGGTTCGCGGCCTGGAACTGGGAAATGGAATCGCGTCGCTGCTTGATCATCTTTTCGATGACCGAGTTGATTTCCGCGTCGGAGAGGTCTTTTCTCTCGTCGACCTCGCGTTGCTTCACCGCCGCGAGCAGCAAGCGGATCGCCGAGAGGCGCTGCGCCTCTTTCGCCTTCATCGCGGCCTTCATGTCTTCGGTGATCTTGGATTTCAGGGACATGGACTGGCTCCGGGTATCACAGAAACACTAAGGGCTGGACGGGTCTCCCGGTCCAGCCCTCGATCATCGGCCCCGACCCTCAATAAAGCTTCGGGGGGAGCGTCTGGCTGCGCAGCCGCTTGTAGTGGCGCTTCACGGCAGCGGCGAGTTTTCTCTTGCGGTAGGCCGTGGGCTTCTCGTAGAACTCCCGGGCGCGCAACTCGGTGAGCAGCCCGGTCTTCTCCACCGTCCGCTTGAAGCGGCGCAAAGCCACTTCGAATGGCTCGTTTTCCTTGACGCGTACGGTGGGCATGCCGGTCCGGTTATCCGATGAAAGGACGCGGATTGTAGCAGAAAGACCTCTGCCAGGTCACTACGTTGGACGCGCCCTCGGCCAGCGGGGGCCGTTGAGCTTCTGGAACACTAGGTACAGCGTCGGCAGCACGACCAGGGTGAGCAGCGTCGCCGTGACCAGCCCCCCGATGACCACCACTGCGAGAGGTT
>Ga0073909_10000693_pt1 | contig 10681 bp, 8 predicted proteins | sample Coa_R1_6_FD_66439 | JGI IMG/M metagenome (GOLD analysis project Ga0073909, IMG submission 66439) | Surface soil microbial communities from Centralia Pennsylvania, which are recovering from an underground coalmine fire. - Coalmine... | ecosystem: Environmental > Terrestrial > Soil > Unclassified ... | reverse complement strand
CTGTACAACGCTCAAGCGGCTTGCGTTTTTAAATGTTCGGCGTTGAAGCGTTCCTCCTTTTTCCAAAGTGTCAGAGCAATGGCCGCGATCTTCCGGGCTAAGGTGAGCCGTGCCATCTCGGGCTTCATACCTTGGTCTAGCAAAGCCACATAAAAATCGCGCAATGGACCCACCCCACAGCTGGCCCGGTTCGCTGCTCCCTTGAAGATGTCTTTCATCTCGTGGTTATGATTCCGATTCAAACCACGAATCTGTTGCGGTTTTTTCGCACGCTGCAGTTCTCCTCGCACAAAGCGGTATTGCGCACTATCATGCGTTTCAATGCCCAGTCCACTGTAGGTCCACAGTTGTCGCTTGCTACGGAACCGGTGCGGGGTTTGCATCAACGCAACCAAGCGGGCTGCCCGAATCGGACCGATGCAGGGAATCTGACGCAGCAGTTTCGAAGCTTTATGTTTTCGGCTCTCCGCCAATAACTCTGAGCGCAACGTTCGCCGCAAGGCCTGCAATCCATCCAACTGCTGATAGAGTAGCTCGGCTCGCCGGCGCACCCCCGCGTGCTCGATCTTGCCTAGCCATTCGTCACGATAACGCGGGGCATAAACCTGCGTACCCCCACAAGCCATGCCCCAGCCACGATACAGCGCCTTCAGACGATTCATCACGCGGTTCAGATCTTGGCTGAGGGTCTGATACGTGCGCGCCAGCTCGCGCAGCGTACGCAGTCCATGTTCTCCGTGATACACCGGTCGCAGCATTCCCGTGCGCAACAGGTCCGCCAGCTTGCGCGCATCCACTTTGTCATTCTTGCTGCCCTCCTTTAATAAGGCATTGCGCCGGGGATTGCAGACCAGGACTCGGTGCACGTGCGGCTTCAGCAGGTCATACAGCCAGGCCGCCCAGGTGCCTTCTTCCCAGGTGACATGCAGTTCGCCTTGCAGTCCGCGGATAAACTGCAGAAGGCTGCTGGCTTTGGTTTCGACGATCGACTCCATCACCACATGCCCCCTGGTATCCCGCACGGCAATCACGATCGCTTCCTTGTGCACGTCCATTCCGATATATTTAACTTCACTACTCATTTGAGTTGTCTCCTTGGGGGGAAGCAATTCGTGCCAACGTCTACTTTCCCCCAAGGTAAAAGTGCCATCGTTCAGGACACGCACTTAGCCTTTTCGTAGCCGACCTTAACCATTCTGATTCTGGTGTGCAGCCAACGCCACAGGCGGCTTTAATCTCGTGAAACAGGGCGTTCTTTCATAATGCATTGACCTCGAAAAAGGGCGAACAGACAGCGCACGCTGCTGCAAACGCTTGTTTGCGACAGTTACACGCCTGTTTTTCGACAGGACTCTCCAGAATTGAACGGTGCGCGCACGCGAATTGTTAGTGCGCTGCCTCATCGGTATCTTGAAAGCGACCCCATCGGCTTACGTCGTATACAAGGATGGCGCCGTAGTCTCGATTTCCTTCGACTACATTCCGCAGCAGCTGCTTAAGATCGCCTCGCCTCTTAGCTGCACATCCGTATACGATTTTGAGATCGCGAAACTATGCTCTGCCGCGTAGCGATAGATTGTATCTGCCTGATTCTGAACGGAGTACTGTTGATGATCTGTGGAAACTCTCAGATACTGAGCTGCTGGGATTTGGGAATTTGTAGACAAGGTGATCCTCGTTATCGAACCATCGGCTGTATCTGAAGAAACTTGAGCAGAGGGGAGAAGCCTGCGATCGAAAGTCGTGGCACAAATGTGACCGGCACCTGATGTCGACATTTCGGCACCGGAAGAGGAAATGTTGGCAGACAATCTCGTCGGTTCAGTTTTGCATCCACTACTCCAATGACTTGAGTGGGCAAACGAACGGTCCCTGCGTTGCACGTCGAAGGGAAGAGAGAGCCGGCTGCGGGAAGAGGGTATTCAAGTGCGCGTGAGGCGAAAATGGCTGGAAATGATGCTCGACGAACTGATTGCTATCAATGCTCGCGACAAAGCATTCCTCTGTGTTCAAGATCCAGAGGCCGCTGAAGTCGCTGACTGGAGAATTCGTCAGAGGCGTGTGGCGCAAATCTTGGAAGAGTTTCAAACTCTGGCAGTTCGTGCGTCGTGGGAGGCTTGAGCTACTCTATTTTCAAATGTGCTGTCGTTGAACGGACCATTAGAGAGCGGAGACCGTTCGTAAAGACTATCCAGGATAAATCCTAAGTAAGTCGAGGACGGATCGCTTTCTCTAAGGGCCGGCTCCAGGTAGAGCTACATTGGAGACCATCAAGTTAGTTACTGCCGCTGCAACAATCATCGGCTTTGTACCAAAGCGTGCGTTGACTCGACCCTTGGTAAACCGACAGAAGACCATTCTTGAAGACCACAAGGCCTTCGCGCTCGATCACAGCGGTCACGGCGGGCGGGCATCCCCAGCAGATGATGTAATCATAATCGTTCGACACACCGCGGTAGTCCGGCGTGCCGCCGCCCAAAAACTTTGAAGTGTAACTTCGGGAGAAAGTCGCGTGCAGAAGATTGCCGCCCGTCCGCACAATCGGATCTGCAAAGACGTAAGGATTCGCACCGCCCCTGTACACATTGTAGAGATCCTCGACGCCGTTAAAAGGGTACATGTACTCATTCCCGCCGAAACGCACATCTTCAATGATTGGAAGGATTTTGCTCCCGAGTTTCACGGATGGCATCCCGGACAAGAAAACTCGATACGACGCCTGGACGGCAAGCAACTGGTGCAAATTGAGTGCCGCGCTGAAAATCAGGAAGAGACTAGCCGCTAGGGCCGCAGCGCGGAGCCGCTTGGGGCTCCAGCGTAGTGCGCCCACCGTTGTGATGATCGCGAAGGGCAAGGTTCTCGACCCGATGATGAAGTCCCCGCCCACCTGGTAAGGCATTACCAGGCCGACTGCAATCAACACCGCTGCAAGAACCAACAGGCGTCCGTGGAAGGTCCTATTATGGACGGCATCCCAGACCGCAACGGCTCCAAGCAGAAACAACAACAAGACGAAGAGATAGGAGGAACTCCGCGAAAAGGAAAACACGTTGTACGCGACGTAGGCTTTAATTTGCCCCAGTGGTGAATGAAATTGTGGAGTCGTTCGGATCTTCGTCAAGAAGAAGTAAGCCATTAGGAGCGATGCCGGCAGGACTGAGAGCACGCTGATCCAGGAGACGCTCCATCGTTCGCGATCAACGGAGAGAAAGAGCACGGAGAAACAACCCACGGCAGCGCCGACTGGGTGAAAGCCGTACAGCACAAGCAAAGTCAGAGCGAGAACAAGAGATCTCAGTCGACTGGGAGGACGTCCGATCAAGATGCCTAGTAGAAGCGGGTATACGGCAAAGGTGACGATGAAAGGCAGAAAACCGGAAAACACGTAGAAGGTATGTAACAAGGGAAAGAGCAGAATCGCCGCGAAGGCGGGCTGGCGCAGCGAAGTAAGATAGAACCGCGCACAAATCCAGAGGCCCGCGGCGAAGGCCAGGTAGTAGAGCTTCACTGCCAGTAGCGGCTCCGACAATTTAACCAGAGAAGCCAGAGCCAAATCGCCGAGAACGGTCGGAAGGGGACGCCAGACGATGGTGAAGTAGCGGCTGTATCCTAGCAGCGGATCGGAATAGTCCGCCAGCACATGCGCGACCATCAAGTGCTTTCCAACGTCGGTGCCGGCTGGGATCGCCGGCACGAGAAACGGGAGAACCGCAATCACAAAGCACAGCGCGAGGATCACGAGCGCTAATGGTCCAGGGGTGAGTTCAGCATTGCGCTGTTCGAGCGAAGAGTCGGGCGCAACTAAGACTTTCATCGGAAGGGACTCCCGTCCAAGGGAATAAGTCCAGACGAGTGAAATGATTCCATAGCAATTGGGCCCTCGGCCCGAGTAAACTTCGTGGCGCCAAACCAAAAAAGGCTCGGGAAAAGGAGTCGAACGTGATCATTATAGGTTGTGACTGTCACCCGGGCTTCCAGCAAATTGCTTATGTGCACGGACGCGGGCGAACTCTGCGAGCAACGCCTGGAACACAAGGAAGAGGCCGAACACTTCTACCAAGACCTCAAAAACGGTGCATGAGGGTGCACATCGGCATGGAAGGCAGCGGATATGCCCGCCGGTTCGAGCGTTTTCTCGCCGAGTTGCAGTTGCGCTGTGGATTGGCAACGCTGCCGTAATCTGCACCAAGCGGGTCCGGGAACAGAAGACCGATGGGCTTCACAACTTCGTCGGTTTGCTAAGCCTGCCACGGTTGACGGGCTTCAGGCTTCCCAACAACTTAGATATGGGAGCAAGTGCCCTCATGGGGTGATTGTCCCTCAAGCGGGCGTATTTGCTCCCCATTTGCTCCCCATTTGCTCCCCTAATTTTCGCCGAACGTATTGCCACCTGATCCCTGTTTCGAGCCATAACCAAATATGGGATTTCGTCATATGGGATTTCGTCGGTAATGCTAGAAAAGATTTGTCGAAAATTAAAGACTCCTGTACCCGGCCGAGGATAACGGGCAAAGAAACTCCCCTGCCGCAAGCAAAGAACCTCCCTGCAGTGAGACGCTTGGAGCAACCGTCGTCGGAGGGGCCGCAAGAAAGCTCGACTCTCGTACCAAAACCAAGTGACCCCGAGTACAAAAGAATCCTTGAGATCGCGGCTCGGACTGTGGTTGTCGGCGTCGTAGGAGAACGAAGACCACCAGTCGCTAGGTCCGGGAAATTCTCCTGCGTGCCAGCCCCGACGAACGAGGAATATTGCACCAGGATGAGATGAGAACTGCGTTGACGTTCGAGTCTGCAAAGAGTCACTAGCACGTGCCTTGAACATTATGAACGCCATCATCCAAGTTCTCTAGGCTGAGAATTTCCCTGTTTCAGTGAAGCCCGGTCGGCACGGAACCACAGCACAGGTCTTCGGCCAGGGGCAGGTCAGTTTCAGTGAACCTCCGCCCCATGATTTCCTTTCAGCTCGATTTGCGCTTCCTTGCCGGAATCGATCAAAAATCGCAACGTCTACACTTGAGACGCAGAGCCCCGAAATGGTTGAGGGATCCTGCTACAATCTCGCCGCGATGGCCTCCAAGCATTCTTCTCACCAGCATTCATTTTCGAAAATCTGGTTCGCAAGATTCCATCTGAATACGTGGTTTAGGCTGTCGCTCGCGTTTTTTCTGGTTGCTCATTCACAAACCCCAAACGCAGAAGATCTCGTCTGGCAGCGATCGGTAAGTAAACACACTTCGGCACGCAAAATCAGACTGGAGCAAGTGCGTCGGCATAGCGCACGTGATCGTTTTCAACCGACCTGGAAATCTCTGAAACAATATCGGACGCCGGATTGGTATCGGGACGCGAAGTTTGGAATCTTTGTACATTGGGGCGTGTACTCCGTGCCGGCATTTGGCAGCGAGTGGTATCCGCGCCTGATGTATATCTCGGGCTCACCTGAATTCCAGCACCACGCCCAAACTTACGGACAGCAGCGGAATTTTGGTTACAAAGACTTTGTGCCTTTGTTTCATGGGGAAAAGTTCGATGCGCAAGCCTGGGCCAAGCTTTTCCGCGAGTCCGGAGCCAGGTACGTGGTGCCAGTCGCTGAACACCACGATGGCTTTGCCATGTACGATTCGAAATTAACCGATTGGTGTGCTTCGAAGATGGGGCCGCACCGAGACATCATCGGCGAGCTTTCGTCGGCCATTCGTCGGGAAGGTTTGCATTTCGGTCTGTCCTCTCATCGAGCAGAGCATTATTTCTTCTTTAACGGTGGGCGGGCCTTTGACTCTGACGTGCAAGACTCGCGCTATGCTGCACTCTACGGGCCCGCTCATACTGGCATCAGCGATCCTGACTGGATTGGTCATCCAGATCCGGCCTATCTCGACGATTGGCTGGCCCGCACGACGGAGGTCGCCGACAAATACCATCCCGAACTCATCTATTTCGATTGGTGGATCGGGCGCGCCGAATTCGAACCGTACCTTCGGGATTTCTTGTCGTTCTACTATAACCAGGAGGCAAAAGGGGAACAGCTGCCTGTCGTCAATTTCAAAGAACACGCGATGCCTGAAAGTGCCGGAGTACTCGACGTGGAACGAGGACAGCTGGGCGAGTTGCGTTCCCTTCCTTGGCAAACAGACACTTCCATCAGCAACCAATCATGGGGATATGTCGAGAACGACTCCTACAAATCGCCGCAGACACTGGTCTGGCAATTGGTCGATGTCGTAAGCAAAAATGGGAACCTTCTCCTAAATATCGGCCCCCAATCCAACGGTACGATTCCGAATGAAGCACAGACCGTGTTACGGGAGGTTGGCGCATGGCTTCGTGTAAACGGAGAGGCGATCTACTCAACCCGGCCTTGGCGCGTCTATGGTGAGGGGCCTACCAAAGCTGCGGAGGGCGCGTTTCACGATAGGAAAGAAACGACCTTTACCGCTCAGGATTTCCGCTTCACCACTGATCGAAAATACCTTTTTGCGATTGCGTTAGCCTGGCCGGAGAGCGGCCGGTTGTTGATTCACAGCCTCGCTCAGAACAGCGGTGTGGCAATAAAGGCAGTCAGTATGTTGGGATCAAACACCAAGATTCACTGGTCTCAGCGGGAGGAAGGTTTACAGATCGACCTCCCGCAAAAACTAGCGAGTTCATACGCCTATAGCTTCCAAATAACAGCTACTGGAATCTAAAACGAATATTCCCGTCAACTGCGTGGCCACAGACGCCCCAACACCGAGCGCTTGCCGTGGTCTCTGTCGACACCATGGTGAGCGGCGCACATGTCGCAGACTTATCGTCAAAAATGCGGCTGCAAGATAGAATCGTTCACATTGCATTGCGTTTCGGTCCACGCTAACATGCCGCCGTGTTTCCATATCTGCTCGCTCTCGTCTCGTGCCGCTGGATGTCTGGATTTTCTCTGATTGCGCGTTTGGCGGTCGGCTTCCTTCTCCTTGGTTCCGTTCCTGCCGCGGCCCAATGGAAAGATCTCGACCCGGTTACCGATGTGCAACGTGAGCCCGACGGGGTCCGCTTCGTGGTTAGGTCGGGAATAATGAAGTTGCAGGTTTGTTCGGATTCCATCATCCGGGTTCTGTACACAGCCAGCCAGTCGTTTCCGAACGCGCCAGACTATGTGGTTATCAAGAAGAATTGGCCGCCCACCCACTGGTCGATGCAATCTGGGGAAGACTCAGTTGTTGTTTCCACAAATCGCTTGCAAGTGACCGTCACCCGTAAAGATGGGAACATTCGTTTCGACGACGCCGAAGGAAAAAAGCTCTTCGAGGATTATGGTCGTAGCCTCACGCCGGTCGTCGTGAACGGAGAACACACTCACCACGCCGAAATGTTCTCCAATCTCTGGGGATCATACGAAGCGTTCTACGGTCTCGGCCAGCACCAGAGCGGGGTGTGGAACTACAGGGGCGAGGCAGTCGACATCTCCCAGGACAATACCAACATCGGGATCCCTTTATTCTTGTCGAGCAACGGGTATGCCATCTTCTGGAACAACACCTCTCGCAGCCGCTTTAACAACCGATTCCTAAGTGCGCTGTACGTCAGCTCTGAAGTTGCCGACGTCATAGATTACTACTTCATTTATGGACCAGAATTCGACCAGCTCGTTGGCGCGTATCGGGAACTCACCGGCGCTCCTCCCCTCTTCGGCAAATGGGCGTACGGGTTCTGGCAATGCAAGAACCGTTACAGAAGCCAGAATGAGCTGTTGGCTGTAGCCCACAAATATCGCGATCTGCATATCCCGGTGGACAACATCGTGCAGGACTGGTTCTGGTGGTACACGATGGGAGAGCCGATCTTCGACAAAGAGCGCTATCCCGATCCCAAGGGCATGGTAGATAACCTGCACGCGAACAACTTCCACTTGATGATTTCATTCTGGCCCTATTTTCGTCCCGGCACCAAAACCTATGACGACATGGAGAAGCAGGGATTCTTTATCGCGAAAACGAAGGTGGGCGGTTTTCATCCAGCGGGACAGGCGCTGTACGACGCCTTCAACTCGGCAGCGCGAAAGTATTACTGGAATCTCATGGACAAGGCGCTCTTCAAGATCGGAGTGGATGCCTGGTGGCTTGACACCACAGAGCCGGAAACCGAAGGGCAGGAACCCACGATTCTCGCGACCAATAAGACCGCGCTCGGCAATGGCGCCCGCTTCGCAAACATGTTTCCGCTCATGACCACTTCGGCCGTGTACCAGGGTCAACGAGAGGTGAGTCGCAATAAGCGCGTCTTCATTCTCAGTCGCTCGGCCTTTGCTGGCGCGCAACGAAATGCAACGGCAGTGTGGTCGGGCGACGTGAACTCCGATTGGGTATTCCTGAAAAAGCAGATCCCGGCCGGGCTGAATTACTCCCTTTCAGGTTTACCTTACTGGACTACGGACATCGGCGGATTCGTCTCCGGCAACCCAGACGATCCAGCCTATCGCGAACTGTTCATTCGTTGGTTTCAGTTCGGCACGTTCAATCCAATCCTCCGAGTTCACGGGACTCGCAGCACCGATCAGAATGAACTCTGGTCCTATGGTCCCAATGCTCAACAAATATTGGTCGCCTTTGATCGGCTGCGCTATCGCCTGCTGCCCTACATTTATTCCCTCGCGTGGAAGACGACCAGCGAGGGCTACACGCCCATGCGCGCCCTCGTGATGGATTTTCGCACCGACGCGCGGGCAGCGAACCTTGGCGATCAGTTCATGTTCGGGCCCGCCATCCTGGTAAGCCCCGTAACCGATCCAGCGACACAATCGCGGCGGCTTTATCTACCGCAGTCCAAGTGGTTCGATTTCTGGATGGGCACTGCCACCGAGGGAGCACGTAGCGTCGATGCCCCGGCTCCATTGGATCGCATTCCCCTATTCATTCGAGCAGGCTCCATCGTTCCGATGGGTCCTGAGGAAGAGTGGAGCGCGCAAGAGCCTCCAGATCCAATTGAACTGCGCATTTATCGAGGCGCGAACGGCGATTTCACGCTCTATGAAGACGAAAACGACAACTACAACTATGAAAATGGAGCGTACGCGACGATCCCATTTCATTGGGACGACGCCGGACAAACCTTGACGATCGGGGACCGTACAGGTCATTTTCCGGGAATGCTCGAGGACCGAAGTTTTCGCGTCGTGTTTGTCCGCGAGAACCACGGGGTTGGCGTGGACGCAACCGACGAACCCGACAAGGTCGTGCGGTATTCTGGAAAAGAGATCTCGGTCAAGCCGTGAGACATGGCTTATTGCGAACGTTGATCTGGGAATTCCCAATTCAGAGCTTCACGGTTGCGCCCGTGTTTGCCGCCTCGTAGATCGCTTTCATGATCGTCAGGTCCCGCAAACCCTCCTCGCCGGGCGTGAGCGGTTGCTTGTTCTCCATAACACAGGTCGACATGTGCTCCATTTCGGCAGCAAAGTGATCGACCACGGGCAGATCCTTTTCTTCGATCGTGTTTCCGCGATGTAGGCGCATGCGCAAACCGCTGTAGGCGGTCGCCGGGTCCATCTCAAGCCAGCCTTCCGACTTGACTACGCGGTAATGCGACTGCCACGCGTATCCGTAGCTTGACGTGCAGTTGGCGAGGATCCCGCTGGGGAAACGCAGTTGAAAGTTGATCGCCTCTTCCACTTCCCTGAATCGCGGGTCGCCAGGTGTGCTGTACATCATTGCATTTACCTGTGCGGGTTCTTCGCCAGAGAGATAGCGCGCGGCTTGCAGTGCGTAGATACCGATGTCCATCAACGATCCTCCGCCTGCCAGGTCTTTCTTCAACCTCCACTGGTTCGGATCGCTCATATTGAAGCCGGCGTCCGCAAGAATCACTTTGGTCGTGCCCAGTTCGTTGGAACGCGCCATACGAATAGCCTCCTGATTGTAAGGCTCGTAGCGGCAGCGATACGCGACCATCAGTTTCCGGTTCGCCTTGCGGGCGGCGTCGATCATTTGCTGACATTCGGCCGGAGTATTGGCCATCGGCTTTTCGGTCAGAACGTGTTTTCCCGCCTGCAGTCCGCGCACCGTGTACTCGCAGTGCATGCCATTCGGCAAAACGATATAAATGATATCGACTTCCGCGTTGTCTTTGATCGAATCATAGTTCTGGTAGTTGTAGATGTTCTTCGGATTCACGCCATAGCGCTGCGCGAGCTTAGCCGCCTTGTCGGGATGGCCGCTCACCAAGGCAACCACCTTCGATTTCTCACACTGCGCAAATCCAGGCAGAATCTGGTGAATGGAGAGACTGCCCAGGCCAACGATGGCCCATCCCAATTTCTTGCCAGGGGGATCCGGGACAACCAGTTGTGCGGAGACATTCTTCAGAAGCATTCCGCCAACATTTGCTGCAACCAGACCTTGGCCGACACGCGTTATGAATCCACGTCGCGTGATTTCGTTACCCTTCGACATGGTGAACCTCCGTCATTTTGAGCTGCGCTGCTTGTGAATTTCTTCGAGCCGTTTCTTCAAATAGTCCTGGTACTCTTGCTGAAGCTTCGGATCCTTGGGCGATCCGTAAATCTCGCTCGACTTGTACTTCCCCTCGTCGAACTTCTTCTTTGTCCATTCGTCGTGAATGTGGGTCTCGTCGGCGCGATCGAGAACTTCCTTGACCAATTGCGGCGGAACGAAGTAGACGCCTTCTCGGTCGCCTACTACAAGATCTC
>Ga0073909_10000687_pt1 | contig 10702 bp, 6 predicted proteins | sample Coa_R1_6_FD_66439 | JGI IMG/M metagenome (GOLD analysis project Ga0073909, IMG submission 66439) | Surface soil microbial communities from Centralia Pennsylvania, which are recovering from an underground coalmine fire. - Coalmine... | ecosystem: Environmental > Terrestrial > Soil > Unclassified ... | reverse complement strand
CTGGGAGATTTCTGGACGCCGATTCTGGAGCGGGTGCGGGAAGTGGAGCTGGGGCATCCTATGCCCTGGGGAGAATCGAATGGGAAGTTGGTGCATACAGCGGCGACGGGTGTAGAGGCGGCGGAGTTTTTGCGCGGGGCGTTGGTGAGATGAAGGAGTAGAGATTCGGAAGAAAGATAGAAGGAGCAGAAAAGAAAGACTCACCCTCACAGCCCGAGCATGGGGCACCCGAAAAGAAGGAAAACAATGAGCCGGAGCACGCAAGAGGTATTGGAGTTTGACAAGCTGCGGGAGTTGTTGCGACTGCGGACGACTTGTGTGCCGGGGCGGCGCGCGGTGGAGGCGCTGGATTTTTTGCAAGATGCGGCAGCGTTGCAGAGCCAATTTGCGTTGATTCGCGAAGCGCGAGAGTGGCTGCGCGGCGGAAATGAATTGGGGTTTGGCGGGCTGGCCGACCCGGAACTTTGGCTGGAGAAAATAGCCGGACCGGGAGTGGTGCTGGAAGCGGTGGAATTGCTGGCGGCGGCTTCGCTGCTGGAGACGGCTTCCTGGTTGCGCGTGCAATTTCGTGAAGAAGCCGCGAAATTTTCTTTGTTGAGCGCGCAGGCTGCGAATGTTTCGGATTTTCGCGAAGTGCTGGCGGCGATCCGGCGATGCATTTTGCCGAATGGTGAGATCAACGACGACGCTTCGCCAAGGTTGCGGCGAATTCGCACGAGCATGGTTCAGACGCGGGATTCGATTCAAAAAGCGCTGAAACAGATTTTGCGGTCGCGGAACACCGAGGCTGGGGAAGACTATGTCACGCTGCGGAATGACCGATTCGTGATTCCGGTGCGCGCCGAAAATCGGCGCGGAACGCCAGGAGTGGTGCACGGAGCGAGCGCTACAGGGCAAACGGTATTTCTGGAGCCGCTGGAAACGGTAGAGCCGAATAACCAACTGGTGCAGCTTTCAGAGGATGAAGCAGCCGAAATATTGCGGGTGCTCCGCGAATTGACGGAGCGGTTGCAAGGAGTGCGGCCGGGACTGTTGGAAACTGCGGAAATTATTGCCATGCTGGATGGAGTGTTTGCGCGCGGACGATTTGCGCGGGATTTTGACGCGGCGTTGCCCGAATTTTCGGCGAACGGCGACTTGCGGCTGGAAGCGGCGCGGCATCCGGTGCTGCAAGATAAATTGAAACGCGAACAGCGGGCGATTGTGGCGATGAACTTGTCGTTGAATCGCGAGGAACGATTGCTGGTGATTAGCGGACCGAATACCGGCGGAAAAACGGTGGCGCTGAAGACCACCGGGTTGGCGGCGCTGGCGGCACAATCGGGGATTCCAGTGGCGGCGCAGCGCGCGGTACTGCCGTTGTTCGATCACGTACTGGTGGATATTGGAGATGAGCAATCGATTGCAGCGGATCTGTCTACATTCTCGGCGCACATGTTAAATCTGAAATCGATTCTGGCGACGGTGACGGAAAATTCGCTAGTGCTGGTGGATGAAGTGGGAACGGGAACGGCACCAGAAGAGGGCGCGGCGCTGGCGGTGGCGCTGTTGGAAGAATTTCGCGGGAAGGGGTGCCTGGTGCTGGCGACGACGCACCATGACCGGTTGAAAGCGTATGCTTCAACGGCGGAAGGCGTGCTGAATGGTGCGGTGGAATTTGACGACGTGAATTTACGGCCGACCTATCGATTGATGGTAGGAGTGCCGGGCGGATCGAGCGGAATTGCGATTGCGCAGCGGTTGGGGTTGGCTGCGGAAATTATTGAGCGGGCGCGTGGGTTGCTTTCGGCCGAATCGCTCGAAGCTGCAGAGTTGATTGCGTACCTGCATCGCAGCCGGGATGAGTTGGACGGTCTGCACAAACAGATGGAGAAAGAGCGGCAGGCGCTCGAAGCGGAGCGCACGAAACTGCGGACGGAGTGGACGGGACGCCAGCAGAAGCGGATTCAGGAACTGGAAGCACAGTTTGCGGAGATGCAGAAGCGATTTGAAGAAAATGTGGCACGGGTGGTCGAAGCGGTAAAAGAGCGCGAACTGCGCGGCCAGGTCGAAAAAACTTCGCGGCGAAAATTGGCAGAAGTGCGCAACGAGGCGCGCGAAGAGTTGAACGCAGCGGTGGTGCAGACGATTTCGGAGTCGCAGACGGATTTGGGAATTACGGCGGGTGCGGCCGGTCCGGTGAACGCGGCGTTGTTGCAGGCTGGTGCGAAAGTTCGCGTGCGCGGATTCTCGAAGCCGGTGATTTTGCGACGGCTGGATGGGCGGAATGCGGAGATTGAAGCGGGGCCGCTGCGGATGAAAATTGCGTTGGAGGAAATTATTGGCCTGGAGTCGGCGCCGACTGGGAAAATTTCGAGTGCTGGAGCGGCGAACGGATCTCTGAGTTCGCCGTCGAGATTTGGCGCGGCCAACGAAATTAACGTGATTGGACAAACGGTCGAGCAGGCTACGGAGCAGGTGGACAAATTTCTGGATGATGCGGCCATGGCGCACTTACCGAGCGTGCGAATTATCCACGGACATGGAACGGGCGCGCTGCGGCGAGGCTTGGGAGAATTTTTGCGTACGCATCCTTTAGTGGCGAAGCATGTTGCGGAAGCCGAGGAACGCGGCGGAAAAGCAGTCACAGTTGTAGAATTGCGGGCTTAGGCGCGCGACCAAGCGACGGGAGGTATCGACTGCGCAAGAGGAGTGCGATGCGAGGAACAACCGCTAATTATACAAAAGTACTGGTGCTATTCGGTGTTGCAGGCACGCTGGTTGTGGCGGTCGCGCTCCTGTTGAACCTAGTGCCATTTAGAAGTTCGTTATGGTTGGCGGCGCTGCCCGGTTTTACGTTTGCGCTGCTGTTGGTTTTGACGACGACAGCGGCCAGCAGGAAGGACTTCTTGCCCGGCCCTCCGCCTCGGCTGGTTTATCGCGGAGGGGTAGGCGGCTTGATTCTTTTTCTAACGCTTACTGTAGGATTGATCATTGCCCTGATAACTTTTTTTGGTGTTTCCGCTGATCGCCCCGTTTACAGCGACAATCCGAGTCCTCCGGTTCTCTCCGGTTCGAACTATTTCGCAAAGGAATCGGGCATTCTGATTGCTGGGTTCTGGAGTTGCCATCGTGCTCATGGGTTTGTTTGTGGTGAGCGTGCTAGTTGGAAAGCGGCCAACGCATTTCTGGCTGGGTTTGCTCTGGTTGCTTTGATCGCGACTGCGACCCGGCCGATCTTTACGCAGGGATTTGGATATGAGCAATATGAGCCATTCTTGCTCGCTGGGCAAATTACTCTAAGCGCCCTGAAGGGACCTTGGGTCTATAACGCGCTGGAAACAAATGGCGCCAGCCCAATGGCTATGCCAAAGGCTTAAGCGGAAATACTTTTCATGGCGGAAGCGGGATCATTTGCGGAGAAAGTGAAGCAACAGGCGGACATTGTCCGGGTCATCGGGGAATATCTCCAGCTAAAGAAGGCCGGGCAAAATTTTCGCGGGCTGTGCCCTTTTCACTCGGAAAAGACGCCGTCGTTCAATGTGCATCCGACCAAGCAGATTTATCACTGCTTTGGATGTGGGCAGGGCGGCGACGTTTTCAAATTTGTAATGGAGATGGAGAAGTGCGCGTTTCCGGAAGCGATTCGAATCGTCGCGGAGAAATGCGGGATTGCGGTGCCGCGTCCGAAGGAGCGTTCGCCAGAAGAGCGAAAAGAAAATCAACTGCGGGCGGTGCTGGTGGAGATTCACCGCGAGGCGCAGACATTTTTTGTGACGCAACTGGAAGGAACGCTGGAGGGGAAGGCAGCCCGGGCGTACCTGGAAGATCGCGGGATTGACAAGGATACCATTGGGCGATTTGGGATTGGCTATGCGCCGAGCGGCGGCGATCTTCTGCTGCGCCATTTGCGCGGGAAATACCCGGAGAAAACTTTGGTGGAATCCGGACTGATTTCGCGGGATCAGAACGGGCGGCATTTTGACCGGTTCCGGCGGCGGATTACCTTTCCGATCGCCAATGAGTCGGCAAAGATTGTGGCCTTTGGGGCGCGGGCGCTGGGCGATGACCAGCCGAAATACCTGAATTCGCCGGAGACGCCCATTTATTCGAAGAGCAACATTCTCTATCACCTGGACCGCGCCAAAGATGCCCTGCGGCGGCAGGATTTTGCGGTCTTGGTGGAAGGCTACATGGACGCGATTGCGGTGGCCCGCGCGGGAATCAGCAACGTGGTGGCGAGTTGCGGAACGGCCCTGGCGGAATCGCAGATCAAATTACTGGGGCGGTTCACGAAGCGAGTGATTGTGAACTATGACCCGGACATGGCGGGGCAGGCGGCAACGGAACGTTCGTTGACAGCGTTGCTCGAGCAGGACTTTGAGGTACGGGTGCTGGCGCTGCCATCGGTAGGTGACCAAAAGGCCGATCCGGATTTGTATATTCGCGAAAAGGGCGCGGCGGCTTATGTGAAGCAGGTGAAGGACGCACCGCCTTACGTGGACTATTTGATCCGGCGCGCGAGTCAGATGGATATCGGCACTGGCGAAGGAAAACTTCGCGCGGTGAATTTCCTGCTGCCGTACATTCAAAGAATTCCAAATAGCATCTTGCGATCGGAGTGGGCAACGCGAATCGCGCAACAATTGCGATTGGATGAGCCGGTGGTGCGTGCGGCGCTTACTAAGGCGGCGAGCGAACGGCGCAGCGAAGTGAAACTGAAACCGGAACTGGTGCGGCAGTCGGCGAAACCCGCTGAGCGGCGGCTGATTCGCATGCTGGCGGAGGCGGAGGGATTTCGGCGGGAGCTGGCGCAGCATTTGCAGCATTCGCAACTGTACCTGGGGCTGGAGACAGAGAAGATTTTTGCGGCGCTGATTGTAGCCAGCCAATCGGGTGAACCGTTTCACGCTTCGGAGGTTGGGGCGCTGCTGGCGGATCGGGAGCGGCGGCTGTTTTTTGAGATTTTGTTCGAAGAAGCGCAGGAACCGGCGTGGGAAGAGGCGCAGAGCTGTCTGGACACGCTGGCCCGGGATCAGATTGCGCGCGAGCTGCGTGAAGTGCAGTTGGGAATTGAGGCCAACCCGGCGGGCAGCGCCATGAAGGAGCTCTTGACGCGCAAACAGGAGTTGATGCGGAGGCTGGCTACGGCGGACTAGGCAGCTTGGCAATTCACAGGAAACCCACAAGTAAAGCATTGACGTGCTGGGACTTAACCTTGTAGCGTATTAGGGTTTTTCGGGTAACGGTTTCCGGGCTAAATGCATCTATATTGATGCAGTTAGCGGCGGGGATCGGCCCCCAGGGTGCGAAACGGGCAGCACTTTGGATGACAAGGGCAAGCGAAAAAGCGGCGACGCGGCGCAGAAAGCTTCACTAGAAAACTTAATTTTGTGAGCAGGGGCAAAGACCCCAAACGTGCGCTTGCGCGTCCCGCCCAACGTGTCTTACTACGAGATTAACGGCCGCAATTGCGGCTGTAGTGGAGATGTACCCCGGTAGCCCGGCGGAGAGCCTGGACGACTAAGAAAATTCGCCTGGGACGATGCTTGCTGATTGCGGGAGGAGTTTGTGGCGCAGGTTCTGGAAGAAAAATACGAAGCGGTACGCGCGCTGATTGCGGTCGGCAAAGAGCGCGGCTATCTGCTTTACGACGAAGTGAACGATTCGCTGCCCGCCGAAGTACATTCCTCGGAAGAGATTGACGATCTGCTCACCACATTTGAGCGGAATGGAATTGAAATTTACGAGGATCAGGCGGCGGCCAAAGCGGCACGCGCGGTGGAATTGTCGGTCGAGCAGACCGAACGCGACGCCACCGCCAAAGACGATGGACACGCAGAAGAAGGCGGGGGAAGCGATCTGGATCTGACTCCAGGGTCGATGGAAAAAACGAACGATCCCGTGCGTATGTATTTGCGCGAAATGGGAACGGTGCCGTTGCTGACGCGCGAAGGCGAAGTGACCATCGCTAAGCGTATCGAACGCGGACAACTGGTGGTAATGAAATCCATCACTCGTTCGCCAATTGTGATTAAGGAATTGATTGCGGTTGGCGATGATTTGCGTAAGGGCGCACGGTCGATCAAAGAGATCGTGCAATTTGACGATGAAGAGCTGACCGAAGAGAAGATCGCCAACAAGACCAAGCAGACGCTGAAATACATCGACAAAATTGCGAAGTTATTCGAAACGGCACTAAAACAGGCCGTAAAACTGGACAAGACACCGAAAGCAAAAAAGAAGCCGTATATTCGCGCGAAATGGGACGTGGCGCGGACGCGCGTGCAGATTTCGCTGGAAATTCGCGGAATCGATTTCAATCCGTTTGAGAAAAAACGCCTGATCGACAAGATGCGCGGCACGGTGGAGCGTTTGCAGTCGCTGGAACGTGAAGCCGGACGCCTGGAACGTCGAGCTGACGTGGCGAAAGGCGACGTCGCTGCCGAAGCGCGCAAGGAATTGCGCACGCGGCGGTCGGAGCTGAAAGACATCGAAGACGCCAGCGAAGTCGGTCTGACCGAACTGAAGCGGACACTGACGTTCATTCACCGCGGGGAAGCAGAAGCCGAGCAAGCAAAGAAAGAATTGATCGAAGCCAACCTTCGCTTGGTGGTTTCGATCGCCAAGAAATATACCAACCGCGGATTACAGTTTCTGGATTTGATTCAGGAAGGCAACATTGGCTTGATGAAAGCTGTGGACAAGTTCGAATGGCGCCGGGGTTACAAGTTTTCGACGTATGCCACGTGGTGGATTCGTCAGGCGATTACCCGTGCCATCGCGGACCAGGCGCGCACCATTCGTATTCCGGTGCACATGATCGAAACGATCAACAAACTGGTGCGTACCAGCCGCCAGTTGGTGCAGGAACTGGGCCGCGAGCCGACCAGCGAAGAGATTGCTAAGCGCATGGACATTCCAGTGTCCAAAGTTCGCAAAATCCTGAAAATTGCGCAGGAGCCGATTTCGCTGGAAACGCCGATCGGCGAAGAAGAAGATTCCCATCTCGGCGACTTCATTGAGGATAAGGCCGTGGTTTCGCCATCGGATGCAGTGATCAACCTTAACCTGAAGGAACAGACTTCTTCAGTGTTGAAGACACTGACGCCTCGCGAAGAAAAAGTGATCAAGATGCGTTTCGGCCTGGACGATGGCAGCGAGCACACGCTCGAAGAGGTCGGCCAATCGTTCGCAGTTACTCGCGAACGCATTCGGCAAATCGAAGCGAAGGCGCTGCGCAAGCTGCGGCATCCGTCGCGCTCACGGAAACTCCGCGCGTTTCTTGAGGGGCCGTCGCGGGATTACCTATAGAAGTAGTAAAAAGTTTAAGGTTAGAAAAACGCCTCTGGAAGAACGGGGGCGTTTTTTTATGCAGGCAATTCGACGTACCTGCAGTTAGGCTCGGCTCTATCGGAACGGGTAAGCCGTCTTCGCGCCAGCCGTCCAGGTGAATTGCAATTGCTTCCGGCATGTTTTTTTCAACCCCCGAGCGGTTACACCCGTGGAGACACATCCCGGCAAATCCGGCGAATAAGCCGAAAAACCCCCGAGGTTCCGTCACGATCAAATGCTTTTTCATTCTAGGCCCGCTTTAAGTACCTTGTTCAATATTTCTGGCGCCAGATCTTCGTCCGGCTTCCCCGCGAAATAGTCCTGGCTTGCTGGGATGCTTCCTAATTGCCCCTGGCTGACTCTCGTTCTGACCTGTACCCAGGCATCAAGCTCAAGCATTCGAATAAGAACGCCTAGCTTCGCTCAACAACAACAGGCTGTGCTAAAAGAACCGGTAAATCTTTCGTGAACCAGGGGACCGCGTGAGCGTACTAGAATGGAGATTCAGTCAGAAGGGGTATATGCGGACGGCACAGAAAATTGCGGCAGTGGGCTTGACAGTAGCGCTCGGGGCAGCGATCTACGGCGTATTTGAATTAGGGCATCCGTCAACGGTTTCGGCGAAGAAAAAAGCTGCCGCCGCGGAAGGGGCGTTGGTGGATCAAGCTCCGTTCAGGACGGCACAGCAGCTAGCGCAAATGGCCGATACGCCGGAAGAACAGGAACTGGCCAAGGATGCGCTGAGGTTGAGCGACTATGAACTCGATTTATCGTTTGTGATAGCGCTGCAGGACGCGGAGGCGCACCCACCCGACCTCTCGGTGGAGGCCAAGGAGATTCAGGTTCGACTTCACAAGGCGCAGAAACTACAGCAAGCCTTGCAGGCGCAAGTGGATCAGCTCACGGCGCAGATCGCCAAGACTCCAGAGTCCAACAAAGACGAATTTCAAGATCAGCTGGACCTAGCCAAAGCCGGCCTGGATGTGGCCAACAACGACGTAGAAGACGGGAAGCGCGATCTGACGGATGCAGGAGGCAACCTTCGCGATCGCATCGAAAAGATGAAGGAATCGCACGAAGCCGCGGACAAGTTGCGCGACAAGTCCGCAGCGACATTCCCAACGGCAAGCGTGGCCCAGTTGGGAATTATTCACCAAGTGCAACAGTGGATCACTCTCAGAACAAAAATGGAATTGTTGCAACAGGCCAAAGCCGATGCCGAAAATCTGGTTGGCGCGCTGACGGAACAGCACAACACACTAGCGGCACAGATTGATGCGGAGAAATTCAATTCACCAGACCTTGCGGCCCATTCCAAACTCTCGGACACTCCGAATGCCATGACCACGGCGGAGGTAGCGGCGTCGGCTACGCAAGGGGTTCAAAAGAACCGCATCGCGGGTGCAGCGAAAGCAGCGCTGGCGACCACCAAAGCGATTACCGCAGATCAGCGCAACCTGACGAGTTTGGACAAGCGAGTCGATAATGAGAAGGAATTGTCGGAAACCTACGGACAGTGGTCCGAATTGGTTACCGACCGCCAGCGTGCAGTAGTTCGGCGCATCTTGATGGGCTCGGTGGTTGTGCTGGCGATAGCTCTGGTAGGTTTGTTTTTCAATACCTGGCTCGAAAGGCTGATGGGCAAGACAAATCTGGACCGCCGGCAAATGCAGACGTTGCGTGCTACGGCGCGGGTCAGTGTGCAAGTGGCCGCAGTGCTGCTGATACTGCTGGTGATTTTCGGGCCGCCGAATCAGCTGGGAACTTTTCTCGGTTTGGCCGGCGCCGGACTTACAGTCGCACTAAAAGATTTCATCGTGGGGTTCCTGGGCTGGTTTGTCTTGATGGGCAAGAATGGAATTCGGCTGGGCGATTGGGTAGAGATCAATGGCGTGACCGGTGAAGTGGTGGAGATCGGACTATTTCACACGGTATTGCTGGAGACAGGAAACTGGACCGACTCCGGCCATCCTACGGGAAGGAGGGTGACCTTCACCAACAGCTACGCGATCGAAGGTCACTATTTCAACTTTTCAACTTCCGGCCAATGGCTGTGGGACGAACTGCAAGTGGTATTGCCAACGGGTGAAGATCCGTACCCAGTGATCGAAGGAATTCAAAAGCGGGTACTGGAGGAGACCAAAGAGCATGCACAGCAAGCCGCTCAGGAATTGAAAACCGCGGCGGGCAACCGCGACATTGGATCATTCAGCGCGGAGCCGTCAGTTAACTTGAAACCAGTGCTGGGCGGGATCGAGCTTTCGGTCAGGTATATCACCCAAGCGAACCAGCGCGCCCAACTGCGCAACAAATTGAATCAAGCCGCGGTGGAAGTATTAGGCAAGCGAGGAATTACTGCTGCCAAGATAAACGATCCGGCGCCAACGAACCCAGCTTAGACTCTAGCCACATTAGCGTGAAGGATGCGCCGCGAAATACTGCGACAAGTTCGCGGCCAATTGGTCCAGCCCGGCGTTGACGTTTTTCTGCAGCGCTTGCACCACAGCAGTGACCGATTTCTTGTCGACTAGCTCGTCGTGAGTGTAGCTGTCGGTCCAGACCACGCTCCCGGCCTTTTGATCATAAAGTTCCAGCTGGATGGTGAAACGCGCCTTGATTCCAGCTGGATCGTCGACTTCATTCATGGCGCTAAGGCGTCCGCGCAAAAGATAGTCGCCGCGCGCCGTGCTGGAAATTTTCTGAACGGACTTGTACTGGCCGGTTCTGCGGAGCCGTTCGACCAAAAGCTGCTCGATCATCTCCGTTGGTGGCTCAGTCCAGCGATGATATTCGTCCACACCTAGTTCCACGTCGGTCATTCCGTAGATGACGCGGTCATCGCGCAAGATACGCGGCGCGCTCAATCGGCCCACCAGAATCGCCACGGGGAATTGAGTAGGGTTGGCTTGGGGTGTGACCGGAGACGGAGTTAGAAAATAGTAGCGCGGAGCGCGAGCGGTGGTGCAGCCCGCCGCGAAAACGACGACTAAAATAGCCCCGATGGCGAAACGATTCATTCCCGTTCCCCTTAATCCGGCTTCGGAATTTTTCCGGGCTCGTGCGGCGGCGGCGCTGCTGAACGCAGCAAAGTGTACGGCCGCTGCTTCAGAGTTTCCGTAAATTGCCGCAAATTCTGCGATGCCTGCCGGAAATTATTCAAGATATCGTCGATGTTTTCGCCGTTGGCGTTCAGGGTGCGGTCCAATTGGTCGGTGACATTATTTGCGGTGTCCAGCAGACGACGCAATTCGGTGACGGATTGGCGAATGTCGGTGCGATTCTCGGCAATGGTTCCCTCCAGGGTGTTGATTGCCTGGCGGGCGTCGGCGTTGGTTTTCTTCAAATCGTCAAGCAGCGGAGCGATTTTGGCGCTGGCTTCGTCGATGCG
>Ga0073909_10000686_pt1 | contig 10702 bp, 11 predicted proteins | sample Coa_R1_6_FD_66439 | JGI IMG/M metagenome (GOLD analysis project Ga0073909, IMG submission 66439) | Surface soil microbial communities from Centralia Pennsylvania, which are recovering from an underground coalmine fire. - Coalmine... | ecosystem: Environmental > Terrestrial > Soil > Unclassified... | reverse complement strand
TGTGGTGGGAGTACGCGTGCCACGAGGGCAACCGCACGATTCCCGACTACATCAGCTCGTCGCGCGCCGAGCGCGCGCAGCAAGCGAAAGAAGCGCCCTGAGCCGATTCGTTTTTCGTTATCGCATCTCTGAGCAGAGGAGCTCACAAGATGCGAATTCACACTATCTGGCGTCCGGCTCTGCTGGGCGCCCTCCTGTTCTTCCTCGCGACCGCAGCTAACGCGCAAACCCCACCCGACACGTTCGATAGCCTTCGAAGTGTCGTCAAGGCCGGCGATCGCATCACTGTCACCGGCGCATCTGGCGGAGTCTTCGACGGCCGCCTTCTGGACCTCACGCCGACCACGATCGCGCTCGACGTTGATGACATGCGACGCGAGTTCGCCATCGATGACGTCCGCTCGATCAGCCGGCGGCAGCACGCGAACGTCCGCAAGGGCGCGTGGTGGGGCTTCGGCATCGGTGCCGGATTCGGATTGCTCGGATTACCCGCTACAGAATGTCGCGTCGGGCCCGATTGCGGGACGGCCGCGCTGAAGATCGGCGTCGTGATGGGCGGGCTCGGCGCCGCCATCGGCGCCGGCTTCGCGGCGTCGACGGTCGCCGACCGCGTGATCTTTGAACCGCGCAGCGGCGTGAAGGTCTCGTTCGCGCCGATGGTCGATCGCCAGGCACGCGGCGTGCGGATGTCGGTGCGGTTTTAATGGGCCCCTCGCCGCACCTCGGCCAGGACGATCGCTTCGATGAGTCGCGCGGCCTCTGTTTCGAAACAATTGCCGACGGCACAGCCGTTGTCGACGGACAAGCGGGCGAACAGCCGCTCGACGCGCACCGGGTCGCGTGCGTCCAGGTGCTCTGCGACTTCCAGCGCGTGTTGGAGTTCGTGCGCGAGAATCGAAATCACGCGCGCATCCGTCCCTCGCAGTCCAATCGCCACGTGGAGGTACCTGTAGGGTCCGGCGTTCAAGACGTTGTGCGCGAGGTAGCCGCCGAGCCCCTCGCGTCTGACCTTCAGCTCGACATAGACGATCACGTCGGAGCGATCGAGCGCGTCGACGAGGCGGCGAAACGTCTCCGACTGTTCGAATCCGGCTGCAATCACCGCCATAATCTCAGGGTCGCTCGAGCGGACGTGAGACATCGAAGGATCGTGCACTGCGAGGAACGCCGCCAACATCACCAGAATCGCCATGGGTCCACCTCCGGACGTGTTCATCTGTCAACGCGCCGGAGGGAGTGGGTCGATAAGGGCGAACTAAGGGGAATTCAGGGGGATTGGCGGGGCGCGAGGGCTAACGCTTCCATTCGGCCGCGACGGTCGCCTCGACGTCCTTCGCCGCCTGCGTCTCCGAGCAGGACGTGCCGCCGCAGCCGAACTGGATCGCGAGGCCGTCGAAGAGCTGCCTAATGCCCCGCTCGTCGTGCACTTCATCGTGCTGCGCGACTTCGACCGCATGCTGCAGTTCGTGCAGCAACCCGCCAAGGGCCTCGCGGGTCAGCTTCGGCTCGACATAGACGATCACATCAGAGTGATCCAGGGTGTCGACCAGTTGGCGGAACGTCGTCGATCGCGACAGACCGGCGCGAAAGAGCGCCAGCACCCTCGGATCGTTCGCGCGCACGTGGGGTGTGGAAGGCTCTTGCGCGGCGAGGGCCGCGACTAGCATCATCACCATCGCCATGCATCGCGATGGTCGCGTTCAGCGTCGATTTAGGTCCGGGCCCCTTCGAGGGAGATTCAGGGTGAATTCAGGAGATTCACCGTGAGCGTGCGTTTCGGACCCTTCGAGCTCGATTCAGAGCGGCGGCAACTGCTTCGCGACGGCGGCGAGGTGCATCTCACGCCAAAGGCGTTCGATCTGCTCGCACTGCTGATCGATGAAGCCCCACGCGTGGTCCGCAAGGACGCACTCCACGAGCGTTTGTGGCCGGGGACGTTCGTGTCGGATGCGACGCTCGTCGGCCTCGTGAAGGAAGTTCGCCGCGCGCTCGACGATCGCGACGCGGCGTCGCCGCTCATCCGAACGGCGCACGGCGTCGGCTACGCGTTCGCCGGGGCGATCGAACGCCCGGCAGTGAACCTGCCTCCGATGATCAGCCGTTGGTTGATCGTGGGCAATCGGCGGGTTCCGCTCGACGACGGGGAGCACGTGATCGGACGCGATCCGGCGGCGGCGATCCACGTCGACGGCCCCGGCGTCTCTCGCCGCCACGCAAGGATCGTGGTGAGCGGAACCAGTGCGGTGATCGAGGATCTGGACAGCAAGAACGGCACGCACCTCAACGACTCGAGAGTGTTGGGACGCGTGCTCCTGCATGACGGCGATCGGATTCAGGTCGGCGCCGCCGCGATGGTGTTCAGGATCTCCGGCGCCGGGATGTCCACCGAGACCATGTCGCCGGTGATCGGTCGGTGACCCACGCCACTCGCGGCCTTCGGGTACCTGCCGGAGTACATTGACGCCGCGACGCATGACGATCTGTTGGCGACCGTCTTTGCGCAGCCGTGGAAGGACCTCCCGAGCCAGCGGCGCATGCAGTTCTACGGGTACACCTACGACTACCTGAGCCGGTCGATCAAACGTACCGGCAAGCTGCCGCCATGGGCGCGCACGATTGCGAGGCGCATTCACGAAGACGGCCTCAGCCCTCACACGCCTGCGCAGCTCGCCGTCAACGAGTACGAACCGGGCCAGGGCATCTTCACGCACGTCGACGCTGACATCTTCGACGACGTGGTCGTCGTCAGCCTGGGATCCGCGTGCGTGATGGACTTCGCCGATTCGGAGTCCGGCGAGACGACGCAGCTCTTGCTCGAACCGCGAAGCGCGCTAGTGCTGTCGGGCGAGGCGCGGTACCGACGGAAACACGGCATCGCGCCGAGGATGGCAGACGAATGGAAGGGCCAGACGATTCGTCGCAGCCGGCGAGTGTCACTCACGTTCCGGAACATCGTGTCCCCGTGACCTGAATTGCCCCTGAGCCGACCGTCCGCTCCTTTTCGCATTCCCGAGTGTTGAGCCACATGTCGTGGCGACAGGGAGTGCGAGATGAAATCGTTCAGCCGGCGGCTCTTCGTGACGGTGGGCACGCTCGTCTTGACCGCATCTGCGGTCTCCGCGCAGGAAATCGCCGGCAATTTCGACCAGCTTCGCGTCCTCGTCAAATCCAGCGACAGCATCGGCGTCAGAGACACACAGGGACGGGAAGTCCGAGGGCGGCTGCTCGATTTGTCCCCGGGTTCCATCGCGATTCTCAGCGACGGCGTCCGCCGCGAGTTTGCCGCCTCCGATGTCGACACCATCACGGCATCGCGGCATGGCAACCTTGCCACCGGCGCCAAGTGGGGGCTGGGCACGGGCGCCGGGCTCGGCGCGCTCTTGATGCTGGCGAACATGCCTCACGGGCGCTGCTACGACTGCGGGGTGTTTTTCGCAGTCGTCACCTCTGAGCTCGCGGGCATTGGCGCGGGCATTGGCGTGGGCGTGAGTGCGCTGACGACGAGCCAGCGCGTGATTTTCGCGAGGTCCGGCGAGCACCGGACTACCCTGTCGCTTGCGCCTGTGGTCGACCGTGATCGCAAGGGAATCATGCTCACCGCGCGCTGGTAGACGTCATTTCGACTATCCTTTCGGTACACCCTCCGAAGGGATCACGATGATGCTTACGCTGTTTGCAGCCGCGCTCCTCGGCGCCACGCTCCAGCCGGCGGCGCCGACCGTCACGTTCACCGAAACGATCGCGCCCATCCTCTACGAGAACTGCATCGTGTGCCATCGGCGCGGTCAGGCCGCCCCGTTCAGCCTGATCACGTACGACGAGGTGCGGTCGCGCGGGACGCTCATCGCGAAGGTCACGCAGGCGCGCTACATGCCGCCGTGGAAAGTCGCGCATGGATACGGCGAGTTCGTCGGCGAGCGGCGGCTGAACGACACGCAGATCGCCGCCATCGATCGGTGGGTCAAGGCCGGCATGCCGCGCGGTGACGCGTCGAAGATGCCGAAGCTGCCCGCGTTCAACGAGGAGTGGAGACTCGGCCCGCCCGATCTCGTGCTCGAGATGCCGCAAGGGTTCGACGTCCCTGCGAGCGGACCCGATGTCTTCCGCAACTTCGCGATTCCGACCAGGCTGACCGAAGACAAATGGGTGCGCGCGGTCGAGTACCGCCCGAGCGCGCGCCAGGTCGTGCATCACGCGCTGTTCGCATGGGTGCCCGGCGGATCGACCGCGCAACAGGAAGGCGGCGACGGCAAGCCGGGATTCGGCGGCATGGGCTCTGTGGGCGTCGTCGCTCGTGGCGGAAACACCGGCGGTCTCGGCGGGTGGGCGGTCGGCGGCAGCCCGTTCGCGGCGCCCGACGGCTTCGCGATGCTGCTGCCGAAGGGATCGGACTTCCTGCTGCAGGCGCACTTCCACCCGACGGGCAAGGCGGAAACAGAAAAGGCGCAGATCGGCCTCTACTTCACGCAGAAGCCTCCAGAACGCGACATGGCATCGGTCGAACTCCCGGCGCTCTTCGGGTTCGGCGCGCACATCAACATTCCCGCCGGCGACGCGAACTTCACGGTGAACGACTCGTTCACGCTGCCGGGCGACGTGAAGATCTACTCGACGTTTGGACACGCGCACTATCTCGCCAAAGAGATGAAGGTGACGGCGACGCTGCCGGACGGCTCAAACGTGCCGCTCGTGTGGATTCCGGACTGGGATTTCAACTGGCAGGACTTCTATCTCTACAAGAATCCGGTGACGCTGCCGAAGGGGACGCGCATCGACGCGGCGCTGCGCTACGACAACTCCGGCAGCAACCGGCGCAACCCGAGCAATCCACCGAAGCGCGTGTTGTGGGGCGAGCAGTCGTTCGACGAGATGGGCACCGTCGGCTTGCTGTTCGAGATTCTGAACAAGGACGAAGTTCCCGCGGTGCGCCAGGCGTTGATCGCGCGCACACAGACGGCGATTCGTCAGGGCGCGGCCGACGGCACCGCGCAACGGTTCCTCGAACATCAGAATCGTCTGCGGCTCGCGTCGCAGCGTATGCAGCTGACCGTGTTCGACCGATCGGGCAACGTCGTGTCGCGCGTCGGCGAGCCGGCCAGCTACACGCAGCCGGCGTTTTCGCCCGACGGCACGCGCATCGCGGCGATCAAGACGGAGCCTGATACCGGGAATCAGGGCGTCTGGACGGTCGACATCGCAACCGGGAAAGCCACCGCCGTCACATCGGACGAGACCGCGAAGGCGGCGCCGGTGTGGTCGCCCGACGGCAAGCAAATCGCATACGTCTCCACGCGCGACAACGTGCAGCGAATCTATCGCAAAGCCGCGGACGGATCGGGCACGGAGGAACTGCTGTACGACAATCCCGGGAAGCAGGGCGTCGTGCTCACCGACTGGTCGCCCGACGGACGCGTGCTCTGCTTCTGGGCCGCGAACGACACGATGTATTTGCTGCCTGTCGACAAAGTCGACGGCGATCGCAAACCGATCGAGTTGAAGCGTCCCGATTTCTTTGGGCGAGGCGGACGGCTGTCGCCGGACGGGAAGTACCTCGCGTACAACTCGAACGCCTCCGGAAAATTCGAAGTCTACGTGCGCCCGCTGGACGCTTCCGCGAACGCCTCCGCACCGGCGGGACAGATTTCGAAGGACGGCGGCGTCGGCGGCATCGTCTGGCGGCGCGACGCGAAGGAGATCTTCTACTTGTCGGGCACGGCGGTGATGGCGGTGGACCTGAGCAGCGGACTGTCGCAGCCAAGCGCGCCGGCGCAGCTCTTTCGTCTGCCTGGTCCGATCGGAACGCCGGCGCAGCTCAGCACGATCGTGAGCGCCGACGGCCAGCGGTTCGTCGCCGCCGTCGCGGCGCCGCGCTCACCGGGCCGCTAGAATCTCGTCGTACCGCTTCTGCAGCTGGCGCCCTAACTGCTGGCGCAAGAAGACGCCGGCTCGCGCGACGTCGATCTGCGACTTCCATCGCGCGAGCGCTTCGGCAGTTTGCCGATCGCTATCGTCAATGTGACCCACAAACGCGAGCACGTCCGAGAGGTGCTGGCCTTCGCGTTCCTGCAGCCGCATGAAACCAGCCTGCAGGTCGTACACATCGGCGTATCGCCGCACCTGCTCGTACTCCATGTAGCCAAATGCGCCCGTGATTTGCCCGGTCGTCACTGCGGCGTTTTTCAATTCGACGCCCAATAAGTCGAGCCTGGCTTCGCCGTGCGCGATCGGACCCTTCGCGAGTTCGTTCGCGATCTCGTCGAGATGTTCGAGCTGCCCCGACTGCTTTTCCAGACTCGCGAACAGGCCATCGAGTTCCTTCTTGTTGTTACGCAGTTCGGCGGTGAGGTTGGCGACGGCCTCGCGCACGAGCAAGCGGTGATCGATCCACGAGACCAGGCCTTCGAGCGTGAGAGCAATCAGTACGCCTGCGGTGATGATCGCGAGGTGCTTGCCCGTCTCCCTCCAGCTCGCGGGCGGATGCTCCGGTGCGTGGATTTCCATGTGCGCATCCTAGCAGTTGTTCTTCATTCGTAACGAAATCCTGTCGGTTCGTCACTACCAATATCGCCAGTGCGCCAACAGCGCGGCGAGCCTCCCGTCTAACCAGACAGCTACTCCTGGGAGGCCTATGAAAAGTCTGCTGAACGTACTCGCTCTTGTTGCCGTCGTCGGGACGAACGTCGTGTTTGGTGCGGACGAAACGATGTGGAAGCGTGTTCAACGCTTGGATCCGGGTGCCCGCGTGAAAATTACGCTCGAAGGCGCGGCGCCGGTCGAACGCTATTTCGTGCAAGTCAACGACACGAAACTGATTGTGCTCAATCTGTCCGCGCCCGATCTGCCGAAGCGGCAGCTCCTCAACATGGCAATCGACAATCCCTCGTGGATCGCCGGCACGTCGCAGACGACATACCGCGACAATAGCCTTCGGATTGGGCCGGACGGGCTGTTCGTGAAAGACAAGAAGGTCGCCGAGCTCAACCAAGTGGTCGAGTGGATCCCGCGGGAGAAGGTCGCCGCCGTCCAAAAATAAACGCGCGCGCCTCCCAGCCCGTCTAACTGGCGAACAGGGAGGCGTGACATGCGCAGACTGCTGAATCCCCTCGCCCTCGCCGCGTGCGTGTGGCTCAGCGCGGCCGCCACCGCGGCCGCGCAAACCGACTTCGAATGGACCGGCCAGCTGGCGCCGGGACAGCGCATCGAAGTCATCGGTCTGAACGGATCGATTCGGGCGGCGGCCGCGCCCGGCGGCAACATCGTCGTGACCGCGGTGAAGACCGCCGGCAACCGCGGCAACCCGGCCGAGGTGCGAATCGAAACCGTGGCGCACGCCGGGGGGGTGACCGTGTGCGCCGTTTACCCCTCGGCCGGCGACCGGGCGAACGAGTGCCGTCCCGGCGGCGGCGGTCAGAACAACAACAGGAACAACGACACGCGCGTCGATTTCACTGTGCAGGTGCCTGCCAATGTCGGGCTGATGGCGCGCACCGTGAACGGATCGATCGACGCCCAGGGACTGCAGAGCGACACGGACGCGACAACCGTCAACGGCTCGGTCAGCGTCGCGACGATGGGAACCGCCAGGGCAACGACGGTGAACGGATCGATCAACGCGACAATGGGACGCGCGCAATGGGCGGCGGGCGGCGGGAAATTCACGACCGTCAACGGCGAAGTGACCCTGCGGCTGCCGGCAGCCGTCAACGCCGAAGTGCGGCTGTCGACGGTGAGCGGCGGCATCCGTTCCGACTTTCCGCTGCAGCTCTCGAGCGACCCCGGGCCCAAACACGCCGAGGGCGTGCTCGGCGCCGGCGGCCAGCGGCTCGACGTCACGACCGTGAACGGCGCGATTACCTTGCTGCGGCAGTAGCACCATCTGCCACGAAGACTCGAAGAACACGAAGACGCACGAAGCAAGGTTGTACAGAACAGGGCTCGTGCACCTTCGTGTCCATCGTGACTTCGTGGCTAAGTCAGCCGCGTACGGTGAGCGCAGCCTTGACGCGAGCCGCCGTGAACGGCGCCTCGCGAATGCGGGCGCCGGTCGCATCGAAGATCGCGTTCCCGATCGCGCCGGCGACGAGCGTAATCGCCGTCTCGCCGGCGCCCGTCGCGCGCCGGTCGGGACGGTTGACGAGCACGCTCTCAATCACCGGCAGTTCGGCGCCGAGATAGAGCGGCGGGTACGTCCGCCAGTCGACCGACGTGATCTTCGTCGCGTCCCACGTGACTTCTTCGGTGAGCGCCCGGCTCATACCCTGCAGCACGCCGCCTTCGAGCTGATTCTTCAAGCCGTCGGGATTCGAGATGGGCCCGCAATCCTGCGAGACGACGAAGCGGCGCACGAGGATCTTCCCGGAATCCTGGTCGACGTCGACCTCCGCCACCATCGCGCTGTAGCCGTTGTTACCTTCATAGAGCACACACGAGAATCCGCGGCCTCGCGCGACGCCGGTTTTCCTCGCGGCCCGTTGCGGCGACGGACGTGCGTCCCACTTCGCGGCGTCGGCCGCGGCCTTGACCACCGCGATGAGCCGCGGATCGCTCAAGTGCTTCAGCCGAAACGCGACCGGATCGGCGCCGACCGACGACGCAGCTTCGTCCATGATCGACTCGTGCGCGAAGGTGTTCTGCAGCCGCTCGGGCGATCGCAGCGGTCCGGTCCAGAACTGCGAGCGCAGGTTGTGCGTGAGCACGCGCTCGCTCTTGATGTTGCCCGTCCCGCCGCTTCGTCCGTTGTCGCTGCCCGCGACGTATGACGGCGCGATGTTGAGGTTATTCGCGTAGTTGTTCGGATCGGTCGCGGCCCGCGCCGCAAATGGCGCCGGTTCGGCGCCGGCCAGAAAGCCTGTGATCACGTTGCCGGGGTTGTTGTAGCCCGGACGCCCGCCAAGGCCCGGCGTCCATCCTTCGTAATCCCAGGCGACGATCGTCGCGTCCGCACCAGTACCTTCGACCGCGACGCGCTGATCGATCACGTACGACGTGCCGTAGTTCTCCCACGCCATCTCGTCCTTGCGCGAGAGCTGCACACGCACGGGACGGCCGACCGCCTGCGACATCAACGCCGCATCGTACGACACGGTGTCCGCGCCGTTCAGGCCGTAGCAACCCGCGCCCATCGTGAAGACGACGTGGACCTCCTCAGGCTTCATCCCGAGCAGCATCGCTGTGGTATTGCGCGTTGGATAAACCGACTGCGTGGCCGACCAGATGGTCGCCTTCCCGTTGCGCACGTCGGCGACGGCGCACGACGTGCCGATGGCTCCGTGCATTTGGTAGGCATGGCGATACGTGGCCTTGATGACTTTCGAGGCTTTCGTGACTTTCTCGTCGACGTCTTTCGAGTTGACGGTCATCACGTCGCGCGACGCTTTCTGTTCGCGCAGATTGTCGTAGAACGTCGGCTGCGGCTGCAGTCCCGTGCCCTTCGTCCACTCAGCCTTCAGAGCCGTCGCCATCTGAATCGCCTGCCACGGCTTCTCAGCGACGACGCCGACGAAGTTCTTCTTCACCACGACCTTCACGAAGCCCGGCATCGCGCTGACCGACGACTCGTCGACGCGAACGAGCGTCGCGCCGACGTCCGGCGGACGCACGACGCGTCCGTGCAGCATGCCAGGCACGCGGACGTTGTGGACGAACTCGAACTGGCCGGTCGCGAGCGCGGGAATGTCGAGCCGTGGAACAGACGTGCCGAGAATCTTCCATTCGCTTGCCGGCTTCCGCTTCGCGTTCGGGTTGACGGTCAGATTGAACTTCTTTCCGCCGATCAACTCGCCGTAACTCAGGCTGGCGCGTCCGCCGCCGCTGATGATGCCGTCTTCCACTCGGAGGATCGATGCAGGTACGCCCATGCGCTGCGCCGCCATCTGCAGCAGCGCATCGCGCGCCGTCGCGCAGGCGCCTGCGAGTCCGCCTTCGTTGAAGTTGACCGGATGCGACTGGCTGCCCGACGTCGTGCCCTGATCGGGCGCGACGTCTGTATCGCCCTGGATCAACTTCACGCGTGCCAGCGGCACGCAGAGCTCCTCGGCGATCAGCTGCGTCTGCGAGGTATAGAGTCCATGGCCGAGTTCGACTTTTCCGGTGTACGCCGTCACGTTGCCGCTCGCGTCGATGGCCAGCCACGCGTCGAGTTCCGGCGTGCCCGGACCGTCGAAGCGTCCCGGCTGCGGCGCCTGTGCGAACGCGTCGTCGAATGCCGCGAAGGACACGACCAACGCACCAGAGGTTTTGAGGAAGTCGCGGCGATTCATGCGCGCACCTCCTGCTGATAGCGCTTGATGGCTTTCATCATCCGCGTATGCGCGCCACAGCGGCACAACACACCCGACAGCTCCTGCCGCAGTTGTGCATCTGTCGCTCGCGGATTCTTGTCGAGCGCGACCTTCGCCGTCAGCATCACGCCGCTCAGGCAGAAGCCGCACTGCATCGCCTGCTCGTCGATGAACGCCTTCTGGATCGGATGCGGCTTCTCGATCGTCCCGAGACCCTCGAGCGTCGTGATCTCCGCGCCGTTCATCGTCTGCGCGGGCGTAACGCAGGAGCGCACTGCCGAAGGCGGGCCTGAAAGGCCCGCACTACGTACGACCACGGTGCAGCATCCGCACTGACCGAGTCCGCAGCCGAACTTCGGCCCGCGAAGCGCCAGGTCGTCGCTTAGTACATAGAGAAGCGGCGTCGTCGGATCGACGTCCAC
>Ga0073909_10000684_pt1 | contig 10716 bp, 8 predicted proteins | sample Coa_R1_6_FD_66439 | JGI IMG/M metagenome (GOLD analysis project Ga0073909, IMG submission 66439) | Surface soil microbial communities from Centralia Pennsylvania, which are recovering from an underground coalmine fire. - Coalmine... | ecosystem: Environmental > Terrestrial > Soil > Unclassified ... | reverse complement strand
GGCGCCGAGCCTCGTCTGGCTGGAGAACAACGGGCGGATGCAGTTCACGCTGCATGCCCTCGCCACGTCACCCACACACCTCATCACGCTCGCCGTTGGTGATCTGAACGGCGACGGCCGGCCGGATCTCGTCACCGGCGGCATGCACATCACGAGGCCCTACGATCGCATGGGACGCGTGACGGCGTGGATCAATCGTGGCGCGCCGCGCTAATTCGGGCTCGAGGCCGCCGACAGCGATGTCCCGCCCCGTGTTCGACGGCCGCGTCGTCGTCTCGCTGTCGCTGGTGTTCGTCGTGCTCGGTCTGGTGTTCGTGCTCGTCCCGGGGATCACGCGTCGCGCGAGCACGGGCGCTCTGCCCGATCTCCCGGATTTGTCGAGGGCGACGCCCGCGGTTCGTGCCCATCTCCAGGAGCGGCGTCAGGCAGCCGTCGACGCCTCCGGATCCGCGGCGTCGCTCGGCGCCTTTTGTCTGGCGCTCCACGCCGACATGTTCTTCGACGAGGCCGAGCGCTGTTACGACCGCGGCGTGGCGATCGACGCCGCCGACTGGCGCTGGCGCTACTACGCGCTGTTGATTCGGGCCGAGCGCGGCGACGCCGGCGCCGTGAAGCGCGGTACGGCCGTCATCCTCGAACGAGAGCCGGGGCTGGCGTCCGCCTGGTGGCGGCTGGGCGACGCGAACTTCAAACAGGGCGATTACGCAGGCGCGGAATCCGCTTGGAAGCGGGCGGCTGAATTGCCGGAGCCCGCTCGCATCGATGGCTCGCCGGCTCACGTCGCGGAAGTGCCGATTGCCGCGTACGCGTTGTACGGGTTGGCTCGCGTCGCGCGGGCACAAGAGAATCGGGGGGCGGCTGAAACGCTTCTGGAGCGCGCGACGTCGATAGCGCCCCGTTTTGGTCCGGCATTCCGGCTGTTAGCGGACGTCTACGCTGCGGACGGACGCGAGGCAGACGCTGAACGGGCGCGGGCGAAGGCGGATCGACTTCCGGAGTATGCACCTTACGCCGATCCGCTCGTCGACGTCCTCGCCCGCGAATCACGAAACAGCACGTTCCTGCTGCGTCAGGCGTCCGACGCCGAACTGTCGGTGAATGCCGCGTGGAGCGAGTACCTCACACGGCGCGCGCTCGAATTCGACCCGAACAATCCAGATGTCATCTCGAAGATGGCACGGCTGCTGCGCGCGCTCGGCCGCCACGACGAGGCGCTTCCGTTCTTCGTTCGCTATCACGACGTCGTGCCCGGGGATTTCAGGGGCATCACTCAGATCGGCAGCTGTCTCCTCGATCTCGGACGGTTCCAGGAAGCGGAAGGCTTCTTCCGTCAGTCGCTTCGCCAAAACGACGATGCGCTGACGCGTTATAACCTCGGCCTGCTGCTGGCCCGGACCGGGCGCGCGGACGAGGCGGCCCGCGAGTACGAACGCGCGCTGTCACTGGATCCGTACGCCGTGGACCCGCGAGTCAACCTGGCCGTGCTGCTCGTACGTCAGGACAAGCTCGAGCGGGCACAACAGGAACTGCTCACGGTGCTGCGCGTCGAGCCCGGGAACGCGAGCGCCCACGCGAACCTCGGCGTGGTGCTTGCGCGCCGAGGCCGGCTCGATCGGGCCGTTGGTGAGTTTCAGGAAGCGCTGCGTCTGGATCCATCGCAGCCGCAGGCGGCTGCGGCGCTGCGGGCGATGGGAAAGTAGTGCAGGCCTTCAGGCCTGCAATCACGGCGGGCCTAAAGGCCCGCACTACTCTTACGTCGTGAAGTAGCGATCGAACACGGGATCGATGGCCAGGCTGATGCGCTCGGCCACTTCGTCAGGCGGCAGATCGCCGTTGACGGTTTGCAGGGCGCCACGCTGCCGGTAGAAATCCAGGACCGGTGCCGTCGTGCGTGTATAGACAGTCAGGCGCCGGCGCGCCGTGAGGTCGTTGTCGTCGGATCGCAGGACGAACGAGCCTCCGCACGTACACGCGGCGGCGTCCGGTGCGGACGCGTCCTGGTTGACGCCGCATCGCTCGCAGATGCGGCGCTGGCTCAGGCGGCGGAGGAGCTCGGCCTCGGGCACGGCGATTTCGACGACGACCAGCGGACCGCGCCCTTCGAGCAGCAGATCGAGCATCTCGGCCTGCTCCACGGATCGCGGGAAGCCGTCGAGCACGAATCCATTTGATGCATCTGACTGACCGAGACGCTCATCCACGAGCGTGGTCATGACGTCGTCGGAGACGAGCTCGCCAGCAGCCATGGCGCCGCTGACCGCGATGCCCAGCAGATCGGTCGATGCCGCCGCGACGCGGAGGATGTCGCCGGTCGAGATTTTCGGCACCCGCCGTGCCAGAGCCACGCGATCGGCCTGAGTGCCTTTACCGGCCCCGGGCGGGCCGATGAGTACGAGATTCAACCTAATCGTCCAGGGACTTACTTGAGTTCTTTTCGGACGATCGCTGCTCCCTCGGCCAGCGCCTTCAGTTTCATCTTGGCAACCATGCGGGCGAGCGGCTTCATGCCGCAGTCGGTGCTGAGCGTGATCTTCTCGGCCGGCACGTGCGCGGTGACCTTCCGAATCCGCTTGGCAATGGTCTCGGGCGACTCGATCGCGTTCGAGCGGACGTCGAGCACGCCGACCTGCGCGCCGACGTTCTTCGGCAGGTTCTTCAGGAACTCAATGCCGGCCATGTCCCGGTTCGCGTAATCGAGCACGAACTCGTTGATGCCGGGCGTGTCGAAGAAGTTGGGCAGCACCGTCTGGTAGCCCTCAGGGAACGAACCGCTCAGGAGGTCGTTGCCCCACGCGTTCCCGAAACAGAAGTGCCAGCCGATCCTGGCGTTGACGCCGTCGCAGCACTGGCCGATGACGTCCTTAATCCACGTGTAGTCGTTCTTGTCGCCGGTAAAGAGCGGCATCCACGCGCCAAGATCCTCGATCTGCAGGTACTTCGCACCCGCCGCGACGAGGCTCTTCATCTCGGCGTTGAACACCGGAATCAGCGCGTAGCTCAGTTCCTTCGCGTTCTTGTAGTGCTTGAAGTACGCGTGCCACGCGAGATTGACCGGTCCGGCCCCGACGGACACCTTCACCGGCACCTTCGCGTGCTTCTTCGCGACGTTGTACAGGTCGGCCCACCGGATCGGGCCGCACTTCACGGGACCGCTGTTGATGACGCCGCCCCAGTCGTCGAACATCGCCTTGCTGAAGCTGGCCTCGGCGTTGACGAATGACGGATGCGGCTCGCGCGCCGGCTCGAATCCCGGAATGCGCTCGTACAGATACCAGCAGAAGGCGCCGATCGACCCGATGTAGTCGTCGTACCACATGTTCCCGTCGGTGACGATGTCGAGGCCGGCTTCTTCCTGATCGCGAATCACGGTCGCGACCGCATCGTCGTACGCTTCTTCGTGCTGTACTTCCTTGAACGCGACGCGCACGTCGCGGCCGAGCAGCTGCTGGGTGAACCAGTGCGGCCGGGGATACGAACCGACCATGGTGGTGGGAAGAACGGTGTCGACGATTCTGCTCATATACCCCGCCTGTTTTTGGTTTTGAAAACGGACAAATGTTAATGGCCGCTGAACAACTTCGTCAAGGTGCATCGCGCGTCTGATGACGTCTGCTATACCGATCGTGTATTGACACTGCACGGTTCTGTCAGCTAGCCTCCCCAAACCTTCAGATCGCGGGGCCCATGAATCGACTACGCATTATTTTCGTGCTGATCGGTACGCTCGGGCTGACCGCGGCGGCCTTTGCCCAGAACGATTTCTCGGGTGAGTGGGCGCCGGTCCGGAACCAGGACAGCACCGAGAATCCCCTGGTGGGCGACTGGATCGGCATTCCGCTCAACGAGGCCGGGCTTGCGAGATCCGAGGCATGGGATGCGTCGATTCAGTCACTTCCGGAGTGGCAGTGCCGCCCCCACGGCTGGGCCTACATATACAGAGGACCGACGGCGCTGCGCATCTGGAGGGACATCGATCCGTTCACGCGCGAAGTCACCGCGTTTCATGCGCAGTGGCAGCAGGCCGCGGAGACGCCCATCTATCTTGATGGTCGTCCGCATCCGCCCGACTACGCGCCATATACCTGGATGGGCTTTTCTACAGCGAAGTGGGAAGGCGACGTTCTGAAGATCACCACCACGCATATCAAGGAAGACTACCTGCGCCGGAACGGCATCTTCGTGAGCGACAGGGCCACGGTCACGACGTATTTGTCGCGGCACGGCGACTACCTGACGTGGGTCAACATCGTGCACGATCCCGTGTACCTGACTGAGCCGCTGATCAGAAGCGCGGAGTATCGCTTGACGCTCGGTGCGCAATTCCTGGCGCATCCGTGCACGCCGGCCGATGAAGGTCACGAGAAGGGCGCCATTCCGGCGCACCTGCCGGGGAAGAACCTCTTTGTGAACGAGCCCGCGCAGAACATGCACATCCCTCCGGACGCCTTGAGAGCCGGCGCGGCGGCGATGTATCCGGAGTTCCGCGCGAAGCTGGAGGGCAAGTGAAGGCGGCAATCACCGGCCTGCTCGCGGTGCTGCTGGCCGCCGCGGGTGTTTCCGCGCAGCAGACGGAGGTTCATCTGCTGCCGCTCCGCGGCAACGTGTACATGCTCGTCGGCGCAGGCGCGAACATCACGCTGTCGGTCGGCAAAGAGGGCGTGCTGCTCGTCGATGCCGGCACGGCGCAGATGGCCGACAAGGTGGTGGCCGCCATCACGCAGCTCTCGAAGGACGTGAACGCTGCGACAGCCGCCCGGCCCTGCGCGGGACTCGGCTGCTCGGGCAACGAGTTCGCGTCGCTGCTCGGGACGATCGCGTCGCCCGCGCCGCCCAAGCCGATTCAATACATCATCAACACGAGCGCGGATGCGGATCACACCGGCGGCAACGCCAGGATCGCCGCGGCGGGGACAACGATCGGCGGTGGACCGGGGCTCGGCCAGTTCGTGGGCATCGTGAAGGAAAGCGCGATGATCTACGCGCACGAGAACGTCCTCGAGCGCATGAGCGCGGCGAAGATTCCGACCGCGGCGCTGCCGACCGAAAGCTATCCCAACGACTTCAAGCAGTTCTTCAACGGCGAAGGCATCCACCTTATCTATCAGAAGGCCGCCCACAGCGACGGCGACACCATCGTCCACTTCCGGGGATCCGACGTGATCAGCGCGGGCGACACGCTGTCGACGGTGTCGTATCCCGTGTTCGATATCGCCAGGGGCGGCAGCATCAACGGGATCATCAGGTCGTTGAACAACCTGCTCGACCTCGCGATCGCGGAATACCAGACCGAGGGCGGCACGCTCATCATTCCGGGGCATGGCCGCGTGTGCGATTCCGCCGACCTCGCGACCTACCGCGACATGGTGACGATCATCCGCGACCGTGTTCAGGACGCCATCAAACGTGGGCTGACGCTGGAGCAGGTCAAGGCCGCGAGGCTGACGAAGGACTACGACACCCGCTACGACGTCGCGAACTGGACGAAGGATCAGTTTGCCGAGGCCGTCTATCGTTCCCTCTCCGGAAAACAATAGTGCCGAAAGAATCAGCGTCGATCTCCCGGATGTTTCTGGCGGCCGCGCTCGTCTGCTGCGCGTCGCTCGCGCTCGCGGCTCAGCAGCGCGGCGGCGGACAGCGGGGCGCCGCGCCGGCGCCGCCGACGCCGATGGCCGCGGCCCCGTTCGACCCCACCGGGTACTGGGTCGCACTCGTCAGCGACGAGTGGCGCTACCGCATGATCACGCCGCCAAAAGGCAACGTCGACTACGTGCCGGTGAACGCCGCTGGACGCGGCGCGGCAGGCGCGTGGGATCCGGCGAAGGACGAAGCGGCAGGCGAACAGTGCCGGGCTTACGGAGCCGGCGGCATCATGCGTCTGCCTGTGCGCCTGCACATCACGTGGGCGGACGATCGCACGCTCAAGATGGAGATCGACGCCGGCACGCAGACACGGGTGCTGCATTTTGGAGCGCCGGCGCCTGCGAACACCGACGACTCCTGGCAGGGATATTCGGTCGCCGACTGGCAAGTGCCCGGCGGCGGACGGGGACTGCCTCCGGGCGCGCCGCGCTTCGGCCAACTGAGAGTCGTCACGACACACTTGCGTCCTGGCTATCTGCGCAAGAACGGCGTGCCCTATGGATCCGGCGCCGTGCTCACCGAATACGTTCAGCACCTGAAAGACGACGACGGCGGCGCTGAGTACCTGGCGGTGACGAGCATGCTGGAGGACTCGCAGTACTTGCAGCAGCCCTGGGTCAGGACCAATCAGTTCAGGAAGCAGACCGACGCCAAAGGCTGGAATCCGACGCCCTGCATGGCTAAGTAACGCCTTTCATGGGAGGATGTTGCTGGCGTGACGTCCTCATGTAAGCCCTTCGTCTCGCGTCGCGTGTTTCTCGGCGCCGTGCCGGCGATTGGGTACGCCGGGGCTAAGCTGTTCGCCGCTTCCAGCGTCCGGCCGTTCCGCATCGACATTCCCCAATCGACGATCAACCGGATCCTCAGACGCGTGAGGGAGTCGCGCCTGCCGGATCGGCTCGACAGCTCCGACTGGCGGTACGGCGCGAACTGGGATTACATGAAGTCGCTGGCGGAGTACTGGACCACCAGATATGACTGGCGGAAGGCCGAGGCCGGTCTCAATCGTTACCCGCAGTTCATCGCGAAGGTCGGCGACTTCGACGTGCACTTCTATCACGTGCGCGGCAAAGGGCCGCGTCCCGTGTCGATCGTCCTGACGCACGGGTGGCCGGGATCGGTTCTGGAATTCCAGGAAGCGATCGGCCCGCTCACCGATCCAGCGAAATACGGCGGCTCGGCGGACGACGCCTTTGACGTGGTCGTGCCGTCACTGCCCGGCTTCGGGTTCTCCTCGAAACCGAAAACGCCCGTCGGTCCTGCGACGACCGCGCGATTGTGGCACGAGCTGATGACGTCGGTGCTCGGCTACGAGAGGTTCGGCGCGCAGGGCGGCGACTGGGGCAGCACGGTCACGACGATGCTGGGCCGCGCGTTTCCCGACCAGATCATCGGCATCCACCTGAACGCGGCCGGGGGCGGAGTCGGAAACGCCGCCGAGGCGACCGAGGAAGAACGTAACTGGCAGCGCGCGAGCGCCGCGTATCGCACGGCGGAGACCGACTATTTCAACGAGCAGCAGCACAAACCCGAAACGGTGTCGTTCGCGCTGTACGACAACCCGCTCGGATCGGCCGCCTGGATCGCCGAGAAGTTCCGGGTGTGGACCGATTCCGGAACCGCCCTCGAACCTGTCCTGTCGAAGGATCAGATCCTGACGAACGTCATGATCTATCTCGTCACCGACACGACGGCGACCGGCGTCTGGTTCTATCGCGGCTCGGCCGACGATCAATCGCTGGCGATGAAGCCGGGGAAGGTCACCGTGCCGACCGGCTTCGCGTCGTTCCCAGCCGAGATGCCGGTGCTCAATCCGCCCCGCAGCGTCCTCGAACGCGGTTTCAACCTGGTGCACTACACGAAGATGCCGCACGGCGGGCACTTCGCGTGTCTCGAGCAGCCGCAGCTCTTCGTGGACGATGTTCGCGCCTTCTTCCGTAAGCTCCGCACGTAGGACGCTCTGCCGGCCGCGCGTCGCGTGGATCGCGTTCGCGGCGATCGTCTGTTCGCTGGCGCTCCTCGCGGGACAGGGCCCGCCCTCCGACCTCACCGCGCTGCAGATCATCGTCTCGTCGTCGGCCGAAGAGGCCGAGCAGCTGCGCGCGCAAGTGAACGGCGGAGGGGATTTCGCCGCCCTGGCGAGGGAAAAATCCGTCGATCCCACAGGCCGCGACGGCGGGCATCTGGGCAGGATCAGCGTCGCGTCGCTGAGGCCGGAGCTTCGTGAGGCGCTGCAAGGGATCAAGCCGGGACAGATGACCGCGGTCGTGCGCATTCCCACCGGCTACGCGGTCCTTCGGGTGGTGCCGGATTCGGAAGCGCCGGGGCCGGTGGACAGCACACCGTCGCGGACGCTGGCGGCGTCTGCGACCGGCGCGACACGCGACGCGCTGCCGGTCGCGGGCCTCGTCGAAGCCGATCTGGTGTTTCAAAGCGCGCCGAAGGCCGAGGGCTGGGCCGAGGACCTGCGGGAGATCTGCCGGATTCGAACCGACTCGGTGAGCACGATGCAGCAGACGCTCGAAGGCATCCTCGGTCCGTCCGGCAGCGCCGCGAACAGCTCGCGGGCGACGCCTGAGGAAGTGTTTCAGGCGAGATATGCACTCGCGCAGCTGTACGCGTATACAGGGAACATGGAGAAGGCGCTCGCGTGGTGGCGCGAGGCCCGGAAGACGGCGGACGCCTCGATCCCGGACGCTCGCGCGATGATGACCGAGACGCTCGGCATCGCGCTGCTGCACAAGTCGGAAATGGACAACGGCGTCTACCGCACGCCGGGCGACATGTGCCTGTTTCCACCCCGTACCGCGACGCGGTTCGCGGAAGCCGCCGGCGCCGACGAGGCGTTCCGCGTGCTGTCCGCCTATCTCGCGGACAAGCCCGACGATCTGGAAGCGAGGTGGCTGCTCAACGTCACGTCGACGATGCTCGGACGCTATCCGGACGGCGTGCCGAAACAGCACCTGATCCCCGCTTCCGCGTTCGCCTCGTCAGCTCAGATTGGCCGCTTCAGGGACGTCGCGCCCGCCGCAGGTCTCAAGGTGTTCTCGATGGCCGGGGGCGCCGTCGTGGACGATTTTCGCGGCAACGGCCTGCTGGACGTCGTGACGTCGAGCATGGATGCGTGCGAGCCGCTCCATGTCTTCCGCAACAACGGCGACGGCACGTTCGCCGAGCGCAGCACCGAAGCCGGCGTTTCGGATCAGCTGGGCGGCCTGAATGTCATTCAGGGCGACTACAACAACGACGGCTGCATGGATCTGCTCGTGCTGCGCGGCGGCTGGGAGTTCCCGATGCGCAAGTCGCTGCTGCGGAACAACTGCAACGGCACGTTCACGGACGTGACCCGGCAGAGCGGTGTCGGGTTCACGGCAACGAGCACGCAGACAGCGGCGTGGGCCGACATCGACAACGACGGCTTCCTCGACCTGTTCGTCGGCAACGAGGACGGTCCGAATCAGCTCTATCGCAACAAAGGCGACGGCACCTTCGAGGACATCTCCTCGCGCGCGGGCGTGGACGCAACCATCTACACGAAGGCTGTCGTCGCCGCCGACTACGACAACGACGGCTTCGTCGACTTCTACCTGTCGAACTTCAACGGGAACAACTTGCTGTACCACAACAACAAGAATGGGACGTTCACCGAGGTGGGCAAGCAGGCGGGCGTGCAGGCGCCGTGGCGCAGCTTCGCGGCGTGGTTCTTCGACTACGACAACGACGGCTGGCCGGATCTGTTCGTCAACAGCTACTACTTCAGCCTCGAAGAGACCACGCGGTCGTATCTCGGCCTGCCGCACGGCGGCGAGACGTCGAAGCTCTATCGCAATCTGGGGAACGGCACGTTCCGCGATGTGACAGCCGACGCCGGCCTGGATAAAGTGTGGATGCCGATGGCGGCGAACTTCGGCGACGCCGACTCTGACGGCTACCTCGACATGTATCTGGGGATGGGCAACCCGTCGTTTGCGACGCTGCTTCCGCACGAGCTGCTGCTGAACAGAAGCGGCGCCAAGGGCCGGCGGTTCGTCAACGCAACGGCCGCGTCGGGCACCGGCGAACTGCACAAAGGCCACGGCATCGCCTTCGCGGATCTCGATCGCGACGGCGACGAGGACATCATCGCGGAAGTCGGCGGCGCCGTGCCGGCGGATCGCCACGCGCTCCGCCTGTTCGAGAATCCCGGCAACGGAAACGACTGGATCAACGTGCGGCTGATCGGCGTGAAGAGCAATCGCGCCGCCATAGGCGCGCGGATTGCCGTCGCCGTTGAAGGCATGGCGGACGGTGTCCGCGCCACCCACGTCCTTCATCGGACCGTCGGCAGCGGGGGATCCTTTGGCGCCAATCCGATGGAGCAGCACATCGGGCTCGGGCCGTCGGCTCGTATCGCCGGCCTTGATGTCTGGTGGCCCGCCACCAACTCACGACAGCACTTCGCCAATGTCGCGAAGAACCAGTTTCTTGAAATCACGGAGTTCGCCACCGAGTACCGTCGCGTGACGCGCACGACGGTCACGCTCGGCGGCGCCGCACGAGGCCAGCGCTGATGCGCGTTGGCGTCGCCGTGGCGATCGCGTGCATCCTCTCCGGCCTCGTCGCCGCGGCCGAGGAGCGCCATGCGATGACAGGCATCGTCCTCAGCATCGACCGGGCGGCGCGATCGATGATCGTGTCGACCGATGCGGTCGCGGGTTTCATGGCCGCCATGTCGATGCCGGTCGAGGTGCGCGACGGCTCGGCGCTCGATGGCCTGAAGCCCGGAAGCAGGATCGAGTTCGCTTATGTGGGCGACGGCAAGGCGTGGCACGCGGAGAACGTTCGCCTCCGCGGATTCGAGAATCTCGATCGGAAGCAGCTGGAGCTTCAACGCCTGAAGGTGCTCAGTGGCATCGCGAATCCAGCGGCCGCCGCCCGGGCCGTCGCGGTCGGGCAGCGCATTCCGGACTTCACGCTCACGGATCAGGTGGGGCAGCGTGTGGCGCTATCGAGCCTTTCGGGGAAGGTCGTCGCGCTGACGTTTGGATATGTGCGCTGTCCGAACCCCGCGTACTGCTTCCGGCTCGCCAGCAACCT